>ENA-OPXI01001263-OPXI01001263.1-human-gut-metagenome-genome-assembly--contig:-NODE-1263-length-14197-cov-2.936148_pt1 | contig 14197 bp, 7 predicted proteins | sample MGYA00241520_ERZ502032 | MGnify/ENA primary metagenome ERZ502032 (study PRJEB25962, sample SAMEA2042106) | human gut metagenome | biome: human gut; feature: human-associated habitat; material: faeces...
GATTCTCTAAAAGAGAAATAAATCTCTGTCCAACCATTCCTGTACCACCAAGGATACCTACTTTTAATTTCTGATTCATTTTCCTATGTCACCTTTCTATGTAAAATAACTATGGGTTTATTCCTGTTTTTTATTTTTAATAGCTATCCAAAGCTATATTGCTCTGAACAGTTATTTTTGATGTATATTATTATAATTATTTAACCACTCTTACCTTAAGTACACCTTCAATATCTATGATATGCTGTACAGATTCTTCTGTAATTGCAGAATCCACATCAAAGATTGCGTAAGCATAATCGCCTTTTGTCTTGTTGCTCATTTCTGTGATGTTGATATTGTCTTTTGCAAATGCACCTGTGAAACGAGTCAGCATGTTTGGAATATTTCTATGTAAAATAGCAATACGTCCCTGTGTCTGGCATACACCAAGCTGTGTGTTTGGGTAGTTTACAGAGTTTGTGATGTTACCATTCTCCAGATAATCCATAAGCTGGTCTACTGCCATCTCTGCACAGTTATCTTCAGATTCTTCTGTGGAAGCTCCAAGATGAGGAAATGCGATAACACCCTTTACTCCTGCTACCTTTGGTGTAGGGAAGTCTGTTACATAATGTGCCAGCTTACCATTGTCTAATGCTGCAACTAAAGCATCTTCATCTACAAGACCGTTACGTGCAAAGTTTAAGATAACGGCATCTTTTTTCATCTTTGCAATGCCTTCTGCACTAATCATGTTCTTTGTGCTGTCTAACAGTGGAACATGGATTGTGATGAAATCACAATTTTCAAAAATTTCATCAATAGAAGATACATGATGAACGGCTCTTGATAAATTCCATGCGGACTTTACAGACAAGAATGGGTCATATCCGTAAACTTCCATGTTGAGGTTGTGTGCAGCATTGGCTACGAGAACACCGATTGCTCCAAGACCAATAACACCAATCTTTTTGTTCTGAATTTCTCTTCCGGCAAATGCTTTTTTGGCTTTTTCCATTGCCTTTGTGATGTTAGGGTCTTCTTTGTTCTCTTCTACCCATTTATTTCCACCGATTAAGTCACGGGATGCTAATAACATTCCTGCGATAACCATCTCTTTTACACCATTTGCATTGGCTCCTGGCGTGTTAAATACAACGATTCCTTTTTCAGAATAATCTGCGATAGGGATGTTGTTTACACCAGCTCCTGCTCTTGCAACAGCTAAAAGATTCGGCACATCCTGCATATCATGCATTGCTGCACTTCTTACTAATACAGCATCGGCTTTCTGTAATTCTTCTACCTGCTTATATTCTTCTGTAAAAAGAGAAGTTCCACATGGAGAGATTGGATTTAAGCATTTATACTGAAACATCATTATAACTTCCTTTCATTTATTTAGATTCTTCCTGTTTTTGTTTCTCTAAGTCTTCTTCATTGAAAGCATCGCTGATAGAACCGCCTGGCGCTACCATCGGCCATACTTTATCATCACTGTCGATAATACAGTCAAGGAGATATGGTTCATTAGAAGCAACCGCTTCTTTGAAAGCAGCTTCAAATTCTTCAATTGTCTCTACGCGTTTTGCCTTTGCACCCATTGCTTCTGCAAGTTTTACAAAGTCTACTTTATCATAGAGTGTTGTGGAGGAATATCTTTCCCCATAGAAAAGATTCTGCCACTGGCGAACCATACCAAGCACATGATTGTTTACAACTACTTCAATTACCGGAATCTCTGAACGGGTTGCAGTTGCAATCTCGTTCATATTCATACGGAAACAGCCATCTCCTGCGATATTTACAACAACTTTATCTGGGCATCCGCATTTGGCACCGATTGCTGCGCCAAGACCGTATCCCATTGTTCCAAGTCCACCGGAAGTAAGGAACTGACGAGGGCGTTCGTATTTATAATACTGGGCTGCCCACATCTGATGCTGTCCAACTTCTGTTGTGATAATCGCATCTCCCTCGGTAAGCTCGTAAATCTTCTCAATAAGTCCTGGACCAGAAAGACGTTCTTGATGATAAGTCATCGGATATTTTGCTTTCATATCCTGAATTTCCTGCATCCAGGCTTCATGGTGCTGCTGGGAAAGTCTTCTATTTAAAATAGTAAGAACTGCCTTTACATCACCGATAATTGCAGTATCAATTAAAATATTTTTATTTACCTCAGCAGGATCGATGTCAATCTGAATGATTTTCGCTCTACTGGCAAATGTCTTGGCATTACCATAAACACGGTCGCTGAAACGTGTACCGATTGCAATGAGTAAGTCTGATTGGGATACCCCGATATTCGAAGTCTTCGTTCCATGCATTCCCAACATTCCTGTATAGGCTGGATCCTCTCCTGGAAAAACACCCTTCCCCATAAGTGTATCACAAACTGGGGCATCAATTTTCTTTACAAACTCTCTTACCTGTTCACTGGCATCGGATAATGTACATCCGCCACCAAGAAGAACATATGGCTGTTTTGCTGCCTCAATCATCTCGATTGCTTCTTTGACACTCTTTTCTTTGATTGTCTCACAGACTGGGTGAATCACGGCTGGTTCCATAGATTCAAAATATGTCTTTGCTGCTGTGACATCTTTTGTAATATCTACTAAAACCGGGCCTTTTCTTCCTGACTGTGCAATCTGGAATGCCTCACGGATGGTATCCGCAAGTTTTTCAATATCTTTTACAATATAGTTATGTTTTGTTACTGGCATTGTTACACCTTTGATATCAATCTCCTGGAAAGAATCCTTTCCAAGAAGGCTGACACCAACGTTTGCTGTAATCGCTACGACTGGAATGGAATCCATGTAGGCAGTTGCCAGCCCGGTCACGAGGTTTGTTGCCCCCGGACCGGATGTAGCCATACATACTCCTACTTTACCAGTTGCTCTGGCATAACCATCTGCTGCATGGGAAGCTCCCTGCTCATGAGAAGTAAGAACATGATGGATTTTGTCACTCTGTTTATATAATTCATCGTAAATATTTAAAATCGCTCCGCCCGGATAACCGAAAACGGTGTCTACCCCCTGCTCTTTTAAACACTCTAATACGATTTCTGAACCATTAAGTACCTGCTTCATTATAAATATACCCTTTCCAATTATTTTAACTGGTCAACATCTAAAACTGCGCCTCTGTTTCCAGAAGTAACAAGAGCAGCATAGCGGCGAAGGTAACCATCTGTAATTTTAGGCTCTCTTGGCTGCCATTTTTCTTTTCTCTTTGCTAATTCTTCATCAGAAACATCAACATTTAAGCTGTTGTTTGGAATATCAATCTTGATGATATCTCCCTCTTCAATTAAAGCAATTGGTCCTCCAACGGCTGCTTCTGGGGATACATGTCCGATAGAAGCTCCTCTGGAAGCACCGGAAAAACGTCCATCTGTAATTAATGCTACAGAATCGCCAAGTCCCATTCCTGCAATTGCAGAAGTAGGATTTAACATTTCTCTCATTCCAGGGCCACCCTTTGGTCCTTCGTAACGGATAACAACAACATCACCAGGAACAATGTCGCCACCTTTGATTGCCTTGATCGCATCTTCCTCACAGTCAAATACTCTTGCAGGTCCTTCATGTACCATCATTTCAGGAACAACGGCAGACTGTTTTACGATACCAGTATCTGGTGCGATATTTCCCTTTAAGACAGCGATTCCACCCTGTGCCATGTAAGGGTTGTCGATTGGACGGATGACTTCTGGGTTTAAGTTATGAACGTCTTTGATATTCTCTCCTACTGTCTTTCCTGTTACAGTAATCTGGTCTTCGTAAAGAAGTCCTTTTTTACTAAGTTCATTCATAACAGCATATACACCGCCAGCTTCGTTTAAGTCTTCCATATAAGTTGGTCCTGCTGGTGCAAGATGGCAGAGGTTTGGTGTTTTTGCACTGATTTCATTCGCAATATCCATGTTCAGTTCTACGCCTGCTTCATGTGCGATTGCAGGGAGGTGAAGCATTGTATTTGTAGAGCATCCAAGTGCCATATCTACTGTTAAGCAGTTTAAGAAAGCTTTCTTTGTCATAATGTCGCTTGGGCGTACATTATTTTTCAGTAATTCCATAACCTTCATACCTGCATGTTTTGCAAGACGGATTCTCTCGGAATATACGGCTGGAATTGTACCATTACCCCGAAGCCCCATACCAAGAACCTCTGTCATACAGTTCATGGAGTTGGCTGTGTACATACCAGAGCAGGAACCACAGGTAGGACATACTTTGTTAACGTATTCTTCTACCTTTTCTGCTGTCATTTTACCAGCTTCATAAGCACCTACTGCCTCAAACATAGAAGAAAGACTTCTCTTTCTTCCATCAACGTGTCCTGCTAACATTGGACCGCCACTTACAAAAACAGTTGGTACATTGATACGTGCTGCTGCCATTAAAAGTCCAGGTACGTTCTTATCACAGTTTGGAATCATAACTAAAGCATCAAACTGATGAGCTTTTGCCATACATTCTGTGGAATCTGCGATTAACTCTCTTGTTACTAAGGAATACTTCATTCCAGTATGTCCCATAGCAATACCGTCACATACAGCAATTGCAGGGAATACAACTGGTGTACCACCAGCCATAGCAACACCCATCTTTACAGCCTGTGTGATTTTGTCAAGATTCATATGTCCTGGAACGATCTCGTTGTAGGAGCTTACGATACCTACTAAAGGTCTTTCCATCTCTTCTTTTGTATAACCTAATGCATTAAACAGGGAACGATGTGGTGCCTGCTGCATTCCTTTTTTTACGTGGTCACTATTCATAATTAACCTCCAATGATTCACTTAGAAATGAAATCTTCATTTTCTAAAATATAAATTATTTATCCAATGTAGATACTTCTTCCATTGAATATACCCTTATCCGATACAATTCTAAATAACTTTCAACTACATCTAGATACGTTCTGCGATAAGAGTTCCCATCTCTTTACATCCAACCTTTGTCATTCCTTCAGACATGATGTCTACAGTACGGTATCCATCTTTTAATACCTGTTTTACTGCATTGTCTACAGCATCTGCTGCCTCATCCATATTGAAAGAATAACGAAGAAGCATAGATGCAGAAAGGATGGTTGCGATTGGATTGGCGATATCCTGTCCTGCGATATCTGGTGCAGAACCGTGGCTTGGCTCATATAAACCGAAGCTTCCTTCTTTTAAACTTGCAGAAGATAACATTCCGATAGAACCAGTTACCATACTTGCCTCATCAGATAAAATGTCACCAAACATGTTCTCTGTAAGGATAACGTCGAACTGCTTAGGATCTCTCACTAACTGCATGGCACAGTTATCAACTAACATATGCTCTAACTCTACTTCCGGGTAGTCTTTTGCAACTTCGTTGACAACCTTTCTCCATAAGCGGGAAGAATCAAGTACATTGGCCTTATCTACGCTTGTTACTTTTTTTCTTCTCTTCATAGCAATATCAAAACCACGGATAGCGATACGACGAATCTCTTTCTCACTGTATGTAAGGGTATCAACAGCCTTTGTCACTCCATCTTCTTCAAATGTCTTTCTTTCTCCAAAGTAAAGACCACCTGTTAACTCTCTCATAACGACAAGGTCAAAACCGTCTCCGATAATGTCTTCTCTTAATGGGCAGGCGTCTTTTAACTCTTCATAAAGATATGCCGGTCTCATATTGGCAAATAATCCAAGTCCTTTACGGATAGCCAGAAGTCCTGCTTCTGGTCTTAAGTTTGCCGGAAGCTTATACCATGGAGAAGTTGTTGTATTACCACCGATAGAACCCATCAGTACGGCATCACAGCTTTTTGCTGTCTCTAATGCTTCTTCTGTAAGAGGCTTTCCTGTTGCATCAATGGATGCACCGCCAAGAAGGATATCTGTGTAATCAAACGTTTCGTTATATTTTTCTGCCACTTTATCTAATACTTTAAGTGCCTCTGCCACGATTTCCGGACCGATTCCGTCTCCTCGGATTACACCTACTTTATAACTCATTGTTTCATCCCTTTCCTTTTTCTTCTATCGTTTATACCCTTTATGAATTACATCTTATCATTTCCTGCAAATTAACAATCTAAGTGTTCATGGGTATAGGTACTCACAGTTAAATATCATATCTCATTTTTCTATTATAATCAATCTTTTTCCAGACATTCCTGCACTTTATTGCAAAAATCTTTCCATGCCTGCTCATGTTTTACATAATATCTCGGACACATCTTTCCTGTAACATCATAATGACGAATCACATTTTTGGAAGATAAACCATACGTCTTGCAAATCCACGCTGTAAGGCGCACAGCCGAATTATATGTTTTGTCATTAAACTTCCCGTTTTTCTTTGGATGGCAGCACTCAATCGAAATCGTATCTTTATTCCGGTTATTTGATGCATAAGAAATTTCGCTCTGCGGAATACATTGAATAACCTCTCCATCTAAACCAACAATATAATGACTACTTGCCTTGGTAAGATGCGTGTTTTGCAGATTATTAAAATAATCCCGATTCTCTTTTGCCGTACTGCCCGGATTTTCCACATAGTGAATAACGACTCCCTTTACCTTCCTTAAAGCAATTCCACTTCGGCTATACGGATTCTTATCTAAAAAATCTTCTGTAATCTCTGGTCTGCCACAAGGGCCATCCTCCGCGGGAAGTACACGGCTTCCAACATCACTTCCCTCTTCCTGCTTTGGTGAAATTCCTGACACGCTATTTGGTTTCCAAAGAAAGCTACTATGTAAAATAGACATAAATACTGCCAGAAAAAGTATTGTAATTGCCAACTGTCTTTTATTTGATATTTGTTTTCTCCCTTTTCGTTTTTTCCCAGACTTCTTTCTCTTCCTCACTCTATTTTTCATCCAGACCTGCTTTTGTCCGCTGGAAAAAAACATCGAATCCCTTCTTTCTATGAAATATTCAATGACTGCTTTCTTCAGAATACTGCTTAAATTCTACACCTGACTTCATAATAGGAAGACGATAAAAAAACTGCGCAGATAGAGCTAAACCCCATCTGCGCAGCTTTTGCGTTCTTATTATTCTACACTATAGTTTGGTGCTTCTTTTGTGATATGAATATCATGAGGATGACTCTCTTTTAAGGAAGCTGCTGTAATCTTTACAAACTGTCCCTTCTCTTTTAATTCCTGAATCGTCTTCGCTCCGCAATATCCCATACCGGAACGTAATCCTCCAACGAGCTGGAAGATGGTATCTTCCAATTTACCTTTATAAGCTACACGGCCTTCTACACCTTCTGGTACTAACTTCTTAGCGTTAGCCTGGAAGTAACGGTCTTTACTTCCGTTCTCCATAGCTGCCAGTGAGCCCATTCCACGGTATACTTTATATTTTCTTCCCTGATATAACTCAAATTCTCCTGGGCTCTCGTCACAACCTGCAAGAAGTCCACCAAGCATTACAACATTCGCTCCGGCTGCGATAGCCTTTGTAACATCACCAGAGAACTTAATTCCACCGTCTGCAATGATTGGAATGTTATACTTATCTGCCATCTCGTAACAATCCATAACAGCGGTAATCTGTGGAACACCGATACCTGCAACTACACGAGTCGTACAGATAGAACCAGGTCCGATTCCAACCTTAACAGCATCAACACCACATTCGATCATGGCCTTTGTTCCTTCTGCTGTTGCGATGTTACCCGCGATAACCTGTAAGTCAGGATACTTCTCTTTAACCAAAGCAAATGTCTTCAATACGTTAGCGGAATGTCCGTGAGCGGTATCAATAACGATAACGTCTACATGGGACTTAACAAGCTCGTCTACACGGTTTAAGATGTCTGGAGTACATCCTACTGCTGCACCACAGAGAAGACGGCCATTGCTGTCCTTAGCGGAATATGGATAACGAATCTGCTTCTCGATATCCTTAATTGTAATTAAACCTTTTAAGTTATAATCATCATCTACGATAGGTAATTTTTCTTTTCTTGCTTTGCCAAGAATCTGTTTTGCTTCTTCTAAAGTAATTCCCTCTTTTGCAGTAACTAAACCTTCGGAAGTCATAGACTCTTTAATCTTCTTATTAAAGTTTGTCTCAAACTTTAAGTCACGGTTTGTAATAATTCCGACTAATTTACCGTTCTCTGTGATTGGTACACCAGAGATACGAAACTTCGCCATCAGGTCTTCTGCCTGCTGTAAGGTATGTTCTGGGGAAAGATAGAAAGGATCTGTAATAACACCGTTCTCTGAACGTTTTACCTTGTCTACTTCTTCTGCCTGGGCCTCAATGGACATATTCTTATGAATGATACCAATTCCTCCCTGACGTGCCATGGCAATTGCCATCTGATGCTCTGTAACTGTATCCATGCTGGCACTCATAAATGGAATGTTTAACTTAATCTTGTTTGTAAGCTTTGTCTCCAGATTAACTTCATTCGGAATAACTTCTGAATATGCTGGAACTAATAACACATCATCAAATGTAATTGCTTCTTTAATGATTTTTCCCATTGTTTTCTTCCTTTCTATCCTTGAATAATGATTAAAAATATAACTAATATTAGTAAATTATGTTAGCAAAGAAACGCACTTTTGTCAACGTGGCAAATAAAACAGAATTTCTCAGCAAATCGCGCTTAATGTTATACAATTTCACGTATTGCAAAAAATAGACGAAAAATCCTGCTTATAAAATCGAATGAATAAACAGAATGAGTATCTATATCCTGTAAATTTCTTTTATAAGCAAAACCGCCCCTGGCAGAAGAAAATCTGCCGGGGCGGTAATCTGTTAGCTATACTTTCAGATTATACCAATTATTTTATAATCTTTACACTTGATTTCTGTCCTTTTTTCTTTAAAAGTCTCTTATATGCTTTCAGTTTCTTAGCAGGCACTTTAATCTTTGCCTTCGCATGGATACCCTTGAATGCACTTCTTCCAACTTTCTTCAGAGAAACGGACTTAATTGTAATACTTCTCAGATTTTTAGCTTTCTCAAATGCACGTTTGCCGATTACCTGAACATTCTTACCAATTACAACTTTCTTGAGTTTCTTATCACCCTTGAACGCTTTATTTGCAATCGATGTTACTTTAAAGGTATAATTTCCGCTCTTAATAGTTGCTGGAATAACAAATTTTGCTTTCTTGCTATTTCGTTTAACAAGCATTACCGTACCACCTGTTGCGTTAACTTCTCTTACCTTATAGATAGCTTTTTTGTACTTGATTAACATTCCAACAGAAGGAACCCCTGTTTCTGGTTTATTCGCAGATGGTTTTTCTGGATTCTTATTTGTATCTGGTGCCGGTTTTGTTACTTTTACAAGATTGCCTCTTGCTGTCTGTAATTTTTCAAGTGCCGCATTTACTTCATCTTTTGTCACTATTTCTTTTGCGATGACTGCTTTTACTTCCTTCAATGCTTTTTCATATTCCGCATAGGAACCATCCGTATAATCATCTTTTTTCAAAGCTTCTGCCTGCTTGATCTCGCCCTCTACCTTTTCCATAAATGCTTTATCTGCAATCTGATCCTTAGCAATCAACTTGATTTTATAGGTATTGGTTGTCTTGCTATCTTCAGAAGTAACGATTACCTTTACAACATTTTCTTTATTAAACGGTACTACCATTACTGATGCATTATCTTTTGCAGCTGCATCCACAACAGCTTGGTCTACTTTGTCTACAACTACAGTATACTCGTATTTATCGGCTGCAAAACCTTCCACTGCTGTTCCATCCACTTTCAGTTCTTCTAACTCCGCTGTCTTGTTTGAAGTATAACCCTTCTCACTTGTCCAGATTTCTAACTCAGTCAGACCAACATATCCTGTTCCTACCTGTTTCATGGTAAATCTCAATGCTTTTGCTTTCTGAACCTCATTAAATACCAGTTCATTCTTCTGATTTACCTGATAATCATCATGTGTAAATTCAACTTCTTTAAAGTTCTCTCCATCTTCAGATACTGCAATCGTTACGCTCTCTGGTGCTTTTACATTCATATCACCAAAGAACCATGCTTTGATACTTGCCAACTCATAGACCTCATCCCAGGTAAATGTGATGGTTGGCGAAGAGTTTAATAAATGGTCATTCCAGTTTGTCCAACGCATATTTGGCCTATCCAATACATTATTAACACCATCTACATTAGAAAGCAGATTATCTGCCGGTTCGCCACAGCTTTCTGTTAAAGTTTTATATTTTGGAGCTATATTGACTGCTTCTTTTACTTCACCTTCTGCCACACGTATCGTTGCAGTTGCTGTCATCTCTTTACCTTCTACGTTAACTTTACCTTTTACTTTTACAATATCTCCAACTTTTTCCAAGTCAGACTCTTTAATACTATCCCATGTAACCGGATATGCACCGTATGATGTACCATCTGGAAGAATTCCTGCTAATGTTGAAGGTAAAGTTGGAACAAGCCCTTTTACAGTTGCTCTTGTATAGTTCTGTACCGCTACGATAATCGGTTTTACATGAAGGTTTGCAGATACAGCTACTTCTTCTTTACCAAACTTCATTGTTCCATCCAGAACGTACTCACCAGGATGATTGTACACATCTTCTGTCAGTTTCCAATCAATCGTACCTTCCTGCTTAGATCCATCGCTCATAGTACCTGTTACGGTTGTCTCTAATTCAGGCTTTGTACCCATCATAACAGTGTACTCTGGTTTTATCGTATAATCTTTCAGAAATACTTCACCATTCTTTTCACCTACAGTATTTACAAATACAGTCTCTCCAGTAAGACCTGCAGATTCTGCCTTCAATGCAAAACCACCTGCATCCTTTGTACTGCGTACAATCACAAGTGCTTTTCCGCTAAATGCTTTAATCTTAGCTGTCTTACTGCTTGTTAATACGGATTTCTGCTGGAATTTATTAACGGTAGATGGATTTCCATTATCTACACCAACAATTGTTCCATTACCTGTTAAAGTAAAACGAATACTATTGTCTGCAGAACTTACAAAACGTCCATCTTTGTCATTTACATCTACTGCTATATAACTTAGACTGCTTCCATCTGCTGTAATTTTGCTCTTCTCTGCTTTAACAGATAACTTACTTCCAGCATCACTGTTTGTTGTCACACTCTGTGATCCCAGCGTATCTGTAATTTCTTTGCCATCTTCATCATATGCTTTCGCACTAAGTGTACCTTCCGCATATTTTACCTTAAACTGAATTGCCTGAGCTTTCCACTTCTGACTCTCGTTGACTGCAACACACTGTTCTTCATCATTAGATTCATTACTGTATGTAGCCCATTCATGACCGGCAGCCGTCTTGATTGGATTTCTTGTGGAAGTACCGATCAGTTTTCCATTCAGATACAACTCTACTTTTGCTGCATTGGAGTAAACATAAACTGGTACTTTACCTCCTGAAATACTGAGATCTTTTTTATTCCAACTCTGTGGTACAATATGAAGTGTCTGTTTATCTTCTCTCCACTGGCTAGTATAGAAATAGAAGGAATCCTTCTCAAATCCTGCCGTATCGATTACTCCAAAGTAAGAGGAGTTTGGTACAGCCAATTTGTCACCACTAACACTTCCTTTATCTGTTCCGTTCCAAGGTGTTGGCTCACCAATATAATCAAATCCTGTCCAGATAAATTCACCGGATACAAAGTCATCTTTAATCGTATACCACCAGGATTCACGTGCTGTATTTCCCCAGCTTACCGCATTAGTATCGTACGCTGTACACTGATAATCACCAGACTTACCATACTGTGACAATGTTGTGTAGATACCTCGGCTGTTACTTGGTGAAGCAGTCTCCGTAGCAATAATTTTCCAATCTGGATGAGCACTATGAATACCACTCATAGCTGCCATAGAATAGTTTGCTCCTGCTAAGCCTTCTCCATTATTTGCCAGAACCGCAGTAACTTTATTACGGAAATCCCCGTATGTGTTATATCGTAACCCGTATGGATTATTATCACCAACTGTGATTGGTCTTGTCTTATCAATCGCCTCGATATAACTCTTCATATTTTTTGCATACTGTTCATACTTGCTAGGATCAGTAACACCAAAGTTCAGCTCATTTCCGATATCCCAAATTACAACAGACGGATCATTCTTATCACGTTCAATGTTGGATTCCAGTACAAATTTATACCAGGTATCGCCTGCAGTCGCACCGAGTAATTTATTATCCTCACTAATCGTCTTGTTATAGTGTGTGCTAAAGTCCTGACTGTTTCCGTTCTTTGGAAATGCCCATCCGTCAAAGGTCTCATCCATTACCATCATACCTAATTCGTTACATGCTTTAAGAAGTACGGAAGAAGGTGTGTTATGAGCAGTACGAATCGCATTACAACCCATCTCTTTCAGTTTACTTACCTGACGATATACAGCATCACGTTCGGATGCTGATCCAAGTGCACCCTGATCATGATGCATACATACACCTTTCAGTTTTACATTCTTTCCATTCAAGCTAAATCCAGTATTGGAATTAAAGTCAATATAACGGAAACCAAACGTTTCTTTATTAATGTCTTTTACTTCATCGCCAACCAAAACTTCCGTTTGTACATAGTAGAGATTTGGTTTCTCTGTACTCCAGAGTGCAGGGTTGTTTACTTTCAAATTCTGTTCTTTTTCTTCTGTGCCATTCTCTGTCAATGTCACATCCGTCGTGCTTGGTTCAGAAACTGCCTTACCTTCTGCATCTAAAACTGTTGTACGAATCTTCGCTTCTACTTGTGCATTACTGTCATTCTGTACTTTTGTTTGAACTTTTACTGTAACATTTCCGCCTTTCTCTGTTGCCAGATTTGGTGTTGTTACATAAACACCATTTCTGGAAACATGTACAGCATCCGTAACAATCAGTTCTACATCACGATAAATACCAGATCCAGAATACCAACGACTGGATGGTGTCTGATGTGCCACTTTTACGCTAATCACATTTTCCGTTTTACCGTCACAGATAAGATGCTTTGAAATATCAAAAGCAAAGTCATTATATCCATAATGATTTTCTCCAACTTTTGTACCATTTACATATACATAAGTGTGGTTATAGGATCCATCAAAATTCAGAACAATGCTCTTTCCTGCATAATCAGATGGTAAAGTAAAGTTCTTGCGATACCATCCTGTACCTCCTGGCATAAACCCAGACTCTGCTTCATTTGAATTAGAAGGCTCCTGTGTAATGCTGAAATCGTGAGGAAGTTTTAGATTCCCCCATTTAGCTAAATCAGAATCGTCAAAATCCTTTTTCTCTGCATTCTCTACATCTCCGTAATGAAACTTCCAGCCTTCGTTGAAATTGATTTCCCTACTTTCAGATGCCGTTGCTTCTGTTTTTGTCAATACAGAACGCACCACCGCATCGTCAACCTGCGATGCATTAACCGGGATACTGATACCCGACATGACCATGGTAGCTGCCATCAATACAGAAAACAACTGCTTACTACTTTTTCTTCTCATTCTTCTCCTCCAATTTAATGTATAAAATTGACAATGTCTCTCTTTCAAAGCCTCCCCACATTGTTCAATAATACAAAGAAATCACTTTGTATCGTCCGAGACATTAAGCACTATCATATAATATAATCCATTAAACGTCAAGTTTTTTAGTTCAAACTAACCATATTATTTTTTCATCTTTTCATATTGTTATTTTCTAACATATTTTTTCTAAAATAGACGAAAAATCTGACTTTTTAAATTTAAAAAAATAGACGAACCACCAAATCCTGTAATATATAAAAATGCTTCGTTTCACGGCATCCAAACTGCTCAACCGCAGCTTGGCATTGCTCAAAGGTGCATTTTTATATATTACAGGATTCGGTGGTTCTGTTTATTCTCAAACCTTCAAAATAAGACTTCTCGTTCTTTTTTATTATTTGGTTTTACGAATAGAAATCGTTTGCAGATATTTTGCCCTCTTAATATCCGCTTCTATTTCTTCCTTCATTTCTTCGTATGTCCCTTCTTCTTTTGCTTCAGAAATCATTTCTTCAATTTTTTCGTCCGTCATGCTAAACGAATATGCCAGGCCAATTCTTTTTGCCTCATATGTTCCCAATTCATCTTCGACAGGACTTTGATTCAATCTTACAATCAATTCTATAACAACATCTTTCATCTCAGAAAGCAGATGATGCTCAGCCGGATAAACTGAGCATCGTGAATTGTACGGAAGACG
>ENA-OPXI01001269-OPXI01001269.1-human-gut-metagenome-genome-assembly--contig:-NODE-1269-length-14159-cov-2.967669_pt1 | contig 14159 bp, 10 predicted proteins | sample MGYA00241520_ERZ502032 | MGnify/ENA primary metagenome ERZ502032 (study PRJEB25962, sample SAMEA2042106) | human gut metagenome | biome: human gut; feature: human-associated habitat; material: faeces...
AATACGCTTATGCGGTAACCTGCCATAAAGCCCAAGGCGGCCAATGGATGAACGTCTTTCTCGATATCGGTTACATCACGGAGGAAATGCTTGGTGAGGATTTCTATAGGTGGCTCTACACGGCTTTTACCCGGGCGACCCATCACCTATATCTGGTGAATTTACCGGACGAGTTCGTCGAATGATTTACAATATTTTAAGATCGAAACTGGCAACATTGACAAGAAATACTTATTTTTGTTGCAAAACATACGTATGTCCGGATGATTTATAGCATCTGAAAAACATATAGAAATGGCAAACAAGGAAAAAATAGATTATCTATTGATCGATATCAGGGAGCTGGAGAAGTTGGTAGCCGGAATGAGGGACGCGGAAATCTATCCCGCCTCTTTCTTCAACCAGACCTTCCAGTTGACCCACAAGGTATTGAAGGAGCTTCATACGCTGGAGGAGTTTCAGTTAGAGGCTTTGCGTAAACAAATGGAGGAACACCAACGACTTATCGATTCTATTCCCGTAAGTAAACCTTTACAGATGTCGGAGGTGCAACCGGCTCCGGAAGTATCCCCTACGATCGAGGTCGTACAGGTACAAGAACCGGTCGTTGAGGAACCTATCGTAGTAGAACCAATTGTCGAAAAAGTGATCCCAGAAGAAAAGATCGTACAAGAGACAATCCCCTTGAAAGAGATAGAGATTCCACATAAAACTATATTAGCGGATAAATCCAGTATTTCACTGAATGATATATTGGAGAAAAAGAATCTTTCTGATTTCCGTAAGGCATTCAGTTTAAATGATCGTTTCCGCTTCAGAAGGGAATTATTCGGAGGAAATGAGGAGAAAATGAATAAGGCGATCGCAGACCTGAACGATCTTAGCTCGTACGAGGAGTCGGTCACTTATCTGAACAAGGTGTTGAACTGGAATATAGAAGACGCTTCCGTAGCCGATTTCATCAAGCTATTGGAAAAACGCTTCTCATAAATATACGATATGGCAAAATTGACTGTAGTCCCAACCCCTGTCGGTAACTTGGAGGATATGACATTCCGGGCGATCCGTGTGCTAAAAGAAGCTGATCTTATTTTAGCGGAGGATACCCGTACGACCGGCATCTTGCTGAAACATTTCGAGATACAGAACAAGATGCAGTCCCACCACAAGTTCAACGAGCATAAGACGGTGGAGCAAATCGCGGCCCGTATCAAGGGAGGCGAGAATATCGCCCTTGTTTCCGATGCTGGTACGCCAGCCATCTCCGATCCGGGATTCATGTTGGTGAGGGAATGTGTTCGCCAAGGGGCAGACGTAGAGTGCCTGCCCGGAGCTACGGCTTTCGTGCCCGCCTTGGTAGCATCCGGATTACCCAATGAGAAGTTCTGTTTCGAGGGGTTTCTCCCTCAAAAGAAAGGAAGGCAGACCCGGCTAAAAGAATTGGCTTTGGAATACCGGACTATTATTTTTTATGAATCACCTTTCCGTCTGCTCAAGACCTTGACGCAATTCGCCGAGTTTTTCGGTACGGACCGCCAAGTATCAGTATCCCGGGAAATCTCCAAATTACACGAGGAAACCGTACGAGGCTCCTTAGAAGAAGTAATTCAGCATTTTACCGTGAACGAACCAAGGGGTGAGATTGTTATTGTATTAGCAGGCTTAAAAGATAAAAAGGACAAAGAGACAGAAAAAGATGTTTAACTTAACAAGCAAAAAGAACATGAAGAAAGTATTATTAGTATGTGTCTGCACAGCCATGCTGGCCTCTTGTGGCCAAAATTCAGCGGATTACAAGAAGCTAAAGGCTGAGAACGATTCTCTACGTATCGAGAATACGAAGAACACGGATGAGCTTAATGATATGCTCTCCACCCTAAATGATATTGAATCTGATTTTCAATCTATACGTGATGCCGAGAATTATTTGACAATCCAACAACAAACCGGCGGTGAGCTAAATCAGTCACGCAGAGATCAAATCAAGCAGAACATGCAATTGATCAGCGAGACCTTGAAGAAGAACAAGGAGCAAATCAGCCAGTTGGAGGAGAAATTGAAGAAAAGCGGTATACAATCCGCCGCATTACGTAAGACGATCGATCGTCTTTCCTCCGAGCTGGATCAAAAGGCAACGATGATTGTCGCTTTGCAAGAGGATTTGGCAAAGAAGAACGTACGTATCCAAGAATTGGACGAGATGGTAAGTTCCTTGAATGAGGATGTGGAAAGTCTGGCTACTACCGCAGCCGCTCAATCCGAGAAATTGAACGCTCAAGATAAAGCCCTTCACACGGCTTACTACTGTTTCGGTACTTCCAAGGAATTGAAGGAACAGAAGATCTTATCCGGTGGTGGCCTGTTCTCTAAATCTAAAGTATTGCAGAGTGGTTTCAACAAGGATTATTTCATCTCTATCGATATCCGTGAGGTAAAAGAAATTCCTTTGTTCGCAAGCAAGGCTAAACTAAAATCCAATCATCCGGAAGGATCTTATGAGTTCGTAGAGGATGAAGACGGAAACTTGACCTTGAAAATAAATGACGAGAAGGCTTTCTGGAGCCTAGGCAAGTATTTAGTGATCGAAGTTGGATAATGATTTATAAAAGTATATTTATCGATTTGGACGATACCCTTTGGGATACGTACCATAACAATAAAGAATGCCTTGAAGAGCTATATACCGATTACCACTTTAATCGGTATTATGCCTCCTTCGAGGCTTTCTTTGATATTTATATGCCTCATAATCTAGACTTATGGGCCAAATACCGTTCGGGGGAAATAGACCGGCAAACCTTAATCTTGGATCGATTTCTCTATGTACTTCGTCCGTTAGGAATAGAAGATAAGAAAACCGTCTTATCGGTAAATAATGATTTCTTGCAACGCACGACCACTAAAACCCGATTAGTGCCCGGAGCCATTGAATTACTGGAATATCTCCGCCCTTCCTATCGGTTATTTATTTTATCCAATGGATTCCGTGAGGTACAATTCAAGAAACTTAGCAACGCTGGCTTGGCTCCTTATTTCGAACGGATGATCCTGTCCGAGGACGCTAATATACAAAAACCCCATAAAGGTATTTTCGACTTCGCCTTAAAGAACACGAACTCACGCCGGTCCGAGAGCTTAATGATCGGGGATAGCTGGGAAGCTGATATCATTGGGGCTTACCAATCCAAGATCGACCAGATATGGTTGAATCCGGAAGGATTACCTGCCGATGGATTCAACCCGACCCATACAGTCCGCTCTCTGGAAGAGATCAAATCCATCCTATAAACAGACCTTTCTTACAATGCCCATTATAGCATGCTTACGATGGGCATTATAAGCTCCTTAGAATGGGCATCATAAAGATCTTACAATGCCTATTCTAAGAACAACATCTTAACAGCTTATAAATAAATCGATTACTTATCGGCAGTCACCAGATATCGGCGAAAGCCCTCAGAGTATTCCGGATGATACCCGTCTCCTATCGAATCGGAACAAATAATAAAATAGTCAAGGCCGGGCACTTTAGCGCATAAGGATTTAGCCTCCTCCGAGCCTAAGACCATAAACGCGGTAGCATACGCATCAGCGGTCATGGCATCCGGAGCGACGATCGTAGCGCTAAGGATATCCCGCTGTACAGGGCAACCTTCACGAGGGTCGATCGTATGGGCGTATTTACGTCCACCCTTTATATAAAAATTACGGTAATTACCTGATGTAGCCATTCCTAACGGTTTAGGGAAGCTAACGATCTGCTCGAGTTCTTGATTCATGCCGGCAGCGTCATCCGTAGGCTTCGTGATCCCTAAGCGCCAATCCATGCCCGAGGGATTCACACCTTTCACACGCATCTCGCCACCAAACTCCACCAAATAATTACGGACCCCTTTCTTCTCCAGCATTTGGGCTATCATATCGCAAACCGTTCCATCCGCCAAAGAAGAAAAGTTCATCATCAAGCGAGGATCGTCCTTCACGATGCGATCCCCTTCTAAACGAACTTTCTGAAAACCGATAAACTGACGGACACTGTCGATATGGGCAGGCGTTACGCTATCCTTCCGGCTGAAGCCAAACCCCCAAAGGTTGATCAACGGGGCGCAAGTCACATCGTAGGCCCCATTTGTCTCAGTAGACACTTCAAGCGCCTTCTTAAAGACTTTTTGGAAGAGCGTATCTACCCGTATGTCACGGTTCTGGTTTACCTGACTGATTACCGAAGTAGAATCAAAAGCATTAAACAGGTGGTAGAAATATTTCAACTGCTCGTCAATCTCCTTATCCAATGGTTTAGTATGCTCAAACTTAATATGATAAGGTGTATGAAGCCTTCCGGATACCTCATAGTATTGGGGAGCCTGTTCACAACTTATCAACAAGATATTAACAAGTAAACAAAGAATGGAGAATTGACTTTTCATATTAGAACTCTGATGTAAAATGGAACTTAATATCCGGAAAATCCTGTTGGGCCATCATCAATACATAGCTGGAATCCGCTAAATAAACATCACGGCCTTCCTTATCCAACGCCATATATTGTGCCTTACGTTTCTTGAAGTTCTCCAATGCCTGTTGGTTATCACTCTCGATCCAGCAAGCCTTATATAGGCTGATCGGCTCCCATTTACATTGAGCGGCATACTCATGCAACAGGCGGTATTGAATAACCTCAAACTGCAATTGTCCCACCGTACCGATAATCTTCCGGCCATTGAATTGATTGGTAAACAACTGGGCGACACCCTCGTCCATCAATTGCTCGATGCCCTTGTTCAATTGCTTTGCCTTCATCGGATCGGCGTTCTCTATATATTTGAACATCTCGGGCGAGAAGCTCGGCAATCCCTTGAAATGCAATTCCTCTCCGGAAGTCAACGTATCCCCGATCTTAAAGTTCCCGGTATCCGGCAAACCGATAATATCACCCGCAAACGCCTCATCCACCACTTCTTTCTTCTGAGCCATGAAAGCCGTCGGGCTACTGAAACGCATCATCTTACCGAAACGTACATGCTTATAGTTCGCGTTACGCTCAAAACGACCGGAACAAATCTTCACAAAAGCGATACAACTGCGATGGTTCGGGTCCATATTCGCATGGATCTTGAAAATGAAGCCGGTGAAATTATCCTCATTCGGGTCTACCACACGCTCTACCGCATGGATCGGACGTGGCGAGGGAGCGATACGAATAAAGCAATCCAATAGCTCTTTCACACCGAAGTTATTCAGAGCGGAACCAAAGAATACCGGAGCGATATCCCCATCCAAATACGTATTCACATCAAATTCGGGATAAACCCCCTCTATCAACTCTATATCCTCACGAAGCTTCGCAGCTTGCGTAGGATCAATATAAGTCTCGAGATCCGGACTAGTGATATCCTTGAATTCCACATTCTCCGTCACATATTGCTTACTCGGGGTATATAGGTTCAGTTTCTGCTCAAAAATATTGTATACGCCCCGGAAACGTTGTCCCATATCGATCGGCCAGCTCAATGGGCGTACCTTTATCTGTAATTCTTCTTCTATCTCATCCAGCAAATCAAAAGGATCTTTACCATCACGGTCCATCTTGTTGACAAAAACGATCACCGGAGTCTTACGCATACGGCAAACCCCCATCAACTTACGAGTCTGCGCCTCTACTCCCTTGGCGATATCGATTACGATAATAACGCTATCCACCGCCGTCAAGGTACGGAACGTATCCTCGGCGAAATCTTGGTGGCCCGGTGTATCCAAGATATTAATCTTATGATCGGAATAATCAAAAGCCATTACGGAGGTAGCTACGGAGATACCGCGTTGCTTCTCAATCTCCATCCAGTCGGACGTGGCAGTCTTCTTGATTTTATTAGACTTCACCGCTCCCGCTACATGGATAGCGCCACCAAATAACAATAATTTCTCGGTAAGTGTAGTCTTACCGGCATCCGGGTGGCTGATTATGGCAAACGTTCTTCTTCTTTCAATCTCTTCTGAATACTGGCTCATTCTATTTTATATGTATATATTGTTATCAGTTACACTTTGTTATTCATGCAGTAGGCCAAGCTAGTCTCCCAATGGGGAATCGTCAGTCCGTACGAGCTTTTTATCTTACCTTTATTCAATACGCTATAATGGGGCCGGCTGGCCGGTGTCGGATAATCCTTGGTCTCTATGGGTATCACCCGGTTATTCATACCTGCTATTTGCAAGATCTTTACCGTAAAATCATACCAGCTACACACCCCCTCGTCCGAGAAATGATAGATACCCGGTATAAATTTACCCGCCTCGGCACGTTCCAGCACGGTAAACATAGCGACCGCTAAATCTCCGGCATAAGTAGGCGTACCCACTTGGTCGAATATGAAACGCAACTCATCCCGCTCCTTTCCCAAACACAATACCGTCTTCATAAAATTGTTTCCATACTCGGAATACAACCAAGCCGTACGGATAATCACGGAATCCGGACACACCTCCATCAAGGCCTGCTCTCCCGCCAGTTTCGTACGTCCATATACGGAAACAGGACAAGTCGCATCGCTTTCCAGATAAGGACGGCAACTCGTTCCATCGAACACATAATCGGTAGATACATGAATCACCTTCGCACCTACGGCATGAGCGGCCTCACCTAAGTTCCGTACCGCATCCCGGTTAATGCGCATACACAGATCCTCATGCTCCTCCGCTTTATCCACCGCCGTATAAGCGGCGCAATTCATGACATATTGAACATCATTTTCCAAGACATATTTCCGGACGGCCTCCTTGTCGCAAATATCCAACGTATCTATATCCGTAAAAAGAAAATTATAGCCGGGATACTGGCTGATACGAGCGTGGATAGAACTTCCCAATTGACCGTTCGCTCCGGTTACCAAAACTGTCTTCATGTCTATATCTATTATTAATCCTCTAGTTTAAGTTCCCCTTTCATATCTTCCCGATATTTCTCGGCGAGCAACGCCAAGAAGGAACTGATTTGTTTAATGCCCTCTAACGTCTCCGCACTCACCTCTTTCCCTTGCATACGCAAAAGCAGATAGCCATATACGGCGGCGAAACAAGTTTCCAACTCCGGCAGATCCTCTCCACCCGATTTAGCCCGGAGCTGTACGATATAAGGAAGCGTCTTATAATAAGCCGCGCTATAAACCATCTCTTTCGGAGATTTCAAAAGACGGAGATGCAAATCGGTCAAAGTAATAATCACATTCTTGTTCAATTGGATATGACCTTTCTCCATCACCCCTTCGCTACGCATCATCTCGATCAATTCCTCGTACCATTGAGCGATTTCCTTCTTCACCTCCTCGGGCTGGTCGTAATGGGCGATCACCGTGCGGTTGATCGAATCCATATCGAACTTATTCGCCCGGATCAAGTCCTCAACCTGCCACATATAAAGCAGATATTCAGCGATATTCTCTTTTCTTTTTTGTCTAGCTATTATCATATCGGCAAAGATAAACTATATTCCGATAACGCTTGATAAAAATCTGCGTCTTTAACGCCTAACTGCCGGCAAGCCAAACGTGCCGCATTCAGATTGATCAAGAAATAGCGATTGGGAATCCGTACCGGATAGTCTCCGTAGCGAGTATGCAGAAAAGTCTGCCCGTCTTTCTCCACGACCGGATGTTCCTCAAAAGGGATAGCGGTGATATCGCTCCGGACGTCCCCTGCCAACTGACTGACAGTATCATCACCTCCAAAATAAATCAATTTCCCTTCCCGCTCAATAGAAACGGAGAAAGACTGATAAGTGGATAAATAAGCCTCCGGAGTCGCATGATCCGTCTCGGTAGACCAAGATAAATTCGTCAGGATGGCGATATGCGGACGATAGAATTCCAATTGGAAACGCTTGTCCAAGGCAGAGGTGATATGCTCATCTCCTTCGATCAAAGCGATACGTGCCTCATAACTCAAATGTACCCGATTCGGAAGCGAGTCCACCTTGCTAGTCAACGCATAGTCGAACGCCAACTTTTGCCGACGCAACGCACAGACCATCATGGAAATAATTGTCTTCTTTCCACGACTACCCGCCACAACAACCCGAGTTTTCGACCGAGTCCGTTGAAATATAAATTCCGGAATGGATTGGATTAACATCCCCAATTCCTTCGCACGCAATAATTCCGGGTTATCTTGCTTTACTTTAGCACCCAAAACCACCGAGTGAATATCTTTTATTAATTTCTCCGGAAACCACCCATCCCCATAACAGGTACAGCCCGCGTTATGAAGTCTTCCTATCATCTCTTCAGTCAGACCACAACCGGAAGCGCTTACCTCATATCCTTTTTCTCGAAGTGCTAGGGCTAGATCTAAAACCAAAGGTTCGGTTACGGAGATCAAATGAACTTTTCGCATCGTTTTGATTTTAGCGCAAAAGTACGACTTTTATAAATACCTTCGGCACAAAGAAGTGAAAAATTAGATGCCCTCGATATGTTTAATGGTCGTAGTGTCTTCTTTTCGTGAAGCCTCGACCAGCCTTTCCTTCGAGATTATAACCGGAGTATGTATAAATTCCGGAACATTAAACGAGAACAGGGAGCATTCATAATAATCCGGAGACGCTTGCGGTAACAAGAAAGGTTTACCGCACTGCCCCCGCTCATTCACATGTACCAAATACGGGCGTGTGAAAAGCCCATCGTCCCGGCGGCTGGAAAAGACAAACCAACGACTATTGCCGCTCCAAGAATGATAGCTCTCTACATCCGGGCTATTCACTTCCGGCAAAGAATCGATTGCCCCGGTAGACAGATCCAGCATATGCAAATCCGCATCCTTATGCCAAATAGAGAAATTGCCATAATCGGACACCGTATAAAGTAGACGCTTCCCATCCGGAGAGACTCTCGGGAACTTAACACTCCGGCCCGCTTCCCTCGCATTATATAAGGTATCCACTTGGGTTCCAATCGAACCGTCTTCCGGATCAAAAGCGACTCGTAGCAGGTTATACCGGACATCCCGATAATTTTCCGGCATACAGACAGAATCCGCCGAACAGAACAGCAGATAGTTACCATCCGGAGTAAAAGTGGGAAAAGTCTCATAACACGCCATGGAAGCCAATAATGGCGAACTGAATACCCTCTCCTTCTCCGTGTCATAGATCAGCACGTCCGATTCCACGTCATATACCTCAATCCGATTCTCATCGGAAAGATGGAAGTCTTGGTGGGTCTCATTGGTAGAAAAAGCGACATACCGGCCGGATGGATGCCAATACGGATAAACGAACGAAGCCAGCTTACCGTCCCGTTCCAACGCAATCTTCTTTACCTGCCGATGATCAATCAAGTAAGTCCCATTATGAGAACCCCGCTGATGAAAAAGCATTTGTTCCCCTTGTCGCTCACAAAAGGCATGGCAGTTCATACAACTATTATTTGTCGATTGGTTATCAAGAATAGACTTTTCAACATAGTTTTCAACACATCGTTGATAAATCCCCATCTCGTTCCACATCCGATATCCGGGAAAAATACGGCGATACACCAAATAAGCGTCAACGGAATCTCTTGACACATAGATAGGGAAACTCATTTGTTTCCAATCACTTTGAGGTTCTCGAAAATAAACCGTCACATCTATTTGTTTTCCTTGTGCGTCCTGCGATAAGACCTTCCAATCCGTTTCCGGCAGGTTGAAAACACCATGATCGGCTGCGATTATCAACTCCCTATTCATAGTTTTCAACCGAGTTATCCCCTGTAGCTGTTGATCAACCAACTTGAAATTGGGAGGGGCCATATTGACCGGTACAGTAACTTCCCTGTAATCCGGAAACACGTCAGTTTCTCCTTGTTCCGCTTGCGCAGGAACTTCCGGTCTACAAGCCACAAGTCCCAAAAGACAACCTATAATCCAACAGATAGATAATCGCTTCATTATTCTTCTCCTTTAAAGATCTTGAAATAGTAATAATACCAATAGGTATCTCCAAATTGTCGATACATCGAGGACACATCCACTTGGTTGGCAGATCGTCCCAAAACCTGCTTGAATTCCCGGTATCGATCTACGATCTCCGGCTGTATGGAATAGGAGGAAAGCGATATACTGTCTTTGTCCGCCAACAACAATCCGGCTTCTTGGAAATGCCGGGGTATCGGTTCCCCCTTCATGAAAGGTGTCTCTTCCAAGAATCGGCCAAATGCATCCAGCTTCTTACCCAACAAATAATAACATCCCCGGTATTCCCAACCGATGATCCGGAAGATTGTATCCACTCCATAAGGAATCGACAGGTACGGACAAACTCAGTCGATCCCTTTTCTCAACAGGCATATATTTGTCACTCAACTCCGGATCTTTATCCATTAATTCCGGATGTACCAGATAGATAGCATAACGGCAAGCCCAATCTTTATAGAATGGCATAGCGGCAAGCAAGTCCAAATATTTCTTGGCCAGCGCCACCTCACCCCTAATCAGACAAACTTGCACGAAACGTTGCATCATGCGGGCACTCCCTTTACGTTTGGCTTGCGTAAATCCGTCCATCGCAAAGCTTTCAGACAAAGAGACATCGCCAACAAGAAAATGAACATCGCTCAATAAACGATCCATGTAAAAGGTCTGATTCCAATCGGCACATAAGCTTTTCGTTCCTTTCTGATCGAAAGTAAACATCCGGTCGGCCAATTCTCCCTTATGGGCCAACGACATATTCAAATAGTTTAAGCTAACATAATTATAGATCTGCTTTCCCCGGTACTTATCAATAATGGCGTCCCATTGCCTCTCCCGGGCTAAGAAAGAGAGCTCGTCAAGCATCATGCGTTGCGCATGCCAAGGTTCCGGCAGGCAAAACCGGATGGATACCAGCGCCGTGATCAGACAAACAACAAGGGCTACCCGATCCATCCATTTACTCTTCTCGCCAATCACCGGAACAAAGCGAGCAAATAAAGCAACACCGACAATCGAAAGGGTAAAGAAAGTCCATACACGATACATATAATAATGAGGTAATCGCTGTATCTCCAGATAGGCTTCCGGCATCCATCCATCAGACAAAGGTACAGGAATCCCTAACCATCCGCTAAACAAATAGATAAAAAGCGCTGGGATCAAGCAGGCAGCGGCGGCCAATCTTTGCCACGACGTTTTGTAGCGGAGTAAGGCTAACAGCGTATATAAGAAAGCGTAACAGACCGAAAGAAGCCCGGTCAGCCCACATAAAAAAAGTGTAGAGGCAATTCCGTATCCGGCAATAGAACCCGCCCGCCGCACCTTTAGCGAGACCGACAAAGCTAAAAGCATCAAAACCACGCCAACCGTCCCGTCCACCAAATACTCCCCATGAATACTCATCTTAACCAGATACAGGACCGGCAATAAAGAAAGGAACAGCAGGTAGGTCTTGTCAGAAAAACAACGCAAGATCCTATAGACCATAAACCCGCAACCAACGAGTAAAACCGTATGGAGAACCACCGCCGACATAGGCTGCCGGTAGTATTGAATGATCCATTGCCCGGCGACAGCGCAAAATCCTCCCGGCTGAAAAAGGAACTCCCGGATATACCACCACTCAGGTATAAACAATTGCATCTCCTCCTGACCGACAAACACAAACACGCCAAAAAGCAGGAAATAATAAAAAATAGCAGCTGTCGAAAAAGACCAGAAAAGCGTTTGTTTCCAGTTCATATACTTAATAGATTATTATTCCACCAACCATCGCTCGATGTTACGGGTCACAGAGGAGAAGTTCACGCCGATCTTAAAAACTTGCCGTGGATCACTCGCAAAGGGAAGCGCATACTGTCTCTCCTCTATCTGGCGCAACGCCTCCTCGGCGGTGCCGTTCAGCTTGAATTCCATCACGTAGATATAGCGATCGGTCTTCAGAACGAGATCAATACGCCCTTGTGAGGTATGATATTCCACCTGCGTATAAAGTCCAACCAACTTAAATACGATAAAAAGCACGTTCCGGTAATGCAACTCCGTATCACGCTCCGGCTTCTGGCCGGCGATCACCTCATAGGGTGTATCAGCGAAGAAGCTTTGTAAACGGCGGAAGAACGCATCGTAATCACCGGAGCGTATCTCTCGTACGAATTGCCCGATCTCGAAAGGGGTCTTGGGCGCACTAACACTCGTGTAAAATGGAAGGAGATATTTCACGAAACCCTCTTCCACTTCCCGGTTCGGGAAACCTAGCCGGTAGATACCAAATTCAGGATCGTAATCCTTGATCGTCAAGTAACCACTCTGGTAGATTACGGGAACGGGATTTTTCGAGGCAGCATCGATACTGTTCAACACATCCGCATCAGTCTCCGTGTTCGCCATCTCGTAAAGGTCGTAATGGGTATGCTTGAGTAATTCAACGAGGTAAGAGGGCGTACCGGTCTCGAACCAATAATCTCCGAACTCCATCTTGGCGAAGGTATTCAATAGGCTAAAGGGATTGTATATTCCCGCAGACTTGGCGGTAAAATGGTATCCGTCATAGCGCTCCTTGAGTTTCTGGCTGGTTTCCTCATAATCCAGTTCCTGTGTCTCAGCCAGCTCCTTCAACTCCTCTTCTAGGTAGGCATGTATCTCTTTCTCCGTGATGCCACATATCTCGACGTAGCGATTGTCCATCGAGATATCCATAAGGTTATTCAAATCGCTGAACACGCTTACCTTACCAAACTTCGTCACCCCTGTCAACAAAGCGAAACGAATGGCTCTATCCATCGTCTTTAACACGCCGTAGAAAGGCTTCAACATATTCCGCAATTGCGTTTGCGTCTTTTCATCGTGCAGGTTTTGCAGCAAAGGCTTGTCGTACTCGTCAATCAATATCACCACGCGATGCCCGGTCTGGCGGTAAGCCTGTTCTATCACATAACTGAAACGTTCCTCCAAGGCACGATCCTGTTTCTCCGTTCCATATAAAGCCTCCCATTTCTCCAAGAACTCATTCAAGATACTAGTCAGAGCGGCAGTATCTTTATAATGGCGAGCATTCAAGTCCAAATGCAAGATCGGATATACCTCCCAGTCTTTCTCCAACCGTTCCATCGCCAACCCCTCGAACAGCTCCCTCTTCCCTTGGAAATAGGCCTCCAACGTAGATAGCAAGAGACTCTTGCCGAAACGCCGCGGACGACTCAAGAAATAGTAACTTCCGGTCTTAGCCAACTGATAAATCAAAGCTGTCTTATCAATATAGAGATAACCGTCTTTACGGATCTTCTCGAAGTTCTGTATGCCGATAGGATAAATTGTCTGGTTCATAGCGATGATCGTTTAGATATACTTACCATGAACAAAGATAGACATTCCTTTTTATCGGAACAAGATAAGAACATATGATCTCAAAAACTTTCCTTGACAATACGCTTGACTGGCAGGAAAAAACGCTCGATCAAACGCAATGGGCCATTTTCTAAACACAAAGACAGAGAACACCCAAACAGTGTTCCCTGTCTCATTATCTTAAACCATAAGAATCAATATCCCGGATTCTGTTCCAACAACGAGTTCGCATTCAAGTTGGAATAATGGATCGGGTAGCGATTGTAAGCCTTATTGTTCGTAGCTTTATGATCCCACCAATCTTCCGTAACATAGGCGTTCCAACGAACCAAATCGGTACGGCGGCGTCCCTCACGCAAGAACTCCATCAACCACTCTTTCAGCATACGATACTTGTCCAAGTTAGCCACGGTAACAGGGTCCGGATCGTTTCCGCCCACGAAGTTACGCTTGCGGATGGAGTTGATGATATCAGCCGCTCCTTGCTTGTCGCCCAAACGCATCTTACATTCAGCCAAGGTGTAATAAATCTCGGTCAGACGGATAAACGGGCAATCCGGATTGAAACGTTCCTTATATTCATCCTGATTAGGAAGCGGGCTAATCTTAAGCACACGCACACCGGAGTTCTCCTCAGCGTCAGCGATCGTAGAAGGAACCTCCTTAGCGGTAGAGAACTTCTTTCCGATCTGGCTTAATTGAGCGATCTGATCGACTACATTCAAGACCTTCCCCGCATATTCACGGGCACCCATACATTTATAGTCTGGGAAATCCGGATTCTGCAACTCGCCTACGATAAACATACCACGGTATTTGCGGCCACCTTCATACACATATTGCTGCTTGCGGATATCCTGAGCGTG
>ENA-OPXI01001308-OPXI01001308.1-human-gut-metagenome-genome-assembly--contig:-NODE-1308-length-13793-cov-10.177027_pt1 | contig 13793 bp, 9 predicted proteins | sample MGYA00241520_ERZ502032 | MGnify/ENA primary metagenome ERZ502032 (study PRJEB25962, sample SAMEA2042106) | human gut metagenome | biome: human gut; feature: human-associated habitat; material: faeces...
TCGAGCAGCACAACGCCGAGTTTGAGAAGAAAGTCGGGCACAGCAGGGCGCAGGGGACATTTACACGCTATCGGACGGTCTGCAACCATATTCGGGAGTTTTTGCCCCATACCTACAAGCGAGAGGATATTCCGTTAAAGGAACTCAATCTTACGTTTATCAACGATTTCGAGTATTTTTTGCGCACGGAGAAAAAATGCCGCACATACACATTACGCTCGTCCCCATCGTCAAGGGAGAGAGCAAGCGCAGGAAAAGGGAAGAACAGACGAAGAAGCGATACCGCAAGAAACCGATTGACACCGTGAGGCTGTGCGCAGACGATATTATGACACGGTTGAAATTGAAGTCCTACCAAGATACCTATGCCGAAGCGATGGCGAAATACGGGCTGCAAAGAGGCATAGACGGCTCGAAAGCTCGCCACAAGTCTACGCAGCAGTATTATCGGGATATACAGAAACTCGCCGATAACCTCAAAGCGGAAGTGGTGGATTTGCAACAGCAGAAAGAAACGGCGCAGGAGGAACTAAGACGGGCGAAAAAAGAAATACAGACAGAGAAGCTGAAAGGGACGGCAACCACCGCAGCTGCCAACATCGCCGAGAGCCTCGGTTCTCTTTTCGGTAACAACAAGGTAAAGACGCTGAAAGGGGAGAACACCGCCCTGCATAGGGAAGTAGCCGACCACGAGGAAACCATTGAAGCCCTGCAAGACAGAATACAGACCATGCAGGCAGACCACAGCCGGGAGATACGGGAAATGCAACAGAAGCATGGCAGGGAGATAGCGGACAAGGACACAAGGCACAAGCAGGAAATATCGTTTCTGAAAACGGTAATCGCAAAGGCGGCATGGTTTCCCTACCTGCGTGAAATGTTGCACATTGAAAAACTGTGCCGACTCGTGGGATTCGATGAAAGGCAGACCGAAACACTCGTCAAGGGAAAGCCTTTGGAGTATGCAGGGAAACTCTACTCGGAGGAACACGGACGGAGATTTACGACCGAAAAAGTCAGGCTTTCAAGTGTTGAAAGCCCTGACGGATGGGGCAAACTGGTTCTTGCTATTGCTAGAAAGCCCATTGCCGAGTGGTTCAAAGAGTAATTCGACAAGCTATGGCAGAGCATACACCGATCTATACAGTCGCAAAGGAAAGGTAGGGGAATGAAGATATAACCGTTTTATCTTGTTGGAAAAAAGAGCCGTTCATAATACTTACGAATTGCTTTTTCACTATATTTGCAGTTAAATAAACAGAAGTTTTAATTCCTATTATTGACATCATGAAGAAGATATTTAAAGTTTTTAGTTTGAGCATATTAGGCTTATTGCTCTTAACTGTATTAGCCCTATTGTTAGTACGTTATGTATTCAACAGACAATTAAATGAACCCTTAGGAAAGGATAAGATAGAACTATTAAAGAACGCTGGTGAGTATGCACCAGATAGTGTGTCATATAATTTTGTTTATCAGCAAGATACTGCCAAAGCACAGCAAATCCGTGAATACTTCAGATTAGATACCATTGTGAAACCTACAGAAGTCACATGGAATAGAGCTATTGCATTGGCACGTTTCGTAGCCAAGAATATTCCTCATGCCAATCAAAATAACTATCCAAAGAAATGTAACGCAATAGGACTTTGGGAATATACCCGCACGATAGAGCCAGCTTTTAACTGCCGCCTCCATTCAATCCTTTTGCATGAGTTATTGCTGTCGGAAGGAATAGTGAATCGTTTTGTCACTTGCCTTCCCGCTGATTCGTTAGATTCTGACTGTCATGTGGTAAATCAAGTATGGCTACCCGAAATACAAAAATGGGCTATGCTTGATTCCGATATGAGAGCTTGGGCAGAAGATGAAAACGGAACACCTCTTTCTCTCGCTGAAATGCGCGAACGTTACATAAACGGACAAGAAATTATATACCGCCCCTTATTAGATTCAGAAAATAATTTCAATTATTACAAGATGTATTGGGCCAAAAACCTCTATTGGTTTATATCTTGGGAGGTAACTGGTTATAGCCGTGAAGATAATAATCCTGCATTCAGCAACCATGACCGCGAGATAATACTTGTTCCTAAAGGGTTCAGTGGCTTTGACTTAAGCGACAAATCAGTACTAACTACGGATGAATCACGTTTTTGGGCCGTACCGGATAGTTTGACCGTTTCACTGTAACTTCAGAGTTGGGAATGACTCTATTTCAACGGTCAAGAACTGTCATCAACCAACAGCAACAGATATCAATAAATATCCGGTTTTTCCAAAGTTCTACTTCGGGAAAAGTAAGGAAAAACAGAGATTAACAAAGCCTCCGGCAAGGTAGCTCTCCGGAGGCTTTTTGCATTTGCACATATCAGAAAACAAAAAGAAAGTAATATCGGAGTATTACACCCCAAAAACGCTCTGCCGGCTGTTGCATAATGAAACGACATACTTGGCTGATCGGTGTGGTTCTCCCTCCATGCGGATAAATTCCGGTAACAAAATGACAAAGCAGATTCCCCTAACACATTACAGCCCGTGAATGGGCTGAATGATTTTTTTTGCCAACCGATTTTATAAAATTGCCGCCGATAGTTCGTACTTTCAGAAAAAGATGTTACATTTGCAAATGAAAGAGTTATTTGACAGCATAGCAATGTAAAGCGCTGAAATTCGCACGGTTACTAACTCGTTACCGCTACTTCTCAAATAATTCGCTAAGAGTTTATTCTTCAATCGGTTAAATCCAATCGAGAAAAATCTAAAATAATCTATGTCCCGACTAAGTGACCTATATAAAGCAATGGAAACATTGCGCAAAGAAGGTCTTTCGTTAAATGAAGACCTCGAAAAACAAGTAAGTGATTTGGAAGAGAACATCATCAAAAAAGAAATCCTTCCGATTGTAACCGAGACGATTGCACCGGCTTTAAAGCAAGTGCAGCGTGAATTAGTGCTTGTTGTGGATTATGTACCCGGCTCGCCTATTAGCGTACATTTGTCTCGCAAACGAAATTTCACAGCAGATATAGCGGATGCCAAAGAGATTCTTCCTGATCCACAGGTGGAACATAAGGAAATAGGTAAGACCGGGCCGAAAGGCGAAATTGCACCGGCTACTCGATTAAAGATTACATTTGCTGATGGTCACGTGATTCAAGAGCCACAAGCAGCTGAGACTTTTCGTAAGTTTGTGATGGAAGTAGGTGCCGAACGCATTCGTACTTTAGGAATGAAACAAAATAAAGTGCCTTTGATTTCCAATACGCTTGATAAGAAATATAAAAGTTCACAAAAGCCTGTCGGTAATGGTTGGTATCTGATGACATGTAGCAATACGCTTACCAAGAAACGGGATATAGAACGTATAGCCAATATGTTTAATATAAAGATTAAAGTTGAAATAGTGTAATTCTTTTCACGATGAAACGAATAAGAATAAACAGTAAGAAAAAGTGACCAATTGTTTGCTCCTAATAAGGAATTTGGCTACTTCTGTTTCATATTAGTAAAATGTAGCAGATTAATGCGGCTGTAATGTTTTCAAATCGTTATCAAGAACTTATTATTAATTAATGTCAGATAAATACGCAAAAGTATATTATCTAAGACAAAAACAGAATTTCATGTACATATATCAATATGAAAGCATGTAATTAGTTGTCGTTTCGCTTTGTTTGCGAAGCAGGGGAGGAAGAGGTGGTGTCTTCCTTTTCCTTTTTTTTATGGGCTCTTTTCCATAAGAACCAACGGAACAAATCATTCCATTTATCGAAATCTTTTTTATACATGATGCCGATACCTTGTGTGGTCAGGGTTGATTTTGTGAAATAACGGTCGTTGGTCTGATTGTATCCTCGTAGACGGAAGTCTCCGTTTTTAGTCAACAGCCAAATGGCTTCAAAGTCACCTACAAAGTTGGTGTTTGCCATTGCATTATCTTTATAACCAAAGTTACCATTGATTATCAGTCGATTATTCAATAACCTGCCGGAAAGGACAGCTTCGGCTTCTACATCTGTCCATCCTTTGTCTCCTGTACTCAGGTTGGCACCGATGTTCCAGTTCTTATTGTCCATCCATTGGGAGAGCATATTATTGAGCTGACCGGATAAAGTGCTGAAGGCTAATGAACTGGTAGCGTTTGAAGATTGGTCGTTGTTGGCGTAATCGTAGGTGTAGAACTTACCGATACCCAGCAGATAGATGATTTGTGTGTTCATTTGTTCTTCTGTACTGGTGATGCTGCGCACCACATCACGGTCTTCTTCCCTGACTGTCGGTAAATCCAAGTCAAATTTAATATCGGGGCTGGACAGGTTGCCGGTCAGGTTCATCAGGCAGTTTACTTTAACGGTGCTTTGTCCCTGCGAAAGTGAAGTGTCGATACCTAAATCACTCAATGAGGCAGAGTTTACCGTATAAATCGCCTGAAGATCCAGATTGGCCTGATATGGGTCACCTGTGAAGGTGACTGTACCGCCGGATTTCAATGTAAAATCTTTGCGAATCACTTCCTGCATGCTGAGCTTATACATTCCCTGATCGATAATGTAGTTACCGAACATCTTAAAGTCTCCTTTATTAAAGTAGTTCACTTGCAGATTGCCGTTGCCTGTTGCTGTAATATTGTCGCCTGCTACCGGGTCCATCACGATTTTCATGGTGGCATTGGGGGTGGCGTTAATCAGCATATTGATGCGCAGGTCCATGGGAGGACCCTCTTCTTCTTTTTCTTTCTGCACATTCGAGTGATGGTACAGATTGGTTTCCACATTATCATGGATACGTTTGGGGGTCTTGTCGACAAAGGTAATGAACTGGGTATTGGTAGCCTCTGTCGTGATGCCTGTGATATAAGTAAAAGAGGTGTTGTGTCCTGTTGTCAGTGAGGCATCTACGGTCATGGCATTGTTTCCTCCGTCCAATATGACGCTTCCCGAACCGTACACCTTGCCGTAGAAAGGCATATCGCCGCCTTCGTGGGTATCATACATCAGCAGATTGTCGCCACTGATATTAAAATGATACATCAGATTTTTTAGTTTGGTATGATGCAGATAGCCATTGACTACTCCACTGTTTCCTTCGCGGTCGTACACGTGTACATCGGTAAACAGTAATTGTCCGGAGGAAATATGTACCGAATCATCGCGTATTTGGAAATAGGTGTTCAGTACATCAATCTTGGTATCTATATTGGCACGTGCCTCTCCTTCCAAATCCAGGTGCTTGAAGTCTCCATAGAGTCTGATATGACCGTTGACACGTCCGGTTAAATCGCTGAATATGCCTTCCACAAAGGGCTGGATGAGTCCGATATTGGTACTGTCTGCTTCAATCATCAGGTCCAGTCCTTTCATTTTCGGAGATACGTATCCGGTGACATGAGTGGCCGAAATACCTTCTTCCGCAATTTTTGCATCAAGGCGTACTCCGCCCAGTTCCGAATCCCATACGCCTGTAATATCGGCTTCACCCAACAATGCTTTATTCAGGCAGAAATTATGCACATTGAGTTTGGTGTGCATGGCAGGCTCTTTCATTACTCCCTTCATGTTGACAGTCCCGGTAACCAAGCCGTTGAATGCCACATCATCAAAATGCACTATATCCAGTACATATTCCAAATTGATATTCTTTAAATCGATATGGCAGGAGTCTTCCTTGCTTTTTGTCAACTTTCCATTGATGCGTAAATGCTGGTTTTCATGTTCAAACAGAAAATTGTCGATATAGACACGTCCGGAGTCTACGGCAATATGCGAAGGATGTATATTCCAAATCGTATCGTTCAATACCACTTTCGTGGGTTTGATGTTAATGTCGGCCTGTAAGATGGGGTGTTTCCCCTCCGTTTTATAGAATTGGGTCACGGCAGCAAACTTACCTCCGTAAGTGACATTTGTGTTATTCCCCCAATTGACAGTTGTTTCCAGCCGGTCGTTTTTGGCTTGGGTATCGACAGTAAGATTCACCATTGCACCACTGTTCATCAACATACCGGTTCTGAGGGAACATTTGAACCAGTCTGACGGATTTTCGCAGATGAGTACCCCCGAATCATAATGGGTTCCATTGTATTTGAAAGCCGGAAAATGTCCTTCAACGCGCAATTTCTCTTCGCGGTCGTTGAAATACCCTTTGATGGAGGCAGGGAACTTTAATTCCAGCGGTATTTGAAAGAGTTTTTGAAAGAACTCCGTATTATTTACTCTGATGTCGAATTTGAAGTTGTTGTGAGGAACCGGCATGTTTTCGTTCAGCGTCAGCAGGGAAGGGATATAGCGTTGAACAGTCTGCAATATGCTGGCCGGAATTGTGTTATAAGAATAGTCTCCACGTATGACAGCCGTCATGAACGAGGAAAGCACTTGTATTTCTTTTTGTCCTTCTACCTGTCCTGCCGTAATGGTAAGGTTGTCAAGGAAATAGTTGTTCCCTTCGGGGGTATTCATTTGCAAGCTGTCCAAACGGATTTTTCCGTTCATGTCGTCGATAGACTTCCCGGTAAAGTCTGCTGTCACGTTCAGGGAAATGTCCGTATCTTTGTATTTGTCGGATAAATGCAGGTTATCCGGTCGGAGATTCTTTAAGACGGCCTTCAAGTTGAATTCGGGTATGGCGCACGCCACGTTGAAATTGCCGTTTATCTGAACAGAGCCGTTGTCATCATCCATTGCCAGCTTGCCGTTGAAGCCTCCGTCTTTATACACGCCGTCCAGTGCTATATTCTCATATTTATATTGGCTGTATTCGAAAGAGGCAATATTCCCTTTGATATAAGATTCGGGATAGTGATTTTTATAGTTGAACCCTTTCAATTCCAGATTGAAGTCTGCCGTACCGAATTTCTTTTCGTTATCAAGCAGTTTGCCCACATTCAGGTCGGCACTGGCGATATTTCCCGAATAGGTACGGTTCTGTTGGTTGTCAATGCTCATCATAACATCGGCTTTGATTGTACCTACGCCGGTGTGCAGGAGTCCTGTGATAATCAAATCGTGAAGATATCCGGTGGCATCACCGCTAAAACGTACATATTCCAACTGCTGAAAAATAGGAGGAACTTTCCCGGCCACATTACTCATAACGGTGCTGATGCCTTCTTTATTCAGGTTTACGTCGGTCAGCTTTCCCATGATATACATATTTCTTCCTGCGTTCCAGTCGGCAACGGATGCTTCTCCGTTGATCATCAGACTGTGGTTGTCGGTCAGTCGCAGGGTAGGGCAGTCTATATTCTTTCCTTTACCGGAGAAATCCATGTTGAAATGTAACGGAGTATCGAACTTGGCCAAAGCCGGGACAAAAGGGGCTATGTCTTTGAGTACGACAGAGGCATTGACGCTTCCTTGATATTGCACATTGTCTGTCAGTTTAGGAAGATCCGGCAAACTGTCGTAACGCATGGAAAGGCTGTCAATGCTTAAAGCAGAATTGGAAAGCTCGAGGGAAAAATCCTTTATATTCAGTCGCTTATTGTTGGCAGTGACTTTCATTGAGAACTTTTGTAAAGCAAATCCACACTGTTCTTCAAAGCTCAGACGACGGATGGAGGCGTTCAGCGAGTCGTTGCGGAGCGCCTTCAGCGAAACGGTGGCTGCGAAGTTCTTTACGGCAAGATGGCCGGTATTGAACCGTCCGGGGGTTTCGGGCTCCGACAAGACATCGTATGTGATACGTCCGCGTCTTATCAATAAAGAGTTGATGCGTAAATCCAGATTTGTCTGAGTCTTCACCGTGTCTTTGGAAGCAAAAGCATCCAGAACAAATTGATAATTGGGAGGAGACTGAGGCGTTTCCCGCTCCATATTGGCCGAAAAGCCGAAAAGCTGAACACTGGTAATAGTGATTTTCCCTTTCAGCAGGGGGAGTATTTCAAATTTGGCAGACAGACGCGCCACTTTCAGCATTTCCCTGCCCCGGCGGTCTTCCAGCAACACATCTTCCACAATAATGCGGTTCAACAGGCCCATGTCGATTTTTCCTACAGAAACTTCCGTGTTGAGCACTTTGCGGAGCTCTTTGGTCACTATATAAGACAATTTGTCCTGAACGTATGGAATGTTCAGAAGCACAATTATCCCCAGATAAACTCCCAAGAGAATACCTAGCAGTATGCGAACTGTATATTTAAGACTTTTGCTTGATATCATTGCTTATTTTGGGCTAACAAAGGTACGAAATACGTCCGAAGTAGCCCAAAATAAACTTGGATTTTTACTTGTTTTTATGCAATCTTTTCAACTCAAACGAGAAAATGATACGGAAACAACCGATAATGAGGAAAGTAACGGACAGCATATAAAGCACAGTGACTGCTCCGAGTCCCGGTTGCCAGATGATAGCCATGGAACATAAAATGGCCAGAATGCCGAATACCAGATACCATCCCCAGTCTTTGGTGCCGTAGCGTTTCAGGTCGGTGGAATAACCGCAAAGGGTGAATCCTCTGAACATAAGCCAGAATGCGACGATAAACGGAATCAGTTCCATGCTTACCAGCGGATAGAATACCAAATAAATACCTATCAGCAAATCAATGATACCGCCTGCCAGATACCATCCCCAACTGTTGATAATCTTTTTGTTGCCGACGGCAAAAAAGATTTCGAGGATACCGCTGACCAGAATTGAAATACTGAAAATGACACTCAGTGCCACATAACTGCTCACGGGAGCAAACAAAAGGCATAATGCTACTGCGATGTAAAGCAATCCCAATAATAGGGACATCCACCAGTTCTTTACCGCGTAGCCCAAGCCACCAACTAATTCATTCATGTTTGTTAAGTTTTAGGTTATAATTTCAACTAATAACGTCCTCTATACAAAAATGTTTGCCCATAAATACAAAAAAAGTATTTAAATAGCTGCACTTGACTTTTAGAACTCAAAAAATATTCCGAACTTTGCACGGTGAAAGCAAAAAGATTCACTTTATTAGCATTTTTGAATAAAAACTGAATAAAAAAAGAATGAAAGATAACAGAATTCCTTCTCCGTTTATTTCTTTGTTACCCGTATTTGTACTTATTTTATTATTGTTTGTCACCATCCGTGTCTTTGGCAGCGATGCGTTGTCGGGCGGAAGTCAGGTTTGTTTGCTTACGGCTACGGCTGTTTGTGTATTGATAGGGATGGCAGGGTACCGAAGAGCTTGGAAAGATTTTGAACTGGCTATTACGAATAATATAGCCGGAGTAAGTACGGCATTGATTATTCTGCTGATTATCGGTGCTTTGTCGGGGGCATGGATGATTAGCGGCGTGGTTCCCACATTGATTTATTATGGCATTCAGGTGATACATCCTCACTTTTTTCTGGTGTCTACCTGTGTGATTTGTGCCATTGTTTCAGTCATGACAGGCAGTTCGTGGACAACCATAGCCACTATCGGCATCGCATTGATGGGAATCGGCAAGGCACAAGGTTTCAGCGAAGGCTGGATAGCGGGAGCGATTATTTCGGGTGCTTATTTCGGCGATAAGGTATCCCCGCTGTCCGATACCACTATTTTGGCGTCTTCTGTGACGGACACTCCGCTGTTTACACACATACGCTATTTGATGATAACCACCATCCCCTCATTGGTCATCACATTGATTATTTTCACTGTTGCCGGACTGTCTCACGAGGCAACGGACACAGGTCATATTACCGAATACATGCAGGCACTCGACTCCAAATTCAATATTTCCTGGTGGCTGATGATTGTTCCCGTCGTGACGGGAGTTTTGATTGCCCGCAAGGTTCCTTCGGTCATTACTTTGTTTATTTCCACCACACTGGCCACTGTCTTTGCACTTATATTCCAGCCGGATTTGTTGCGCGAGATAGCAGGGCAGGGGGTAGCAGGTCTTACTGCACTTTTCAAAGGAGGCATGGGCATGCTCTTCGGTGGCACCCAACTGGAGACAGGCAGTGCAGAGATAAATGAGTTGGTTGCCACACGCGGTATGTCGGGAATGATGAATACCATTTGGCTGATTGTCTGTGCCATGTGCTTTGGAGGGGCTATGACGGCAGGAGGCATGCTGGGCAGTATCACCTCTGTGTTTATCCGTTTCACCAAGAGACGTATAGGGATGGTGTCTTCTACCGTTGCATCGGGATTGTTCCTCAACCTGGCCACTGCCGACCAATATATCTCCATTATTCTGACCGGCAATATGTTTAAGGATATTTATGAGGCAAACGGATATGAAAGCCGATTACTGAGCCGTACCACCGAAGATGCTGTAACAGTCACCTCACCGCTTATCCCCTGGAATACCTGCGGTATGACTCAGGCAACTATTCTGAGTGTGCCTACACTCACTTATCTTCCATATTCTTTCTTTAATCTGATTAGTCCGCTGATGAGTATCACGGTGGCAGTTATCGGTTATAAGATAAAGAAGAAAATAACCGAATAATTTTTTCCCCGGTGTGCAGGCAGGAATGGGTACACCGGGAAAAAAATGTCCCGAAGAGTGGGGATTTCAAAAATAACTTGTATTTTTACAGACCTAAAAATAATCAATTTATATTTTCATATTATGAAGAGACACATCACTTTTGCCTTGCTTTTTGCGGCAGCATTGACCGCGCAGGCACAACAGGGAGGCATTTCGAGCGAGATGCTGAATCAAATCAAACAAAGTTATCAGGCAACTCCTACCGACAAGGCAATCCGCAATGCTTTAGGCGGAACAAGTATCAATACCTTGGCACTTAATCAGGAAAATCAGGCAGACTTTGACACTCATTTCTCTAATAAAGTCTTATCGAAAGGCATTACCAATCAACGCTCGTCAGGACGCTGCTGGTTGTTTACGGGACTGAATGTGCTTCGCAGCCAGATGATAGCCAAGTACGGCCTGGATGAAATGGAGTTTTCGCAGAACTACTGCTTCTTTTATGACCAGCTGGAAAAATCGAATCTTTTCTTACAGGGAATCATTGATACGCGTGAAAAGCCGATGGACGACAAGATGGTGGAGTGGCTCTTTAAGCATCCCTTGAGCGATGGAGGGCAATTTACTGGTGTGTCGGATATTATAGGTAAATACGGACTTGTACCGAAGAGCGCGATGGTGGAGACTTTCAGCAGTGACAACACAGGAAAAATGAATAATCTGATAGGACTGAAACTGAAAGAATTCGGCTTACAACTCCGTGAGGCTGCTGCTGCCGGAGCCAAGCCCGCCGAACTGGAAAAAAAGAAAACGGAAATGCTGGCTACGGTCTATCGCATGCTGGTGCTGACACTCGGTGAGCCGGTGTCTACGTTCACTTGGAGCTTGAAGGGAGGCGAAGCGAAAGAGTACACTCCCTTGTCTTTCTACAAGGAATTTCTGGGCAATGACCTGACCAATAATTACGTGATGCTGATGAACGACCCCAGCCGTGAGTTTTATAAATGCTACGAGATAGACTATGACCGCCATAGCTATGACGGTAAGAACTGGACGTATGTCAATCTGCCTATAGAAGATATCAAGGAAATAGCCATTGCTTCCATCAAAGACAGCACAATGATGTATTTTTCTTGCGATGTGGGTAAGTTCCTTGATAGCAAGAGAGGACTGCTGGACCCTGATAATTACGATTATGAGTCACTGATGGGGACAACTTTCGGTATGGACAAGAAACAGCGTATCCAGACATTTGCCAGTGGCAGCAGCCATGCCATGACGCTGATGGCTGTGGATTTGGATAAGGCCGGAAAACCGAAAAAATGGATGGTGGAAAACAGTTGGGGAAGCACCAACGGATACAAAGGCCATCTCATTATGACGGACAAATGGTTTGATGAGTATATGTTCCGCGTGGTGGCGGAAAAGAAATATGTCCCTGCCAAGGTGCTGGATATCCTCAAGCAAAAACCGATTCGCCTGCCGGCATGGGACCCGATGTTTGCGAACGAAGAATAATAAAATAATAAAAAAAAACGGAGCTGCAAAATTTGCAAATCGGCATGCAAAATTTGCAGCTCCGAATGTATACCCATCCGGATGGTTATCCCCCTTGAAGGGGGAGGTTCCTTCGGAAGAACTTCCCCTTCAGGGGAATCTCCTTCGGAGAATATATATTATATATAATTATTGTCATATATTGAAAGGATTATATAATGAAACTGTCAGCCCTTCTGCCGGGATTTGTTCTGTTCCCCTTTTCCGCGCAAGCCAACCCGGCCTGCGTGGTCTGCACGGTTGCCGTCGGCGCCTCGCTGGAAATCGCCCGCCGGCTGGGCATCAACGACAACGTGGTCGGTCTGTGGGCCGGCGCCATGTTCTCGGCTACTGGACGATCGCCTGGTTTGAAAAGAAAAACTGGCGTTTTGCCGGCCGCGATTTTTGGCTGATCGCCCTGAGCGTCGCCATGATCGGATTCGTTTATCGGGATATGCTGACATATTCGCCGCAGATTTTTCTGTTTCTTTATATTGATCCGTTTTTGCTTTCCGCCGTCGCCGGCGCCCTGATGTTCATAGCTTCAATGCAACTATACGGACGGATGAAAACAAAAAACGGCGGACACGCCCATTTTCCGTTTGAAAAAGTCGTTTTGCCGCTGACGTTCTTAACCGCCGCCAGCGCCGCCATAAACTACTATCCCTATTAAATTCCAAGGAGAAAAAACATGAAAAAAATTCAAAACGTCAAAGAATATGTGGAAAAGATAGATTCGGCCAAGAAGGTAAACCCGAAGGACCTTTCGTCGGATCAGGACCTGACGATCGGGATCATGAACCTGATTTCGATTGAGGAACACCTGATGTTTTCGGGCGCCAAGACCGGCAAGACTTCGTATTACGACCTGATTGAGCAGGTTCGGGAAATACGCAAGCAGCTGATGCAGAAAGTGATTCCGGAATATGAAGGGGAAGTCTGGTGCATCTCCAAGCACCTTCTTTCGGCCTCGATGCGCCTGATGGAAGTGGGAACCAAACAGCAGAGCCTCGGCCACAAACAGGAAGCCTACGGGCTGTTTGACCGGTCCTATGAACTGTACTGCCTGTTTTGGGGCTTGAACATGAAGCTTTTAAACCTGGAAGATGTAAAATGGGTGGAAGACAGTTTTGTGGACGTAAAGAAACTGACGGAGGAACTTTCAGCAGCAGAGACGAAAGCCGCCGCGGAGGCGCCGGACAACACGTCCGGGCAAGGGGCGTCGCCGGCCGAACCGGAAAGCGCTTTGGCCAAGATGAAGGCCTTTGTCCGCAAAGCCGTCGACTGTTGCATCGAATAAGTAAAACGCAAACGTTCAAACCGGTTCGGAGAGGCTTTTCTTTGGACCGGTTTTGTTATTGAAATATTAAGCATTATGCTGTAACCTAAAGCCGATTTGTGCAAATTCTAATAATTCTGGAAGTCTGAAATGATTCATAAAAGCAAGTCCGAAAATCCTTCTTTGGAAGAAAACGAAAATTCCTGGCTCGGCAGCAACCTGTACCGGCTGATGCTGGTCGTAACCGTTGTCTGGTTCGCGATCGTGCTGATTTACATTACCCAGTTTTTCGGCTGGTCGAATTTGTTTCTGATGATGCCCGACGAGTTCGGCGGTTTTCTGGCCGGGGCAACTCTGCCGCTGGCGCTGATCTGGGTCGGCATGGCTTATGTGGATCGCAGCGCGGCCTTTAAAAAAGAAGCTAAGTTTCTCCGTGCTTACATGAATCAGCTGGTCTATCCGGAAGAAGGCGGCGCCGCCACGGCCAAGGCAATGTCGGAGGCGATTCGCTCACAGGTGTCGGAATTGCAGGAAGTGACCAAACTGGCCATGAGCCAGACCTCCATGATCAAAAA
>ENA-OPXI01001323-OPXI01001323.1-human-gut-metagenome-genome-assembly--contig:-NODE-1323-length-13706-cov-5.162699_pt1 | contig 13706 bp, 9 predicted proteins | sample MGYA00241520_ERZ502032 | MGnify/ENA primary metagenome ERZ502032 (study PRJEB25962, sample SAMEA2042106) | human gut metagenome | biome: human gut; feature: human-associated habitat; material: faeces...
CCTGATTTTCCCGATGGGTAGCTGGGAACCGGTAAAGATCACGGGTTTGGTTAAGTTATTTAACATGAAACTCAAGGCCGCGGCCGAGTAGGCCATGGTGTCCGTTCCATGCAGGACAACAAATCCCCGGTAATCATCGTAATTCTTCAGGATGATTGAACAGAGGTCTTTCCACAATTGTGGTTGGAGATCCGAGGAATCTATGATTTCCGGTAAGGTGTAACTATCTATCGTAAATCCAAATTCTTTGATTTCCGGAACCTCGCAAGCGATCTGGTCAAAATTGAAAGGGCATAACGCCCCGGTTTCAGGGTCGTTTACCATCCCGATTGTACCTCCGGTATATATAATTAACACGGGTTTTGTCATACGCACTAAGTTAAAAACTAAAACATTACAAGCTTTAAGCCCTCTCTGCACTTTTCGTCAGTAAATTACCTGTCTGTATCTTTTCTATGAACAGTTCGCACTACTGACGTGCAAATTAAATAAATTCATTGCATTATTCGTTGTTATTTCCTCGACTTTTTTCGTGTCGATCCCTAGAATTTCAGCAATTTTAGCGGCTATACACGGAATATAACTACTTTCATTGCGTTTACCCCGGTAGGGAACGGGGGTAAGATAGGGAGCATCCGTTTCTAATACAAGGTGTTCTGCCCCGATTCTCCCCACGACTTCTGTCATGGATGATTTTTTGAAGGTAACGACACCACCGATCCCCAGTAGAAAACCTAAGTCTATTGCCCGCCGGGCATCTTCTTCCGTGCCGGGGAAACAGTGGAGTATACCTTTCATGTTATAGTGTTGTCTTTTTAACACGGTGAATATTTCCATTAGCGAGTCTCTCGAATGGATGATAACGGGCAAATCCATTTCTCGGGTGATGTTTAATTGTCGTTCGAAGACAATAATTTGTTCCTTGTAAAATGTTTTATCCCAGTAAAGATCAATTCCACACTCTCCGATTGCGTGTATTGTTTCTTGGCCTAGTAATTTCTCGAAAAGTTGCATTTCCGTTTTGTAGGATTCGTTTACGGAAGTCGGGTGTACTCCCAACGTGGCCACCTACATGGATCTCCCGGTTCTTCATATCCACATCTGACCAGGTTAAGCCGATGGTTTCACTCACTCTCAGGCAAGCCCCAAACATAACCTGCATCATTGGAAGATGAGGCTTATACACATTACTCTGTTCAACAAACTTCAGAAGTTTTTCCTGCTGTTCCAGTGTCAGTGCTTCTTTCTCCTTTGCCGGAGCCCCATAATCTCCAAGTGTTCCTGTTACCGGATTCTTGCGGATAATCCCATCTTCCACTGCCAGTTCAAAACTAGGATTCAATAAGCCATAAAGACCTTTGATCGTACTGTGTGCCAGTCCTTCATCTGACAATGCGGAAAAGAACGTCCTTACGTGAGATGTCTTAAAATCCACAACACGAATATTTCCCAAAGTATTTCGTATACGGTAGTCCCACATACGGATATAATTCTTTTTCATTTCTCTTTCTTTTTCAAACCAGCCCTGCCTTGTGGCAGAAGCTCCGACTCGTAACAACTAAATTGACACAATCAGCTTAATCTGCGAATCAGTTTCAGAATTCTGTCTGCACAAAGACGGATTTCCTTTTCTGTAAGTTTTCCTTCTTTATACGCATCACGAATGTTTTTATCATCATCCGGATTCCCCGGCATAATAATATCATTTCCTGCTGCCACACAAACCCACGGAATGCTTCCATCCTCCGGTACTGTTGTATTCCAGTCAGACATTATAACTCCGTCAAATCCCCACTCTTCACGTGCAATCCTTGTACAAAGGTCCTTGCTGTTTGCTGCATGCACACCATTGATCAGATTATAGGAAGACATGATTGCAGTTGGTGCGCCCTCTTTCACTGCAATTTCAAAACCTCTGAGATAAATTTCTCTCAATGTTCTTTCTGATATGTGTGCATCAACCCCCATTCTGTTATCTTCCTGATTATTGCATGCAAAATGCTTGATTGTAACACCACATCCCGGTCTGCTCTGAACTCCTCTGGTCACTGCTGCTGCCAGTGTGCCTGCAAGGAATGGATCTTCTGAATAATATTCAAAGTTTCTTCCACACAGCGGATTTCTGTGAATATTCAATCCTGGTGCAAGCCAGAGATTAATATGAAATTCTTCCATCTCTGCCGCAACCTTCCGTCCAAACTGTTCCATCAGTTTTTTGTTCCAGGACTGTGCAAGTGCTGTTCCTACCGGAAATGCAGTACAATACTGATAGTAATGTTCTGCGCCCTCATGGTCTTTTCTTCCAACAAGATAACCATTTTCAAGTGAACCAAGCACACCTGTTCCATAAACTGTATCTTTCTCACGGTCTACTTCATAAGTTTGCTGCAGGCGGATTCCGGCCGGTCCGTCTGCCATGATCAAAGATGGGATTCCGTATTGATCAAACAGTGCTTCACTCGTCTCTCCTGCTGTTCCCGGCACTTTAATTCCAGATGCTCCAAGTGTACTTCTGATTTCAGACATATTTCCATACATAAGTGGGATCAAATCTTCTACAGGAATCTCCGTTTCTTCTGAAAATCTGCATACTTTCTTTTCTTCTGACTCTGGTTCAAATGATACGTTCGGAAGTTCCTCAAGTAGTGCTGTCCATTCTTCTGCGCGTCTGCATAATTCTTCTGCACAGTCTTTGATTTCAACGACTTCACTATGATCTTCCAGTTTCTTTGTTTTCTCCATCATTACATCAGCAGATACCTTTACCCCCGCTGAAAGTTTTGCCTCTGACAAGCTGTTTCCAATCCATATTCCATAAGCACCTGCCTGGATTCTCCACTCCTGCTGCTCTTCCAAAAAGCTTGCGAACGCCTTTGCAGGAAGAACAATATTCAGCATCTCTTTCTCTCCCGGTTTCAGTTCTTCTGTCTTTTCATATCCGACCAGACGACGGAATTCTTTTCTGCTTCCATCCTGAGGAAGAGAAGCATAAATCTGCACAACTTCTTTTCCGCTGTATGTTGTTCCTGTGTTTTCTACCTCAACAGTTACTGTCACACCTTTCGAAGCAGTATTTATACCGCAAAGTCGAATGTCAAATTCTGTATAAGACAGACCATAACCAAATGAAAATAATGGTTCAATTCCAAAGCTGTCAAAATAGCGGTATCCAACATAGATTCCTTCCGCATATTCTTCCGTCTCAAGATTTCCGTTCAAATAGCTGAACTCCTCTGCTGCCGGACAATCATCGTAGCGTTTTGTCCATGTTGTTGTCAGCTTTCCACTCGGTGTAAATTCTCCAAACAATATATCAGCAACTGCATTTCCACCTTCCTGTCCAAGCTGGGAAATATTCAGGATTGCACATATATTTTCTGTTCCAGCCAGCAGGTCTGTAAGTTCTACCGGTCCACCTGCATTAATGATCAATACAGTTGGGATTTTCTGCTCATTCAGGAAATACAGATCTTTTTCTTCCTGGTCACTCAGATAATAATCCCCTTTTCTTTTTCTTCTGTCCTTTCCTTCGCCGGAAATACGGCTTATAACATAAATCGCTGCTTCTGCAGCCTTGATATCTTCATTTGTCACCGCACGGCCATCCGGCATGGCAAATGGATTGGCAGCATAGGCATCAAACGGATTGTCTACATGTTTTGCAGCTTCTAAGATCTGCTCCTTCCACTCTGTTCTCGCCTGCTCATAACGGTTGTGATAATCTTTCAGCCACTCCTCGCTTACAATATCAGCGTTTTTTTCTTTCATTCCGGCATATATAGATACACTTTCTCTGTTATTTACATCTCCGGAACCAGTACCACCTTTGATCGTCTTCTCTGCCCCAATTCCCAAAAGTGCAATCTTTGTATCTTTTTTTAATGGAAGAAGTCCTTCATTTTTCAACAGGACAATTCCTTCTTCTGCTGCCTCACGCGCAAACACTGCATGATCTATTTCACGCTGGCAAACTTCTGTACTTCTTGTTCCACTATGTTTCAAATTTGTTTCCATTTACACATCTCCTTAAATAAACCAACTGTAAGAAAAAAGCTGCCCACTAAATGACAGCCTTCCTCCAACAACTTAATTCTTATTATTCTTTTACTCCACCAAGAGTAACTCCTGCAATAATATATTTAGACAACAGCAGGTATATAATAATGATCGGCACGATTGCTACTGTGATCATCATATAGATTTTACCCATATCAAAGTTCATATAGTCTGCTCCACGAAGTGTTGCGATCAGGATCGGGACTGTCATCTTATTCTTTGACTGAATGATCAAAGCCGGAACGAAGTAATTGTTCCAGGAACCAACGAAAGTAAAGATTGCCTGAACTGCAATTGCCGGCTTCATGATTGGAAGAACAATGTGGTTAAATGTCTTAAATTCTCCAGATCCATCTATTCTTGCCGCTTCTACAAGAGAAATCGGAAGGGAAGACTGCAGATAACTGTACATGAAATAAAATACAGCCGGTGATGCAATTGATGGAATGATCAATGGAAGCAGAGAATCATACATTCCCATGTTCGTAACCAATTTCAGGAATCCCATTGCTGTAACCTGTGTAGGCATAACAAGGATTGCCATAATAAATGTAAATGCTACTTTTTTCCCTTTAAAATCATAAGCATAAAGTCCATATGCTGTCAGAGCTGAAAAATAGGTACATAATGCTGCTGAACACCCTGATACGATCAAACTGTTCAAAATACCACGGAACATCGGGAAGCTTCCGTCATTCGCTACATTTTTTAGATTTGTAAAGAAATATTTTCCCGGCAGTGCTGAGAATCCCTTCTGCAGATCTGCATGAGAACGTGTTGCATTTATAATCAACACATAGAAGAAAAACAGACACATAAAAGATAACAGAATCAATACGGTATGTGCCAGTATGCTACGTCCACGACTTGACTTCGTTTTTGATTTCATTATCTCTTTCTCCTTTCTGCTTTTGCTCTTTTCTTAGCTGCTTTCTTAGAACCATCCGGATCGTTATCATTTGTCATACGATATACAAAGAAACAGAGGATTGCACTTACGACAAACAGATATACAGAAAGTGCACCGGCCATTCCATAGTTTTTGCTCTTCAGATGACTGTTCAGGAACATGATCAGAGTCATGGATGTTCTGTTCGGGTTACCCTGTCCATTTGTCAGGATCTGAGGAACATCGAACATCTGAAGTCCGCCAATAATGGATGTGATCAATGTATATGCCAGAATTGGACGGATCAAAGGCAGTGTAATATAGAAGAATCTCTGGATACTGTTACATCCATCCAGGTCAGATGCCTCGAAGACGTCCTGACTGATTCCCATAATTGCTGCCATCAACATAATAGTTGTATTTCCAAACCACATCAGGAAGTTCATAAATCCGATCAACGATCTTGTTCCAAATACAGATCCAAGGAAATCGATCGGTTTTTTCAGGATTCCGATTGACATCAGAATTGAGTTAATCGGTCCATTTGTTGAGAACATTGTAAAGAATAACAATGCAAATGCAGATGCCATAATCAGGTTTGGAAGATAAATGACAACTTTGAAAAACTGCTGCCCTCTAATCTTTAATCGGACATCAGTGAACCACGCTGCAAGTACCAGCGCGATCACAATCTGAGGTATAAATCCGATCATCCACAGAATTAAAGTATTCGCTCCATATTTCAGCATATCTGAATGAAGAAGACTCACATAGTTTGCCATTCCTATAAAATTCGGTCCAACCTCTTTAATTCCTGATCGGTAATATTCAAAGAAACTATACCTTACTGTATCGATCAACGGTATCAATGAGAAAATAATGTATGTTACGAAAAAAGGAAGAATAAATATATATCCCCATTTTCCATAATCAATACTTTTTTTCTTTTTCTTCATAATGGTTCTTCCTTTCCACAATATCTTCTAACAGAACAGAGGCTCTGCTGTCACAGAGCTCCCTGCGTTAGTATCTGTTCATTCCAGACATTATTCTGGCCAAACAACCTCTGTAATGTCAGGATAACGTTCTTTAATTGCTGTTTCAAAGTTTGATTTTGCTTTCTCAAAGTCAACTTCGCCCTGGAAGTAATCGCTGAATGAGTTCTGGAGCAACTCCACACATCCCTGATCGTAAGCGGAAAGTGGTGCAATCTTGATGTTTTCAGCAACTGGTGCAAAATACTGGAATGGGTTCTGTCCGCCAAGGAATTCTGAACCATATGTAGCATCATCGTTTGCTGCTTCCTGCATACCGGATTTTGTATTTGTAAAGTCTGAGTAATCCTGGGAGATCTTTAACAGATTATCTTTTTTTGCTGTCACAGCAAGGATAATGTCTTTTGCATGTTCTGGATTATCTGTACCTGTTGCAACATGGATGTAAGATCCTCCCCAGTTGTATTCCTGCGGTGGGTTTGTTACTGCCCATACGCCGTCTTCTCCATCCCAGTTCGGTTTCAGTGTGAAATCAATACCCCATGCCGGGAAGAGGAATGCAAATACTTTGGACTGACTTCCCATTGCTTTGTTCCAGTCATCATTCCACTGACCTTTTACTGTCGGGTTTAAGTAACCTGCATCCAGCCATTCTTTTGAATCATTAATCCACTGCATGATCATTGGATCAACTGTAACCTTTGTGTCTCCATCTTTTACCCATGAATCAGAAATGTTGTTTCCATAGAGACGGAATGTATCAGCATAAGAAGCAAATGCATAATATCCTTTCTGCTTCAGTTCTTCTGCTGTCTGTTTCATAGTATCCCAGTCTTTTACTTTTTCACCTACAGCAGTCGGATCGTCTGTTCCGAATACCTCTTTTGCAATATCACGACGGTAAACCATTGTTCCCGGACAGCACTGCCATGTAGATCCTCTCTGAACTCCGTCTGCATCAGATGCTGTTGTTCTTGTGAAGTCGTACTGATCTGCAAGATCTTTATCCGGATCAATTCCAAGATCCTTCAGTGGCATTGCAGCGTCTGCTTCAGCATCTGTATATTTGTATACATAGTCTGTCTCTGACAGGAAGATATCTACTTTATCATCTGTATCAGCATCTGCCTGTTTCATAAGTGCCTCATCAAGTTTCTGCTGATAAACACCATCCTGATTTGGATTGATGATCCAATGGATCTCTGTTCCATCTTTCAATGTTGTAACAGTTCCATCTTTGGATGTTGACTCAACTTCAGGATATACAGCTTCCAGTCTCTCACGGAACTCATCATTCCAAGAATAAATGTTAATTACCTTTCCTTCTTCTGTACTGGCCTCTCCGCCATTTTCCCCTTTGCTTCCACATCCGGCAAGTAATCCAACAGCAACTACTGTTGTCATAAGAATCGCAACAACTCTCTTTTTCATTTATAAATCCTCCTTTATCTAAGCACTCTGCTATGCTTTTCTTGTTGTTGAACTAAATATACCATCTTTTTTCCTCCGATTATATTATTTATCTTAACAAAATGTCAAATTCGTGTCATAATATAAAAAAGGAGGTTTTTTATGGCTTTATCTAATGAATGGTACAATGCAGAACTCGAAAACAGCGAATTAGAAACGCTTCACAGATCACCAACTGTAGAATATTCTTTCTATAATGCTGTACGCTCCGGCGACATGGAAGCAGTCATAAAAAACTGTTCCGAAGATGAATTTATTCGCCTGGAAGGAACAGGCGTTCTGTCCCGTAATGCGCTTACTAATATAAAATACCACTTTGTTGTCACTGCTGCAATGTTGACCCGTTATTGTATCGACGGTGGGCTCGAACCAGAGCAGGCTTACAGGCTCAGCGACTTCTATATTCTGAAGATGGATTCCTGCACAACGATCCGTCAGGTTGCAGATCTTCACCATGAGATGGCAAAGGATTTTACAGGTAAGATGATTCTTCAGAAAAAGAGTTCCATTTTATCAAAACCCGTTATGCAATGTGTTGATTATATTTACAGTCACATCAAAGAAAGAATCACGATTCAGGTTCTTGCTGACCACACCGAACTTTCCACGAATTATCTTTCACGCATTTTCAAGCAGAATCTGGGAGTCTCTGTCAGCGATTATATCCGTGAGCAGAAGATAGAAAAAGCAACTCATCTGCTGCGATACTCAGATAAATCAATTGTAGATATCGCAAATTATCTTGCTTTTTCTTCACAGAGTCACTTCATCCAGACATTCGAGAGCTTTACCGGGCTCACCCCAAAGAAGTACCGGGACAAATACTATAAAAGCATGTGGTAACATCAGATTTCTTCTCAGAAGAATTCTCAGATTTTCCCACAAAAAATACTGTCAGAAAGCAATTCTCTTTCTGACAGTATTTTTATCTTTTTTTAATCTGTCGATTATACTAATTCAATTTCAATCTTATGTGTCTCTTTCACTGAAAGCATCTGAATCTCTCTCTTTGAAAGTATTGTACACCTTTCAGCTGCTATTTCTAATGCTTTTCCATCGCAAACTGCTTTCCGGATCTTCAACTGATTAAATTCTTTCTTTTCTTTATTATAGAATATAATCTCAAAGTTCCTTCCGGCAAATGTCATCTTAAGTACTGCTTTTCCATCCTGATTATACTGTTCCGGCATAAGTGCAGGTGCGATCTTCAAGTCACCGCAATCTCCTTTCACCCCAAACACTTCTGTGATCATGGTAAGCATATACCAGCTTGCAGCGCCTGTCAGATATGCATAGAGGCCTCTTCCCTGATTATCAAAATATTCCGGAAGTCCAGGATACATCTTACTGTTATCAAATTCCATTGCTGCATCTAAAAGTGCCTGAAGTACTTTATTTCCTTCTTTTGCAAATCCTCTCTGGTACAATGCATTTGAGTACATAACAGCCATGTGTGAGAACACTGCTCCATTCTCTTTCTCGCCATAAGCAAATCCAAACATTCTTCCAAGATCAAATTTTTCCTCATGGAAGTTTGTGTTCAAACGGTATCCGCCGGCTTTCTGATCATAAAGATACTTGTCTGCACTCCTGCAGATAGATTCCACCTGATCTTCTGTTGCCGTTCCACTCATAATGGCAAATACTTGTCCGGTCAGCATCATTCTCACGCTTTCATCCATAACGCCTTCTACTTTTCTGCCATGGTTATCATAATAGCCATTGAACCAGCCATCTTCTCCATCCTTCACCCATTCGTTGGCACGGATGTTTTTCATCATCCAGTCTGCTTTTCCCTCAAGATTAGCAGCAAGTTGATCCAGTCTTACAATAATTGTGTCTCCACTGATATTATGTTCACATTTCTTTGCGTATCCTGCAAGGAGTGCCTGCTTACGTGCTGCATCTTCATACAGTTCCACGCTTCCTGCAAGAAGATCTTCCATCTCATGTGCAATTTCAATCTTGCTGCTTCCACTGATTTCTTCCAACTGACGGAGTGTTTTTGCAATATTTCTCAAATTTCCGGCATAAGCACAGGTAAATGCAACACTTTCACCCTTCTCCCATGCCATGTCCAGTGCATCATTCCAGTCGGCACCATGAAGACGCATTTCATTATGCTCTCCTACATCATAGAACGCACACAGATTCTGTAAAAGAATATGCTCCAAAACTGTTCCGAAATAAATGTGGTCTCTTTCTGTTTTCTGCTTCTGTCCATATTCGCTGTTCCAAAACTTATCATGTGCAGTACCTCTCATAGACTGCAAATCTTTAAAATACGGAACCTTTTCAAACAGAACCTCCATATCTCCTGTCTGATCCAGATACAGACGAGTCGTTACAAATGGCCAGAATGCATGATCCATCCAGACACGTGTAATATTGTTTCTGTCTGCAATAAACTCACCCTGCTTATTTCCGATGATTGTCGCATTTGTTCCATCAATTCTTACTCCGCCATAATTATCCACGATCATCTGACGGACGTTTGAGGGATTCATAATCAGAAGTGCAAGGCAATCCTGCCAGAGATCTCTCCAGCCTCTTCCTCCTTTTCCATAATCGTGATATGGAAGGAAGGAACATCCATAAATTCTTCTTAAAATTGGCTGGAAGCAAATCCACTTCAGATAATTGTCTGTAGCTTCATCACCGGTTTCAAACTCTACATTTACTTTTTCTGTCCAATACTTTTTCACTTTGGCAAGCTCGTTTTCCGCTTGCTCCTTCGTACCAAATAAAGTGCAGATTTTTGAAATGGAAGCCTTTTCTCCCGTTGCTCCGGCAAGAACAACATACTCTATTGATTCATTTGCTTTTAATTTTCTGCGTTCAAACCTGAATGCCCCAACAGCCTCTTTCCCCTCCAGATGGCAGCCTGCGGTACATCCCTTTTTTTCTACACGTACTGCTTCCGGAATCAGGAAAGAACCTCCCTCTCCAATAAAGCTTTCAACAGTCGGATAAAACTCCTTCGGGGCATTTCCTTCTGCTGTAAAACCATATACAAAATAAGTCGTATCATTTTTCTGATGTCCACGCTCATCAAAGGATAATACCGGTGTAACTTCTACGCCACATTCTTTCGTGTCGATTCTGTGAAGAAGTGATGTAACATGTCTGTGGTCGCGGATATTGTCTGCGCTTCTTCCATAAACCGGAATGGCAACGATCGGTGTTACTTCCTGTTCTTCTTCCGAAAGATTTGTAATCTTGATCAGCTGGATCTCTGTTGTGCCATCAATAGAAACAAAGGATGTGATCTCTGACTGAAGATGATATTTTTTTGAAGTTCTTGTCAACTTCTGCCACATCATGCCTGCTTCCAGAGTGCTTTCATCCTGTCTGTCTGTATATTTATCAAACTCCTGCTCCGCTGAAACTCCACATGCTGACCAGTAGCCTTTTCCTTCTACCCGACACCAGAAATTTCTGGTGCCACGGTTATTGTGAAGGTTTTCAATGCTGACAGGTTCGAGAAGGAAATGATTCTGGTCCGTTTTACTATCTCCCCCCAAAGTTGGTGTAATACTGGATTTCAGACCTTCTTCCCCTGCCAGTGGTAAGTAAAGTCCACTATAATTTTCCGGATTTGTAATCGTAAATGTTCCGTTTTTATCTGTAAAATTGATTTTTCTCATGTCCAGTCCCTCGTCATTTCATTTAAGAAAGGAATAATTCTACCTCTGTTGTCTTTGTTAACTTCTCCTGTGGAATATAATTATCTTTCATTTGTTCTCCATTTACGAAAAGTTTTTCACATCCTGACTCTGCATGCCCCGGATTTTTCACAACGATATGTAAATGTGAACCTCTGAAATCTTTTTCGATTTCAAATTCCTCCCACTCTTTCGGTACTGACGGAGCAATCTTCAGTCCATAGAAGTCTGGCCGCATTCCGAGAATTCCTTCTACACATCCCACCATAACCGTAGATGCTGTTCCTGTCAGCCAGTGTACATGAGAACGGCCGAAGTTCGGGCTGTGTTTTCCTTCTGTAAACTGTCCATAGCAGTATGGTTCAAGTCTTCTGATCTCTGCACGATTATTCTGTGCAGCCGGTGCATTTTCAATAAAATAGTTAAATGCTCTCTCTCCGTGTCCACGAAGCGCCTCTGCAAGAATGATCCATCCCTGAGACTGTGAGAAAATTCCTGCATTTTCCTTTGTTCCGGCATTGTAGATCACAGCCAGTGCACCGTCAAATGCATGTGCATGATACGGAGGATCCATCAGGATTGCACCATATTCTGTATTCAGTTTGTCATATACATTCTGAAGTGCAAGATCTGCCTGCGCTTCATTTGCAAGCCCACTGATCACAGACCAGCTCTGTGGGTTCAGCCACATATTTGCCTCCGGATCTGTGCGCTGTCCGATCACTTCACCATCCTCTGTGAAGCCACGGATAAAGCGGTCTTCGTTCCAACAGAGATCCTGGATCAGTTTTTCCAGCTTCTTCTGACTTTCCTCCAGATAATTCAGATATTCTGTGTCTTTCTTATACTCAGCAAATTCCTTCAAAATTGTCATTGCATAGTAGAACTGTAATGCAACGAAGGTTGACTCTCCATCTTTTCCGAGTCTTAAGCAGTCATTCCAGTCAGCATAAAGGCCTGCCGGCATACCATGCTTTCCAAGATGATTCATGGAGAAATCTACTGCACGTTTCAAATGCTCGTACACGGTACCTTCTTCTTTATTTGCAAACGGAATCACTTCATCGATAAATTCCAGATTTCCCGTCTCTGAAATGTATTTGTATACTGTCGGGAACAGCCACAGCGCATCATCTGCACGATAAGCCGGGTGTCCTGTCTCCTGCACATAAGAAGCATCATCCGGTGTATCCTCATGTCCCGGATTGTGTGTGAATTTTACAAGTGGAAGCCCTCCACCATTATTTACTTGTGCAGAAAGCATGAAGCGGATCTTCTCTACTGCCATCTCCGGTGCCAGATGGATCACACCCTGGATATCCTGTACTGTGTCACGATAACCGTATCCATTTCTCAGTCCACAATATGTAAAGGATGCAGCACGTGACCAGATAAATGTCATAAAGCAGTTATATGCATTCCATGTATTGATCATTATATTAAATTCTTCGCTTGGTGTCTTCACCTGGAAATGGGACAGATGTCCATGCCAGTACTGGATTAATTCTTCCAGTTCATTTCTGCAGATCGTTTCACAATCCTCATAACGAGACACGATTGTTTCTGCATCAACATCTTCTTTCATACCAACAAGAAATGCTATTTCTTTTGTCTCTCCCGGATATAAAGTCAGGATTGTAGCTAATGCTCCACATCCATTTTCATTATAATTTCCTTCACAATTTAAAATACCATCTTCCACTCCGACCGGATTGTTGTATCCATGATATCTTCCAAGGAAACCTTCCCTGCTTCCACACCAGGAATCAACCTTTGCACCTGCAAGTCCGAAGAAACGGTCAACAACGATCTTGTCATCCACATCTTTTCCATCTTCCAGCTGATCCAGATTGGCATGGATCAGCTGCCGCACACGGTTTCCACGGAACACTGTTCTTGTAATGAACTGAGAGTACTGAAGATTTACCTGATCCTGCTCGTAATTGCTGTTGTTTGTAAATTCTGCATAGCCTGTTACATTGATCTTGCGCATGCGATCCGAGGTATTTGTCACTGCAAGATTCCACACTTCATAAGACTGATTCAGCGGAACATAGTATCTTACTTCTGAATGGATCTCGCTATAATCAGCCATCATCTTTGTGTATGCTGTACCATGATGACATTCACTCTTATAAGAATTCAGATCTTTTCCTACCGGCTGCCAGGAAGCTGACCAATAATCTTCACTCTCCTGATCTCTTAAGTAGATATATCTTCCCGGCTGGTCAAACTGATTGAAGACATATCTTAAAATTCTTCCGTTCGCTCCTGATTTTGCAAAGCTATATCCACCTGCATTATTAGAAATAATTGCTCCATATTCTGGAGATCCAAGATAGTTCACCCAAGGTGCCGGTGTATCCGGTCTTGTGATCACATATTCTTTTTTCGATTCGTCAAAAAAACCATATTTCATACTTCACATTCTCCTATCACACTTATTATAAACAAATTGCAGCCATTCCTACTATCTGCAATTCTATCTTTACTGTGATAAAAGAATATCAAATCAGAACACATTAATATACAAAATAAGAACTTAAAATATCAAATTCGTGACATGACAAAAAGGAATTTACCATATCTGGTTTTCCTATTTTCTGATGTCCGGAGATAGAAATTTCCTAT
>ENA-OPXI01001324-OPXI01001324.1-human-gut-metagenome-genome-assembly--contig:-NODE-1324-length-13694-cov-11.228609_pt1 | contig 13694 bp, 8 predicted proteins | sample MGYA00241520_ERZ502032 | MGnify/ENA primary metagenome ERZ502032 (study PRJEB25962, sample SAMEA2042106) | human gut metagenome | biome: human gut; feature: human-associated habitat; material: faeces...
CATTATCTGTTGCACAATCCCACCAAACCGGACACGACCAAATCGGGTCTGTCATGGCTTGTTTGTTGGATGCCTTTAGCTGAGTCAGATTATAGTTGCTCTCATGAGTACTCTGGCTGAAACGACGGAACCAATAAGTAGGCTCATTCTTAGAAGTACCTACAATCTTGCTGACAGCCGTGAAATCCTGCGGACGGTCGTAATCCACATAGTCATAATCCAAACGGCGCATATCATTCCAATTTTCGGTATTGATACCCAATGCGATAATCTTCTGACGCATAATCTCGAACAAGGTCAGACTAGCAGCATTCTGACATACGGAAGAACTTGCCATATAAGTACTGATTTCACCTTCATCCATCGGCTTCTGATCCGGATTCTTTGTTCCTTCGGCTTCCCATGATTTCAATTTAGCCTGCATACGGTCAAAGTTTGCCTTTATGCCTTTTTGATAGGCATCCAATGCACCATCGGTATCTCCTTTGCGGAAAAGGACTTCCGCCTTGATAAAGCACATTTCCGAATAAGTAAGAATATCGGAATCTGAATTAGGACGTGCATAGAATGTACCCGTACCGCCCACATAGTCTGATTTCGCATCGGTATAGTAATACATATCCGTAGTGTTTCGCCCGCTATTGGCCATACCGTTAGAACGTAAATTTACATAAATAGTATCACCTGCACGCTTATAATCCTTATTATTGCAATATGCAGCCCCCTTTTGATAAAGCACGGTCACATTGTTGCCGTCGACCGTTGTCTGGTGTATGGCCTGAGCATCAGCAATAAATTTCGTCTTTGTTTCATTATCCGCTTTGGATAAATCATAAGTTATCATAAATCCGCCTTTTTCCTTATTATAACCGGTTTCTCCACCCGTTACAAACAAAGCAGCTACCGGACCGCCTTCTGCGCGTGTAGTGGAATGTATCACATCCACCCCGGCATCACGAATCCATTCATTAGCCGTTATTTTACCATCAGCATTCAGTTTCACATTTGTCATCATGGCAGGAACAAGCTTTGACAAACGAGGGTCTTTCACACCCGAACCGCCTGTAAATTCATTAGTCAACAGATTAACATACCAGCGCGTCAGACGTTGTGTCGAACCATATCCGGTACAATCCCAAATAACGGAAGCCTGATAAGGGTCGCTCACCGTAAAATTAACCTCATCCCCTTCCACATTATAATGTTTCATAATGGTGTTGTCATCATTCGATTGAGGAGCAGAGTTCAATGCCGTCAAAATAGCCTCCGGATCATACAAATCCTCTTTCTTGGATAATTTCAGCAAATAACGGGCTTTCAGACCGTAACATAATTTCAGCCACCTGGAAACCTCTCCGCCATTCCATAAATCGCCTGCACTCAATGCGGGAGCCGTAGTGTTCTGCTGCTTGCCAAAATTCTCGATAGCTTTGTCCAGATACCCCATACAGAGTTCATACATGGTTTTACCGTCATCATAGGCCGGATTGGTCTTACCGGTAAACGCTTCCTGAACAGGCAGCTCGCCATGCAAGTCGAGCATCATCATAAATCCCATCGCCTTAATGCAATAAGCTGCACCTTCATAATGATAAGCTCCTTCCGCTTCCGCCTTCTCTATCAAAGGATCGATATTTACACCTGCACCCAGATAAAAATTCTGATAAATAGTGGTACATGAACTTTGGGCAGGATTCCATGATGACAAGAGGCTGTTAGCAGCCGTGCCGCCAGTCTGTGTCATGATACCGGCAATCGTATTGGTACGCATACTGGCTGTACCCCATGCGTAAGCATAATAGTTCTGTATCCACGGCAGGCGAAGCTGCGGTGATACGGTTTCGGAAACCGGATTATCCGGATCTGTATTCACATCCAGGTAGTCCTCGCAAGAAGACATGCCGAACACAAGCGCCAAGCCAAGTGCAATATGTATTAGTTTCTTCATACTCTTATCTTTTTAAATCTGTTATTAGAATGTAAGATTAATGCCAAACGACATGCCGGCTGTGGCCGGAACACCGCAATAGTCGATACCTGCAGAACCGGAACCACCTGTACCAGAACCTGAAACGCATGTTTCAGGATCCATACCCTTGTAGTTTGTCCAAACAAACAGATTAGTTCCCGTAATTGTAGCAGTCAGCCCCTTGATTATATTTTGTTTCTTCAACAAATCCTTGAAATCGTAGGACAAGGAAATAGAACGCAAACGCAGCCAATTGGTGTCAGTTATAAAGTTATAGGCGTTCTTGGCATAATTCTTATAATACTCCTGAATCATATACTTGCCGGAACGGGTAGAGTTACCAACCTGATAAGTTTCATTGGCATTATAGGTAATTGTTTTGGTTTCATAAGACGGTTTTGCAGCAGTACCCGTATTGACAACCCCCGTAAATGATACGGATTCTCTGTTTATTGTCTTTGTGCTCAATCCTTTCGTCACGAGATAGTATTCGGTCCCATTATAGATGTCACCTCCCAGACGGATATCGAACAAGAAAGAAAGGTTGAAATTCTTATAGCTGAAACTATTATTAAAACCACCTATCAGCTTCGGTTCACGGTTACCCACAATATTGGTTTCAACTTGCGTATCCTTATACAAACCTGTAGACGGGTCGATAACATTGTACATCTTGCCGTCGGGCCCTTGAGCCGTTTCATACTTATTACCCGTCAATCCCAAAAAATAACCGCCATTGGGTATTGAACCGGCTTTGGCTGCACCGACCTGCGCATCCGTCACATAGAAAATATCCACACCGTCGATAAAATCTCCCAATCGTCCACGGTTACCGGAAAGATTCAATGTCGTTTCCCATTGGAAGTCTTTCGTTACAATAGGTTTACCTGTAATCGAGAGCTCCATACCCTTATTTTCTACCGAACCGCCATTCAGCGTAAGGAAAATGTATCCCGTAGACTGTGCCAAACGCGGTGCACAAATCTGGTCTTTCGTCTTGCTTTGATAGTAAGTATAGTCAAAGCCCAAACGTCCGTTGAAGAAACGCATTTCCAAACCCAATTCATAAGAATCCTGTATTTCAGGTTTCAAACCGACACTACCGCCTGTCCAACTGTTGCCCATACCATATTTGCCACCGTTCAGCGTAGCTACCGGCCACATATAGTATCCCAAAGAATAGGCATCGGCATCTTTACCTACCCGTGCCCATGAACCGCGGATCTTACCGAATGAAAGTACGTTGTTCTTCGGCAGCAGTTCGGTAAACACAAACGAACCGCTTACGGAAGGATAAAAATAAGAACGGTTATTCACCGGCAATGTAGAAGACCAGTCGTTACGTCCGGTCACTGTCAGATAAACAAGATTCTTGTACGAAGCACGGAATTCACCGTAAAGGCCTACCATGCGTTTGCGTACCGTACTCTCTTTGAAATACTGGTTGGCTTTAATAATATTGTTGAAACTGTAAAGCCCTTCCGTTACAAAATTATATCCCCAACGGGTGTTATTCGTTGTCTTCGTAGCTTCTGTAGTAGTACCTACCAGAAGATTCAAATCAAAATCACCGAAAGTCTTATGGAAGTTAGACATCACATTCGTAGTAATGTATTGGTAATTCACATCACCTTTGGACATATAACCGTTCTGATATATCTGCTTGACCGCACCACCCGGACGCCGAAGCGTATTGGAACTGGTAGTGTACTTATCAATACCCGCACGTGCGGAAACATCCCACCAGTCTGTCAGTTTGAGGCTTGCGTTGACTGCACCCGTAAAACGGGATGTTTCGTCCGTCAAAGTATTTTTATTCAGAATCCAATACGGATTTTCAACATCATCCTCCAAATCCTGCAAACCCTCCAATATGCGGTATTTACTACCATCATCATTCAGATAGCGACTCATCTGATCGTCGACAGGCCATCCGTAAACAGCGGTCATTGCACCGTTACCGCCCTGTCCGTACAAACCTGCACTGGTCAGTGTCTTATCAGTACTTGCCTGCGAATAAGAAACATTGGCTCCTACTGTCAGGATGCCATATTTCTGTTCACCATTAAAGCGGAAAGTCGTCTTGTCATAACCAGTTGTAGGGATAATGCCGGACTGATGATAATTGGAACCGGATAAATAGAAAGAACCGTTCTTACTACCGCCGGACACACTTACACTATTATCCCAAACACTACTTCCTTGAAAGAAATCATCTATATTATCATAAGCCATACCATCAATCCGATCTCCCCAGGAATCCATCGTCTTATCAATAAAAGCACCAGAAGTGTTATATTCTCCACGGCCATACTGTTTTTGAACTTCCGGTAATTTATTAGCCCATGAATAGGTATATTTACTGCTTACATTCACCCTTACAGCACCCTCTTCACCTTTCTTGGTCGTAATGATAATAACGCCATTAGCAGCACGGGAGCCATACAGCGCAGCAGCCGCAGCACCTTTCAACACGGACATGCTCTCAATGTCTTCAGGGTTAATATCCATTACGCGGTTGCTGAAAGTAGTTGCAGTTTTCGTCATGCCATCCGTACCGGAATTACCGGTATTTACTGTAGAGTTATCATAGATAATACCGTCTACAACAAACAAGGGCTGGTTATCACGAGATTCGCTGGCAGAGTTACCGCCACGAATTACAATATTGGAACCGGCACCCGCAGCACCACCCGCCTGCGTAATATTCACACCGGGGATTTTACCAGCCAAAGAGTTTACCACATTCGTTTGCTTGTTCTTCATTAACTCTTTGGAATTAATATCCGAAACAGAATAACCTAACGCCTTTTTCTCTTTCTTAATGCCCATAGCCGTTACAACAACTTCACTCAATGACTGGGTATCATCTTTCAGGGTAACCGTATAGTCGCTTGCCGTTCCTACCTTCACTTCTTCCGTAGCATATCCAACAAATGAGACTACCAATGTGCTACCCATTGGAGCTTCTACCGAGAATTTTCCATCGATGTCAGTAACAGAACCTGTACTGGAACCTTTCACCAATACACTGGCTCCAATAATCGGTTCGCCTGCAACATCCACTACTTTACCTGTGATTGTTTTGGCTTGCTGAGTACTTTGGGAACTTTGTTTCCAATCACTCACGTTTTCTAATTGCTTGCACTTCTGTTTTAATATTTTTTTTATTTTATGTATTTTGTGGATATAAATGTTTGTTTTTGATTGTTAATAATACTGCCGCTTTTTCAGCAATTTTCTATTTTCCAAAAATGTGATAAAAGAATTAACAGAATGATAATAAACGTGTAGCCATTTATTATATACGCTACTTATCTGATAAGAAATAATAATGTTTATTGTTTTATATTTGCCAATATTTTAAAATTATAAAAGCAAATATATTAATATTTATTTAATATATTTTAAATACATCTCTCTTTGATTTGCTGAATTAATTTATAAATTTGCAAATAAATCCAAATAAAAAAGAGCTTATGAAAAGAAATTATTGCTTATCATTAGTGTTGCTTGCATTGCTTGGGATGTCTGTGCCATATTCGGTTGTTGCTGCTGATAATGCGCTAAGTTCCCAAAGTACTATTTAATCTTATAAACTATTCAACCTTTACTATTTTCCTATAGGTTGTATCCGCCTTCTTACATCCTTGGATATTTCCAAAAACATATAATTCAATCTGCCGGAATGAATGCCCTTTTCATTCTCTTTATATTTCCGACTTGCATACTCTTTAGACTTATCAAAGGTTATACGGGACATCTGATTCTGCGTTTTTCCCACCATAGTAGAATCCAGCCGTTCATCAGGAAAGAAATCGTCCAAATCCACATCCCCAATCATGGTGGTCTCAAGAAATTTCATATCTTTATGATTTGCATCAGTATAATAACCAACAAACATATGTCCGGGTGTACGTACCAGTATCGGCTCGATATTTATGGCACGCAGCAAAGAAGCAAACAGAACACTCCCATCCACACAATTAATTTGCGACGACTCCAAGGCATCATCGAATGTACGAACACGTTGAGAGAAAACCACATTGCTGGACAGGCTTGTATTAGAAACCGAACTATACCGGAAATTACGTTTCTGCAAAACATTCCACAAGGCATAAACCTGATTATCGACAGCCTCAGGACTACCCTGATAACCGAGGAAACGATTCACAATACGAGTATTCAATGCCTCCCGTAGCAAATGGTCTATCATAGGATTTTCTTCATTGACATAAGCAGCAAAGAATATTCCGGTATCATGAAATCTCGTACCTCCCGTAACATACCCCAATAAACACTCATTGATACTGCGCACCGAAAAAGTACGTACCCGCTGCCCCAACTCTTTCCTATTCATCTCTACCGTAACGGCAACGCTAATCGGCTCCGCCTGATTATTATTCTTCAAGGCTTCATAGTTCCAGATAATATCGGGATAGATTGTATACTCGGTACGTGGCCTTGCCAATACAAACTCCGAAACGGAACGGGAAAAGAAAGGGGTTTCCGCAACTTCTATCCTCACCCGGCTATAAGCCTTTGCCGACCGGACTTTCACAGCGATACAAGATTTTGGGTTTCCCACAAACATCGAATCAGCCGGCACAATCACCTGGGCATCTGTCGTTGCAACAGACAAAATGCTGGAAGGAAAAATATTCCCACCCAATTCATCCGTTATCTCAAAACCGGAACGGAAAGGAGCAACGTTCAACCAAATCGAACCAATAATTACAACAGCCAATACAGCCACTATTAACGGCATACGCCACTTAGATTGTCCCCACCTCTTTATATCCATTAATTCTTTCATATAGAAACCCTTTTTAAAACAATACAAAGATAATACTTAATTAGTTGCAAGAGAGATTTTGTAATCGCAATGTAATACTTGTTTCATTCCATCGTAACAAAAACGCCGCAATTTTGTCGAAGAAAAGAAATAAAGTTTAACTTTGTAATAAAGAGACTCTATACGTCTCTCATTACATTAATTCAGAAATACAATGAACGAATATCGGATTTTAGTAGTAGACGACGAAGAAGATTTATGCGAAATCTTAAAGTTTAACCTTGAGAATGAAGGCTACGAAGTAGATACCGCAAACTCTGCCGAAGATGCCTTGAAAATGGACATCAGTACTTACGACCTGCTATTACTGGACGTGATGATGGGGGAAATTTCCGGATTCAAAATGGCAAGTATGCTAAAGAAAGAAAAGAAAACGGCCAAGATTCCTATCATCTTTATCACAGCCAAAGACACCGAAAATGATACGGTAACCGGATTTAATATAGGAGCAGACGACTATATCTCCAAGCCTTTCTCCTTACGCGAAGTAGCAGCACGCGTTAAAGCCGTATTACGCCGTACCCGGCAAACTGAAACGGAGCGCGCACCTGAACAAATTGCCTATAAATCATTAGTGCTTGATATCATCAAAAAGAAAGTAAGCATAGACGGAGAGGAAGCTCCCCTCACCAAAAAAGAGTTTGAAATACTGCTCTTGCTATTGCAAAACAAAGGACGCGTATTTTCCCGCGAAGACATATTGAGCCGCATCTGGAGTGACGAAGTATATGTGTTGGACCGCACTATAGACGTAAACATCACCCGCCTGCGCAAAAAGATAGGAATATATGGCAAATGTATTGTAACTCGCTTAGGATATGGTTATTGCTTCGAAGCCGAATAATGACAGACACTTCCTGTCATTCAGCCGGAAGTTATTTCTTTCGGTAATCTCATTATTTCTTGTCTTTGCAGCCTGTTTTATTGCTTATCAATATCAACGGGAGAAAGAGTATAAAGTAGAACTGCTCGACACGCAACTCCAAGACTATAATGAACGCCTGCAACAGGAACTGCGAAGTATTCCAGACAGTCTATGGACATCTACTTTAAACCGGTATATAGCCAAAGGTTCATACAGAGACCTTCGTGTCACTATCGTAAATTTACAAGGCCGCGTCCTTTATGACAGTTACAATGAAACTTCCCAAGAAGCATTCAGCAATCACATTAATCGTCAGGAAGTCCAAAAAGCATTAAAGAACGGCAAAGGATATGATTTAAGGCGCACCTCCGAAACAACAGGCATACCCTATTTCTATTCGGCAACTCTCTATCCCCAGTATATCATTCGCTCGGCATTACCCTATGATGTAAACCTGGTAAATAGTCTGGCTGCCGATCCGCATTACCTCTGGTTTACAGCTATTGTTACTTTATTGCTGATATTCGTTTTCTATAAGTTTACATCCAAACTGGGTACGGCAATCAACCATCTGCGGGAATTTGCCAAACGCGCCGATAAAAACGAACCGGTGGAAACCGATATACAATCTGCTTTCCCGCATAATGAACTTGGCGAAATATCCCAGCACATTATACAGATATATAAACGTTTGCGGGAAACCAAAGAAGCGTTATATATCGAACGTGAGAAACTGATTACACACCTACAGACTTCTCGCGAAGGATTGGGTGTATTTACTAAAGACAAAAAAGAAATCTTAGTCAATAACCTCTTTACACAATACGGCAATTTAATCTCCGATTCCAACTTGCAAACTACCGAGGAGATATTTTCCATTTACGAATTTCAAAAAATCACCGATTTTATCAGTAAGGCACAAAGAAGACCTTCGGATAAAGAAGAGAAGCGTCTCTCCATCAACATCAATAAAAACGGGCGCATATTCATTGTAGAATGTATCATCTTCCAGGATCTGAGTTTTGAAATATCCATTAATGACATCACACAGGAAGAAGAACAAGTACGTTTGAAACGCCAACTGACACAGAACATTGCACATGAACTGAAAACCCCTGTAAGCAGTATTCAAGGGTATCTGGAAACAATTGTCAGCAATGAAAGCATCCCTCGCGAAAAGATGCAGACTTTCCTAGAACGGTGTTATGCCCAAAGCAACCGGCTGAGCCGTCTATTACGGGATATCTCCGTACTGACACGTATGGATGAAGCAGCCAATATGATTGATATGGAGAAAGTAGACATCAGCATGCTTGTCACCAATATAGTCAACGAAGTATCATTGGAACTGGAAGAAAAGCATATTACGGTAGTCAACGGTTTACATCCCAAAATACAATTAAAGGGTAACTATTCATTACTCTATTCCATATTCCGTAACCTCATGGATAACGCCATGGCTTATGCAGGAACCAATATCTACATCAACATCAACTGTTTCCGTGAGGATGAGAACTTCTATTATTTCAGTTTTGCAGATACCGGAGTAGGCGTTTCACCAGAACATCTGAATCGTTTGTTCGAACGCTTTTATCGTGTAGACAAAGGACGTTCGCGAAAATTAGGCGGTACAGGCTTAGGGCTTGCCATCGTAAAAAATGCCGTCATCATTCATGGCGGAACAATCTCCGCCAAGAATAATCAAGGTGGCGGACTGGAATTCGTTTTTACGTTGGCAAAGGAGAAATAATTTCTTTTATTCATTTTGGTTTGTTACTTTTTTCATTATCTTTGCGATGCATTGGTTTGTCGACTTTTTTCAAAGGAGGCGATTAAAAGGGAATCAGGTGCAAGTCCTGAACAGTCCCGCTGCTGTAAGTTTCACATAATGTTGCAGACAATGAATTCTCTCTCCATGCCACTGGAAACGTTTTCCGGGAAGGCAGCCTGCAACAGAAACAAGTCAGAAGACCTGCCATGCATTATCTTATCATTGCTTTCGAGGAAAAAGCGTTGAGTCTAATGAACGGGATAAATTCTATCCAATCATTTCATTCATCAAAACTCTTTCAAAGAAAGTAAAAGAGAATAAACTCTGCCAAGTTTATTTAAATGATGTCCGGCCGAAGTGATTCGTCCGGACATTTGTTTTACAAAAAGTCACAAAAAACATTGCCAATCATCCATAAAATCCTTATATTCGGCACATAAAACACAAAAACGGATTCATCCGTTGACCTATTGTCGAACTTATAAAAAAAGAATCTATGGAATTACCATTCGCCGAATCATGGAAAATCAAAATGGTGGAGCCTATCCGTAAAAGCACCCGCCAGGAGCGTGAACAGTGGTTGAAAGAAGCTCATTACAATGTTTTTCAACTAAAATCAGAACAAGTTTATATCGACCTTATCACCGATTCGGGAACAGGAGCCATGAGCGATCGACAATGGGCCGGTATCATGCTCGGAGATGAAAGTTACGCCGGCGCTTCCTCTTTCTTCAATCTGAAAGAAGTTATTACCCGACTGACAGGTTTTGAATATATCATTCCTACACATCAAGGACGTGCCGCCGAAAATGTTTTATTCTCTCATCTGGTGCACGCTGGAGATATTGTACCGGGAAATTCGCATTTTGATACCACCAAAGGGCATATTGAAAGCCGAAAGGCAATCGCACTGGACTGCACAATAGACGAAGCGCGACAAACACAACTGGAAATTCCCTTTAAAGGTAACGTAGATCCTGCAAAACTGGAAAAGGCCTTAGAAGAACATAATGACCGCATACCATTCATCATTGTTACCATCACCAACAATACAGCCGGCGGGCAACCGGTTTCCATGCAAAACTTGCGCGAAGTCCGAAATATCGCGGACAAGTACAACAAACCTGTTCTGTTCGACTCTGCCCGTTTTGCCGAAAACGCCTATTTCATTAAAACACGCGAGGAAGGTTACAAAGACAAGAGTATAAAGGAAATAACCAAAGAGATGTTCGCTCTTGCAGACGGCATGACCATGAGTGCCAAGAAAGACGGCATCGTAAACATGGGAGGATTTATCGCAACCCGCCGTCAGGACTGGTATGAAGGAGCAAAAGGATTCTGTGTACAATTCGAAGGTTACCTTACTTATGGCGGTATGAACGGCCGCGATATGAATGCACTCGCTATCGGCTTGGATGAAAACACCGAATTCGATAATCTTGAAACCCGTATTCGCCAAATAGAATACCTGGCTAAAAAATTAGATGAATACGGAATACCGTATCAACGTCCCGCCGGAGGACATGCGATTTTTGTAGATGCTCCCAAAGTTTTGACACATGTTCCTAAAGAAGAGTTTCCTGCGCAGACTTTGACCGTCGAGCTATATCTGGAAGCCGGAATACGCGGGTGTGAAATCGGTTATCTACTTGCCGACCGTGATCCCGTTACCCGTGAAAACCGCTTCAACGGATTGGATTTACTCCGACTGGCCATTCCACGCCGCGTATACACGGATAACCACATGAATGTAATCGCCGCCGCGCTTAAAAATGTATATGATAGGCGTGAAACAATTACCAGAGGAGTACGCATCGCCTGGGAAGCTCCGTTAATGCGTCACTTCACAGTGCAGTTGGAAAGGCTGTAAAAAAACTTTTCTGCCATAATGAATGTTATATGACTAAACATCAGCATTTACAATTATGGCAGAAAATTATGAATTAATAGACAACAAGGAGCGCCATCAGTATGAGTTCCATGTCGAAAAGTATACCCCAAGAATAGAGTATATTAAATCAATCAATGGCGAAATATTTCTAACGCATACAGAAGTTCCCGCCGGTTTAGACGGCAGAGGTATTGGCAGCCAGCTTGTTGAAAAAACATTGCAGGACATTGAAAGGCAGCAACTCCGCTTGGTTCCTTTATGCCCATTTATAGCGGGTTATATTCACAAACATCCGGAATGGAGACGGATTGTCCTAAGAGGTGTTCACGTTTAATAAACTACAAGCTCAACGTTAGTACAAAATCCGGAAACAAGTAGTAGTGAATCTGAAAATTCCGTTTCTCCGCTGTACGATATTCCGCAGCGGAGAATACTCCTTGTTCGTCAACTATAAAAGGCATTACATGCAAATGTTCCCGAAAATCGACATCGGAAGCATTCATACATTTAAACATGGTTTCTTTTGCAGACCAGTGAAGTAACAACGACCAAGTTTCCGTACCCCTGAATAGTGATTCTTGTTCATCCGCACGCATAAATTTATGCGCCACTTTCCGTACCCGTCCGCTATAATACTCGATATCAATACCTACTTCTTTCTTTGGATCACCTAATAAGACAGCGACATAACCTTTTGTATGCGAAATACTGATAGAAAAAGAGCCGTCTGCCAAATAAGGCTTTCCATTAGAATAATAGCGTATTTCTTTCTCCTCACCAAGCATTGTATACAACAACACACGCACAGCCAGCCACTCCAATCTACGAGAACCGGCTGCAAATTTCCCGATGCCCTCTTCATATTTCCCTTTATGAGGAAGTAAGGCGAGCATTTCTTCCAGGCTTTCACTTGTTTTCCAGATACCCCATCGGTATGAATTCTCTGTATATTGTTTAAAAACGGGCATTATTTCTCTGTTTCAGTACCTTCCCGAACCGGCTCATTAATTGTAAACTTCACCTTTAAGATACGGCGGTTATCCATTTCAAGAACCTCAAATTCATAACAATCATAGGTCACTTTCTCATGAAGTGCCGGGAACTCCCCTTTCAACTCAAGCAAAAGCCCCGCCAAAGTATCGGCGTCACCTGCCACCTCATCAAAGGTTTCTTCATCTATCTTGGTTATCTTATAGAAATCCGTCAGTTGTGTTTTAGCCTCAAACACCCATGTGTGGTCATTGAGTACGGCATAAGTACGTTCTTCATCATCGTATTCGTCACGAATCTCCCCAACAATCTCTTCAATAATATCTTCCATCGTAACAATACCCGATGTCCCTCCGAATTCATCCACCACAATAGCGATATGAATCTTGTTTGCCTGAAAATCACGCAACAAATCATCAATCATCTTGGTTTCCGGAACAAAATACGCCGGACGAATCAATGACTGCCAACGGAAATTATCCCCCTTATTCAGATGAGGGAGCAAGTCCTTGATATAAAGCACCCCCTTTATATTGTCACGCGTCTCCGCATAAACGGGAATACGCGAATAAGCATTCTCCACGATACACTTCAACACATCCTTAAAAGGAGTACGGATTTCCAAGTCAACCACATCCAAACGCGATGTCATGACTTCCTTGGCCGTTTCACCACCAAAGCGAATGATGCCCTCCAAAATATTATTTTCTTCCGAGAGCTCGGCTTTATCCGTCAACTCCAACGCATGCGAAAGTTCATCTACTGAAATATTATGATTCTTACGCACAAAATGCTTATTAAGAAACGAAGTAGAGCGTACCAGTATTGACGATAACGGATAGAATATGGAACGGCATGCCATGATACCGGGAGCTGCAAAACGGCAAAAAGCCAATGTTTTTTGCGCCGAATAAATCTTCGGCATAATCTCACCGAAAAGCAGCAACAGGAAAGTCAATACAACCGTCAGGATTAAAAACTCCGCAATGGCTGAATGGAATTGGAACACATTCATAAAAAAGAAATTGCAGAGCATGATAATCGTTACATTCACGAAGTTGTTCGTAATCAGTATCGTGGCTAACAATCGTTCTGTATCATCCAATAGATTTTTGATTTTCCCGTCAGAAGGGTGTTTCCCCTCTTCAACAGAATTCAAATCGGACGGCGAGAGTGAAAAGAATGCTATTTCGGAAGCCGAAGCAAAACCGGAAGCAAGTAAAAGCACACCTGCCAATACAATGGCTATAATAGCCGAAACAGAAGGAGCATGTACGGTTATACCGTTAAATATATCCGCCAACTGGCATAAATAAGCGTCTGGGTCCAAAGATTTTGGTTTTAGTTAAACAA
>ENA-OPXI01001329-OPXI01001329.1-human-gut-metagenome-genome-assembly--contig:-NODE-1329-length-13658-cov-3.905241_pt1 | contig 13658 bp, 9 predicted proteins | sample MGYA00241520_ERZ502032 | MGnify/ENA primary metagenome ERZ502032 (study PRJEB25962, sample SAMEA2042106) | human gut metagenome | biome: human gut; feature: human-associated habitat; material: faeces...
GCGCCGGAGGCGGTCTTTCCTATAAAGTAAAAAATCCACCGTACTGATATTGTACGGTGGATCCTATGGGATAACCATTAACTAAAGGTTAGGGATTTGGTAAGAACAGCTCTACAAGCTGACTCCTTTTTGTTCTGGTATCGCCCTCAATATGAAGTTTGGAATAAATCTGATTTATGTACTGCTGCTGATGGCAGGACGGCTCATCTGGCTGCTGGCACTGCGGGAGATGGGCCGCAGGCTCTCCTGCAGTCTTTCCGATATGTATATGGTATTCAGATTCCATTTTGTTTTTGGCATATGCACACCCCCATTTTTATTTCATCGTCTTATTTATTCTTTTTTACTGTGTCCAAAAACAACTGGTGGATACGGTCATCTTCATCCAGTTCCGGATGAAAGGACATTCCAATCTGATTTTTATACTGTACAGCTACAATATTTCCATCTGCTTTTGCAAGCACTTTTACGCCTTCCTCTGCTTTTTCCACAAAAGGCGCCCGGATAAAGGTCATAGGCACTTTTCCAATGCCTTCAAATTCTTCTGTTGTGTGAAAGCTGCCAAGCTGTCTTCCATAAGCATTTCTTCTTACGGAAACAGGAAGTGTAGCAAAATAACGGTGGTCATCATTGGTAAGGTCTTTTGCCAGAAGGATCAGTCCTGCACAGGTGGCAAGTACCGGCATCCCCGCTTCTATTTTTTCTTTTAAAGCATCAAACATGCCAAGTTCTTTTAACAGCTTTCCCTGAACCGTACTCTCACCGCCGGGAAGTACCAGACCGTCAAAATCCTCTTCCAGGTTTTCTTTTTTTCGCAGTTCGATACACTGGGCTCCCAGCTTTTCAAGCTTTTTCTCATGCTCAATGAAAGCGCCCTGAACTGCTAAAACGGCTATCTTCATCTTATTTTCCTCTTTCTGCCATTAAAAGCTTGATCTCCTGCTCATTGATGCCTACCATGGCTTCTCCTAAGTCCTCAGAAAGCTCTGCTAACATCTTCTGGTCTGTATAATTGGTAACTGCCTTTACAATGGCTGCTGCACGCTTCTTTGGATCTCCTGATTTAAAGATACCGGAACCTACGAATACGCCTTCTGCTCCTAACTGCATCATAAGAGCTGCGTCTGCAGGTGTTGCAACACCGCCTGCTGCAAAGTTTACAACTGGAAGACAGCCGTTTTTATGTACATATTCTACCAGGTCATAAGGCACTCTTAATACTTTTGCCTCTTCAAACAGTTCATCTTCTCTCATGGATACGATCTTTGCGATCTCCTGATTCATCATGCGCATATGGCGCACTGCCTGGACAACATCACCGGTTCCAGGTTCGCCTTTTGTACGGATCATGGAAGCACCTTCGTTAATCCTTCTTAATGCTTCTCCTAAGTCCTTTGCGCCGCATACAAACGGAACTTTGAATTTTCTCTTATCAATATGGAATACATCATCTGCAGGGGATAATACTTCACTTTCATCAATGTAGTCGATCTCAATGGCTTCTAAAATCTGTGCCTCTACAAAATGTCCAATGCGGCATTTTGCCATAACAGGAATGGAAACTGCCTCCTGGATGCCCTTGATCATCTTCGGGTCACTCATACGGGATACGCCGCCTGCTGCGCGGATATCTGCAGGAATACGCTCTAAAGCCATAACCGCACATGCGCCTGCTTCTTCTGCGATCTTTGCCTGCTCCGGTGTGGTAACGTCCATGATCACGCCGCCCTTTAACATCTGTGCCAGCTGCTTATTTAATTCGTATCTCTCTGTATTTGTATTCATCTTTCAAACCTCCTGGTCTTATCTGATATATTTTTGAAATATTTTATTGATTGGCCCGAAACGTTTTGGATTGACTAGAGTATAACGTATATGTGGACTTTTTATAATAGCCAATTATCATATTTTTAACCAGTCCAGTTTGCATATAAATTAAGCTGCATCTACCGGTTGTTCAGTAAATACAGCTTGGGATATTTGTTATTATTTTTCTTTATTGGATACGTTTATTCTTCTGCAAGAGCAGCCGCTTTATCACTGTTCCACTGGATTGCATCATATGCTTCACCAATGTTTAACATATGGTCACCAATACGCTCATAATCTGTAAGCATTTCAGAATACAGGATAGAGGACTCTACATTACAGTGGCCTTCGCGCATACGGTCGATCTGGTTCTGACGGAAGTTGTCGGTGATATCATCGATCTTCTGCTCGATCGCCTGGATCTTCTCCAGGGTAAAGTCACTGTCTCCGGCTGCTGCCTTTCTCAGAAGCTCCATACCTAATGCACAGCTTTCGTCCATGACTTTAAATTCATTTTTTGCATAATCAGAGAAGTTCAGGTTCTTTTCCTGAATGGTCTGGGCATATTCTGCCAGGTTCATTGCATGATCGCCAATTCGCTCGATATTTCCTAAAATACTGTACATCTTATTTAATGCTTCAATATCCTGAGGTGTCTGGTCTAAAACAAGAACCTTGGAAATCTTCTTTGACAGACGTACATTGGAAAGATCGATCTCCTCTTCTCTGTCTGCGATCTCCTGGATACCATTTTCACCCGGTCCCTGTTCCATGGCCTTAAAGCTGTCAGAAACATTGGAAGCAGCTATAGCCAGCATATCCCGGATCTCTTCATGGATCTGGCTGATGGCAATGGTAGAAACACCCAGATGATGCTTGGAAGCCATCAGGCCTTCAAACCACTGGTCTGCATCCATCACATGCTTTACCTGGGTATCCGGAAGGATCTTCTTTGCAATATTTACTAACATCGGCCCAAATGGGAATAATATTACAGTTGTGGCAATATTAAAGATGGTATGCACATTTGCGATCTGTGCAGCAGGATTTGCCGGGTTAGTGGTAATCATCCAGTCTACGAATGGTGTTACCATACACAGTACCACAAAGATAACTGTACCGACTACGTTGAACATCAGATGGATGGCTGTAGTACGTTTTGCATTTCTGTTGGTTCCCACAGAAGCCAGAACAGCAGTGATACAAGTACCGATATTCTGACCGAACAGTACGAACACAGCGCTGTGAAGGCCTATCACGCCGCTTACAGCCAGTGCCTGTAAGATGCCGATAGAAGCTGCGGAAGACTGGATCACTGCAGTAAACAGCGCACCTGCCATAACACCTAACAGCGGGTTTTTAAAGCTGGTCATCAGCTGGATAAATTCCGGTTCATCACGAAGAGGAAGCATTGCATCGCTCATCATTCCCATACCGATGAAGATAACGCCTACTCCGGCAACAATGCCGCCAACATGCTGCAGCTTTTTATTCTTTACAAAAACCACCAGTACAACACCGATAAATGCAATCAGCGGTGCTAAAGCGCCTACGTCCAAAGCGATCAGCTGTCCGGTAATGGTGGTACCGATATTAGCACCCATAATGATCCACACAGCCTGGTTAAGTGACATAAGACCTGAGTTTACAAAGCCTACGGTCATAACCGTTGTAGCTGAAGATGACTGGATCAGTGCTGTGATGCCTGCGCCTACCAGGATTCCCATAAAGCGGTTGGTGGTCAGCTTTTCCAGGATCTGCTTCATCTTGTTTCCGGCAGCTGCTTCCAGATTGTTGCTCATCATCTGCATTCCATACAGGAACAGCGCCAGACCTCCCAGAAGGCCCAAAAGCAATTCAACTCCCATTTTTTACTCCTTTTTCCTAAGGAACAGGGTATTTTAAATATTATCTATATATTGATAATATACGTTTTTTCCTGTTCTTTACTTGATTTTTACTTTGAGTTTACACTTGCTCATTATACGGGATATTTTCTCAGTCGTCAATACGGATTGTTGGACGGTTATGTAAAGTTCAGGTAAATTGTTTGTAAAATTACGCTATATTATCCATATATCGATAATATATTTTAACAGTTTTGAAGCAAAAAAAGACCGCCCCGAACAGGGCGGTGGGGTGCATATGGTCCACTCACAGTCACGCGCTGACGCGCTCCGCTGCCTGCTGACGCAGGCGGGCCATTCGTTAAGGGCAGAAGAAAAACAAATGACCGCCCCGAAAACGGGACGGTCGCTTGTTTTTCTCTTCTGCCCTTACATCAGAGACAGATATAAGTTCTTAATATCCTCAAAGGTCGGATCCTTTGGATTGCCTGGACGGCACGCATCATCCATTGCGGACTGTGCAAGGAAGTCTACATCTTCTGCCTTAACGATAGCCTTTAAGTCAGCTGGGATACCAACATCAGCGGACAGCTTCTTAACTGCATCTACAGCTGCCTTGCGGTATTCTTCCTGGCTCATGTTCTCTACGCCTTCAACGCCCATTGCGATAGCGATATCTTTGTACTTGGTTCCTGTGCATGGTGCGTTGTATTCCATAACAGTTGGAAGCAGGATTGCATTTGCAACACCATGAGGAGTATCATAAACAGCACCTAAAGCATGTGCCATGGAATGAACAATTCCTAAACCTACGTTGGAGAAGCCCATACCTGCGATGTACTGTCCTAAAGCCATTCCTTCACGGCCTTCTTTTGTATTCTCGCAAGCGCCTCTTAAGTTCTTGGAGATCAGCTCGATTGCCTTTAAGTGGAACATATCGGTCATTTCCCATGCGCCCTTGGTGATGTATCCTTCGATTGCATGTGTTAAAGCGTCCATACCGGTAGATGCGGTCAGTCCCTTTGGCATAGAGGACATCATATCCGGGTCAACAACTGCGATTACAGGGATATCGTGTGTATCTACACAAACGAATTTACGTTTCTTTTCTACGTCAGTGATAACGTAGTTGATAGTAACTTCTGCTGCGGTTCCTGCTGTAGTTGGAACTGCGATGATCGGGATAGATGGCTTCTTGGTTGGAGCTACGCCTTCCAGGCTTCTTACATCTTCAAATTCTGGGTTAGCAATGATGATGCCGATTGCCTTTGCTGTATCCATAGAAGAACCACCGCCGATTGCGATCAGATAATCAGCACCGGATTTCTTAAATGCTGCTACACCGGTCTGTACGTTTTCGATGGTTGGGTTTGGTTTAATATTGGAGTAGATCTCATAAGCAAGACCTGCATTGTCCAGTACATCAGTCACTTTCTTTGTTACGCCAAATTTGATCAGATCTGGATCTGAACATACGAAAGCCTTCTTGAAAGCTCTTGTTTTTGCTTCGTTAGCGATCTCAGCGATAGCGCCTGCGCCATGATAAGAAGTTTCATTTAATACGATTCTGTTTGCCATGATACATTCTCCTTTTTTATGAAAATATACTCTCTGGATACAAGATCCTGAGCAGTTTTGTATTTCATGTTGTTTTCCTTTGTTTCGTTAATATTATAACAACACTTTAACAAAAATAAAAGTGACAAACTTACTTGTCTGTCACTTTTTGAGAATATTTTTTGTTTTATATAAGTTTTATTATAAAAATCACACATAAATGATCACGTATACATTCTTATATTATCCGTATATCGATATTATCGTTTTGTGTTATATATAACAAAGTTTTCCATTTTTACAGCAGTTTCAGCTCATCAAATACAGCAGCCAGTCTTGGAGGCATAGCTTCCACCAGCTTCTTTGACATTTTCGCCGGTGAGTCTTTCATTCCTGTAAGGACCCATTTTACTGTCATATACACAGAGCCCCTGCAATACATTTCCAAAAGGAACTGCAGATCTTCTCCCAAGGGTCTGCTGGTCTTTCGTCCGATCAGATCCTGATAAAACTGTAAGATCAGTTCAAAATCATGTTCTTTTAAGGAGTTGCGGTCGTCACTGCGAAATGCCTCTGTAAAGAACACTTTTTCATTGACGATAAATTCAAATTTCTGTGTCAGGCTTTCTCCTACTGTATGTCCCATGCCGATCTGCTCAAAGGACTGGAGCACCAGTTTGTCAAAATACCAGTTGATCAGGTCATATTTATCTAAAAAATTCCGGTAAAAGGTCTGTCTTGCAACGCCGCAGCCTTCCACAATATTTTTTACAGTTATCTTATCCACCGGCATCTGCTTCATGCATTCTTTCATGGATGCTGCCAGTTTGTATTTCGTTTTTTCCTGCTTTCCTGCCGGTTCCATGTTTTCCTCCCACTATACAGCTATGTGATCTGCCCACGGACAGAATTTCAGCACAAGGCCCCCGGCATGCCATTTCACATACCGAGGGTCTGTATTTTTTCCAACCCTTATTTCTATCATACCAGAAACATAGGGCTGTGACTATCTGTTTTTAAACTATCTGTTCTTGAAAATAGAGATGATGGCCTGCCACATCTGTACCAGAACATTCCACATTCTCTTTAACGGGCCTTCATTTGCCTTCTCTGTTTCTGCATCGGTTTCCTTATGGTTTTCATCATCCAGACTGATCTCATCTGTACGAAGGACTACCTGTAAGGTCTTAGGGGCCGGGTTCTTATCAGAAGTAAAGGAAACCTTATCTTCTGACGGATCAATAAACAGGAAGCGGTTATCGGTGTCGAATTTATCCAGCTGCTCATCCATAACATCTTTCATGGTACGGCCTGCTGTTCTCACACCTGTAGTACTGTCTAAGATGCTGAGGCTCTTATCAAGCAGTTCCATACTGCCTCTTAAACTGTTCTTTGCTGCCTCATCCATATCACCGCTGGTTGCCTTTAATGTGTTCTGCACAATGGTCATAGTGCTGACACCTTTGTTCATGGCATCTGTGGTGCGGTCTACCAGCTCAGAAAGGTCATCTAAGGATGCCTGCAGATCCGGATAATACATATCTAGGGAGTCATGAAGAGCTGTCAGATCTTCGATCATCATGTCCATGCTGTCTGTCAGATCTGCACCATATTCTGCTGCATCTCCTACATTATCCATCAGATTGGATGCAACCTGAGTAAATTCACGGCTGTCCTTATCGATCTTTGTTAACATCTGATAAAGGGTCACAAGATCCACACTGGATGAAGCTGCTACCAGAGGCACATCATGTTTTTCAATATGCGCCCGGCTGAGTGTCTGTGTATCACTGGTATCTGCTGCATCTGCGCTGTCTGTATCATCTGTTGTGTCTGTGGCATCTGAACCATCTGCGGTACCTGCATCATCTGCTGTATCCGAACTGTTATCTGCCTCTGCTGCATTTTCCCCTGTATCAGAAACATTATCTGTGGCATCAGAAACAGCTTCGCTGCTCTTATCTTCTTTTGCTGCATCTGCGCTGCTGCCTGTCTTTGTACCGGCATCCTGATCATCCACTGTACTTCTTGTATCATTCAGAGCCTCGTCATACAGATCCAGTGCTTCTGCATCATAGTCCTGAAGGTCTTCGATCAGTCCCGGAAGTGCCTCCAAAATAGTAGTGGTCTGTACCTGGAACTGGGCATTGTTCTGGATCAGCCATGCCATATCTTCTCTTACATCATTTAACTGTTCCCCTAAAGACTGGGAAGTGGTGCTGATATTGCGCAGACGGTTATACATCTTGCGCAGAGGTTCCTGCATATCTCCCATGGTATTTACAATATCACCCATGCTGTTATGCACGGTCTCTGCCGCATCCTTAGCAGTCTGCAAATGTGGGACCAGAGTTTCCAGCTGCTGTGACAGCGCTGTCAGTGACTCCAGAGTCTGATCATTTCCGGCTAAAATACTGTCTTTATTGGCACTCCATTTCTGTCTTGCGCTTTCAGCAGAAGAAACGCCGGACTGTACCTGGTTGATGCCGTCACGCATGGACTCCACTGATTTAGCCATCTGCTCCAGACTGTCATATAAAGCATCTCCTGCGTCTTTCCATGTATCCTTTGCTTCTTTCAGGTCCTTAATATGGTTCAGGTCATCAATAGTGCCCGGTGCCATTGCCATGATCACACCGGTAGTTTCAAAACTGTCTGTACCAATACGGACAGTATAATCTCCTTCTTCCCCCGGAAGGGCGGAAAATACAGCTGCTGTGGTGGATCCAAGGCTCTGGATCTGGGCGCCATCTGCGTCTACACTGTAGCATTTAGACATATCTACAGGAACTGTCACCATTAACATCATGTTGTTGCGGTAATACAGATTAGCATTATCATTGGGCGTAGCCTTCACATTGATCTCGATCAGGCCGTTTGCACCTGCCAGTTTGTCACCATCTGTTGGAACACCGTTTAACTTATAGGACACATCAAAATCCCATGGAAGTACCACCTGTTCATTGTCCATGGTACACTTATAATAAAAACGGCCCTTCTGACCTTCCGGCAGGTTCCAGGTTACACTTCCATCTCCTAAAACCGGAGCATCACTGGTACTCATATTTTCTACATTGATGTAATTTCCATAATCAGTGATCTCACCAAGGCCATTTAAATTTACCCCTTTTACTACGTTTACCTTTGTTGTTTTTCCGTAGTAATCCAGGTTCACATACATGGTCTCATCTATATCTGCACCTGCCGGTGCGCCATATACAGGAACGCTGCCTGCTGATGTGCAAAGCAATGCTGCCGTTAAAACAGAAGCTGTCACTCTTTTTCTAAATTTCATTTCCATCTACCTCCGCTGTCTGACTGCCTCTTCTTGCCAGGGCTGCTGACGCTTTTTTCTTAACTGCCCCAATTCCGGATTTTACTAAGGCTTTCCGCTTTTCATGTCTTCGTTTTAAATACTTCTTAAAGCGGTCCATTTCATTACTTGTGATTATACCGTCACAGAGGACTAGCAGTGCCGGCAAAATGGTAAGTACCAGACACACGCTAAACAGTGCACCTCTTCCGATCAGATGTCCCAGTCCGCCTATAGCCGCCGTACTGGAGATCATATATACAATATAACCTGCCAGTATCAGAATAGTTCCTGAAGTAAATACCGAGGAACAGGACATAGCCAGCGCCTCCACCACAGCTTCCTTCTTCTTCATGGTCTTTCTGCAGGTCATGTAGTTATTAGTAAGCAGGATCGAATAGTCTACTGTAGCCCCCAGCTGGATACTGCTTACGATAATATATCCCATATAGACCAGCGTCTCGCCAACCAGATAAGGCACCGCCATATTGATATAAATAGCTGCCTCAATAGGGATCATAACAATGATAGGCACCAGTACAGACTGGAAGCTGAACATGACTACCACAAATACACTGATCAGGGACAGCACATTAACTCTTGCATTATCCGCTGTGATCGTAGTCTTAATATCTTCCGTAGAAGGTGTTTCACCTACCACATAGGATTCTTCCGGATAATATTTCTTCACAATATCCCGTATATCGTTGGTATACTCAAAGGCCTTATCGCTTTCTGATTTAGTCCTTATATAGATCAGCATACGGCTGGTAGTATCTGTATGTAACTGACTGGTAATGGAATAAGGGAGAAAATCTTCCGGTACACCTTCCGGCAGTGTGTTTGCCATGGATGTTACACTTTTCACATATTCCAGATCTTCGATCTCATCTGACATTGCCTTTTCAGTAATAGCTGATGTATTGGGATAAATGGCAACCAGCATATTGCTTCGGCCAAATTTCTCATTGATTGCCTGCTCATCTGCATAGACCTGTGTTCCTTCGCTGACACCTACGGCACTGTTTCCAAATAAGAAGCTGTTCATTCCCTGTGCTGTATAGGCAAAAGGAACAATCAGGATCAGGATCACCAATGCTATATTACGGATCTTATAAATGCCTCTTCCCATTTTATGGAAATCCGGCAGGAAAGGACGATGTGCAGTCTTTTCATTCCATTTTGCAAAGCGGAATATCATGGCAGGCATGAAAAATACCACAGTCAGGAGGCTGAACACGATTCCTTTTGCAAGAACCAGACCCATGTCAAAACCAATGCTGAATTTCATGAACATCAAAGCTACGAAACCTGCTATGGTAGTAAGGCTGCTGGCAAAAATGGAATTGATCGCTGCATCAACTGCATTTACCATAGCTTCTTCATCAGAAAGCCCTTTTTTCTTCTCCCTGGTAAAAGCATCCAGCAGGAAAATAGAATAGTCCATGGAAGTTGCCAGCTGAAGTACCATTGCCACATTATTGGTCAAAAAGGACACTCTTCCTATGAAAATGTTAGTACCACGGTTTAGCAGGATGGCTACACCCATGACCAGAAGAAACAGGAATGGCTCAGACCAGGCAGTAGTCGTAATACATAAGATCGTAAAAATCATAATAATAGCTACTGTTAAGATCAACTGCATCTCACTAGCCAGATTTTCCTGTAAGGACTTGTTCTGTACCGCCATTCCTGTAAAACATCCTTTATCTCCTGCAATGGCTTTTAATTCATCAATGGCTGCGGAAGTGCTTTTCGCTGTATTTCCTTCTTTAAAGGTCACATCCATTACCGCATATCCATCTTTATAGTAATCTTCGATGTCTTCTTTATGGATAAAATCTTCGCCAGAGTAAATATTAACAGTGCTGTCACACCACAGGATCTGATCCACCCCGTCTACGTTTTCCATTCTGTCTTTGTATTGCTTGGCTTCATACAACGTCACATCTTTTAGCATGATACGGGCTGTTCCGGGATAACCAAACTCGTCTTCCATCTCATTTAAGCCAATACCTGACTGTGCATTATCCGGAAGATACTCGGTCAGATCGTAGTTTACTTCCACAAACAGCATGGCAACTGCACTAAGTAAGCAGGCTGCAACAAACACTGAAACGATCCAGTTCTGCTTTTCAATGATAAATCTGGCCAGCTTGATAGACGTCTTTTCTCCGGAAGCCTTTTCCTTTTTCCCACGCTTCTTTAATGGTCCAAACTTGAATTTCTTTTCCATGATCCTAACTCCTCACATAGATATGTGTTATTTAACGCATAAAAAGAACCATAAACCAATGGTGTCCGTTCTTTTCCTCATGAGCCATACCCATATATCGATAATATTGCAATGTGTATTTTCTGTCTGACTTTGATGTATATTTACGTTCCGTTACATTCATTATCTTGTCATATGCCTCATCCGCATCCTCACAGTCCCGCACATATACCTCCAGGCAGGAAGCATTTTTGCGATAAGGGATCGATGCCAATGTGTCCTCTATGGTTCCTTCTCCTGTAACCCGTCCGTCTGCATATCCTTTTTCCATGGCTGCTGCCAGACGGCTTTGCGCTATTTTATTTAACTTCATATCCATAATAAAGCCTGCGTACCGATCATAACTGGTGTGGTTGTCGCCGTCATATTCCCGTTCTCTGTCTGGATATGCGTCAAAATACTGTTCTTTCTTTTCATCCCCCAGCTCACTGAAAAGTTCCTGTGTTATATCATCATAGCAGCCTGCATTATAAGCACCTCCGCCTGTATTTTCCAGCCACTTCGCTGTTTTCAAAGCTCCTGAATCTTCAAATTCATATACAGCATTATCTAAAACCAGCTGGCCTTCGTTCATGCCTCCATCTTCGTGGAAGTAATACCATTCATCTCCCACCTTTTCCCATCCGGTGGCCATGATCCCGTCTTCCTTCATATAGTAAAAGCGGCCGCCGGTATAGAGCCAGCCAATGTATGCCGTACCATCTGTTTTTTTCCAGTACCAGTTCCCGTCAAGATTTACCCAACTGCCATTTGGCTCTGCTGCATATACTGCATTTGCCGGTCCCGCTGCCAGAAAAACGGCCATCATAATTATAGAAATAAGATATAACCTGCTTCTGCCTTTCATCCTCTCATCTCCTGCTGTCTTTAAAACCTCTGTTTTCGTTTATTGAACTGTTTATTTGTTAATTGACATTTGTTCATTTATTAACTATAATGGATTATACTAACTAATGATGAAAACAACAATGATTAATTTTAATTCTTTTGTTTATTAATCGACATTTTTATGATATGTGTCAATAAAAAAGTATTAAAATACTGTAAACAAATTTGAACGAACATGGAATACAAAAAGGGGGAATTTCTTATCATGAGTACAGAAGCAGTAGATCGACGGGTACGGCGTACCAGAAAGCAGCTGCGGGAATGTCTTGTTCTTTATTAAAGCAGAAAAAGGTACAGGATATTACTGTCCGTGAGCTGACCGAACTGGCCGATCTGAACAGAGGAACTTTTTATCTTCATTATAAAGATGTATTTGATCTTCTGGAAAAAACAGAAAGCGAGCTTTTAGACGATTTTAATCAACTGGTCATGAAACATGATGCAGAAGATCTGAAGAAGCATCCTTACGGTATTTTCGTAGAAATTTACACACTGGCCTATGACAATGCAGACCTGGTAGAAATATTATTAGGTGAAAACGGTGATTTAAACTTTCTGAACCGCTTAAAACAGCTGATTCGTGATAAATGTCTTCACGACTGGATGGAAGTATTCCGCGCCGGAAATCCAGCTATTTTTGATGCCTACTTCTCTTTCATCGTATCCGGCTGTGTAGGACTGGTGCAGTACTGGTTAAAGACAGGCATGAAAGAGACACCGCAGCAACTGGCACGACTGACCGAGCAGGTGATCCGTAAAGGCATCGGTGTGCTGGATACAGATCCTTTTGCGGATATAGAAAATGTACGTTCCTGATCCAGTCTATATTATTATCAATATATTGATAATATACGATTGCTTATATTTTGTTGTATACTGATGATATTCTGAGAGTATATTACACCAAATGAGGAGAAAACAGATGAACTACGACGATTTATTCAGAGAAACTGCCTGTGTACGTATAAAAAAAGGAACCGGACGCACATTAAAGGCCGGCGGCGCCTGGATCTATGACAATGAGATCGACACTATTTCCGGTGATTTTGAAAATGGCGACCTGGTCACTGTGGAAGATTTTGACGGCTATCCTTTGGGACATGGCTTTATCAATACAAGCTCCAAGCTGACCGTACGCATGTTATCCCGCAAAAAAGATACTGTGGTCAATGAAGATTTCATCGAACAGAGAGTCCGCACTGCCTGGGAATACAGAAAAGCTACTACTGATATCTCCAGCTGCCGCGTGATCTTCGGCGAAGCAGATTTTCTGCCTGGTATTGTCATCGATAAATTTGAAGATGTTTTAGTAGTAGAGTCCCTGGCACTGGGCATTGACCGCTTAAAGCCGGTGATCTTAGATAAATTAAAGAAAGTCCTGGCAGAAGACGGTATTTTAATCCGTGGCATTTATGAGCGAAGCGATGCAAAAGTCCGCCTTCAGGAAGGTATGGAGCGCTTTAAAGGCTTTATTGGAGAACCATTCGATACCAAGGTAGAAATCTGTGAAAACGGCGTTCACTACATTGTAGACGTAGAAGACGGCCAGAAGACCGGATTTTTCCTGGATCAGAAATACAACCGTCTTGCAGTACAGAACCTGTGCCGTAATCTGAAACCTGCAAAGGTATTAGACTGCTTCACCCATACCGGCTCTTTCGCTTTAAATGCTGGTATTGCAGGCTCTGAAAAAGTCCTTGGCGTAGACGCTTCCCAGCTGGCAGTAGACCAGGCAACAGAAAATGCCCGCTTAAATGGCTTGGAGGATCACGTCACTTTCCAGTGTGCCGATGTATTTGACCTGCTTCCAAAATTAGAGCAGGAAGGTGAAAAGTTTGATGTAGTCATCCTTGACCCGCCAGCTTTCACCAAATCCAGAAACTCCATTAAAAACGCAGTAAAAGGCTACCGTGAGATCAACCTTCGTGGCATGAAATTAGTAAAAGACGGCGGCTACCTTGCCATCACC
>ENA-OPXI01001330-OPXI01001330.1-human-gut-metagenome-genome-assembly--contig:-NODE-1330-length-13653-cov-2.870128_pt1 | contig 13653 bp, 12 predicted proteins | sample MGYA00241520_ERZ502032 | MGnify/ENA primary metagenome ERZ502032 (study PRJEB25962, sample SAMEA2042106) | human gut metagenome | biome: human gut; feature: human-associated habitat; material: faeces...
CTCCACAGCATCCCTGATCACACGAAGCACCAATGATGTGCAGCAGGTATGCATGGTATAAAGAGCTTCTACCTCTGCTTTTCCTGCTCTCCGGGCTTTACGGTTTCGCCACTCTGCCTCCATCTCCTGAATGTGGGCACTGTCCCGAAGCATAATGCCACACAGGTCTGCAGTCGCATAGGTGGTTATGATCTGCCCCTTAAATCCTCTGGCATAGATCCAGGGAAGCATGCCTGCATGGTCAATGTGGGCGTGGGTCAGAAATACGTAGTCAATGTCGCTGTAACTGACCGGAAGTTCCGCATTCTGGTAAGGATTGTTCCCCTGCTCCATACCACAGTCAATAAGGTCTTTTGTATCTCCTACTTCCAGAAAATGACAGCTGCCTGTAACTTCATGGTCTGCCCCGATAAAGGTCAGTTTCATAAGCATTCTCCCCTCTGTTGCCCCTTTTTATTGTTATTATAAGGGTCTCGTTTTTGCTGACTCTAGTATAGCACATTTGCATGTTTATTTGCAAACTTTTTCAGTTATTTTGCATAAATTAGACAAGTTTTCTGATAATGTCGCTTACTACGCATATGCCACCGGGTCCCAAGCTCGAAAATCCTCTTGCAAGCAAGCTTGCATCGGATTTTTGAGTTTTGTCCCCTGGTGTGTCATATGATAATACAGATCATCCCCCCATTACTGTCATTAATGATCTTCTGCAGTGTATCCTGCAATTTCTGCTGGCACTCATCGGTCATCTGGGAGATCTTGGCCTGGATGCCGTCTTCTACGATCTGTTCAATGGATTTGCCGAAGATATTGGCATTCCAGATGCCTTCTTCACTGTCTTTGGAACTGGATTTTATGTATGCGATCAGGTCCTTTGCCTGCTGCTCGCTTCCCACAATAGGAGCGATCTCGGTCTCGATCTGGGCCCGGATCAGGTTTACAGAGGGCGCCTGGGCCTTCATTTTCACGCCGTACTTATTTCCATGACGTATCACTTCCGGTTCATCTAATAATATCTCATCTTTCTGAGGCATCATGACCCCATATCCCTTTAATCTGGCCTGGGCCAGGGCCTCTTTTACTTTATCATACTCTTTCTGCATACCTGCTAAAGTGCTTAAAGTCTGCATCAGCTGGTACTCACCTTCTATAGGCAGTCCTACATAGTCGCTTAATATCTGATAATAATAGCTGTCATCCATCTGTACCTGTAAGGATACGGTACCGTCTGCCATTTCCATTTTTTCGATCGTGATCTTTTCCACAGGTCCTGATGAGCCGCCAAATGTCTTTATCTGAGAAGCTGCATCTTTCATGTGGCTGACTTTCTTTAAAAGTTCCCTTGCCATATCGATCACCTGGGTTTTAAGCCAGTGGGTAGCCGGAAGGACTTCCAGCCATTTGGGAATATGAAAATCCAGTTGCGTAACAGGAAATTCTTTTAAAACACTTTCCAGAATATGGAAAATATCTTCTTTTTTCAGCTGCTCGCAACTTACCGGAAGAACTGTCACCCCATAATCAGCTGCCAGCTGTTCTGCCAGCTTTAAGGTTTCATCTGAATAGGGTTTCGTAGAATTTAAAAGAAGGATAAATGGCTTCCCCAGCTTTTTCAATTCATCTACAGTCTGTTTTTCCGCATCTATATAGGCAGAGCGCTTTAATTCCCCAACAGAGCCGTCCGTAGTCACTACAATGCCAATGGTAGAATGATCCCCTATGACTTTCCTGGTGCCGATCTGGGCCGCCTGGGTAAAGGGGATTTCTTTTTCAGACCAGGGCGTTTTCACCATCCGCTCTTCCCCATTTTCCACATGGCCTGCAGCCCCGTCTACCATATAGCCTACACAGTCGATGAGGCGCACTTTCGCCTGGATCCCGTCTCCCAAAGTGATCTGCACCGCCTCTTTGGGGATAAATTTCGGTTCCGTTGTCATCACCGTTTTTCCCCCTGCGCTCTGGGGAAGTTCATCGGTACTTACTGCCTTTAGACTTTCATCTTCCATAGCCGGAAGCACAGCCAGCTCCATAAAACGCTTGATAAAGGTAGACTTTCCTGTACGCACCGGTCCCACCACACCGATGTAGATCTCTCCCTTTGTTCTGGCCTGAATATCCTTGTATACATTAAAATTGTCCATAAAAATACCCCCTTGCACGTTTATATAACATATGCAAGAGGGTATGATCTTTATTCGCTTAAATAAGCCTTCTTTACACGGTCGTTATTCATCAGTTCTTTTGCATCGCCGGAAAGGGCAATGGTTCCTGTTTCCAGAACATATGCCTTGTTAGCAATAGAAAGTGCTTTCTTTGCGTTCTGCTCTACTAAAAGGACCGTAGTGCCGTCTTTGTTGATCTGCTGGATAATATCAAAGATCTCATTTACATAAATAGGTGAAAGTCCCATGGATGGCTCGTCTAATACCATTACCTTCGGATGGCTCATAAGAGCACGGCCCATAGCAAGCATCTGCTGCTCGCCGCCGGATAAAGTTCCTGCTAACTGGTTCTTTCTTTCTTCCAGACGCGGGAAGCGCTTGTAGATCATCTTTAATGTTTCTTCGATCTCATTTTTATCCCTGCGGGTGTAAGCGCCCATCATCAGGTTCTGTAATACAGAAAGGGTCGCAAATACACGGCGTCCTTCCGGAACATGGGCAATTCCCATACTTACCAGCTTATAGCCCGGAATGTGGGTAATATCTTTTCCCTCGTAAATGATCTTTCCTGCTTTTGCGTTTAACAGGCCGGTAATGGTATGCAGAGTGGTGGTCTTTCCTGCACCATTGGCACCGATCAGCGCTACAATGTCTCCCTGGTCTACATCAAAGGAGATTCCCTTTAAAGCCTGGATCACACCATAGTATACTTCCAGGTCTTTTACTTCAAGCATTGCCATACTATCTCTCCTCCTTATTCACCCAGATATGCCTTGATAACTTCCGGATCATGCAGTACATCACTGGTAGCGCCTTCTCTTAAGACCTGTCCGAAGTTTAAAACGGTCAGCTTCTCGCAGATACCGCTTACCAGCTTCATATCATGCTCAATAAGAAGTACAGTCATGTTAAAATTGTCACGTACAAAACGGATGGTATCCATCAGTTCTGCTGTCTCGTTAGGGTTCATGCCCGCTGCCGGCTCATCTAACAGAAGGAGCTTTGGCTCTGTTGCCAGGGCTCTTGCGATCTCTAACTTTCTCTGCTTACCATAAGGTAAGTTGGAAGCCTTAAAATCACATTCCTTATCCAGGTCAAATACCTTTAACAGGTTCATGGCCTCTTCGTCCATCTCTTTTTCAATCTTAAAATATCTCGGAAGACGGAAAATACCTTCTACTGTAGAATATTTATGATGATTGTGAAGTCCTGCCTTTACATTATCAAGAACGGACATATCCTTGAAAAGACGGATATTCTGGAAGGTTCTTGCAATACCGGCCTGATTGATCTCAATGGTACTTTTTCCGGTAATATTTACATCGTCTAAAACGATACTTCCTGCATTTGGCTTATATACACCTGTAAGAAGGTTGAAAATGGTGGTCTTTCCGGCACCATTTGGTCCGATCAGTCCATACAGCTGTCCCTTTTCAATGTTGATATGGAAATTATCAACTGCCTTTAAGCCGCCAAAGGATATACTTAAATTCTTTACTTCCAGTAATGCCATATTATTTTGCCTCCTTTGCCGGTTTCTTATTTACCTTTAATGCTGCAAACATTCTCTCACGAATAACTACAAACTGAGGTGCAGAGTTAAACAGCATCGCTAAGATCAGCACGATGGCGTACATCAGCATACGGTAATTGCTCAGTCCTCGGAGCATCTCTGGAAGGAGATACAGGATAACGGTAGCGATCACAGAACCGCGGATGCTTCCGATACCGCCAAGAACTACATAAACCAGAATCATAATGGACATATTATAACCAAAGTTCTTTGGCAGAGCAGTCAGTGTTGTCAGGTTGTGTGCATAGAGAACACCTGCCACGCCAGCAAGACCTGCGGAAATACTGAATGCCATCAGTTTATATTTTGTGATGTTGATACCAATAGACTCTGCTGCAATACGGTTATCGCGGATAGCCATGATAGCGCGGCCTGTACGGGAATTGACCAGGTTCATTACAATAAATAAAGTGATCAGTACCAGGATCACACCAATGGTAAAAGTTGCTGCCTGAGGTGTACCGGTAATACCCTGGGCACCCTTGATCAGCACTTCGCCGTCTGCATCCATATTTAAGGACATGGAGTCTTTTAAAGAAATATGGAAGCCGGAACCATCTCTTCCCAGATATACAGCATTGATGATATTTTTAATGATCTCACCAAACGCCAGAGTTACGATAGCCAGGTAGTCACCTTTTAATCGGAGTACCGGGATACCGATGAGAATACCGAAAACAGCTGCTACTACCGCTCCGATGATTACTGCAATGATCAGAGAAACCGTTGGATCCATAGAGCCCTTCATGCACTTGGAGAACAACGCTCCGGCGAAAGCGCCTACGCACATAAAACCTGCGTGTCCAAGGCTTAACTCACCCAGGATACCTACTGTCAGGTTTAAGGAAACTGCCATAATAACATAGATACAGAAAGGAACTAAAAGTCCTTTCATCAAGCTGGACATATGTCCGGTGCCCATTAAGATCTGAACAACGATATATGCCACAACCACAATGGCATATGTGATCATATTGTTGATAAATGTCTTCTGCTTTGCTTTACTTTTCATACCCGCACCTACACTTTCTCACTGATCTTCTTGCCAAGAATACCGGTGGGTTTTACTAACAGTACAATGATCAGTACTGAGAACACGATGGCATCTGAAAGCTGGGAAGAAATATACGCCTTGGAAAGGATCTCGATCACACCTAAGAGAACGCCTCCGATAAAAGCGCCTGGGATGGATCCGATACCGCCAAATACTGCTGCCACGAATGCCTTGATACCTGGCATGGAACCTGTATATGGGGTTAAGGACGGATAAGCGGAGCATAACAGCACACCTGCAATGGCTGCCAGTGCAGAACCGATAGCGAAAGTTAAAGCAATGGTTCCGTTTACATTGATACCCATTAAGGTTGCCGCACCCTTATCTTCTGAAACAGCTAACATAGCCTGTCCTGCTCTTGTACGGTTAATAAATGCCATCAGGCATACCATGATCACGATACAGGAAAGAATGGTTGCAATGGTCTCGCCGGTAATATTTAACTGGCCGTCTGCCAGCTTTAATGCCGGGATCTTTACAACAGAAGTAAATGATTTTGTATCCGCGCCAAAGATCAGCAGTGCTACGTTCTGGAGCAGGTAGCTGACACCGATGGCTGTGATCAGTACAGCAAGAGGTGACGCACTACGTAATGGCTTATATGCCACCCGCTCAATGACAACACCTAACAATGTGCATGCTGCTACTGCCAGCAGGACGCCTAACATAGGCGGAAGCCCCATGGAGCTGACTGTGACGAACACAACATAGCTTCCTATCATAATAATATCACCGTGAGCGAAATTCAGCATCTTCGCAATACCATAAACCATGGTATATCCCAGTGCGATGATCGCATATACACTGCCCAGGCTGACGCCATTGATCAAATAGTTGATAAAGCTCATACATACACCTCTTCATTAAATATTGAAAGTTTAAATTCCCCTATAAAACCAAGAGGGTTGTCTTAACGACAACCCTCCTTTGGGTTATTGATCAGATTTTAAACCTTCTGAAATTGATTATTCCATTGCCTTGTAAGCGCCGTCTACAACCTGAACAGCCTTAGGATCCTTCTCAGGCTCGCCGTCTTCAGTCCAGCTCATGTTGGAACCGGTCAGACCGTCTACCTTGATCTGGGTCATAACGCCTTCCATAGCGTCGCAGATATCACTTGCGGACATATCAGGAGTTACATTTGCTTCTTCCATAGCAGCCTTGATGATGTAAACTGCATCATAAGCATCTGCAGCGAACTGGATTGGAGTCTCGCCATATGCTTCTTCGTAGCTCTTTACAAAGTTTACTGTCAGATCATCGGTAGCATCTGCAGCAAATGGAGTTAACAGCATCAGTCCTTCTGCCAGCTTTACATCAAAGTTCTCAACCTGTAAGATACCATCCATACCATCGCATCCGAAGAACTGTGGAGCATAGCCCATGGTATTAGCCTGCTGTAAGATCAGAGAAGCCTCTGTATAGTAGATTGGTAAGAATACCAGCTCTGCGCCGGACTCTTTTGCTTTCTGTAACTGAGTAGAGAAATCCTTGTTGCTGTCTGCGGTAAATGCTTCTGCGTCAACAACTTCAAGGCCCTGGTTTGGAGCTTCCTGAGCAAACTTCTCATAGATACCGCTAGAGTATACATCAGAGCTGTCATAGATTACAGCAACCTTGCTTGCCAGTTTGTGCTCACCAATGTACTTAGCAGATGCAGTACCCTGAGCCGGGTCAGAATAGCATACACGGAATACGTTTGGATTTGCGGCACACTCTACTGCGGAACCGGATGGAGTGATCTGGAACATATTATCAGCTGCGGTCTTATCAGCAACTGCGATACATGGAGCGGAGGTAGTAGTTCCTACCAGAGCCTGCATGCCCCAGTCTTTTAAAGTATTGTAAGCATTAACAGACTTCTCTGCGTCATGCTCATCATCCTGGAACTGGAATTCGATCTGTGCGCCATTGATACCGCCAGCCTCGTTGATCTCCTTAACAGCAACTTCTGCACCATGCTGTACAGCCAGACCATAAACTGCTGCACCACCGGTTACAGGGCCGATGCCACCGATTTTAAATACAGCGCCATCTGCTGCTGCACTGCTTTCGCCTGCTGCTGCGCTTTCTCCCTCTGCCTTGCTTTCACCAGCAGCTGCTGCTGTGGTAGATGCGGAGTCAGAGCCGCCGCATGCGGTTAAAGATGCTGCCATAACTACTGCTAAACCAGCGCTTAAGAATCTTTTTTTCATAATAGTTTCCTCCTCACATGACTGTATCTGATATGTCTTTCATACAGATACATTTGTTCTTAAACTTTTTACATTATAAAAACTGACTATTGCCTTGTCAATACCTTTTTATAAAAAAATATGAGAAGGATAGGTTGTTTCATAACCTGTAGTTATGGGAGTTATTCCTTATCCCAGACAAGACAGGTATTTTCCATCCTCTTATCCCGCAGCATCAGCTCTGCCAGGGCATCTTTTGCAGACTTGCCATCAAATAAAACTTCATTCACCTGTTCTACGATGGGCATGGTCACATGGTATTTTTCTGCCAGCTTTAAAGCTGCCTTTGCAGAATAAACGCCTTCCACTACCATCTTTACTTCTTTCATTGCCTCATCCATGGTATAGCCTTTGCCGATGAGGATACCTGCCCTGCGATTACGGCTGTGCATGCTGGCACAGGTAACGATCAGATCGCCGATACCAGTCAGTCCTGAGAAGGTCTCCGGCTTTCCGCCCATAACCGTTCCTAAACGGGTGATCTCTGCAATACCTCTGGTGATCAGGGCTGCCTTTGTGTTATCCCCACATCCTAAACCATCTGCCGTGCCTGCCGCCAGGGCAATGACATTCTTTAATGCTCCGCCCAGCTCAATGCCTAACATATCCGGACTCGTGTATACGCGGAATACAGGACTCATAAATAAACTCTGCACATATTCTGCTGCTGCCTTGCTGTGAGCGCCTGCTACACAGGTGGTAGGAAGACCTCTGCTCACTTCTTCTGCATGGCTCGGTCCGGAAAGGACGGTTACCTCTGCTTCTGGAAGTTCTTCTTCAACGACCTCTGAAAGAGTTTTTAAAGTTGCCTCTTCAATTCCCTTTGCTACATTTGTAACGATCTGACCTGGTTTTAACCATGGTTTCATTTTTGCTGCTGTCTGTCTCACGTAGACAGATGGCACGGACAGGACCAACAGATCTTTGTCCTTCATAGCCGCCTTTAAGTCACCGGTGATCTCAATTGCTTCCGGTATTGGCGTATCTCCTAAATTGGGATGCTTTCTGTTTACTGATAAACTTTCCACTTCTGCGGGAACTGCTGACCAGAGCTGCACTTTATGACCATTTCCGTTTAAAAGGATCGCCAGTGCTGTTCCCCATGTTCCTGATCCGATTACTCCAACTGATGCCATAACCCCACCATCCTTTGCCATTTTTTATGATTTTTTTGCGCCGATCTTATTTTCATTTCCATGGATCAGACGGACGATATTTGCCCTGTGCCGCCAGAATGCCATAGCAGCGATCACTGCTGTCACTGCGCTATATTCTATAGAAGAAATAGCGCTTAAACTGTAAGCTCCGCATCTTCCCATGTAGATATTCCATGCCAGAAGGATCACAGAAACCACCAGGGAACCTAAAGAAACATAACGTGTTACAGCCACGATCAGTACAAATACCGCCAGACATAAAACAGTCAGTCTCCAGTCAATTGAGAAAATGATACCGGCTGGTGCCGCAATTCCTTTTCCGCCTTTAAAATGCAGATAAAAAGGATAATTATGTCCTAAGATAACTCCTAAACCAATATAAAGCATATACACATATGCATAGTCCGGCTGGTCTTTAAAAACAAAGCGCACTGCCATACAGGGGATCACTGTTTTTAAGAAATCTCCCAAAAATACAGTAAGGCCTGCTTTCTTTCCCATTACACGCAGCGCATTGGTACTGCCGGAATTTCCGCTTCCGTATTTGCGGATGTCGATCCCGTGGACCCTTCCATAAATATAACCAGTCTGGAAGATACCAAACAGATACCCCACTGCCAAACATACAAGACGTTCCATTTTCATACCCCTTATGTAATTTTATCACATTTTATTTTTTGCGTTTTCACATGTTTTTACACTTTTTAGCATAGATATTTGTCCGTGTAATACGCACATTTGCTTTTGCAACCAAAACGCAATTCAGGGACTGCTGCGCCAGCTGTTTTTAAAAGCTGTGTGCAGCAGGCCCTGCTGATCTACATTGTCTATTTATTAACTATTTATCCTTATCTTTCCGCTCGCGGATAATGAATTTTAAAGATGTACCTCTGAAACCAAAGGCATTGCGGATCTGGTTCTCTATATATCTGGTATAAGAGAAATGCATCAGTTCCTTGTCGTTTACAAAGACTACAAATGTAGGCGGCTTTACAGCGACCTGGGTCACATAGTAGATCTTTAAGCGCTTACCCTTGTCAGACGGTGGCTGCTGCATGGCAACTGCCTCGGATACGATCTCATTTAACACACCGGTAGCTACACGCATATTCTGGTTCTGGCGCACTGCATCGATCAGTTCAAACAGTTTTGGAAGTCTCTGGCCTGTTTCTGCTGAGATAAAGATATACTCTGCATATGGCATAAAAGAGAGAGTTTCTTTTAACTTATTGGTATACTGATAAATGGTCTTGTCATTCTTTTCAATGGCATCCCACTTGTTTACAGCAACAATGATACCTTTTCCACGTTCATGGGCAATACCTGCGATCTTTGCATCCTGCTCTGTGATGCCCTCTTTTGCATCAATTACAATAATGACTACATCCGCACGGTCTACTGCTGTTACAGTACGGATGATACTGTAGCGCTCCAGGTCTTCTTTGATCTTATTCTTACGGCGCAGTCCTGCTGTATCAATAAATACATAGGGAACACCATTGTGGATGATCTCTGTATCTACTGCATCTCTGGTGGTTCCTGCAATATTGGAAACGATCACACGGTTCTCACCTAACAGCTTATTGATAAGAGAAGATTTACCCACATTTGGTTTTCCTACTACTGCGATCCTTGGACGGTCATCTTCCTCTTCTTCCATCTGGGAAGCATCGAAATGTTTTACTACCTCATCTAACAGATCGCCGATACCTAAACGGGAAGCACCGGATACGGGGATCGGATCACCGATACCTAAATTATAGAATTCATATACATCATTGCCGAATTTTGCAAGGCTGTCTACCTTGTTTACAGCCAGGATCACTGGCTTGTGGGACTTGCGCAGCATATCTGCTACCTTCGAGTCAGCGTCTACCAGACCCTGACGTACATCTACGATAAATACGATCACGTCTGCAGTAGCAATCGCGATCTCCGCCTGCTCTCTCATCTGTGAAAGAATGATATCGCTGCTGTCAGGCTCAATACCACCTGTATCGATCAGTGTAAAGTTCATGTTCAGCCAGGTACAGTCTGCATAAATTCTGTCTCTGGTAACACCTGGTGTATCTTTTACAATGGAAATAGTATCCCCTGCAATTACATTGAACAGGGTGGATTTTCCAACGTTTGGCCTTCCTACAATGGCCACTACCGGTTTACTCAATTGTTTTCCTCCTTACTTTGTCAAGCGCCATGCTTTGCCTGCGCTTTATCACCACTATATCTGTTTGCGCACGATCTTATACTCGTCATCTGACTGGTAATAAGGGCAGGCTCTCACATCTCCTTTTAAGAAGCGCACCATATCGTCCTCATCTAAATCTACTTCGCAGACATAGTATTCATTTTCTTCATCATATACATAGTTTCCGCAGCATTCACAGCTGCCGACGACCTTATTATCTTTCACTTTCTGTTTCATCGTCCTCTATATACTCATCCTCATCTTCCCATATCTCATCTAACTCATAGCCTTCATAACCATATTCTTCTCCAGGAAGCCCTTCTTCCTTTGGTTCAGGCTCCGGCTCTGAAGATGGATCAAGGATAGCGTGGACAAAATCTTGCCCGTCTGATTTTACTATACGTATCTTAACTTGTAAAGCCTTTTCTACATCTTCTGCTGTTAAGTCATCTAAGAATACAGTTTCACCGATACGGAACATATTAATAGGAAGAAGGAGATATTCTCCCAGATTTTTATCCTTCAGCTGGGCGATCAGGTCTTTTGCAGTGATCAGACCTGAAACCGTAATACGCTCCCCAAAAAAATCATTCCGGATGGGATAAATGTTGATGGTCCTGTTTGGGAATTTTTTCCGGATCCATCCAGCATATTTTTCCATATAAGGATAAGGAAGACGGCCGGTTGCAAGGGATACCAGTCCCGGTTCGTCATTTCCTTCTACCTTGTCTAAGGCATCTGCTACCTCTGTAGCCATAAGACGCAGCATTCCCACGCCATTTTCCAGCTGGATATAGCCGTCATAGCGTTCTTCCTCCGGCAGTTCCCTTTCTGCCAGTGTATAAAACTCATCGCTGGCATGGATAAAATGGATCCCGTGTTCTGCGTAGATCTTCTTCTGCCACCGTTCGATCATATCAATAGTAGCGCAGGCGTCTTCTTTTGTAAAAGGCTCTAATGGATATAAGCCGTCTCTGTATTTGGAAAGTCCTACAGGAACTACGGAAACGCTCTGCATAACAGGGGCATATTTGGACAGGTCACTGATGGAACGTTCCAGCTCTGCCCCGTCATTTACTCCCTTGCAGAGAACGATCTGGCCGTTCATAGGAGTTTCCGCTTCATATAAGCGGTCAATGATCTTTAAGGCCCGTCCCGCAAACCGGTTGTGCAGCATCATACACCGCAGTTCCGGATTGGTCGTCTGTACGGAAATGTTGATGGGCGCCAGTTTGAAGCGGATGATACGCTCTACATCTTTATCTTTTAAGTTGGTCAGTGTAACATAATTTCCCTGAAGGAACGATAAACGGGTATCATCATCTTTGAAATAAAGGGTCTCTCTCATTCCCGGCGGCATCTGGTCGATAAAGCAGAAAATACATTTGTTGCTGCAGGAACGGTAATCGCTCATCAGACCGTTTTCAAAAGTCAGTCCCAGATCTTCATAATCATTTTCTATATCCAGTTCCCATTCTTCCCCGTTGGCCTTTCGCACCACCATGGTCATAGACGGGCTGTTTACATAGTATTCGTAGTCAAAAATGTCTTCAACGGGATTTCCGTTGATGGTAAGGACCCTGTCTCCCGGCTCCAGCTCCAGTTCCTCTCCAATGGAACCCGGATCTACTTTTGAGATCGGATGTCCTTCCAGTTTTTTATTCATATTCATATAACCTCTGTGTATTTCGTTAGTTCACTTAGGTTCACGCACTGACGCGCTCCACTGCCTGCTGTCGCAGGCAGAACCTTCGTTAATGGCTCGTGAAAAATAAATGCCACCTTTCGGCGTCGCTTATTTTTCCCTTCGCTCATTACATCATAACAATTTTAGAAAGTTTTGTAAACCAGATTTACAGCACGAAAATGCCGCAAAGCAGATTTACCCTCTGTTTTGCGGCATGATGATTGCTAGTATATACACTCACGACCCCCGCGCTATCGCGCTCCACTGCCTGCTGTCGCAGATGGGTCGTTAGATCTCCCCATTGTGGCGTCTCTGTACCAGCTTCTGGATCTTGTCTGTTGGAGACAGGGATGCGCTGATGGAACGGTCGTGGTTTAAGGAGTTGATGATTGCTGCAGTGTACTTGCTCATATCAGCTTCCAGATACCACTTGCGGTCGAAAAGTTCTTTTGGACGGTAATTTAAGTTGGTGGTAATTACATAGTCCAGATATCCCTTTTCATAATATTCGTCAAACTTCTCAAGACCATTGGTGAACAGACCAAAGGTGCAGCATACGATCGCCTTTGCTGCCTTTCTCTCCTTTAATTCCTTACAGGTGTCTAACATGCTCTCACCGGAGGAGATCATATCGTCGATGATGACAACATCTTTTCCTGCTACGGAATCGCCGAGGAACTCATGTGCCACGATCGGGTTCTTTCCGTTTACGATGGTGGAGTAATCTCTTCTCTTATAGAACATACCCATATCGACGCCGAGCACGTTGGAGAAGTATACGGCACGCGCCATCGCTCCCTCGTCCGGGCTGATGATCATCAGATGATCGTTGTCGATCGTCAGATCCGGAACGGAACGAAGAAGGGCTTTTAAAAACTGGTAGGTTGGCATGAAGTTGTCAAAGCCGCCGAGCGGAATTGCGTTCATGACACGAGGATCGTGTGCGTCGAAGGTGATGAAGTTGGAAACACCCATATTCATCAGCTCCTGCAGAGCAAGTGCGCAGTCGAGAGACTCACGTTTGGTGCGCTTATGCTGTCTTCCTTCATAAATGAAAGGCATGATTACGTTGATCCGGTGTGCTTTTCCCGTTGCAGCAGCGATGATACGTTTCAGATCCTGATAATGGTCATCCGGTGACATGTGGTTCTCGTAGCCGCAGACCTTGTAAGTGATGCTGTAGTTGCAGACATCAACCAGGATGTAAAGATCGGCACCGCGGACGGATTCGTTGATCTTTCCTTTTGCTTCGCCGGAACCGAAACGCGGGCACTCGCAGTCAATCAGAAAAGAATCCTCGGAATATCCGGAAAAGGGAACTCCGTTGCGGCGCTCGGAGAGCTCTTTACGGAACTGAACCAGATACGCATCGACTTTTTTTGCCATTTCCATGCTGCCCGGCAGAGCGGCGAGCTTTAACGGGGCGACCGGAATGGAATTTTCAAGTAAATCTAAATTAGCCATACAAACCTCCAGTAATCGACATTTTTTACAAACCATTTACTTCCTATTTATATCATCTTGGGAAAGGGCGCGTCAAGCAAAAAACGAAAGAATCCTTGCTTTTTGTGCAGGTTGTTGTTATTATAATGGATGAA
>ENA-OPXI01001338-OPXI01001338.1-human-gut-metagenome-genome-assembly--contig:-NODE-1338-length-13574-cov-2.737850_pt1 | contig 13574 bp, 11 predicted proteins | sample MGYA00241520_ERZ502032 | MGnify/ENA primary metagenome ERZ502032 (study PRJEB25962, sample SAMEA2042106) | human gut metagenome | biome: human gut; feature: human-associated habitat; material: faeces...
AAAGGCACAGCTTCAATTTTACTTTCAAAAAGAAGTTTGATCGATATGTTTTCTTAGATTTTATGAACGATTGAACTTTATAATCTTAGCAAGCGGGATATTATCTTTTATTTATTATGGAACCTATACCCAACTCCCAACATCAAGTTATTCGGATTATGGAACTTGTGCAGTTGGTATCCGACATGCAGGAATAAATTTCGTGTAACCGATACCTTGAGGGCTAGGATCTGGTATAATCCTTTCAGGTCGCCTTTGTTGTAGAATAAATTATGTCCGACTCCTATATTGATCGAGAAGAATGGCATCGTGAACTCGCCACGGGCGGAGAGGCCGATACCGATTTGCTCGTGTAGGGGCGGGCGGTAGAATCGGGGTTCTTCGCCGACTTGGATGATCTCGTCGGAATAAATATTCGCGCTTTCGTCATATTGGCCGTCTAGGGAGATACCTGCTTTTAGGAACCGGTTGAATTTGTACATCGGGTTGAGGTTGAATCCGAGGATGCCGAACTGACCTGGAAAGATATGAGCCTCGTCACCAAGCATAACTCCTTTTGCCCGGGTCGCGCCATATAGGATGACATCGTAACTGACACGTTGCCAAAAGCTGGAGAGGTATAATTGATTTGCCGGTAAGGAACGTGCGGTACTTATCTCATGATGGCTTTCCTCGATAGGATTGAGCGTGTAGACGAGTCCGATCCGGCCGCCAATCGTATTCAATCCCGCATTCGGAAGATGAGTATTTCCGTTTGAGTAGTGCGTTAAATCCGCCCCGACGAGCAGGTTGCAATAACGGGATAGTTTCGCATTGAGGAAAAATCCCAGATTGATATAGGCATTGATCTTAGAACCGATGATCTTATTACGGTAATTATTGTTATCATCATACGGATGCCAACCAAATGAGGCTCCGAAATTCCACTCATAATCGAAGGATAGCCGGGAAGAAATTTTGGCGATGCGGGAGCTTTGGAAAACATACGCCGCCCAAGGATTACCTACTTCCTGCCGATTGCCAAAGGTATTATAAGAGATGCCTATTCCTTGGTAAGTGTGCGGATAGAGCTGGCCCTCCTTAGAGTTCGGATTCTGTTGGAACCCGTATTTCAAATGGAATGAAGCCGCCTTACGTAAAGTAAGCCCGTTTCCATAGCCATCATCTTTCAGGAATTTGCTAGTCGGGGCGACATACGAGGGACGTACGTCGAATCCTATTTTGTGGATAATGGATTTATCATCATCTTGAGCTTTTACCGTACAGGTCCATATCATCATGACCGCTATGTAAAAGCTTATCATCTTGCTTTTTATCATACTTCAATACGTTTGTCTGATCACCAACACTGCGCTTTGTCTTTCAACTCGGGTATCTTGTTCTTATCGAATACAGGGCTTTTAATACCCGCTTTCTTTTGGGCTACGTAATCCTGTAATAATAGGAACGCCTGACGGCTCAACAATGAGATCGCGATCAAATTGCAGATCGTCATAAGTCCCATGGTCACGTCCGCTAGGCTCCAAGCCAAGTCTAAACTAGCCAACGCACCGAACATGACCATTCCACCGACTAATATACGATAAATAAATAAGACACTTCTCTTGGACGTGATAAAACGAATATTCGCTTCTCCGTAATAGTAATTACCGATAATACTACTGAACGCGAATAAAAGGATCGCTAAAGCGACAAACGTACTGCCGATGCTACCCACCTCGTTACTCAAAGCTTGTTGCGTGAGCTGGACTCCATTGATGGAGCCGTCTAATGGCGCTCCGCTAAACAAGATGATGAACGCCGTGCAGGTACAGATAATCAGCGTGTCGGTAAATACGCCTAATGCTTGGATCAATCCTTGTTTGACCGGATGGGAGACATGCGCCGTAGCCGCTACATTCGGTGCCGATCCCATACCGGCCTCATTACTGAATAGACCTCGTTTAATCCCTTGCATCAACGCCGCTCCGACACTGCCGCCTATCGCCTGTTCCCAACCAAAAGCGTTTGACAGAATGGTTTCTATAACAGCGGGTAGGCGGGTAATATTAAACAGTACGATTCCCAACGCCAATGCTATATATCCTAATGCCATGACCGGTACGACAATACTGCTTACTCTCGCGATGCGCTGAATACCTCCGAATATGACGATTAACGTAAGTACCGTAAGAATCGCTCCGATCCAAGCATGATCGATGCCAAAAGCGCCTTCCCAAGCTGCGCAGATCGTATTGCTTTGTACGGAATTAAAGGCAAAACCGAAGGTTATCGAAATCAATACGGCAAATAATACCCCCATCCATCGTAACCCCAAACCATGTAGCATATAGTAAGCGGGACCGCCAATGAACGAGTCTTTCCCTTTTTCTTTATATAATCTTTCAGAGTGATCCCTTCGACAAGCTCCATTACCATATAGTACAGACCTCTGTCCTGACCGACGTCATACACATTGACAACGTTCGGATGCATCAGTCCTGCCGCAGCCTGCGCCTCACTCAAAAATTTCTTTATAAATACCTGATCCGAACGATAATCGCTTTTTAATACTTTGATCGCGACATAGCGGTTTAATTTACGATCCTTTCCCTTGTAAACATCCGCCATACCACCCGATCCGTCCGAGTATCTCATATCTTTTTCCTAAGCAAACTCCCTCTTTAATCATAATACACTCACCTCATCTGCAAACGGTTCTATAAGGACAACCCCTATATTATCTGTACCGCCGTTTTCTTTTGCCGCTTCTATAAGAGCCTGACCGGACTCTACGATATCTCTTCCTCCCTGAACAATATGAAAAAGTTCCTCATCTTCTACCATATTGCTCAAACCGTCCGTACACATCAATATGATGTCTCCCCTTTTCAGACGGTGCTCGTAAAAGTCTACCTCTACATCCGCTTTCGCGCCGATCGCTCTCGTAATAATATTTTTATCCGGATGATGTTTTGCTTCTTCCGGTTTTATCCCGCCAAGCCTTACCATCTCTTCTACCAGGGAATGATCTTTCGTAAGCTGCTGAATGCCCTGATTGATCAAATACAAACGGCTGTCTCCTACATTCGCGAAATACATCATCTGATTTGAGATCGTCGCCGCAACAACCGTCGTTCCCATTCCTTTGAGATGTTCGTCTCTTGAAGCTTCTTTTATGATCTCCCTGTTTGCCGTTTTTATAGCGCCTACAAGACATCTTTCAATATCTTCGCCTTCGCTTAGCGCCAATTCCCTGTTGAGCACTTCAACCGTATACTTGGAAGCATAATCTCCCGCCTGGTGACCTCCCATACCGTCTGCCACCACAAAGAGGTTCTGAAGAATTCCGAGAGGTCTGTCAGTCACATAAACATAATCCTGATTTACTTGTCTTACCATTCCTACATCTGTTATCGAAAATGTTCTCATATGCTTCTCCTTAATTCTCATTCATTGTCTCTTCCTCGTAGCGCCGTCTAAGCTGACCGCACGCCCCGTCGATATCCGAGCCCATTTCTCTTCTTATAGTAACATTAATTCCGCTTTTTTCAAGTTTATTTTTGAAATTCAAAGCACTTTTGCGGCTTGGACGCTGAAAAGAACGCTCCTTTACCGGATTTACCGGAATCAGGTTCAGATGACAGTTACGCGGCGCGAGAAGCTCGGAAAGCTCCTTTGCATCCTCGTCCGTATCGTTCACCTCATGTACAAGACTATACTCAAACGTCACTCTGCGTCCTGTCTTTTTAAAATAAGTATCGCAGGCGGAAAGTACCTCGCCTAATTCGTACTTATTTGCGACAGGCATCAGTTTCCTTCTCTTTTCCTGCGTAGATCCGTGAAGAGAAAGCGCCAGTGTGATCTGCAGACGTTCCTCTGCCAGTTCCAGTATTTTCGGTACGATCCCGCATGTAGAAACAGTCACGTTCCGCTGACTGATATTCAGTCCGTGCTCATCACTCAACATATGGATAAACTTTACAAAATTATCATAATTATCGAGCGGTTCTCCGGTTCCCATCACAACAACATTCGAAACACGTTCTCCGGTAATCTTCTGGATGTGATAGATCTGCCTTAACATCTCAGACGGCTCCAGGCTTCTTACCAGTCCACCGATCGTTGAAGCACAGAATCTGCACCCCATACGGCAGCCCGCCTGTGAAGAGATACATACGGAATTGCCGTAATTATATTTCATCAGAACACTTTCTACCATATTACCGTCTTCCAGTTCGAATAAGAACTTCTCCGTCGGATCTTCTTTTGATATCTGATGATCGATCATCTTCACTTTGCGGATCTCATAATTTTTTTTCAGTTTCTCACGTAAGGCTTTTGACAGATTCGTCATTTCATCAAAATCATCTGCCAGCTTTACATGAAGCCAGTCATAAAGCTGCTTTGCCCTGAAAGATTTCTCTCCCAGGGCTGTCATCTCTGCTGTCACTTCTTCCAGTGTCATGGACTTTATATCTTTTTTACCTTTTGTATCGATCAGGTCTAACATATATTTCAATACTCCTTATAATGTACGCTTGAAAACACTGATGAAAAAGCCGTCAAAGTCTTCAAAAGGAGAAATGCCTGGAAGGATCTGGATCTGACCATTTTTAAGGTCTGCTCCCGGATATGTGTTCTCTTTCAAGCCCGCAAATGCTTCTCCTTTTAATGGAAAGGCTTCTGTCAGATCTTCCGGCTTAAAAGGAAGATTTTCTGTGATCCAACGGGCATTTTCTGCATTTTCCTCTTTATTGATGGTACAGGTGCTGTAGATCAGACGGCCGCCTGGTTTTACGTATTTCCATACAACAGAAAGGATCTCTCTTTGCAGCTTTGCCAGTTCTTTTAAGTTTTCTTCTGTGGTGTGATATTTAATATCCGGCTTTCTTCCAATAATTCCCAGACCGGAGCAGGGCAGATCCGCAATCACAAGGTCCGCTTTATTTTCACTTGCAGGATCATATTCTGTTGCATCCCACTGAACAGCCTTTACATTGACTGCCCCCATACGGCTGGCATTTTCTTCAATAAGAGCCACCTTCTGGTATGTAAGATCCCTTGCTTCCACACAGCCGGTCCCCTGTAATTTATCTGCTATATGAAGGCTTTTTCCACCAGGAGCTGCACATACATCCATAACATAGCTGTCTTTTTTCGGCGCAGCCAGTTCTCCTACTAAAGCAGAGCTGATATCCTGCACCTGGATCCAGCCTTTCTGAAAAGCTTCCAGGCTTTCTAAATAGTCATAATCAGATAATGCAAGCATCGCCTCAAAACCTTCTACCGGTTTTGCTGTAGCCTGCTGTGCCTTCAGGGAAGCCAGGATCTCTTCTTTGGAATCCAGATTAAAATTACAGCGCACCCATACAGGGCGTTCCTTTAAGAAAGATTCTGCAATCTTTTCTGCATTTTCCTTTCCCCAGTCTTTTTCCCACATGGAATACATCCACTGCGGAAGGCTGTAACGTAAATACGGACTGGAAAGATCCAGATCTTCCTTATTTCTTGCAATGGTACGCAAAACTCCGTTTACAAAGCCTTTCAGCCCCTGAAAATGGTGGTGTATGGCCAGTTTGACTGCTTCATTGCAAACAGCACTGTCTGGTACACGGTCCATGTAAAGGAGCTGGTAGACGCTCATCCGCAGGATATTACGGATGAGCGGTTTCATTTTTTCTGTTTTTGTTTTTGAATAACTGTTTATGATATAGTCGATCTGAAGCAGATATTCCAGAGTTCCTTCTGTCACCCTGGTGATAAATGCCCGGTCTGGTTTTTCCAGATACTGGTATTTGCTTAAAGCCTGATTTAACACCAGATGGACGAAATTGCCCTTATCCAGTACCTCTGTCAGGACACCCAGTACAATCTCCCGGTTTTCCAGGCCTCTGTCTATGGCTTTTGCCATATCATGTTCCCCTTTCTAGTCATTTCTGCGTCTGTTTCCAAACAGGAGCATAAGTCTTAAAAGCTGCAGCAGGGATGCTGCGGCTGCGGCAACATACGTCAGTGCCGCTGCATTTAATACCTGTCTGGTCTGTCCTACTTCCCGGCCCTCTAAAATACCGATGGAGTCAAGGAGCGCTACTGCTCTGTGAGAAGCATTGTACTCTACAGGCAGTGTAACGATCTGGAACAGAACAGCCAGTGAAAACATAAGGATGCCAAGATTGATCAGTCCGGTTCCTCCTAATACGATACCAAGGATGATCAGGAGCCATGAGATCTGGGAACCGAAATTAGCTACCGGAACTAAGGCTGCACGCAGTCTTAAGGGCACATAATCTCTTGCATCCTGAATAGCATGGCCACACTCATGGGCTGCCACACCAATAGCTGCAATAGAGGTAGAACCATAAACCGTATCAGACAGGTTGACGGTCTTGCTTCTTGGGTCATAATGGTCCGTCAGTCTTCCTGATACATGGCGCACCGTCACATCATAAATTCCCTGGGACTGTAAAATCCGCTGTGCTGCCTGGGCACCGGTCATGCCGCAGCGGCTGGCTACGGAAGAATAACGGCCATAGGTAGCATTTAACTTTGCAGATGCTCCCATAGAAAGGAGCACACCGATGATGATCAGGACATAAGTTGGGTCAAAATAATACATAGGCATGTAGCCGTACATAAGATCACTCTCTTTCTATTCCATACAGTAATGGTTGTGTTTCCCACAACAGGATCTTTACTCCTGGTGTCCCAGGATCTCTCCCGGTGTAATAGTAAAGCCACGCAGCAGTGCATCTGCTGCCATACGTTTCTTTCCTTCTAACTGAAGTTCATTGATCTTTAAAATTCCCTCTCCTGCTGCGACTGTAAATCCATGTTTGTCAGCCTGAAGGACCTGTCCCGGAACTGCATCTGTAGGAACTGCTTCCTCTAATACATCCGCATCCCAGATTTTTAAAGTCTTTCCATTATAAAAAGTATAAGCACTTGGCCATGGATTTAAGCCGCGGATCAGACGCTCAATGGCTGTGGCTGACATGGTCCAGTTGATATCGCCTAAAGTCTTTGTAAGCATCTTTGCATAGCTGGTGCCTGACTCGCCCTGAGGAGTTCTTGTAATAGTTCCCTTTTCCAGTTTTTCAAGGGTAGACAGAATCAATGGACCGCCTGCTTCACTTAACTTCTCAAATAAGCTGCCGCTTGTTTCCTTTGGATCTAAGGGGATCACCTTTGTCTCTAAGATGTCACCTGTATCCAGGCCAACATCCATCATCATGGTCGTAACACCGGTCTCTTTTTCGCCGTCGATCACAGCCCACTGGATCGGTGCTGCACCACGGTATTTTGGAAGTAAGGATGCATGGATGTTTACACAGCCATATTTTGGCAGATCCAGGATCTCTTTGGATAAGATCTGACCAAAAGCGATAACAACAATGGCATCTGGTGCTTCTTTCTTTAATACTTCTACAAATTCCGGTGTTTTTACCTTTACAGGCTGGTATACCGGAATGCCATATTCTAAAGCCTGGATCTTAACCGGAGTCATCTGGACATCTTTTCCTCTGCCCTTAGGCTTATCCGGCTGGGTCACAACAGCTGTTACCTGATGCCCCGCTTCAACTAATGCTTTTAATGCCGGAACGGAAAAATCCGGCGTTCCCATAAATACAATACGCATGTATATTTCTCAGTCCTTTCAAAATCGGCGTTTACTCTTCTGTGATCGTTTCTTCACTTTCAGTTTCTGTATCCATCAGTTCGCCTTCTACCAGTTCGGTATAAAGCTGGCCGTCTAAATGGGCACATTCATGGCAGATAGCTCTTGCAAGTAAGCCTTCGCCTTCTACTTCGATCTCATCCATGTTCTCATCTAACGCTCTTACTACTACATGGTTTGGTCTTGTAACAACGCCTGTTTTTCCAGGAACGCTTAAGCAGCCTTCATAACCGGTCTGCTCCCCGTCCTGCTCAATAATTTCCGGGTTGATCAGTACATACTGATATCCGTCTTCTACATCAATTACTACAATTCTTTTTAAAACACCTACCTGTGGTGCTGCAAGACCTACACCGTTTGCCTCATACATTGTCTCGAACATATCTTCGATCAGCTCTTTTGTACGGTCGGTCATCTCTTTCACCGGTTTACATTTCTTATTTAAAATTTCATCCCCAATAACGCGGATCTGACGAACTGCCATTTTTATCTCTCCTTTAAATATCGTAATTAAGTCAGGTCAGACTGGAAAACAACACTTTCAAGCCCTTGCGCTTCTTTTAAGCATTGTTCCGCCATTTTCCTGATGTGTATCAGTATATCATAGTTTTCCTGCTTTATATATAAAATTTTTCTATAAATATCATTAACTTTGAACACCGGAGCATTTACAGGGCCTATAAACTGGATCGTTCCATCCTTTGACAGATCCTCATTTTGCCCGATCCACTGCTTCAGACACTCTTCCAATAACGCTGCCGCCTGTTCTAATCGTCCCTCATTTTTATCTGCGATCTGGATGGTTAAAAGCCCTACTGCTGGCGGATATCCAAGAAGTTTCCTGAAATTCATCTCCTGGGTATAAAAGGCTTCATAGTCCTGGGCCGCAGCTGTCTGGATGCTGTAATGATCCGGCTGGTAGGTCTGGATCACCACATTTCCAGCTGCATTTCCACGTCCTGCTCTTCCTGCTGCCTGAGTCAGAAGATCAAAAGTCTCCTCACTGCAGCGGTAATCACTGGCATAGAGGGAAAGATCCGCTGCCAGAGCACCTACCAAAGTGACTTTTGGAAAATCGTGGCCTTTGACGATCATCTGGGTGCCAATGAGGATATCTGCTTCTCCTCTTGCAAAAGCAGATAAGATCTGCTGATGACCGCCCTTTTTAGAAGTAGTATCCAGGTCCATGCGCAGGATCCGGGCTTTTGGAAACATCTTCGTGGCCATCTCTTCTATTTTCTGGGTTCCCGTACCAAAAGGGGCAATATATGGGGAGCCACAGGAAGGGCATGTTTTCGGCTGGCGGATGGTATAACCGCAGTAATGGCACATCATCCGGCCGTCTTTGTGATAGGTCAGCGTCACATCACAGTGAGGACATTTTACCGCTTCCCCACAGGATCGGCAGGACACAAAAGTTGCATAGCCCCGTCTGTTGATAAATAACATGGCCTGCTCCCCTTTTTCCAGACGGTCTTCTAACAGTTCTTTTAATCGTGCGCTGAAAATAGACCGGTTGCCCGCTTTTAATTCTTCCCGCAGGTCGGCGATCTCCACCGTAGGCAGAACAGCATCTGCTTTGGCACGTCTGGTCAGCTTATAAAGGTCATATTCCCCTCTTACTGCTCTGGTATAGGTTTCCAGAGAAGGCGTTGCAGAGCCAAGGACCAGCATGGCTCCTTCCATTTCTCCCCGTTTTCTTGCCACTTCCCTGGCGTCATATCTGGGAGAAAGCTCACTTTTATAGGAATTTTCATGTTCCTCATCAATGATCAACATTCCCAATCGTTCAAAGGGCACAAAAAGAGCGGATCTTGGACCTATGATAATATCAATATCCCCGGTTCTGGCCCGTTCATACTGGTCAAAGCGCTCTCCTGCGGACATCCGGGAATTTAGTACAGATACCCGGTCCCCGAAACGAAGATAAAAACGCATGACTGTCTGCCAGGTAAGGGAGATCTCCGGGATCAGAAGGATGACCTGCTTTCCAGCCCGGATCACATGACTGATCAGTTCCATGTACACTTCTGTTTTTCCGCTGCCTGTGATACCGTGGATAAGACATGGTTTTCGGTCCCCATTGTCATATTTTTCACAGATATTAGCTGCGATCCTTTGCTGATCCTTATTTAGAACAGGCGGTTTCCACTGGGCTTTAGAAGCGTCTGTTAAAAGGCGGCGCATTTCCTCTAAGGGATTGCGGTACTGGTTCACCACCTGGACTGCAAGAAGTCCCTCCTGTTCCAGTGGCCGGATGGCTGCCGCCGTCAGGTTCAGCTTATGAAGGGGATTTTCATAAGGAAGGTCCGGATTTTCTTTTAAAGCATATAATAGTCGCAGACGGGCCTTGTATTTTTTCCGCTCTGCTGTCTGGATCGCAGCTTCCAGAGTCAGCGCATCCACCAGAAGATGGATCTTACGCTTAGGCGCTTCCCGCACCTTTTGCTTCACCGGAAGCACTGTTTTTAATGCCTGGTTCATAGTAGAACCATACCGTTCCTTCATCCACCATGCCAGGTGGATCAGCTGGGACTGGGCGGTAATGCTTCCTTCTACCAGAGAGTCGATTTCTTTTATTTTCGATATGTCGTATTCCGTCTGGTTGGTCAACTCCACCACATAGCCTTTGCGTTTATGGCTGCCTGCGCCAAAAGGAATATACACCTGCTGTCCCGCAGTGATCTGCCCTAAAAGGTGCTCCGGGATGCGGTACTGGAAAGTCTTATCTACGCTTTCGTGGGATATGTCGATGATGATATTTGCATATTGATAGATGGTTGGCTGATATATTGTATCTGTTTTATTATCTGTATTATAATTCAAATTCTGTCACCTGATTTTAGGCTTTCTGCATTTTCTGGTTGTTTCCGTACCTTTTATTGTAACAGAAAATGAAGTTCATGACAACGCAAACAGCCTGAAGTTCATCGTTTTTCACGACTTTCTTCAGGCTGTCTTACTGGATCTTATACTTTTTATACTTCTTATACTTCCTGGTACGTTTTATAATTCAGGTAATCTCTCTGCCTCTGCCAGATCCAGCAATTTTTCTGCTATCTGTTTTTCTTTTCCCGGATAGCAGATCTTAATAAGATTTTCTGCCTTTTTAAGTATCTGCGCTTTTGTAAGAGGGTAATTCTCTCCTCCTGACGGATCAGATACCTGTGTTTCCAGAACAATACCATTTTCTAAAATGACCTTCATAGAACATCCCCAATGAGCCGGATATACAGCCGAAAAAGCTTCATCCGGCATCACCGTTACTTTTTCTATAAGGCATTGCATAGAAGGATCTTCTACTGTCTGATCTGAAAACTCGCTCATAGTCACTTTTCCAAAAAGGAATGCTGCCGCTGTACAAAATGGAATGGAAAACTTTGCATCTATGGTATTTTGCGGATGTAAACAGCCATCACTGACTGCACATTGCTTATATCCCACTTCATAGGTCTTGATCTCAATCTCCCTGATAGCTTCTGTCAGCCTTTTTCTCTCTTCTTCTAAGGTCTTATGATCGTACTCTTTTCCAATTTTTTCCAAAATACTGTCTCTTAATTTCAGACTGCAATCTATAGCACAATGGGCACTGCGGCAGCAGGGATATGGCTTCATATCCATATGAAGGATCTCCCAATCTGTACCAAGACCTTTACTGACTTTTACTATATCACCAGTATCAGACATAGCCGCCAGTAAACCGCCATCCTCTGCCTCCAAAATATGCTCCGGTCCGGTCATTCCGGCTTTTGCTAAAAATGCTGCATCCAGACCATTTACAACCGCTCTGGCCGGGTGGAGCACTTTGCAGGTGCTTCCATCCCCTAAAAAGGCCCATCTGCCAAAACTCTGGGTTCCTGCCATCCCAAGAGCCGATACCAGCTCATCTGCATTCAGCCCCAGAAGCTTTCCGCAGGCAGCTGCGCAGCCAAAACCTCCGCAGGTAGCAGTGGCATGCCAGCCCTTTTTTCTGTGACTTGTTACTCCCAACGCCATACCGATCCGGCTGACGGTTTCATAGCCACATACCACTGCTGTGAGAAATTCTTTTCCAGAAGCATGGACATACCGGGCACAGCTCCATGCAGCCGGGATCAGGCTGGCGCTTCCATGTGTTTTTGACGCCGGATGGACATCATCCAGTTCCAGAGTATGGGCCAGCATGGCATTTATATAAGCAGCTGTAGAAATATCCGTTTCTCCTTCGCTTCCCCAGATCTTACCGCCTGTTCCGTTATTTCTCTCTAAATAAGAAGCTTTTACTTTTTTAACCAGCGGATCATCCACAGCTCCCAAAGCAGCGCTGATCAGATCCAGGGCCCGGAAAGATACTGTGGTTTTTACTTCTTCCGGCAGGTCATCCCAGCTAAGTTTTTCTATAAACTCTGCCAGTTTACGCATCTCACTTTTCTCCATAAATGCTCCTTCTATTCCCTTACTCTTTGGATCTTTTTGGGATATCATCTTGCTTTTACTTCTTATTATTTTTCTTCCTTATAAAAGTTGATCAGAGAACCTGCAAGAAGTACCTTCTTTTCTGCTTCTGTTACATTTTTAAGTTCCAGTTCCATTGGTCTGGTGCTTCCATCTGTTCCGATCACCGTAGCTGTTACCTTTGTGGCTCCTTCTTCTACTGCTTTGCGGATGCCTGGAAGATATACATATTCTCCTGGTTCCAGAACAATTTCCTTATCCGGATTGGTAAATGGCAGAATGCCCCAGTTTACACAGTTGCTGCGGTAACGCTTGGTTGCATACTCAATACAGATATTGGCAAGTCCTCCAAGAACCTTCTGGCAGCTGGCTGCATATTCTCTTGCAGAACCGTCACCTGGGCGTTTTGCATAAAGGACAGAGCCAATTCCTGTAGTCTTCATCAGCTCCTCTGTATCTGCTGTTACTCCTGCTGCTTTTAATACTTCATAAACTTCTGCTGTCTTTTTTGCATCCCCGTTTCTTCTGGCTGTTTCATATTCCTGAATGGCTTTTGCATTTCCCACATATTGAGGATCCTTGCGGATCAGTGTAAATTCAGAGATCTTATATGGATTAGAGCGATAGGATGCCGTTTCACCAGAAGGGATCAGTTCATCAGTAGTAGTTACTTCATCACGGATCACACTGGCTACCTGAAGCAATAAGTTGTCTGTAAGGGCAACCATCTTTGGCCAATCTTTAATGGAAGGACCATAAACGATCTCTGTCTCGGGCTTTGGATTTTTATAGCCGTTGTATACAATATTCTTATAAATATCACTGTTAAAATGATACTCTGGAGTGTAATATTCTACCGGCACATCTTCTGCGGAAGTCAGATAACCGCCGTTAAATGCGGTTGCTGCAATGGACTTGGAGTCCATAAGCGCAACGGAAGCGATCTGGCCAGTTGCCGGATTGGAGCCTTCACGGTTGGGGAAGTTTCTGGTACTGTGGCGGATGCAGAAATCATTATTTCCCAGAGCATCTGAAGCGCCAAAGCAAGGGCCGCAGAAAGCAGTTTTCACTCTTACACCGTAAGTCATCAGGTCATTTAATACACCTGCTTTATTTAACTCATACATGATCGGCTGGGAAGCCGGATAAATATTAAGTGGGAATGTTCCCAAGCCTTTGTTTAATTTCTTTGCAATGGTATCTACTGCACAGATATTTTCAAAGGATCCTGCTGCACAGCCGGCAATAGCGCCCTGGTCAACCTTGATCTTTCCATCATGGATCTTGGAAAGCAGGTCTAAATGGATATCCGGGTTGTTCTCAAATACACGCTTTGCCTCTTCTTCTACCATAGACAGGTATTTTTCCGGCTCTGCGATCACATCTGCCAGAGGATATGCATTGCTTGGGTGGAACGGAAGGGCGATCATAGGAACAATGGTATCCAGATCGATCTCTACGATACCGTCATAAAGGGCTGCAT
>ENA-OPXI01001344-OPXI01001344.1-human-gut-metagenome-genome-assembly--contig:-NODE-1344-length-13536-cov-11.333877_pt1 | contig 13536 bp, 11 predicted proteins | sample MGYA00241520_ERZ502032 | MGnify/ENA primary metagenome ERZ502032 (study PRJEB25962, sample SAMEA2042106) | human gut metagenome | biome: human gut; feature: human-associated habitat; material: faeces...
GAATACGCCGTAGTAGATTGAAAAAGAAAATGAATGTTTCTTGTGAATCTATTACTGATTTTATTAAATCATTACGTTTGGAATGATCTTTCTTTAAAAACCATATTTAAATGCGTATACATTGGCTGTGTATACGCATTTGTATACGGTTGAAATTTGTATTTCAATTTATAAATGTCGTCCTTTGTTACAACAAGAGCGATAAACTTTTATTTGTACTAATATTATGGAAAAATACAGCTCCTTATCTTATATAATATAGATGGAATTGGAAGTGAACTATACAATTTTTACAAATATATGGTATTGCTCTGAAAAAGATATTCAAAATTAGTAATCTCTAAAAGTCATTCTTATGAGAAAGTGGAATTGTGGCTTTGTTATGGTTGGATTAGCCTTTCTAATCAGTATTTCAGTACTTAGCTGTCAGACGGATGATGCTGACGATTACTCTCAACAGGCAGAAGATGTGACTGCTGCAGATCTCTTTATTGCTTCGGAAGCTTATCAGAATTTGGAAAAAGAAATAGGAAAGGACATGAGAAGAGAACAAAACGCAATCTCTAAATTGTCTAAAGAAGACTTGGAACAATATCGCTTACTCCGGAAAAATCTGCTTAATATCGAGACTCGTACCGAAGCAATTACTCAATTAAAGATTCTGACAGGATATGATTATCAAGCTAACCGTAATCGTATTTCTTCTTTGGTCAGGGACGTTTTTAAAGATGCTGATTTTACTAAATTAGAATTGATGAGGGCACGACAAAAAAGTCGAATGTACAAAGTCGTGATTACGCGAGCAGATACCAATGCAGAACTACGTGAAAAATGCAAAAAAGATTGTGCGGAAACGGCCAAAGAAGAAATAATGGAATGTCATAATCATTTTAACGAGAATATTGAGGATTTACCTGCGAGTGAATTTCCCAATGGTGATAATTATAAATTCTGGGTAAAAGTAAGAGATGCTTGTCTATCGGCTGCAGGAACAAAAGAAGGAAATTGTGAAAGCAGTTGTGATAAAAGCTATCCAGATGAGGAGTAAATTTTAATTGTAAGAGTAATATTTAATAGTCGTAATAATGAAAAAATATCTATTTATTTTTATTTTCGTATCTATAGCCCAGCTATTCTATGGACAAGAAAAATACACTATCCAGGGTGAATTACCCGACCATTCGTTAGATAATAGTTATTTGCGTTTGACTAATAGTTCAGCTCTTAGTCAAGAAAAAGAACGAATTAAACATTTATTTATTGATAGTATATTGGTGGTTGACGGGAAATTCCATTATGAAGGTGTACTTTCACAAAAGCCATTCTTGGCGTATCTTTATAGTGCAGGGACAAAAAGAAAGATGTTGGATTTCGGCCTGTATTTTATAGTTGAGCCTGGTAATATTCATATCCGCATCGCTAATTGGGCAGATGAGGGTGTGGTATCAGGTACTCCTATTAATGAAGATTATAATACCTATATGATCACAAGGAGAAGTATGGAAAATCAATTACTCTTTTTAGAGAAATATGCCCAATACCCGGATGTCGTACGGTTCCACTTATCTTTTTTATTGAACGGACGAAGAATGTCAAGGGATCCTAATTTTCCAAAATATCTACAGATTCTCGACCGAATGCCTAAAGCAGATCGGGATATTCTTTTGGCTTGGCTGGACTATACTATTAAAAAGTATGAATATGAAAAAAAACCAAACCATTATTGGACAGTATACGTAACAATGCCCCTCGTTTCATCGAGACTATTCCGAGTAATTCATCATCAACAACGATGAAAAATAAGTAGAATTTTAGTCTTATTGTGATTTGTGTGACGTGTTTTTGATTATGAAATTGACAATCAGCGGGAGAATAAGTGCCCTATATGTTACTACCTTAAAAATAGTTTTATGAAAAAAAGCAAAGCTTTCTTGAATATGGTTGTGTTAACCTTTTTAATAGCTATATCTATGCTTAGTTGTCAATCGAATGATGATTATTTGCAAATCGGAATAGGCAATTGTGAGAGTAGTAATGGTACGTGTCCTATAACCGTATTTCATTAGGCTTTTTATACATCCATATTTAAGTTATAATCTAATATGAAAGTAAAAAGGCAAATTCTTGTTCTATTTTTGACAATGCTGGTAGGAATTCCGATTCTTTCTGCCCAAAGCAAAAAAGAACAAAAGAAACAAAAGGCGGAAGTTGTCGGAAAGATTGTTACATCAAAAGTCTACAAGATAAATGTAGGTACTTGCATTCTTCCATGTAAAGCTCCTATATTATTGAATGAGTCTGATTATTCAATAGAAATTAAAAATGATTCTATTTTTTCTGATCTTCTTTATCTCGGTCAAGCTGATATACCATACAGGAGAGGAGCTGAACTTTACTTTCAGGCTCCTTTGAAAAAATATACTATGGATATAGATAAAAAGAAAAATGCTCACATCAAGTTTTCAGCAAATACAACAATAGGTAATTGCAACTTTTATATTAAGGTATATTCCAATGGAAGTGCGAGCATTTATATCACCTTGCAGCAGGGGAAAAGTATCAATTTTTTAGGAGAATTAAATATGCGAAGAGAAGAAACGGAGTCTCTGTAACACTTAAATTATTATCATGAGAAAATATCTATTCATATTAATGTTTGTATCTATAGCCCAACTATTTTACGGACAAGAGAAATACACGATTCAAGGTGAATTTCCAGATAATTCGCTAGACGGAAAATATATAATACTGACAGATAAGTCTTTTCTTCCTGATGAGTACAAACGTAAATGGAAAGCATCTGACGATGAAGTAAAGATATTGGTAACTGATAAAAAATTCTATTATAAAGGGGTAACTACACGAAAACCTTTTTTGGCGCAAATATATTACGATAGACCAACATTCAGTGGTCAGACAAGTGCGACTTCTTTTGTAATAGAACCTGGGAATATCCAGATCCATATAACCAATTGGTATGAGGAAGGAAATGTATCGGGTACTCCTATTAATAAAGACTATAATACTTGTGTCATTGAACGGAGAAATCTGGTAAATAGAATTTTTAGAACTATCCGTTTAAAGGGGCAGACTTCGGAAGCTGAAGGAGCTTATTCTTTTGGTTCAGCATTTGAGGATTTTGAAAAAGGTGAATTGGCTTTCTTTGAGAAATATGCCAAATATCCGGATGTTATCCGAGTAATGTTATCTCGTTATTTGGAAGTTAAGGACTTAAATAAAAGATTGGTGGATGCTAAATATTTACGTATTCTTGACTTAATGCCCAAAACGGATCGGGATATTTTGATAGCGTGGCGAGAGTATACAATGAAGAAAGAGGAGTATTGGGCAAAGAGAAGAGCATTGACCGATAGTCTTAATCGTAATGCTCCCTGTTTTATTGAAAGACAAATAAATAATAATTAAAAATCAAATCATGAAAACAAAAAGACTCATTTTAGCTTTGACTACATGGACTGTTGTTATAGTTATGTCACTTCATAGTTGTCAGACTGATAGTGGTTATGATAATGTTATTCAAGAAAATAATTTGACTGAAGCCGACCTTTTTGTAGCCTCGGAGGCGTATAAGAATTTAGAAAAAGAGATTAAAAAGAATTTGAGAAGAAGAAAAACGCAATTGATAAATTTTCTAAAGAAGAAAAAAACAGTATCAACAGCTTAGAAAAAAGTTATCTAAATCGGATACTCGTGCTGAAGCGCAGATTCAATTAAATATCTTACTCGGATATGATGAAGAAGCCAGTTACGATAGAATTGATTCTTTGGTTTGGAAAGTTTACAAAGGAACAAATTTTACCCGATTAGAATTAATAAGAGCTCGGCAAAAACGTCAAATGAATCAAATTACTATTAGTACACGAGATACTGATTCAGAACAACGTTGTATTGATGATTGCAATACGAATGCTACAAATGCAGATATGGAATGCCAACATACATATTATGCGGAAGTTCAAAATGCTGAAAATAGTATGTCTGATTGGGAGAAACTTATGTATCCGGAAAGGTTGGAATATTTGAAACAACTAGCTAGAAATAGTAGAGATAAATGTGTAAGGCAAGTCGATAAAGATAGAGAGGATTGCGTAAAAGACTGCTGTAAAAAAACAACGTGATAAAAATCAAGATTCCAAATAACATACAATTATGAAAGAAAAATTTTTTTCTCTTTTTGTGTTTGCATTCTTTGCTCAATTGCTTTTGGGGCAAGAGAAATTTACGATTCGGGGTGAATTCCCTGATAATACTCTAGATGGTAAATATGTGTTATTAATAGATAAATCGTATCTTCTTGAAGAAAGGGAAGGACAAAAACAAGCATACGACAACAGCATAAAAATAAAGGTGATTGGCAAGGAATTTTTTTACGAAGGAACTGTCACACGAAAGCCTTATTTTGCACAAATATCCTATGATGGTTCATCGTTCCATAAAGAGACTGATATTAATCTTTTTGTGGAACCTGGGAATATCTATATTCGTATGGTCGATTGGGATACTGACGCTAATGTATCGGGCACTTCCATCAATGAAGATTACAATACTTACATTCTTGAGCGAGAAGCTCAATGGAGTGCTGTATATTGGAATAGAGATCGGAGAAAAGTGGCGGAAGATAGTACTAAAACAGAGAATAGTAACTTATTAGATACATCAGTAACTGAACAGCGTTCAGAAGGTCGGTTTACTTTTCTTGAAAAATATGCAAAATATCCGAATGTCATCCGAGTCATGTTGGCTCGTGATTTAAGGACAAAATATCCGATTAGGGAGTCTGAACTCTCTCAATATCTACGCATTATTGATTCAATGCCCCAAGCGGATCGAGATGTTTTTTTGTCATGGTGGGATTATATTATAAAAGAACGAGAATTTAAAAAGAAGACCAGAATAATATTAGATAGTTTGATCGGTGATCCACCTCGTTTCATCGAGACTATTCCAAGTAATTCACCATCAGCGACAATGAAAAATGAGTAAAATCTTTGGTCTTATTGTTATTCTGATGATTTGCGTTTCTTGCAATCAAAAAAGGAAAGCAGAGGTATCTCTGTCTTCCTATACACACGATTTCGGAATAATTAGTTCTGATATAATTTGTCGTGATAGCATTACAATCACCAATGTAGGCAATGCCAGGTTGGAAATAGGAGAGATCGAAACTGGATGTGGATGTACACAAGCATCGGTGGAGAAGTATGAATTAAATCCTGACGAATCGTGCTCGCTTCATTTTTCTTTCAATCCGAAAGGAAAAGGAGCAGGGGCAAAGGAAGAACTAATTATTATCAATGCAAACACAGACTCCCTCTTTTATATTCTGCAAGTTAAGGCAATTATTCAGTGATAATGTTTTTACGTTTTCTTTTTTACTTATCACCACCTTATACTTATCGGCTGATTGGTTTATGGATAGGTATTTTATGCCTAAAAATATAAGTTTCATTGTCGGCATCGTAATATGGGGAGGTATTTGCATAGGGAACTGGAAGCGAAAAATTAGACTGTCTGTTGATTTTCTATTTCTGTCTTTTACTGTTTTTATGGGATATGTTCTCGTTTGCAGTCTCTTTACATCGCAATATATACACAGTGTATACATCGTATCTGGATGGATTCTTTTTGTGTTGATGCGTAATAGAAAAAATCCTACAGAAACATTTAATAGCATTTTAGCTGTCGTTGGAGTTTTGTCGGCCTTGTATGGCTTGCTGCAATATGTAGGGTGTATAGAAACTCAATCTTATTTTCCAGTTACCGGTTCTTTTGATAATCCCGCCGGATTTGCTGCGAGCATCGTTCTCTGTTATCCTTTTCTTTTGTGTCATTCTTCTAACGGAAAAAGAAGAACGTTCAAGGTTATGGCGTGCCTTCTCCTCATTATAGTCGTTATCTTATCCGGTTCGAGAACAGGTGTATTTACTTTATGTGTAGTAACACTTCTTTTTTATGCTCTCCGTTATCGGAAGTTAATTCATAAAAGGCGCATCTTTCTTATCAGCGGAGGCGCTTTGTTTCTAATAAGTTTATTCATTGGTCTGATTTATCTAAAACCAGCTTCCGCTTCCGGTCGTGTTCTGATTTGGAAAGTATCTGCCGGATTGTGTAAGGAACATATAATTCAGGGAAACGGACTTGGTTCTTTTAAGGCGGATTACATGCCGGAACAAGCCAAATATTTGTCTTCCTCCCATGCTGATGAAAGCGATAGAATATTGGCAGGAAACACGAATCATCCATTTAATGAGTATCTGTTGCTGCTGATTGAACAAGGACTCATAGGAATCGCTTTATTCTTATTGTCGTTGATTGCTGTTTTTCGAAGTAATGTGGCATTTGACACTCCAGCCATACTGACGCTTGTTTCTATTGCTATATTTTCCTGTTTTTCTTATCCATTCAAATATGCTTTTGTTTGGTTCATGATTATCTACTGCCTCGCTTCACTTAATCAACGGGAGGTTGCTCTACGAACAATACGTTTCAACAAGCCATTTTTATTGATTATTCTTTTTATACTCTGTTTCTTTTTGATTAAGAATATCATTTTCGAGCGTACATGGAAACGAATTTCGTTGGTTGCAGAAAAGAACAATGGTTTGCTGGATAATGAATTATCTGTATTTACCAAGCTATATGATGAGTGGAATGGCAATCCCTATTTCTTGTACAATTATGCATCAGAATTGAAAAATGTGGAATTGTACAAACAAAGCGTCAACATATTCTTGCATTGCGAATCTTATATCAATACGTATGACCTGCAAATGCAATTGGCGGATAATTACTATCAAATGGAATGTTGGGAAGAAGCTGAAAGACGATATAAGCTGGCACAATGTATGTGTCCTAGCCGTTTTCTTCCATTACAAGGACTTTTGAGGGTTTATGTAAAATCTGATAACTGCATACTTGCTGAACGGATAGCTTTAGAAATAATTAATAAACGGATAAAGATACCGTCTTACACTGTTGCTATCATACAAGAAGAGGCTAGAAACTATTTGCGTAAAAAGAATATTTAATTATAAACTAACAATAAAACAAAATGAAAGCTATATTCATCTTTCTTTTTCTTGTTTTGCTTTTCAGTTGCCAAAGCTCTGAAGAAAAACAGTTGGAAAAGGTGCTGACACTGTCGGGAAATAATCGTCCGGAACTCGAAAAAGTGTTGGAGCATTATAAAGAAAACGAAGCCGACAGTTTGAAACTTAGAGCTGCCAAATTTTTGATAATGAATATGCCCGGGCACCAGTCGTATATAGGGAAAGATATTGAAGAATATTATGTCGAAGCTGAAAAGATAATCTTCTCCGACAGAAAGATTGATGAACAGGTGAATGAATTAAATAACTTGTTGTTAGAGTTTCCATCAGATGATTTTGAATTTAAGGAAGATTACTCTATGATAAAAGCCAACTATCTGATAAAAAGTATAGACGCGGCTTTTGACGATTGGCAACAAGGTTGTTGGGCGAGAGGTATTACATTCGATGAATTTTGTGAATATATGCTTCCTTATAAATGCGTAGAGTTTCAGGCTTTTGATGATTGGCGCAATGTGTTGAAACCGATAGCTAATGACACATTATGCGATTTTTCTTATAATGGCATTTGGAATAAAACACCCTATCATGCGGCAGAAGCTATTAATATTAAACTACGTGATACCGTTATTGTCGATTTGAAAAAGCCTCTGAAGTGGCATGCGTTATATAAGGTTCCGTTTTGGTGCAATATTCCTTCCAATTCTTGTGAGACAAGGACAAACACAGCTTTAGCTATCATGCGCAGTAAGGGGTTTGCGGTTTCGTATGATTTCGTTTTGCAGTGGCCTACAAAAGCACATGCACATTCGTGGCTTAGTATTTTGATAGATCACGATCGCCGAATGGTATGTGAAGGAGGGCATGAACCTTTTTTAGCTACCCTACGACCGGGTGAGTGTAAGGGAAAAGTATATCGAAGAACATATTCTCCCAATTCGGCCTTAGTCCGGCTGAATAAAGAAGCTGGTAGTGTCCCGTCAACGTTGCGCAATGTGTTTATAAAAGACGTTACGGATGAATATGCAACGACCATTGATCCTGTTTTTCCTGTACTTTCCGGGAAAAGAGAACGCAAAGAAAAATATGCATATCTGGCAGTATTTGACAATGCGAAATGGGTTCCTATTTGTTTTTCGGAAATAAAAGATAGTAAGCAGATCGTCTTTGATAAAATAGAGAAGGGAGCTGTCTATCTGCCGGTATATTATATAAATGGAAGGGTTCGCCCATTCAATTATCCTGCCTTGTTGAATGAGAAAGGTGAACTGGAGTTTTTAAATCCCGATAGTACACGTAAAAGAAGTATTAGTTTAAAACGGAAATATCCCTTAACACGCAAAGCGTTCACTACAGCACTCCGTTTAAAACACAGCATGTTTCAAGCAGCACACAAGGAGGATTTTAGTGATGCCGTCACAGTACATACGTTCAAAGAGTATAGCGTATCGGGTAGTATAAATGTGAGCGATACTACAAAGTATCGTTATTGGCGTTATATCTGTCCAAAGCCCTACCGCTGTAATATTGCAGAATTGATGTTCTTGGATAAAGAGAATAAAAAACTGACAGGAACAATTATTGGTTCTGAAGAACGAAGTAAAAATCCTCATTATAGCCGTTCTGCTGCTTTTGATTTAGATCCGTTGACATTTTTCGCATCTAAAACTTTAAGAGATGGTTGGGTAGGATTGGATTTGGGCAAACCGGAATCTGTTGGAAGAATAGGCTATATGACACGTAATGATGACAATAATGTTCGTATTGGAGATACTTACGAGCTTTTTTATTGGGATATGGATTGGGTGTCGTTGGGCAAACAAATAGCTGACGATTTTAGTCTAACCTTTCACCATGTACCACAAAATGCTTTACTTTTATTGAGAGATCTTACTAGGGGGACGGATGAACGAATTTTCTTGTATAAAGATGTTAAGCAGATATGGTATTGATTCATCGGCAAAATGCCATCCGTGAATTTATCGACGGCGAGGCGCACGTCAAGGGATTCCTGCTGGCTTACTTAGGGTTGACGCAGGGCTACATCCTTCTTCCCGAATACGAATCTTCCAAAGGTTATGCGGATTTCTACATGATGCCCGATCTGGTGCGCCAGCCGGACATAGTCTACAGCTATATCGTGGAGGTGAAGTATGCCCGGCGTGACACCTCCGATGCCGACATCGCCTTGCTGAAACGTGATGCGGCAGAACAGTTGCGCCGCTATGCCGATGATGGGAAGGTGGCCCGCACGAAAGGGAATACCCGGCTTGGATTGATTACGCTGGTGTTCAAGGGATGGGAATTGGTGGCACTGGAGAAGCTGGCGTCCAGAGCGGATTGCGAAAATGCATCAGAAGCCTAAATATGGTATCCGATTTTTTTTAATATTTATGCTTGAACATTTGGACGGGCGTCTGCGGAGGCTTCTTATTATAAGGGGAATATGACGCATGTGTAACCTTTAGGTCTTCGCTTGCCTGTTAATATTTATTTGTGCTAAAAGTTTCACAGGTTTCATCGTCGTGAAACTTTATTTCCATCATGATGAAACTTTTTTTTCATTTCTATGGAACTTTTTTTTTATCGTTATGAAACTTTTATTCAATTCCTATGAAATATTTTCGCAAGTATCTTTCCCGTCACAATCTGTGGCTTACCAGTCATAATCTTCAATGTATTCGTCGAAGTTAATCTTTGTCTTGATGCCGTGTTCCAGGAAAACGTCTGCGATTTGTTTCTGTTCCGATGGATGAAGTCGACGTTGTTTGTTGCGAATACGGTAGTACATGCTTTTCCCCATTAAAGATTTAAGGCTGTTTTGTATGGCCATAGCTTTTTTGTGCGGAACGTCGTCTAATATATGGCTGATGCCAAGTGCAAAGGTCGTGAGAGTGTATGCACTGAAATAGGAACATTCCTTTTCATTCCCCGCTACATGGTTGATGTTGATCGCTTCGTAGTGAGGAACACTTTGGGGCACAATCATCGCAGCCTGAAAACGGAGGCATTTGTTGCGGCGCGGACATTTGGTGTGGTTGCAAAACAGATACATTTTAGGTATATCATCGTATGTAAGTGGCTTATTCATTGTTTTTATCATATTCAACTTTTATATCAGACGAATTTGATACAAATATAAGGATTTATCTTGAAATACAGAATTTGCTTCACTTGTTCTTATTTTTTTAGATGACAACCTTTTTAGAATAAAGACATTCCACCTGCAAACTCCTTATTTATCGAAGAAACAGAGAAAAGTGAAGGAGATGGAAGAATTGACCATGTTATAGAGAAAAGCATTGAATTGTTCAAAACCGTACCGATTATGAACCAATGCAAATCATTGGTCAGTATATGGAAAAAATGACATAAATATGGATAATAATCCTTGTTTCGAAATAGACTGCTAAGTTTTTTGTATTTATTCTTCCTTTTGGTTAGTTTTGCTTGTATAAATCTTAAAAAAACTATGAAAAGATGTATCTTTGTAACCAGCAATCAAAATAACCCTAACCACTATATGAAATATAAATTATTATGCCTTTTCGTTTTGTTTAGTTTTTCTATATCGGATCTGTATGCTGATATTGAACTTAGTTCCAAACAAATGAGAACCAGTGATGGGCTACCTAGTAATTCTGTACGATGCATGTTTCAGGACAGTAAAGGATTCTTATGGTTGGGTACTTTAGACGGATTGACCCGTTATGATGGAAATACTTTTCTTACTTATCAGTTGGAAAGCGGGAAACACGATCGGATTTCTTTAGCAGATAACAGAATAAAACATGTGGCAGAGGATAAGAATGGTTTTTTGTGGATAAAGACTGTGCCGGAATTATTCAGCTGTTATGATCTACAGAAAGCTTGTTTTGTAGATTTTACCGGTACCGGAAGTGATGGAGAGAACTATTCAGAAATATTTATGTCCTCTAATGGAGATGTGTGGCTTTGGCATAGAAGGAATGGTGTGCGTCAAATTGTTTGTGAGGACGATCGGACTATGACCTCTGTGAAGTTTAGAACGAAATTTGGAAACCTGCCCGATGACCGGATTAAATTTATAAATGAAGATTCTAGTGGCAGGATCTGGATTGGTACCATGCAGGGACTTGCGTCTGTTTATAAAGGGAAAGTTGAATTTATTGATAGGAAATTGAATTTTTCTTCTTCTTTCCCTCATGGAGAGGATATGTATTTTCTGACAAAGAGTGGAGATGTGTATCGCTGTGTAAATGGATCGAAAAAAATAGACTGTTTAGCGTCGCTGTCTGCAATAGCCGGTAATACATCTGTCAGTACACATTCATTGATAAAAGATAAATGGGTTATATTTACTTCCAGCGAAGGAGTATATGAATTTGATTTTCAGAACTTTCAAATAACTCCTTGCAGGGAATTGAAAATAAATAATGGAAAAGTTATTCATGACAATTATGGAGATTGTTGGGCTTACAATAACACTGGACGAATTTATTATATAAACTCGAAGAGCGGAGAAATAAAGAATTTTCAACTGATTCCTGAAGAGAAGATGAAATATATAGATTATGAACGCTATCATGTGGTGCGTGATGACCGGGGGATTGTGTGGATTTCAACTTATGGAAACGGACTTTTCACCTACGATATTCAGGAAGATCGGTTGGAACACTTTGTTTCCGAAGGGAAGAATGCAGGACCTATAGGGTCAGATTTTTTGTTATGTTTGATGAAAGACAGAACAGGAGGAATATGGGTAAGCTCCGAATATTCCGGTTTGTCTCATATTTCCATTTCAAATAAAGGCATTACACATGTCTATCCAGAATCACCGGATGTTTTTGACCGTTCGAATACAATCCGGTTACTGACTAAAATGTCGAATGGAGATATATGGGTAGGAACGCGAAGAGGTGGATTGTATAATTATGATTCTCATCTGAAAACTAAGATAGATAATCATTATTTGCCCTATAATATTTATGCGATTTCAGAAGATAGTCAGGAGAATATATGGATAGGAACCCGGGGAGACGGACTAAAAATAGGAGATACGTGGTATAAAACGGATCCGTCTAATCCTTTTGCCTTATCTCATTCTAATATTTATTCCATTCTTCGTGATAAGAAAGATCGTATGTGGGTGGGGACATTTGGAGGAGGACTGGATCTGGCAGAATCAACGGAAAAAGGACAATATAAGTTCCGTCGTTTCTTTCAAGGAAAGAAGTATGGCTTACGGATAGTCAGAGTAATGGCAGAAGATGAGAAAGGGATGATATGGATGGGCACAAGTGAAGGTATCTGCATATTCCACCCTGACTCATTGATTGCTAATGAAGATAACTATCATTTGTTCAGCTACACCGATGGCAATTTTTGCAGCAATGAGATTCGTTGCCTGTTTCGTGATAGCAAAGGGCGCATGTGGGTAGGAACTTCGGGTGCCGGGCTGAATCTATGCGAACTGTCAGACGACTGTCAGTCTTTGAAATATACACATTATGGAATAGCGGAAGGACTGGTTAATAATATGGTGCAATCTATTTTAGAAGATCATTCGGGACAATTATGGATTGCTACGGAATATGGAATTTCAAGGTTCAATCCCAACAGCCATTCTTTCGAGAATTATTTCTTCTCATCTTATACATTAGGAAATGTGTATAGCGAGAACAGTGCGTGTATGGGTGCAGACGGTAAACTGATTTTTGGAACAAACTACGGATTGACGATTATTGACCCGAAGAAGATTCCAACAGAGAGATTGCTTTCTCCTATTGTTATCACAGGATTGTCCGTTAATGGAATTCAGGTGAAGCCTAATATGCCGGGTTCTCCTTTGCAAGAATCTTTAGCCTATTCGGATAAGATTACATTGAAATATTTCCAGAATTCTTTTATGCTTGATTTTTCTACTCTTGATTATTCGGATAATGGTCAAATCAAGTATATGTATTGGCTGGAAAACTATGACAAGGGATGGAATGTTCCGTCTTCTTTAAGTTTTGCCACTTATAAATATCTGGAGCCGGGCAGTTACATTTTCCATGTGAAATATTGTGATGGTGCCGGTATTTGGAATGATACCGAAACAACCTTGAAGATTGTTATCGTGCCTCCGTTTTGGAAAACAAATTGGGCTATGCTCGGATATTTCATCCTGATATTAATAGCTTTGTACTTTACATATCGTATCATTTTTAATTTCAATAGGTTGCGCAACCGCATCAATGTTGAAAAACAACTGACAGAGTATAAATTGGTATTTTTCACAAATATCTCTCATGAATTCCGTACTCCGCTTACATTGATCCAAGGAGCATTGGAGAAAATGTACCGGATGGATGATATTCCACAAGCCTTATTGCATCCGTTGAAAGTCATGGATAAAAGTACACAACGTATGTTGAGGCTGATTAATCAGCAACAGTTATGTGCATCCGGCTCGTGCATCATCACAGGGATTGCTTGTTGCTCA
>ENA-OPXI01001403-OPXI01001403.1-human-gut-metagenome-genome-assembly--contig:-NODE-1403-length-13051-cov-3.512619_pt1 | contig 13051 bp, 10 predicted proteins | sample MGYA00241520_ERZ502032 | MGnify/ENA primary metagenome ERZ502032 (study PRJEB25962, sample SAMEA2042106) | human gut metagenome | biome: human gut; feature: human-associated habitat; material: faeces...
ATGGTCGGACAACCCGGTTCAGCAGCTTAATCAGCTGGTTTGCAGTCACCTGGATAATATCGTCCCGCTCCCTGGCCTGCTGCAGAAGCCGGTTCGTGTCAAACAGGATGCTCGTTCTGAAGGCCACCCCCGCCGACTGGCTGGCGTGGCTTTTCAGCCGCATCACCAGAGATCCTGTGATAAAGGCCGCCAGAAACATAACCACAAAGGTCAGCGGATAACCGGCATCGTAGGCCCGCAGGGAAAAGCGCGGAACTGTAAACAGAAAGTTAAACACCAGCACGCTGACAATCGAAGAAATCAGGCCGTAGACCTGGTTTTTCGTCACCAGAGCTGTCAGCAGCACGCTGAGCACGTAGATGGTAATAATGTTGGCCTCATCAATACCCAGATTGTAAAAGAAAAATCCAATCAGGCTGGCGGCGATTAAAAGGCTCACGCTCTTTAGAATGTCTCCTGCGGAAAAAACAATCCTGCTTCTTCCGCTCTTCTTCGCCCTGTACCTGGCCTTCTCGGAGACGGCATCTGGAATAATGTACACATCCAAGTTCGGCGCGTTCAAAATCAGCTTTTCCGTCAAGGCCGGCCTTCCGAAAAAGTGAGATCTGGCCGCCGCGCTCCTTCCCATCACAATCTTCGTCACCCTGGACAGGCGGGCAAATTCTGCGATCTGAAAGGGAATATCGTTGCTGTAAATCACCTGGATATCAGCTCCCAGCTGCTCTGCCAGGCGGATGTTCTCCTGAAGCCGCTGTAAGCTCTCCTCGTCCCAGCGGGTAAACTCCGGCGTCTTTACAAACAGGGCCGTAAAGCTTCCGTGAAACACCTGGGCCATCCGCGCGGCTGTCCGCACAATTCTGGCATTGGAGGGGGCGGCGGAAAGGCAGACTAAAATATGTTCCTCTGCAAACAAGTCCTCCCCCCGGTCCGTTCCCCTCCTGTCCCCGGAACGGTTAATCCGATCCGCGCACCGGCGCAGGGCAATCTCCCGCAGAGCCGTAAGATTCTCAATGGAAAAATAGGCCTCCGCCGGAGGATTTTTCCCCTGTTTTTCATCAATCGTGCCGCATTTCAGGCGTTCCATCAGCTCCTGAGGCTCAATATCTATCAATTCCACCTGATCTGCCCGGTCAAACACATCGTCCGGAATCCTGTCTTTGATACTGTGCTTCATAATTGTGGCCGCAATATCGCTGAGGCTTTCAATGTTCTGGGCATTTACTGTCGTGTAGACGTCAATTCCCGCTTTCAGAAGCTCCTCCACGTCCTGATACCGTCTGGCATGGCGGCACCCTTCCGGATTCGCCCGGGCCAGCTCGTCCACCAGAATCAGCTGCGGACTGCGCAAAATCGCCGCATCCAGGTCAAATTCTCCTACCGCTCTTCGGCCGTCGCCGCCCAGCTGCTCCAGAGTGTCTGCCAGCGCTGCCGTTTCCGGCATTGTATGAGGAGAAACGGAACCAATCACCACATCGATTCCCTTTTCCCTGGCCGCCAGGGCTGCCTGAAGCATCGCGTAGGTCTTTCCCACGCCTGCGGCGTACCCGAAAAAGATTTTCAGACGTCCCCGTTCCTTTGCCATCTCTGTCAGCTCCTTACTTCACCCTGATAGTCTGTCTTATCCACAATTTTATCAAATATGGAAGCACTTTTGCACATCTTTAATCCTTCCCAGCACCAGCATTGTGTACTCAGAAGAAAGAAGCGTATCGGAGGTGATATTTAACTGCATCACTCCATTGTGCTTTAAGGCCATAATATTAATATTGTACTTATTTCTCACATCAATCTGCCCAATGGTCTTGCCGAACCACTCTCTGGGAATAGACACCTCAAAAATCGCGTGCTCTCCGTCCAGCTCCACATAGTCGAAAATATGATCCGAGCTGTAGCGCATGGCGGTCCACTCTCCCAGCTGGCGCTCCGGATAAATCACTACATCCGCTCCGTTCTTCAAAAGAAACTTTTTCTGTCTGTCTCTGGACGCTCTCGACACCACAAGGGCAGCTCCCATCTCCTTTAACAGGGACGTGGTCTCCAGAGAGCTCTGAAAATTGTCTCCAATGGCCACCATGCAGACGTCGTAATTTCTCACGCCGAGGGAGCGGATAAAATCCTCGTCCGTAGCGTCTCCTATCTGGGCGTTTGTCACATAGGGAAGCATCGCCTCCACCCGCTTTTCGTCTATGTCCACCGCCATGACCTCATGGCGGAGTTCGCTCAATTTTCTCGCTATATGGCGTCCAAATCTCCCCAGCCCAATCAGCAAAATAGATTTCATAATCTTATGTACTCCTTCCAGATATTATCCAGATCTGTGCCTTACGTTTACCGCAGGTTTATTACGCTCTTTATTATATCTTTAAATGTATTAAATCGGTATGAGTTTGTAAAGAAAAGTATTAAGATTGTATAAAGAAATCTTTCAGCTTCACTCCTGTCTCGTTGAGCATGGCGGTGAGAAGGCTGTACTCAAATTCGGCGACAGGCCTTCTCTCCTCCAGAAAAATCCCCATGACGGCGTGAATCTGCTCTTCATCCTGAACGGGCAGATACATGGCCATGGCGTCTGGCAGCGTATGAGTGCAGGCCCCCGCCCGGCGGCGGTTTGACGCTGTCCACTGGGCCACGCCCTTTTCCTGGGCGTTTACGCATCGTTTCAGCTCTTCCGGATCCATACCTTTTCTGGGGAACAGAAGAGGCTCTTCCACCGCTCCGTCTTTCCTGACAGGATAGAACAGAATGGACAGATTCAGCAGCTTTCCCGCCTGCACAGCCGCCTGTCTCCACACGTCTTCTCTCGTTTTGCACCGTCTGAGCTTCTGGCTGTTTTCCAGAAGGATCCCCGTGCGATAGGCAGTTTTGCTGATTTCCATATTCTGCCGTTTCAGCTTTCCGGTGACAGTGGCCGTAAATAATCCGGCCAGAAACAGCATGAGAAAGGTGATGGGATACGCCTGATCATAGGCTTTCAGGCTGTATAGAGGCTCTGTAAAGAAAAAATTAAATAAAATAACGCTTAACAGGGCTGAATACAGAGCGCACAGCTTCCGGCTGGCTGCGCAGGAGGCAAGCAGAACTCCCATCATATAAATCATAATGGTATTGGCTTCTGAGAACACAAACATCCGGAGTATCAGGGCCAGCGCCGTAGCCGCCAGCATAACCGCCGTAGCCGCCGCCAGGCCAGCCGCACATTTTTTCCAGCTTTCCTGCCTTTTTGCGGCGCTTTGTCTGGGATGCCAGCGCTTCGTCTGCCTCATATCCGGAATAATATATATGTCAATATTAGGCGCCATGTAGGTCAGCTTCTCCAGAAGCTCCGATCGGTACATGGGCCGCATGGTAAAATGGTTGGTTCTGCCCAGCACAATTTTCGACACGTTGCTGACAATCGCATACTGGGCAATCTGAGCCGCCACATCAGATCCGAACACCGTCACAATCTTCGCCCCCAGAAGCTTCGCCAGCTCCATGTTGTTTCTGAGGGCTTCCTTCGTCTTTTCCCCCGCCTCCTGAGTATCCGGCGTCTCCACACAGAGTCCTGTCAAAGTTCCGTGAAAGGCGTCCGCCAGACGGGAAGCCGTCCGTATTACTTTGGCGCTGGAGGGTGCCGCCGTGATGCAGACCAGGATATGCTCTCCTGTGTGATAGTCCTGGCGCTCCAGCAGGCTTCTCTCCTCCTCGGCAATCCGGTTGACGCGATCCGCGCATCTTCTCAGGGCAATCTCCCTGAGAGCCGCCAGCCTCTCTCTTCGGAAAAAATTCTGAAGCGCCCGGTCCGCCTGCTCCTTCCGGTAGATTTTCCCCTCCTTCATCCGCTCGATCAGATCTTCCGGTTCAATATCAACCACTTCTACCTGATCCGCGTGATCAAATACCGTGTCTGGAATCCGCTCCCGCACGTCGATATGGGTAATGCTTCCCACCAGGTCGTTAAGACTCTCCAAATGCTGGATATTCAGAGTTGTGTAGACGCTGATTCCGGCCCGCAGAAGCTCCTTCACATCCTGGTACCGCTTTTCGTTTCTGCAGCCCCTGCAGTTGGTGTGGGCCAGCTCGTCCACCAGAAGCAGCTGCGGCTTCCGCTTTAATGCCCCGTCCAGGTCAAATTCCCTGAGCTTCATGCCCTTATACTCCATAAACGCAGGCGGCAGCATTTCCAGCCCCTTAGTCAGGGCCTGGGTGTCCGGCCGGTCGTGCGGCTCTATGTACCCGGCTGCCACGTCGATCCCGTGGGCCTTCGCCTCGTGGGCAGCTTCCAGCATGGCGTAGGTTTTTCCCGAGCCCGCCGCGTAGCCCAGGAAAATTTTAAGACGCCCTCTTGTTCTCTTTTCCTGCTCCCGTTCCTCGTATTTCAAACGCTTTAAGAGCTGTTCTGAATCAGGTCTCTCCTCCTGCATGGCCTTCCCGCCTCCTCCCTCCTCTTTCATTCCAGGCATAGGAACTGCCTTGCGCCGCGTTATGCCGCGCTAAATCAGTCCCATGGCTCTTGCAATGGCTAAATTACATTTTAATACATTGACTCTCTCTTCACCGAATACGCCGAGAGCCTTTCCCTCTGTGTTCTCCTCCACAATCCGGGAAATCTCCTCCTCGCTGAGTCCTGAGTGTTCTGCCACCGCCGGAATCTGTACTCTGGCTGCCTCCGGGCTGATGTGAGGATCCAGGCCAGATCCTGACGCCGTCAAGAGATCCGCCGGAACGTCCTCAGCCTTTACTCCTGGATGAGAGGCCAAAAAGCTGTCTAAATCCTTTTTTATCCTGGCCTCCAGATCCGGGCTGGAGTTTCCGTAGTTAAAGGAACCTGAGGAAACGCCGCCGTACTCTCCGCTCTCTTTCTGCTCCTCTGTGTATGTATTATAGTGAACAGAGGAAACTCTTCCATGGAAGAAATAATCCTCTGTAAAATCCTGGCCTAACAGGACGGAACCCACCGCTTTCTCTGGATCGTCTGTGAGATTTCCCTCCCTGTCAATCAGGCTTCCGCCCGCCTTCTCCTTCATCACCGCCTGGCTGGCTCCCGTGAGAGCCAGCGGGTAGGCGAAGGAACACAAAAGCATCATCACAATACAGAAGACAAACGCAGTCCTGAACATTTTAAGAAAACTTTTCATCGTCTCTTCCTCCTACATTCCGATTGCAGACAGCACAGGAGCTGTCACCAGGTCAATGAGCTTGATTCCCACAAAGGGGACAATCATACCGCCCAGTCCATAGATTCCCATGTTCCTAAGCAGAAGCTTTTCCGCCTTCATGGGCTTATATTTTACGCCCCGCATGGCGATGGGAATCAGCCCCGGAATAATCAGTGCGTTAAAAATCAAAGCCGACAAAATCGCGCTGGCCGGAGTGGCCAGGCGCATGATATTTAAAATCTGCATCTGCGGCAGCACCATAGTAAACATGGCCGGAATAATGGCAAAATATTTGGCAATGTCGTTGGCCACGCTGAAGGTGGTCAGGGAGCCTCTGGTAATCAAAAGCTGCTTTCCTATTTCCACCACCTCCAGAATCTTGGTGGGGTCAGAATCCAGATCCACCATGTTGGCCGCCTCCTTGGCTGCCTGAGTTCCGGAATTCATGGCCAGGCCTACGTCCGCCTGGGCCAGGGCCGGAGCGTCGTTGGTTCCGTCGCCTGTCATGGCTACCAGCTTTCCCTCTGCCTGTTCTTTCTTAATGGCCTCAATCTTATCCTCAGGGCGGCACTCTGCGATAAAGCCGTCCACGCCTGCCTCCCTGGCAATAGTTGCCGCTGTGAGAGGATTGTCTCCTGTACACATAATCGTCTTGATTCCGATTTCCCGAAGGCGGGCAAAACGCTCAGAAAGTCCGGGCTTAACCGTATCCTTTAAATAGATTACGCCTAAGATTTTGTCGTTTACGCAGACGGTAAGAGGCGTTCCTCCCAGATTGGAGACCTTTGTTACAATCTCCTCCAGATCTGCCGGGATGCTTCCTCCCTTTTCCTCCACAAACCGCTTCACTGCCTCGGAAGCGCCCTTCCTCACAACGGTTCCGTCCTGTAAATCCACGCCGCTCATTTTCGTCTGGGCTGTAAACTCAATAAAACTCATCTGGCCGGCCGCCTCCTCTGTCAGAACGCAGCCCATCCGGCGTCCCAGGTCCACCGTAGATTTGCCCTCCGGTGTGCCGTCCATGAGAGAGCTCATGACGCTGTAGTCAATCAAATCCTCTTTTTCCACGCCGTTTACCGGATAGAACTCCGCCGCCAGGCGGTTTCCGTAGGTAATCGTTCCCGTCTTGTCCAAAATCATGGTGTCCACGTCTCCGCAGGCTTCCACCGCCTTTCCCGACATGGCGATGACGTTAAATCTCGTTACGCGATCCATACCTGCAATGCCGATGGCCGAGAGAAGTCCCCCAATAGTAGTGGGAATCAGGCATACCATCAGGGCAATGGCCCAGGAAACAGGAATCTCCACTCCCAGGTAGGCGGCAAACGGATACAGAGTTACCACAACAATTAAAAATATCAGAGTTAACACAATTAACAGAGTATTTAATGCAATTTCATTGGGCGTTTTCTGTCTGGAAGCTCCCTCCACCAGAGAAATCATTTTATCCAGGAAGGAATGTCCCGGCTCCGCCGCAATCCTTATTTTCAGCCAGTCGGACACCACCGTAGTGCCGCCGGTAACGGAGGAGAAATCTCCTCCGGCTTCTCTGGTGACAGGAGCGGACTCGCCTGTGATGGCCGATTCGTCCACAGAGGCAATTCCCTCGATCACCTCGCCGTCGTTGGGGATGACTTCGCCCAGCTTCACTAACACAATGTCTCCCTTTTTTAAATCAGAGGCGTTTATCATCTTCTCGCCTCCGCCCGGGAGAAGAAGGCGGGCCTTCGTGTCCTGCTTCGTCTTCTTTAAGGATTCCGCCTGAGCCTTTCCCCGGCCCTCAGCCACCGACTCTGCAAAATTTGCAAACAGTATGGTCACAAATAATACGGCTGTCACAATTCCATTATAAATCTGGTACTCCGCCTGGCCGCCGAACAGAGTGGGACAAAAGGTGAGAAGAAGCGTGACAAAGCATCCTGCTTCCACCACAAACATGACGGGGTTCTTCACCATATATCTGGGATCCAGCTTCTTAAACGCGCCGATGACAGAAGATTTTAAAATATCCGGCGTAACAAATTTCGCGCCTTGTTTCTTAGCCATTGTAAGTCTCCTTTCTGCTTTTCCCGCTTCCCCGCGCTACATCCACAGGGACAGATGCTCTGCCACAGGGCCCAGGGCCAGAGCCGGGAAGAATGTTAAAGCAGCAAATATATAAACGATGAATACAAGCACAATCATGAAGGTTGTATTGTCTGTGCGCAGTGTTCCCACAGACTCATTGACCCTTCTCTTGGCCAGCATGGAGCCTGCAACCGCCAGCTGGGCGGCAATGGCCAGGTAGCGGCCAAAAAACATGGCAAGTCCTGTGGTGACGTTCCAGAACAGGCTGTTGTCCGCCAGTCCCTCAAAGCCGGAACCGTTGTTGGCGGCGGAGGAGGCGTACTCGTAAAGCACCTGCGTCAGGCCGTGAAAGCCTGGATTTGTAATTCCTGAAAGTCCGCCCTGCACAGACACCGCCAGAGCGGAAAAGCCGAGAATTAACAGAGGATGAATCAGAATGACAATGGCCACCAGCTTCATTTCCTTTCCCTCTATCTTCTTATTCAGGTATTCCGGCGTTCTTCCAACCATGAGTCCGCAGATAAAGACTGCCAGAATCACATACATTACCATGTTCATCAGGCCTACGCCCTTGCCGCCGAACACACAGTTTAACATCATGTGGAGCAGCGGAACCAGGCCGCCTAACGGCGTCAGAGAGTCGTGCATGTTGTTGACGGTTCCTGTGGTAAACGAGGTAGTCACTGTGGTGAAAAGGGCCGACTGTTCCATGCCGAAACGTGTTTCCTTTCCCTCCATGCTGCCCATATCCTGGCTGAGTCCCATGGCGCCAACCACCGGATTTCCCGCTCTCTCCGCGCTGAAGCAGACAGCCAGGCCAATCAGGAAAATAATGGCCATCGCGCCGAAAATCACGGCTCCCTGCCTTCCAAACAGAGGTTTTTTCCCGTCCTTTCTGTCGTGGAGCATCAGTCCAAAGGTGACGACGCAGGATCCCGGCAGAAGCATCATGGAAATCATCTCCACCATATTGGAAATAACCGTCGGATTCTCAAACGGTGTGGACGAATTGGCGCCGAAGAAGCCGCCGCCGTTGGTTCCCAGATGCTTGATGGATTCCAGGGCCGCTACCGGGCCCACGGCAATATCCTGAAATTTTCCTTCTATGGTTTCTACCGTCAGATTGCCTGCCAGCGTCTGGGGCGTACCCTGGCCGACTAAGAGAAGTCCCGTTAAAAATGCCGCCGGAATCAGGATTCTGGTGGTAATTCTCACCATATCCCTGTAAAAATTGCCAAGCGGGCGTCCTGCCAGCCCCCGGCAGAAGGCCATGCAGGCCGCGTAGCCGCTGGCCGCTGAAGTAAACATCATAAAAATGATGACGCACATCTGCCCTGCGTAGGAAAGACCGCTCTCTCCCGAATAGTGCTGCAGGTTCGTGTTGGTCATAAAACTGATAATCGTGTTGAAGCTCAGGCTCTCCTCCATGCTTCCGATTCCATTGGGATTAAAAAATAAAAGTCCCTGAAGCCTGAGAATCAGATAGCCGGTAAACACCATCACCCCGTTGGCCATCAGCAGGGACAGCGTGTATTTTTTCCATCCCATGTCCCCGCCCTGAATCCCGCAGACTCTGTATATAACCTTGTCAACCGGGTCGAACACCGGGTCTGCAAAGGTTTTCTGATTCGATGCAATGTGGTACATATATCTTCCCGTCGGGATCACCAATATCACAAAGATCGCCAGTGTAAGCACAATCTGTAACATAGCTTTTTTCCTCCTGCTTTTCCTCCTGCCTTTTCTTTCTGCCTTTTCTTTCTGCTGTCTTTTCTCTACAGCTTCTCCGGATTTACCAGCGCATACACCAGATACGCTCCCAGAGCCGCTATCATAAGTCCTAATACCGCCATAATTTATCCCTCCTGTTTTACTGTTTCCGATCCTTCAGTTCCACCTGTCTCTCGCAGAAATCTGCGAACAGCTTCACCAGACCAAAGCACCCGGCAAGTATTCCAAGCATAATCAAATCCATCATAGTCCGTTTCCTCCTTCGCCTACCTATTCTAGCACTGCGCCGATTAAAACGGGATTAACAGGTGCAGCCGCGCATAAAAGTTCCATTAAGATCCGTCTAGCACCATCCCCAAAGATAGTGGAAGGGCATCACAAGCACCATCGTGCTCAGTGAAACCGTCAAAAGAAGCATCACCGGCATTCCCACAAACATCACCCAAAAAGCCAGAAACGGATGGCGCAGCGCAAAGGCCTCCGCCTTCCTGTCAAAGGTTTCCTCTATCCTGTGAAAAGATTTTAAAATCGCTCTCATAACCGCTTCCTCCTTACGTCTACAAGGGTAGCACAAATGCTTTTAAGATGGGGTAAGGATTCAGAAAGCGGCGTTAAGAAGGGGTAAATACTGAAAAATAAGAAAAAAGAAGACCTCCCGCTTAGATGCCGAAAGCCTTCTTTTCCATTTATGATCATTCTGTTTTTAGCTGTTTTATATTTGGCCGCCCTTCCTCAGATCCAGGTACATCAGCTCAAAATCTGCATATCTGCCGTCTATCTTAAAATACGCCGGAGACGTGCCGATACGCTGAAAGCCAAAGCTCTCATACAGGCGGACGGCACGGATATTGTCGCTTCTCACCTCCAGGCTCAGAAGCTCGATGCCGTTTTCCTCTGCATACTGTATGAGTCTGCGCATCAGGGCGCTTCCTACCCCCTGATTCCAGTATGCCTTCTTTACGCTGAGCCCCAGCTCCGCCCGGTGGCTCATTCTTCGGGGCAGCCCCGTAAGACTTCCGTCTCCTATGATTTCCCCGTCCTTAAACGCTGCCAGATGGACGGACGTCTTCTCCTGGCGAACCGCCTCCAGAAACGCCGCCTCCTGCTCGATAGAAACAGGAAGTCCCTCCCCGCCGAAGGAGAGATTTTCCGTCTCTGCGCCTACTGTCTTCATATATTCTATCAGCTGACTGGCGTCCTCTGCCAGCGCTTCACGGATGGTAATTGAGTTCATGTTGAAAGCTCCTCCTGGTGGGTGTGTTAGAGTGCACTCTGATGCTGCATCTCTAGCAATTTTATTGTATCAAGACAAAATTCAAAATCATTTATCACCATTTCTTCAGTTTCACAACCGTCTCCACATGCCCGCTATGCGGAAACATATCCACGCACCTCACCCGCTCTGTCCGGTAGCCTCTCTCCTCCAGGTACTTCACGTCCCGCGCCAGGGTGGAGGAATTGCAGCTGACGTACACCACCCGATTCGGGGACATTTTTACGATGGTCTCCAGGCATTTTTCATCGCATCCCTTTCTGGGCGGGTCCACCACAATCACGTCCGCATAGATCTGGTTTCTCTCGTACTGTTCCGGCAGCACCTCCTCCGCCTTCCCCACAAAGAATTCCACATTTTCCATGTGGTTCAGTCTGGCGTTCTCCCTGGCGTCGTCGATGGCCTGGGGCACGATCTCCACTCCATACACCTGCTTCGCCTTCTGGGCCAGAAACAGGGAAATGGTTCCGATTCCGCAGTAGAGATCCCACACCGTCTCGTTTCCCGTCAAACCGGCATACTCCAGAGCCGTACCGTAAAGGCGCTCTGTCTGCACCGGATTCACCTGGTAAAAGGACAGAGGAGAAATTCTGTACTGAACCGCCCCAATGTAATCCGTAATATGGCCTTCTCCCCAGAGATTTATCAATTCCTTTCCCAGAATCACGTTGGTCTTCTCCTGGTTCACGTTCAGGGAAATGCTGGTCATGCCGGGAATTTCCAGCAGGCGTTCTGTGAGCGCCTGCTGCCCTGGCAGCTTCCTGCCGTTTATCACCAGGCATACCATGAGTTCCCCTGTCTGAAAGCCCTTGCGGATCAGCACGTGGCGGACCAAACCCCTGTGAGTCTCCTCGTTGTAAGGCTCTATTTTATATTCTTCCATGAAATTTCGAATTATTGATAAAATTTCCCGGTTCTCCTCCACGCCCAGAAGGCAGTCCTCCTGCTCCACTATATCGTGGGTCCTCCCTGCGTAAAAGCCTGTGACAATCCTTCCATCCTTATTCCTTCCAAATGGGAACTGGGCCTTATTCCTGTAACGCCAGGGATTCTCCATGCCGATAATCGGTTCCATAACGACAGCGTTTCGCTCTGTCTCTTCCTTCGTCTGCTCTGTCGTTTCTTCCCCGCCCGGAAGCAGCAGACTGGAAAGCCCTCCGATCCGTTTCAGATTGTTGTATACCTTTTTCTCCTTCAGCCTCAGCTGTTCCTGATAATCCACTGCCTGAATCTGGCAGCCGCCGCAGCGGCGGGCCGAAGGACAGCGTTCCTCTGTTCTGTACTCAGACGGCTCGATCACGCGGATTAAACGGGCAAAACCGTACTGCTTCTTCATCTTCGTCACTCCGGCCTCGATCACATCGCCGATCACCGCGTCCTTCACAAACCAGATGTAGCCGTCCAGCCGTCCGATTCCCTCTCCGTTTTCTCCCATATCTTCTATTTTAAGCACAAATCTGTCGTTTTTTTTCATCTCCAATGTTTTCTGGTCCTTTCCTCTCTGTCCTTTCCTCTCTGTCTTTACCGCTTCCTGCCGCCGCCTCTTTCCGCTGGCAAAGACAGCCTGTTTCCAGGCGCTTTAAATCTTTCTTTTACCTGTACGCCGCGCGCTCTCCGCCGATACATTTTAACCTGGTTCTGGCGCAGGTCACATGGGCGCTTCCAATCTCCCTCACAGAGGTGCGGACCGGCACTGCTACCGGGCGCAGATGCATTCCGATAAACGTATCTCCGATGTCAATGCCGCCGTGAGCCTGAATCCGCTCCACTGCCGCAGGATTTTCAAAGGCAGAGAACGCCGCTGTGGCGAAGGAACCTCCCGCCTTCAGCTGCGGCACTACGTTTACCTGTTCCAGACCGTACTTCTCGGCGCACTCCTCCTCCACAATGAGAGCCCTGTTTAAGTGTTCGCAGCACTGGGCGGCCAGGTAAATTCCCCTCTTCTGGGTTTCCTGGTAAATTTCCTCAAATACAGCCTGCCCGATTTCACGGCTGGAATAGGAGCCGATTCGGTGGGACTCGATCTCGCTGTAGGAGCATCCGACCACGAGAATCTGGCCTCTTTTCATGCCCGCCGCCTCAAAAAACTCTCCTAACAGCTGCCTTACCTGCCCTCTGATTCTCTCCACCTCGGCTTTGTCTGCCGCTTCATCCGCTACGCCTGGCCCGATGATATCCGTTCTTCTATCTTCCATTCTGATTTAACCTCCTAATAGGAAATATCCTGCTTCTTATTATACCAAAACCCTGAAAAAATTAAAAGTGGTTTTTTGCTTTTCCCGCAAAAAACCACCTTCTGCATCTTTTTTCTTTCTAATTTCTGGAAAACTCTGCCAATTTCAGACCTTCGTTTCTGTCCAAGGTCATTCCGATACTCCAGCTGTTGATAAACAGCAAAAGCGGATTTCCCTTCATATCCATAACCTTCTTCATGTCGGAAGTACCTGTGAGACGCTTCACATCCACTTCTTCTTTATTTTCAATCCAACGGATATGTTCATAAGGCAGGGCTTCCAAACGGATGTCTACATTGTACTCATTCTCCAGACGATATTTTAATACGTCAAACTGAAGCACACCGACAACTCCGACGATAATTTCTTCCATCCCGGTGTTGTACTCCTGAAAAATCTGGATCGCACCTTCCTGTGCGATCTGGTTGATTCCTTTGATAAACTGCTTTCTCTTCATCGTATCAACCTGACGTACACGTGCAAAATGCTCCGGTGCAAATGTCGGGATTCCTTCGTATGTGAATTTGTCCTGTGCTGTCGTCAATGTATCTCCGATTGAGAAGATCCCCGGATCAAATACACCGATAATATCTCCGCCATAAGCTTTA
>ENA-OPXI01001405-OPXI01001405.1-human-gut-metagenome-genome-assembly--contig:-NODE-1405-length-13043-cov-2.695103_pt1 | contig 13043 bp, 12 predicted proteins | sample MGYA00241520_ERZ502032 | MGnify/ENA primary metagenome ERZ502032 (study PRJEB25962, sample SAMEA2042106) | human gut metagenome | biome: human gut; feature: human-associated habitat; material: faeces...
CAAAAACAAATGTCTGCTGCGCAGCCGCTTGTTTTTGTCTTCACTCATTACATTATATCAAATACAATTCATATTTGCCATTCTTCATTTTTTGCACTATACTATAGAGAAAAAATATCACTTAAATATAATCACACAAAAGCGAGGTATTGTATGGAACCATCAAAAGTTTATTTTACTGATTTTCACACCGTTGCCTTTGGTGACGGACTTCCAACCAAGTTAAAGAAGCTGATCAAAAAAGCCGGTATCGAAAAACTGGATATGGACGGCAAATTTGTTGCTATTAAGATGCACTTCGGAGAACTGGGAAATATCAGTTATCTTCGTCCTAACTATGCAAAAGCGGTTGCAGACGTAGTAAAGGAGTTTGGCGGAAAGCCATTTCTTACTGACTGTAATACCATGTATCCAGGAAGCCGCAAAAACGCTTTAGAGCACCTGGAATGTGCCTGGGAAAATGGATTTACACCGCTGACTGTAGGATGTCCTATCCTTATTGGTGACGGTCTGAAAGGTACAGATGATGTAGATGTGCCGGTAGCAGGCGGGGAATATGTAAAAGAAGCAAAGATCGGCCGTGCGATCATGGATGCTGACGTATTTATCAGCCTGACTCATTTTAAAGGCCATGAAATGACTGGTTTTGGCGGAACTATCAAAAACATCGGTATGGGCTGCGGTTCCAGAGCCGGAAAGAAAGACCAGCACAGCAGCGGCAAACCACACATTGAGCAGGATGTCTGCAAAGGCTGCCGCAAATGCCAGAAGGAATGTGCCAACGGCGGTCTGATCTTTGATGAAACTGCCAGAAAAATGCATGTAGATCAGGAACACTGCGTAGGCTGCGGCCGCTGCCTGGGTGCCTGCAACTTCGATGCCATTGCATTTGACAACGATACTGCAAATGAACTGTTAAACTGCCGTATGGCTGAGTATACCAAAGCGGTTGTAGACGGCCGTCCAAACTTCCATATTTCCCTGGTAGTAGATGTATCCCCTAACTGCGACTGCCATGGTGAAAATGACGTTCCGATCCTTCCAAATATTGGAATGTTCGCCTCCTTCGACCCGCTGGCACTGGATCAGGCCTGCGTAGACGCCTGCCTCAAAGCCACCCCAATGCCAGGAAGCCAGCTTGCAAAGAACATGGCAAAGAAAAGCTTCGTAGACCACCACGATCACTTCTGCAACTCTACTCCAGAGTCTGAGTGGAGAAGCTGCCTGGAACATGCAGAAAAGATTGGGCTTGGTTCAAGAAAGTATGAATTGATCGTTATGTAAATACAGTTATGAAAAACCGCCCGGACTTGATTGGTCCGGGCGGTTTTTTCATATGACCTTATATAAAAACTTATACGATCTTTTATCGCTTTTTCAGATATACTTACGCATCTGCCTCACTGGAAAATCTAGCTGCCTGCTCTGCGATCAGCTCCTTATCTTCAAAGTAGTTGATCTTCATAGCGCGCTTCATCTCTGCAAGGGTCTGTGCTGCTTTCTTTTCTGCCTTGATGCTTCCCTCTTCCAGGATCTTGTATACAGCTGGAATGTCTTTTGCGATCTCTTTTCTGCGTTCTCTGATCGGGCGGAGTTCATCCTGGATCACGTTGTTTAAGAACTTCTTAACCTTAACGTCTCCAAGTCCGCCTCTCATATAATGAGCCTTTAATTCATCCAGGTTCTTGTAATCTGGCAGATATTTTTCAAAGTGCTCATCACGGCAGAATGCATCCAGATAGATAAATACTGGATTTCCTTCTACCTGTCCCGGATCCTGAACGCGCAGGTGGTTCGGGTCTGTGAACATGGACATGATCTTCTTCTTGATTTCTTCTTCGGAGTCGGACAGATAGATGCAGTTTCCTAAGGACTTGCTCATTTTTGCCTTTCCGTCGATACCTGGCAGACGCAGACATGCTTTATTGTCTGGAAGCAGGATCTCAGGCTCTACCAGATTGCCGCCGTATACGGTATTAAACTTGTGAACGATCTCACGAGTCTGCTCGATCATTGGAGCCTGGTCTTCACCAACCGGAACGGTGGTTGCCTTAAATGCAGTAATATCTGCTGCCTGGCTGATCGGGTAGGTAAAGAAACCAACTGGGATGCTGGTCTCGAAATTACGCATCTGGATCTCGGTTTTTACAGTAGGATTACGCTGTAATCTGGATACAGTTACCAGATCCATATAGTAGAAAGTCATCTCGCAAAGCTCCGGTACCTGGGACTGGATAAATAAAGTAGATTTTGCAGGATCCAGACCACAAGCCAGATAGTCTAATGCTACCTCAATGATGTTCTGACGTACTTTTTCAGGGTTATCTGCATTATCTGTAAGAGCCTGTGCATCTGCGATCATGATGTAGATCTCATCAAACTGACCGGAATTCTGAAGCTCTACTCTTCTCTTTAAAGAACCTACATAATGTCCTACATGAAGGCGTCCGGTTGGACGGTCGCCGGTTAATATGATCTTTCCCATTGTATTTTATCCTCTCGTTATATAATTGTTACAGTTATATGAATTAGCATACCCCAAAGCCACTTTTCTGTCAAGAATTTGACTCCGCTGTCTCCAATCCTTCTCCTTTTAATACCTTCTTAAAAGCAGCAGGCAAAGGAGCGATAAACTCTTTTCCTGACAGATAATCCAGAGGCTGTGCCAGCTTTTCCGGCATGACAAGTTTCCAGGAATGTAAAAGCTGGGAGCGCACTTTATATTTCTTCTGGATCTGCTCATTCAACTTTGGATCTCCATACTTAAAATCTCCTAAAATAGGATGGCCAATAGAAGCCAGATGGGCACGGATCTGATGGCTGCGCCCAGTGATCAGAGTGACCCGCAAAAGTGTTGCTGTATCACTGCTCTTTACAGGCACGTATTCCGTCATAATAGGAACACTGCCTTCCACTTCTAACGGATAGATCTGCACCGTATTTTGGGCTTCATCTTTCTTTAAGAAACCGGCGATCATCTGGGGCTTATCGATCTTGCCTTTGACGATACACTGATAATATTTATGGATGCTCCTGTCTTTTAAGACCCCGTTCATGATCTGAAGTCCGGCTAAAGAAGTTCCGGCAACTACCAGACCACTGGTATTGCGATCCAGACGGTTGCAGATCGAAGGCCGGAACGTGCGCAGCTGGCTTACCGGAAGATGCCCGGAGTCAATGAGATAATTTAAAATGTGCTCATTTAGGGAAACATCCCCTTCTTTTGCTTTCTGTGAAAGCATTCCGGAAGGTTTATTTACGATCAAAACATTTTTATCTTCGTATACGATAGATAACTCCTGTTTTTTCTTCCTGTTTCCATTTTCCCCGTTTTTCCCGGCTTTTCCCGAATTTCTGTCTTTTTCTTTTCCTAATGCTGCCAGTTCTGGAAGAGGCGCCGAAAACTTTTCAATGGTCTCATCTGCCAGAAACAGACTGATCTCATCCCCTTCTTCCACCCGTTCAGAACCATCACACTTCTTTCCATTTAAGGTAATGTTTTTCTTTCGCATCATCTTATAAAGAAAGCCTTTTCCTGCCTGGCTTAAATATTTGGACAGCAGCTTATCCAGCCTCTGTCCTGCCTCATTGGAGGCCACTTTCAGTTTCTGCATTTTACCAACGATCCTTTCCCGGTAAGTACTCTATCTTTTCCATCATATCTAAGATCAGGCTGTGTGGAAACACTTTTGCAAGGATCCAGAATGCATTCATAAAAAGCCCATAGACAGAAATTTCTCTTCCTGCAATGCTGTCCCGGATTGCTTTTGCCACAACCTTTCCCGGATCAGCCATGACCAGTTTCTTATACAGTGGAATTTCACCTGTTGTCTGTGCAATATCAAAAAATTCTGTGCGCACCGGTCCCGGGCAAATGGCAGTTACAAATATCTTTCTGCCCTTTAATTCCCTGTTTAATGCCCGGCTGTAGCTTAACACATAGGCCTTTGAAGCTGCATATACTGCAAAGCCCGGCTGGGGCAGAAAGGCTGCACTGGAAGCAAACTGCAGGATGCGGCTGGTCTGAGACATAAAAGGAAGGACCATGGTGGTAACAGCTGTCAGAGCAGTACAGTTTACCTGCACCATTCCTGACTGGTCTTTTTCAGACAGATCACATACATTTCCGATCTTTCCAAAACCAGCTGCATTTACCAGAAATTTCACCTGGGGTTTCAAGCGTTCTAACTCAGCTTTTAAGATCTCCCGTTCTTTTTCCTGACTCAGATCCAGAACAAATTTACGCACCGGAATATTTACTTTTTCTTCCAGTTTTACCAGGCGCTCTTTTCGTCTTCCCACTGCCCAGATCTCATCCAGTCCTGGAAACTGCTCCCATAAGCGGATGGCGCATTCCCAGCCCATTCCAGAAGATGCTCCTGTTATAACAGCAATTTTCATTGTCAGTTTCCTTTCTTTTTATGAACGTTTCGGATGCCTTTTTTCTTACCTGCAGTTTTCGCTGCATTCATCTTGCTTCCTGACAGCTTTTCCATATTTCTGCCGCTTGCGCCTGTATTTCTTCCACCAGTATTTTTTCCTGCTGTATTCCTGTTATTTCCATTCCTGCCGTTTTCATTTCTGCCAACCGCATTCTTGCCGCCGGAAACTCCCCCATGTCCACGAAACTCTTTCTCATCATGAGCGCTCTTATCAAAATTCCTTGGCTTGATCAGACATTTCTTATCAAAGCCGATCAGATCCGTTCTTCCGGCAATCTTAAGAGCCTCTGCCACCAGGTCATAATTTTTCGGGTTCCGGTACTGGATCAGCGCTCTCTGCATAGCCTTCTCATGAGGATTAACAGGCACATACACCTTTTCCATGGTACGGCAGTCATATCCTGTATAATACATGCAGGTGGAAATGGTTGACGGTGTCGGATAAAAGTCCTGTACCTGCTCCGGCATGTAGCCCAGATCTCTTAAATACTCTGCCAGCTCCACCGCCTCTTTCATAGAGGAACCTGGATGGGAAGACATCAGATAAGGCACCAGATACTGGTCCTTTCCCAGCTTCTCATTCATCTGCTTGTATTCTTTTACAAACTCTCTGTATACACTGTTTTTCGGCTTGCCCATGCGCATGAGCACTTTATCTGCCACATGCTCCGGCGCAACTTTCAGCTGGCCGCTTACATGGTATTCGCAAAGTTCCCGTAAAAACTTCTTTCCCGGGTCCTTTAACAGATAGTCAAAACGGATACCGGAACGGATGAATACTTTCTTTACCTTTGGGATCGCACGCAGCTTTCTTAAGAGTGAAATATAATCACTGTGGTCCGCACGCAGGTTCTTACATGGTTCAGGGAACAGACACTGCTTATTAGGGCAGGCACCCTTAGTCAGCTGTTTTTCGCAGGCAGGGAAACGGAAATTGGCAGTAGGTCCGCCAACATCATGGATATATCCCTTAAAATCAGGCTCTTCTGTAAGAAGTTTTGCCTCATCCACCAATGACTCATGGCTTCTTGCCTGGATGATCCTTCCCTGATGGAAGGTCAGTGCGCAGAAGCTGCATGCACCAAAACAGCCTCTGTTGCTGATTAGGCTGAATTTGATCTCACGGATAGCCGGGACGCCACCGGCTGCCTCATAAGAAGGATGATAGCTTCTCATATATGGCAGAGCATACACATCATCCATCTCATCCTGTGTCAGTGGCTTTGCAGGCGGGTTCTGTACCACATAAACTTTGCCCTCATAAGGTTCCACCAGACGTTTTCCGGAAAACGGATCTGTATTGCTGTACTGTACAAAAAAGCTTTCTGCGTACCGTTTCTTATCTTCTAACAGCTCTGTATAGTCCGGAAGCAGCTTATAATCATAAACAGACTCCAGGCTCTTTGTCTTATAAACCGTACCGTCTATAAAAGTAATATCCTTAATATCCAGTCCGCTGTCCAATGCATCTGCCAGTTCCACAATGGAATGTTCTCCCATTCCATAGGAAATAATATCTGCCTGGGCATCCAGCAAAATGGACCGCTTCATCTTATTGGACCAGTAATCATAATGAGCCAGACGGCGAAGGCTTGCCTCAATACCTCCGGCAATGATAGGCACATCTTTATAAGCAGAACGGATCAGATTGCAGTATACCACCACTGCATAATCCGGTCTTTTTCCCATTACCCCACCAGGAGTATAGGAGTCCTCTTTTCTGCGCTTTTTGGATACGGAATAATGGTTTACCATGGAATCCATATTTCCCGCAGACACCAAAAATCCCAGTCTTGGCCGTCCTAAGATCTGGATGCTCTTATTGTCCTTCCAGTCCGGCTGGGCAATGATACCCACCTTATAACCATGTGCTTCCAACAATCTTGAAATAATGGCCGTTCCAAAAGAAGGATGGTCTACATAGGCATCACCGGAAACATAGACGAAATCGCACTGTTCCCAACCTCTTTTTTTCATATCTTCTCTGTTGATCGGTAAATAATCATGTACCATTTATAAAACCTCGTAAAAATCATGGATCAGCCGGTCAGCCAGCTGTTCCTTTTCTTCTTTCATTGTCTCTGAAAAATCATCTTCTACTGCAATGACCTTCATTCCCGCATTTTTTCCTGCCATGATACCGGCCGGAACATCCTCAAATACCAGACAATTTTCCGGTTTTGCGCCCAGCCTTCTTGCCACCTCCAGGTAAATATCCGGTGCCGGTTTTCCGGCTGCCACTTCACAGGCAGTGGCAACTACCTGGAAATATTGTTCCAGTCCTAAAGACTTTAATACAGCATCTACCATTTCCCTTCCGTTGCTGGTAGCAATACCTGCTTTAATGCCCCGGATGGAAATTTCTTCCAGAAATTCCCTTACCCCCGGTTTTACAGGTACTTCCTTCTGGTATTTTTCCAGAGACATTTCCACCCACGCCTGTTTAATCTCTTCAATAGAGTCTGGCAGATTAAAACGTTCCTTAAAATATACTGCTGTTTCTGAAAAACTCATTCCCTCAATGGCTTTTTGCAGATCAGACGGGCATTCCAGCCCATAACGGCCCAGATATTCAACATCAATGGCTTCCCACATCCACATGGAGTCCACCAGAGTGCCATCTAAGTCAAATAAAACAGCAGAAATGCCGTCTAAAATATGCGTTCGTTCTTTCTCATTGATCTTTCGTTCAAGAGCCTTAAGTTCTTCTTCCTTTAATGCCCGGTACTCTCCCGGCTTTAAAGACGGATCCAATACCAGCGGCCCCATGGTCATACGTTTTAAGTATACCACTTTACAGCCTAAAACTTCAAACATCCTTTTTACCTGGTGGAATTTTCCTTCATGGATCCGCAGTGAAACTGCAGTCAGTCCCTCTTTCATTCCCGCCGGCGGGTCTAATATGACCAGCTCTGCAGGAAGTGTTTTTACACCTTCTTCTATTATAAGACCTTCCTGCATCTGCTTTTTGGCATCCTTTGGAAGTGTTCCCTCTATGTAAGCCAGGTATATTTTATCTACATGTTTCTTCGGAGACAGCAGCTCATGAGCCATTGCCCCGTCGTTGGTGATCAGCAGCAGTCCCTCTGTATCCAGATCCAGACGTCCCACCGGAAACAGGTCCTTGCGCAAAGCAGCGTCGATCAGACTTATTACAGTAGGATATTTCCCATCCTCTGTAGCTGATACAGTACCTGCCGGTTTATTTAACATAAAATATTCTGTGTGTGCATAAGAAACCGGCTGTCCGTCCAGTAAGACCACATCTTTTTCCGGATCTATTTTTCCATCCGTTGCCTTTATCACAGTTCCATTTACCTGGATCCGTCCTTTTTTCGCCATTTCCTTGATCTGGCTGCGGCTTCCTTTTCCCATTTCCACCAGAAATTTGTCCAGGCGCATACTGGAATTAGAAGCTTTTTTCTTCTTTTCTGCCATATTTCATTTATCCTCTCTTACTGCCAGCGCCAGCCTGCATAGTATTTATTTTTAAGGGTCATTCCATTGCCTTTGGCCCAGCCTAAAGGAAAGCCTTCTACTGTAACCAGACACCAGCCCTTTACCGGTTCTTCCCCATTTACAAGACTGATCGTTTCTCCTTTTAAATAGCGGATCACACGTTCATCCTCTGTTTTCAGATCAAGGCGTACCAGATATTCGTCTTTTTTTAATGCCATTGCAAACGCCTGGGATGGTTCAAAACGACCTTTCTTTAACTCACCCAGATGCAGCCCTGTTCGCAAAAACCGCAGCGGAAGTCCTGTTTTTAAGCCCTCCGGCAGATAATATACCTGCTCATCCCGGATATAGATACGGCCTAAATCCCATTCCTTCCTGCAGTTTTTCAGAAATTTCATCAGATCTTCCTGTTTGCCTGCTTCCTTGGCCCGCTTTGAAGCCTCTTTTTCATCTCCTGATAGCCTCAAAACAGCTGCACCACTGCCAGAACCATTTTCATCCTCTTTCTTGTGGAATAATGCCAGGAAATGTCCTTCCCCCTGGATCCGGTGTGGGAACAGGCGGGCAGTCTGTGGATATCCAAAACCATCCGAAAGTCCCTTAAACTGCTCTTTATCAATAGGAACCAGTTCCATGGATGGATATTTTTCTAAAATATACGCCACATTTTCCTCATCTTCTTTTTTTGAGAAGGTACAGGTAGAATAAAGCATCATTCCTCCTGGTTTTAACATGGCCACAGCCTGCTCTAAGATCTCCCTCTGGATTGGGCTGTAATAAGAGGGGCCTCTGCTTACCCAGTCCTTTACCATATCCTCTTCCCTGCGAAACATTCCTTCCCCGGAACATGGTGCATCTACTAAAATCTTATCAAAAAACTCCGGCCATACAGCTGCCAGTTTTCCCGGTTCTTCACTTAAAACAGAAATATTTTCTGCTCCTGCCAGTTCCAGGTTTTTAAGTAATGCTCTTGCCCTGGAATAACTGATGTCATTGGATACAAGCATTCCTTTTCCCTGAAGTTTTGCTGCCAGTTCCGTACTTTTTCCTCCCGGTGCCGCACATACGTCTAAGACCTTATCTCCCGGTTCTACCGGAAGCACAGCCGCTGGTGCCATGGCACTGGGCTCCTGAAGATAATAAAGACCGGCATAATAAAAAGGATGTCTGGCAGGACGTTCTGTGTCTTCATAATAAAATCCCTTTTCCGTCCAGTCTACAGGTGTCAGTTCCAGGTGGGAAAGATTTTTAAATTCCTCCGGCATAATTTTCAATGTATTTACACGCAGACCTGGTTTCCACGCTTCCTCATAGCTTTTTATATATGCCTCATATTCATCTCCTAAAAGCTGTTCCATTTCCTTTAAGAACGCTTCCGGCAGCTGTTTCACATCTGTCATATCCTGCTCCTTATACATGCTACTACTTAAACATCATTTTTCAAAAGATCCGGCCATATATTAAAACAAACCCTGCATTTAACCGGAGGCCCTATGAAACGGATCCTCTTAAGCCTTCTGGCCCTGTTCTTTCTTATCCTGCTTTTGCTCTCTCCGGGTACCGCTTTGGAAGGTGCCAGAAAGGGACTCCTTCTCTGGGCTTACACAGTTTTGCCTACTTTGCTGCCTTTTATGATCGGAACCGGCGTCATTGCTGCCATGGGCGCTGTAGGTCTTGTTGTAAAGCCCTTTTCTCCTTTATTATCCGGAGTATTCCACTTTTCTCAGCCTGCAGGCTTCGTTTTTCTCACCGGACTGTTATGCGGCTATCCCATGGGGGCTAAAATGGACCGGGACTTATTAGAAAGGGGACAGATTTCCTGGGAAGAAGCCTGCTATCTTCTCTCCATCTGCAATCATCCAAGCCCTATGTTCCTCACCGGTTATACAGTGATGGAAGGACAGAAGCTCCTTCCACCTTCCATAAAATTTCCTCTTTTTCCCTTCCTTGCAGCCCTTTATCTTCCAGTTTTTCCCATTTCTTATCTGGCAAGGCATTATTATGATAAAAAATCCAAAAAGAACAGGAAGATACGTCCTTCTGTCTGGTCCGGTGTCTCTCACACAGCACCCATTTCTTCCTTCTCCCTGGATGAGCACCTGATGAGCTGCCTTGAAACTATGGAAAAAATCGGGCTTTATATCATGCTGTTTTCCATCTTATCCCTGTATCTTTTTAAGCTGCCCCTTCCCGGCCCTGTTATTTTAAAACCTGCTCTTATGGGGCTTTTAGAGATCACTACCGGGATCCAAACCATCTGCGAACATACATCCGGTCTCACTGGTCTGCTCTTAGTCACTGCAAGTGTTGCTTTTGGCGGTATCAGCGGTATTTTCCAGACCCGCAGTGTTCTTACAATGCACAGCGGCAGAAAAAATGCCGGACTCTCCATCCGGCATTATATCTTCTGGAAAGCCCTTCACAGTTTACTTTCCTGCGTATTCTTTTGGATTCTCTTAAAAATCTGATCCCTTTCAGAAATTTAAGCTTCTTCCTTCTTTTCTTCCTGAGGTGCTGCCTGTGCTTCCGGTTCCTGCTGTACAAGACCACCAGACAGTTCCTTACGGTTGTTGGTTACAATGTCATAGCTGGACTGCATGGAACTCATAAAGGAGTCAAAACGTCCCTTTGCAGTTTCCATGGTATGATCCATAATATTCTGAAGGCTGCGCAGCATATCGTCTGTATACTGGATCGCACCCTGGCGGATATTGTTTGCATCATTAACAGCTGCATCTACGATTGCCTGAGCCTGGACATTTGCCTGCTCAACTACTTCGTTTGCATGTGCATAAGCACGCTGCATGATCTCATGGTCATTGACCATCTCGTTGGTCTGTGCATCCGCCTGTGCTACCATAGAATTAGCCTGTTCGGTTGCCTGCTCTACCATGGTGTTTGCCTGCTCTGTAGCCTGTGCGATCATGGAGTCAGACTGTTTCTTTGCGTCTGCCAGCATAGACTCAGACTGAGCCTGGGCATCACTTAAAATGGTCTCCTGCTGGCTGATGATCTTCTGGTATTTCTTGATCTCATCCGGGATACGCATCCGAAGCTCTACTAACAGCTCTTCCATTTCTTCCTTATTAACAATGATCTTGCTGTTGGACAGAGCCTGGAATTTACAACTGTCTATGTATTCTTCAATTTCACTGATCAACTGTTCAATTCTGCTCATTTTATCGTTCTCCTTTGGTTTATTACGTGTATCTATTACATACTCTATACGTTTTTCATCTCTTCCAGCTTTTCTTTCACCCGTTCTACAACAATAGGATGTAAAAATTCTTTAATATCGCCGTTAAATTCTGCGATTTCTTTTACAATACTGGAACTGAGATAGGAATATTTCAAATTCGTGGTTAAAAATATAGTATCGATCTCCGGCGCGATCACTCGATTGGTCTGCGCCATCTGAAGTTCATACTCAAAATCTGTGATCGCTCTTAATCCTCTTACGATCACATTTGCCTGATTTTGACGGACAAAATCGATCAGAAGGCCCTGAAAAGACTGCACCTCTACATTTGGAATATCCGCAGTCACTTCCTTTAACAGCTCCACTCTTTCCTCTGCAGTAAACAATGGTGATTTGGAACGGTTTTTCAAAACACCGATGATCACTTTGTCAAACATCTTAGAAGTACGCTGTATAATATCAATATGTCCTAATGTAACCGGATCAAAACTTCCCGGATATACTGCGACTCTCATTTATGCCCCCTTGCCAGCAAATATATGCTTGTTGGTCTTGTATACTTTTTCTTTTATCATATGAAAGCCTGCGTCAGAAAGCCAGTCAAAATCCGTTTCCTTGGAAGCTTCTATAATGATCAGAGTATCTTCTGTCACCATAGGTGAACTGGAAAGATATTCTAAAACACGGTTTTCAAATTCATGGTTATATGGCGGATCCATAAAAATAATATCAAACCGTGGATTTCTTCCCTCTAATTTTTTCAGTCCTGCGATCACATCACAGTTTAACACCAGCGCTCCCTCTTCTAAATGGGTGCGGCTTAAATTTTCCCGGATACAGGAAACTGCCTCCGGATTACTTTCCACAAAAAATGCCTGTTTTGCGCCCCGGCTCAAAGCTTCGATACCGATCGCTCCGCTTCCGGAAAACAGGTCCAGAAAAGTACAGCCCGGGATCTGGGTATTTAACATATTAAATAAAGTTTCCTTGATCCGGTCTGTGGTAGGTCTTGTATCCATACCTTCTATTGTCTTTAAAAGCAGCCTTCTTGCGCTGCCAGCAATTACTCTCATGTAATATAAACTCCTGTATGAGCAGCCTGTATCGTACTTCTGCTCTGTTTTCATTCCCAACAAGTATAATATGAAAATTTACTTAATACAAGGTTTTTTTAAGGATTTTGCATTTTTTAACAATTTACGCAGAACCTTCTAGTGTATTATCTTAAGATGGTCACATACTAAGAACGTAACAAACAACAAGCTCTTAAAACAAAAGAGCACTTTCTCAATTAAGGAGGCGTTTTATTATGTCTAACAACACAAACAAAACAAACGTACCTGAAGCAAAGGAAGCAATGGATCGCTTTAAGATGGAGGTCGCAAGCGAGTTGGGAGTACCGTTAAGCAACGGTTACAACGGCAACCTTACCTCTGCACAGAATGGTTCTGTAGGCGGCTATATGGTCAAGAAAATGATCGAGAACCAGGAACGCCAGATGGCAGGTAAGTAAAACTCCTTAGTGCTAAGAAAAGATCACCCCAGGCAGGATTTTCTGTCCGGGGTGGTTTTTTTGACGCCATTTTTTCTGGAATATTATCTTACAAGTTCAATTTCTCATACCGGTCCCCTAAATAAGAGTCTACCTGGCGCTTTAATTCCAGATGTTCTTCTTTTTCCAGTTCCGGGTCATCATCCAGTATTTCATTGACCTCTTCTGAAACCTGCTTTAACAGGTTTGCATCTGTGAACACATCGCCAATACGGAATTCCAGATCACCGCTCTGGCGTACACCAAAAATATCTCCCGGGCCACGCAATTTCAGATCTTCTGACGCAATATAGAAACCATCGTTAGAACGGTTTAAGATATCCAGGCGTTCCATAGTATCTTTTCCGCCGGAGCCATTGACCATGATACAATAAGACTGGTGACTGCCTCG
>ENA-OPXI01001434-OPXI01001434.1-human-gut-metagenome-genome-assembly--contig:-NODE-1434-length-12749-cov-11.902552_pt1 | contig 12749 bp, 9 predicted proteins | sample MGYA00241520_ERZ502032 | MGnify/ENA primary metagenome ERZ502032 (study PRJEB25962, sample SAMEA2042106) | human gut metagenome | biome: human gut; feature: human-associated habitat; material: faeces...
TTGTGGAGATGCAAAACCGCTCCCAGGTTTATTTCAAGGAACGTGCTCTGTATTATCTTTCCCATGCCATTGTCCGTCAGGGCGTGAAGGGAGAGAGTTGGAAGTTCGATATAAAAGCGGTGTACGGAGTCTTCTTCATCAATTTCCTGTTGGACGAGAACCATAAGTTGCGCACCGATGTTATATTGACAGACCGTGAGACCGGAAAATTGTTTTCGGATAAACTGAGGCAAATCTTTATCGCATTACCCCTGTTTAATAAGACAGAAACAGAGTGCGAAACGGATTTTGAACGTTGGATATTTGTATTAAATAACATGGAAACATTAAATCGTATGCCTTTTAAAGCTCAGAAAGCCGTATTTGAGAAGTTGGAAGAGATTGTTGATGTTCATTCTCTCTCCGAAGAAGACCGTGTGCGCTATGAAAACAGTGTAAACGCCTATCGTGATTATTTGGCTACCATCGACTATGCAGCAAAGAAAGGAAGTGAAGAAGGGTTTGAAGAAGGGTTTGAGAAAGGAATCGAGAAAGGGTTTGAGAAAGGGATTGAAAAAGGGATCGAGAAAGGAATCGAAGAAGGGTTTGAAAAAGGAATCGAAAAAGGAATTGAAAAAGGAATTGAAAAAGGAATTGAGAAAGGACGTCGAGAAGAAAAATTTGAAACGGCTCGCAACCTGAAATCCTTGGGAATGACCTCTGAGCAAATCATGCAAGTTACCGGCCTTTCCCTTACAGAAATCGAATCTCTGTAACCTACTTTCTTCATCCTCCATGAGAAAGACTTAAAAAACAGAGACCATTCGGAGTTCCGCCGGAGAAGATTCCATCTACTCCACAAGGAACTCCTCCCCCTCAAAAAAAAGAACGGAGCATGTCGAAACAAACTTCATTAATCATTTGATAATCAGAGATTTTATTGTTATATTTACATTAAAGAACAATAAATAATCATAGTAAGAATAATGAAGAAAGAAGAAGAAACATTCGCCATCCGCACTTACGACAAGGCGGAACTGGCGTCGCTCTATTGCCCCGGACGCGAACCCGGAGCCGCCCTGCAGAACCTTTATCGATGGATACGGCGTATCCCCCGCCTGACGGAAGAACTCAATGCCACAGGCTACAACAAATACCGCCATTGCTACCTGAAACAGGAGGTGGAAATCATTGTGAAATACCTGGGAGAGCCTTAGCGGAAAAGAGAGTTGCGAAAGAAAAACAGCACAAAAACGCACTAAAGTGTTTCCGGAAAACTCTTCCGTCTTTCAGGAAAAGACTATTATGTTTGGGAAAAAGACCTTGATGTTTTTCGAGAACATCAAGGTCTTTTTTCAGGGTGAATGCTATCGGGCGGACACACGGGTCTGCCCTGAATTCCACACATACACCATAGAAATCCACCCACTCAAACCAACAAAAAAACGGTGCAGCGGAGGCTTTCACAGGTGCCCTCCCGGTGGTTGCGGTTATTTCCAATATGATTCACAATCAACATACTGATTATCAACATAATGACATCTAACTTTGGGACCACTGGGACCAGGGCCCACCTTTATGAGTTTCCGGACCAGGATTTACAGAGTTTACGATACATACCATCCTCTTTTTCAATGATTTGCATCTCAAGCAAACGGACAAGGTATCTTTTAAGCGAACTGGAAGGTATTCCATGTTCCACGGCCTCCTCCTTCAACTGCGTATAAGTGAAGCTTTCGGGAAGCTTTGCCAGTACCGAACGTATGCGATAAAACTTCTTCATCGGCTTGGGTTCCTTGCCCGACTCCACGGCAGACACGGTGGTAGACAACAGCAAGCTGTGCTCCAACAACACTTTCACCATATCCATTGCCGTATGAAAATCCTCATCCGTACACCGACACTGCTGCACATTCCACATCGGCTCACACTTGCGCAACGCCGTCAGCACCATGGCTATGCGGGCCGCTATCAACCCGTGACGAAACACAATCGCCCCATGCGAATCATCATCTTCACTCACCACTTCCTGAAGAACGTTGCTGAAACGCTGCGTATGCTCCTCCCACTGCCCGGGAGTGAAACACACCTCGGTGGGCGAACCGGACAAAAAGACAAACATACGAAGCACCTCTTCACTCAATTTCCTGAACAGCTTCACATGGTCGGTGCTGCCCTCCACGGGAGCTGCCGAAATCCATTTCCACCGTCCCTCACCGATATAAAAAGCCATACGACTGTACATACCGTTCTCCAACGACGAAATGAAACGGTGAAGCTGAGAAGGAGTCCCCGTAAGACACAATGCCAGATGAGGAACATGCGCCACCACCATGCGCTTATCCGTCTTATAATAAGACGATGCCTCCTCGTGGTGAAAAGCGGCACGAAGCACATCATCATGCTTTCCGCAGTCCTGCTTCATGGCATTGGTAAGCATATCCAGCTCCGAAGCATTAATCACCACCCCTTGCGCACCGGCCTCCTCAAGCGCAATAATCAACTGACTCTTCGAGATATTGGGCGAAATCTTGAGCATGCGCTTCACCGGAGGCTCGGGACGCTTGTCGATGTCGGGCACACGCTTCTCCTGAATGGCCAAACGCTCTTCCAGCGCCCATGCCAACTGCTTCTTGTCATACTCCGACTGCACCGTCTTGTTCTTGTCTTCCAGATAGCGCTGAACAGCATCGGGCAGAATAGAGCCGAGCGTCACAATCCCCTTGCCGCGTCCCGCACCGGCAAGACTCATCGCATAAAAATGAGGAGTGTAGCACATGTCGGCATAATTCATCCACACACCGGGAAGACAAGCACTCAGATTGGCAAGCATCCCCAACAGCAGACGGTCTTTTTCACGGCTGTTTCGAGCTGCTTCCAAGCCACGGACAAGAAGGTCGGGAAGAGCGTCGTACACCGACTTCGGAAAGCGGGGAGCGTTCTTGTGGAGCTTGTCCGCTTCAAGCTTCTCATTCTCAGCCTTTTCAGCCTCTCCCACGGGACCGGGAAAGCATAAAGATGGTCCCTGGTCCTTGTGGTCCCAACCATTAGCATTATTACGCTGATAATCAGACAATTTAGTTTTATCCACATAACGATATCCGGCATCCATTTTCGGGATGATATCTTCGGGCGGACACCCGGCATCGCTCAGACGCTCCACAGCCAACGCTTCCAGTTGTCTCAACTCACTATCGGACAGTCCTTTATATCGGGCTATACGACCCAATTTGAGCAAGAAATCATTCTTTGCTCCGGGAATGAAAGCGTTGTGGGCCAGAAAGTCATTAAAAAAGGTGCGCAGGATGCCCGACGGGGGGTCCGAGACAGGCTCCGAAGCAGATTCCGAAGCGGTTCCTGTCGTGCTGTCCGGTGCGGCAGGTCTCACCTTCAGTTCCTCCATGATCTGTGCCGCTTTATCGGGATGCTCCTTGAGGAATTCCCGCCAAGGGAAAAGCTCGAAAGCGGGCTTGCAGAAGGCTTCCTCGTCATACGACGCATAACACGGACGAGTGGGATTCTTGCAACTCATGTCACACGGAAAATCAATCACGCGGCCGATATGCCACGCCACCACCGCATAAGCCTGCACATACTCTTCGACTGTTGCAGCCTCGATACGCACCACCACTTTCAGACCATCGTACGATACACTTCGCCAACCTGCCCCGACCCACGGCACCGCCTTCAGCTTCTGCAGGAACTCCTGTGTACGTCCCTGCGTATGGTCGACATCAAACATGGCATTCCCACTCCACGTGCGGCGGTTCTTCAATGCATGGCTTCCCTCGCAATACCCCGCCACCACCAGGCCGGGCAGTTTGTTCTTCAACTCTTTGGCTTTACTCTTATCGCCCTCAGCCATTAGGCGGTGATACATCTCGACCGTCGATTTCCATCGTCCGTTGCAGATGTAATTTACAAACTCTTCCAGTGACATTTCAATGCAACGCTGTTCGCGCACGTTAAAATAGAAAGAGCACAAATCATTAAAATCCATGTTAAAATGGGGTTTTAATTTAAGATAGGGAAAAAACGTTGCCCTTCGCCTGCAATTCAAAATTGCAATGTGCGAAAGTACGACATCTAAAACTGACGAAATATTACACTTTACGCCAAATCACCCACCGTTTACATACTGTTTATCAGCATCCTAACAAACAGCCGGCAGAACTAAAGTGTACAATTGGCATTCTTCTTTTTATTTATTCTTTTTAACAGTAAGGACAATATTCCAAGGGAACCTTTCCAAATTGTTCCCAATCTGTATTCTTTTAAATCCATAATACTTCGTTTTTATACCCCAACGGTATAAGAAGCCCCAGAAGGACAGTCATACAGACTCACGGAGACGCTTACATACATCCTCCGTTATCACTCCTCCCCTTCCTTCTTTTAGGTCAATCGATCTTCTTCCTGCCTCTTTTTCTTTTGCCGGTCAATCTTCCCCTTTCTTCTTCTTTTCTTGTTGATTGGAGAATATTTTATAGCCCCTCCTACACATCCGCTTCAGTTCCGCCAGTTGTCGGAACGATATATTCTCAATGTCTCGCTCCAGCTCCTCCAACTCTTTTTCCACACTTCTCACCTTGTTCCATCTGTCCTGATTTGTTTCCAAATCTTCTTTTTATTCATATTCTTAAAATATTTAAAAATTAAAAAGGAGCAAAAATATAAAAATCCGCAATTACAATGTTAAATATTTGAGTTTTTATGAACAAAATATTGTAATTCGTAAATTAATGTCTAATTTTGCAGAGAATAACAAGGAGGGATCGGCAGTGAGATTACACTGACGACCGCGTAGCGCACCTTATCCCCTCCTTTCCACTCCCCCCCCTTGACTGATATAGAATGAAAAAATGGTATGTAGCCTACGTGCTTTCCCGTCACGAGAAAAAGACTGCCGAGCGTCTCACGAAAATGGGAATCGAGAACTTCCTGCCCGTGCAGGAGGAGATTCGCCAATGGGCGCACCGTCGTCAGAAGGTGACACGCGTGGTGATTCCGATGATGATTTTTGTACACGCCACACCGCAGGAACGTGCGGAAGTGCTGACACTCTCGTCGGTGAGCCGCTACATGGTGCTGAGGGGCGAACATACACCTGCCGTGATTCCCGACCTGCAGATGGAGCGTTTCAAGTTTATGCTGGACTATAGCGAAGAGGCGGTGGAAATGTGCAGCACACCACTGGCTCCCGGTGAAATGGTGAGGGTAATCAAAGGCCCTCTGGCGGGAATGGAAGGAGAACTGGTGAACGTGGACGGACGCAGCAAGGTGGTAGTGCGACTGGAAATGCTGGGATATGCCGGAGTGGATATGCCGGTGGGGTTTGTGGAAGCGGTGAAATAAAAAAGAATTTATCAGAGCAATAAAGCTATTCTCCTTCCCCTGTAAAAAGAGAAAATAGACTGCTTACAGGTACGGCATCAAACCCTTGGGTATTTTCGCCACATTTGCCTGAAACCAACAAGACAAGGCAAGTAATTCAGACATTCTCGTTACTCTTCAAGAGTCTGATTTCTTCACATTGGAAGAATAAAAGAAAAGCTGAAGCAACTTATTTACTTCAAACTTAGCATCACCAATCTCAGAAACCCTTTTCGGAAGTCTCTTGCTGCCTTCCCTATCATAAGCCGGATAAATCGTCAAGTCCGGCAAGCAAAACAGACTCTAAAAAATATTCAGATACATTTTATTTTCCCTTTCAGAGAAGCACCTTTTGCAGACACTCTTCCTGAAAGGTATGTCGCATGAAAAAATATACACATTCATACAAATCAACCATCTACATCTATCCCATATAAATTCTAATAACATATCACCAATGATAAAAACATTTCTAAACAAGATCTTAAACAGTAAAAACTCAAGAACCAAAGCGATCAAGCAGAACATAGCCGGTTCCCTGCTCGTAAAAGGAATCAGCATTGCCACATCCTTGATTCTCGTCCCTCTAACTTTAGGGTATGTATCTAGTGAAATATACGGAATATGGCTTACCATATCCTCCATTCTTTATTGGCTTACTTATATGGATGTGGGATTCACCTTAGGATTGAAAAACCGACTAGCAGAAGCTATTGCACAAAAGGATTTTGACAGAGGACGCAGTCTTGTCTCTACCACCTACTTTATAATGACAGTAATATTTGTTCCGCTAACCGTAGTATTGCTGTTGATAAGTCCGCACATAGATTGGTGTGCATTTCTTAATGTAGACATTGCCTACCAAGCAGAAGTAACGAAAACGATACAGATACTTTTTGTATTTGTGGCCTTGCAGATGATTTCCAATGTTTTCATAGCTGTAGTCGCTGCATTCCAAAAAGTCGCACTGTCTTCTCTTTTCAATGTAATAGGGCAACTGTTTGCACTTATCATCATTTTCATCATGACCAGGTGTATTCCTCCTGCCCTTCCCAATCTAGCTATCGCCTACTCCATGATGCCCATACTAGTGGTTATCGTTGCTTCAGTCATCTTCTTCAAAGGCAAGTTCAGACAAGTGTCTCCAACCATAAAAAATATCAATATTAAGTATACCAAAGACTTGGGAGGACTAGGAGTCAAGTTCTTCATCATACAGATACAAATGATTGTACTTTATCAGGCAACCAACATTTTGATTTCGCACATAGACGGACCGAATGCCGTAACCCAGTACAACATTGCATACAAGGTATTGAACGTAATTGTAATGGTATACAGCATTTTCCTGTCTCCTCTATGGCCTGCATTTACCGATGCTTATACACAAAAAGACTTTGTCTGGATGAACAGCATCTACCGCAAAATGACATATGTATTTTACTTTTTATGTATCGCAGTAACCTGCACCGTGTTTGCATCTCCCATCCTATACAAAATCTGGATTGGAGACAAAGTAGACATCCCCTTTGTCTTGACTTGCTCTATCGCCCTATATACCATTATCCATTGTTGGGATTCACTGCAAGTCATGCTTATCAACGGGGTGGGAAGTGTAAAACTACAAACCTACGTAGTATTGATTGGACTCGTATTACATATTCCACTCTCACTGTTTTTAGGACATTTTGTAGGCATATTAGGAGTAATTCTATCTATGTGCATCATCAACCTGATATATTCAACATTCTTCACCATACAAATACGGAAAATACTCTCACAAAAAGCTACCGGGATCTGGATTAAATAAATTGAATCATGAAAAAAAACAAAATTACTTGGCTGAAAAAATGCAAAAAAGCATTAGTGTGGATATGGAACAGTTTTCCTCTTCCACAAGAACTAGGCTATTGCGGAAAAAACACCATTTTGCTTTATCCTTTACGAATCTATTCACCAGCTTCTGTCTACATCGAAGAGAATGTCAAGATAACCCATGGACTGACAATCATCAACTCCCCAACTGAAAAAGTCGTTATAAAAAAATATGCCGTCTTAGCTGCCAACTGTACCATCATTACCAACAATCACAGAAAAACGGTAAGCATACCGCAGTTCCTGCTTGGTGCTTCCCATATCAACGACAAATCAGCAGATGTCATCATAGAAGAAGACGCATGGATAGCAGCAGGAGTAACCATTATGGCAGGAGTACACATAGGAAGAGGAAGCATTATCGGAACAAACAGTCTTGTTACCAAAGATGTACCCCCCTATGCCGTTGTATCCGGCAGTCCGGCAAGTATAAAGAAGCGAGTTTTTTCCACTGCTCAAATCATCGAACATGAAAAACACTTATATAAAAAAGAAGAACGCATGTCTATCAAGCAATTGGAAGAACTGGAGCAAAAATACTTCCAAAACATCTCGGTATACGGTACAAGCAACGGAGTGGATGAAAACATAGAAAAACTGCAACAAATGAAATCCGCACTGCACTACATTGAACCAGAATTGAATAATTAGCCCTTACTTATCATGTTAAAGTCCATTACGTTAGAAAAGATTTACCTCTTCTATGTCATCTTACTTGCAGCACGAGCCACTCTATTCACCAGCGACATGGATTTCCGTTCGAATCCTGTCGGAGTAGGATTATTGTTAGTGCTATGTATACATACTTTTATAAAACACAAAATATCCTTACGAAATAAGAACTTAGTCATCCTATACGCTATCTTGACCATATGGACTGTGCTACACTATCTCACAGACATAGAATTCAAGATTATGCCCTATCTCATCTTGTATATCAACATTACGGTAGGATATAGTTTAGTCAAAATATTCGGCAATAAGCTTTATGAGAAAACCACCCAATACATTACGTACCTAACAGGCATCAGTCTGATATTATGGATGATAATGCATGTTATCGGTATAGGATTCTTCGAGTCCATTGGCTTCATGCAACCCGCATCAAGCACCAGTGTGGCCTCCCTACTCATCTTCAATGTACCCAACATTCATATCTATGAAGGGAAAGGAATAGGACCGTTTATGCGAAACTGCGGATTCGCCTGGGAACCTGGACTTTTTGCTTCATTCATCTGTTTCGCCATCTATTTTAACCTGCTTATAAAAAAACGGATAAAAAGAAACCGTAGTTTCTATATCTTGACACTGGGATTATTCAGCACATTCTCTACAACTGGATATTCTGCTTTCCTCCTGATAATAGCAAATTATTTCATTCTACAAAATAGCAAGAAATCAACTCAAATACTGTATATTATTGTGGGCATACCAACATTTCTGTATATCATGAACTTACCTTTCATGGCAGACAAAATAAAAGAAGAAAATGAAAGTGAAAATTTTCTATACAATAATAACCAACTTACCAGTGAAATAGAATCAGAAAAAAGAACAATGACAGTAAGACGCTGGGAAGGAATAATAATGGACTATCTCAATATACAAGACAGACCCATTTTAGGATATGGTACCATAAACAATTCTTATGTAAACACGCACATATCCTCTTATCTGCTTAGCAGCAACGGAATAGTCAGTACATTCGCTCGATTCGGCATTGTGTTAGGACTATTAATAAATATAGTCTTCATCCGTAACACAAATTACATTGATAAATTATTCAGGCAGAAATACTGTATGTTTTACATTCTGTATATGACACTTTCCATCAGTTATTCTTTTACTACATTGGCTTTGATGATAGCCTTATGCAGTAGCAATTTATGGATAAGCAAATCTCAAAAATATATCAAATGAACCATACTCCACTTTTCTCAATCGTTACAGTCTGCTACAATAGTGAAAAAACTATTGCCCGAACGTTAGAATCTGTCCTTGTGCAAGAGTTTAAAGACTATGAGTACATCATTGTAGATGGCAACTCCAAGGACAATACATTAAACATCTTACATGAATATGAGTCCAAATTCGAAGGACGCATGAAAATAAAAAGCGAACCGGACAAAGGTATCTACGATGCTTTCAACAAAGGAATCCAACGTTCGAATGGTATTTATGTATGGATAGTAAACAGTGATGACTATATTGAACCGCAAGCACTGAAAGAATTAGCACAATTGATAGAATCATTTCCAAAAGATTATTTACCTATCATCGCTTCGTCCATGCGTTTTATTCACCAAAGTCCAATCCCTCCAACTATTTATACTCCCAATGAAGAATTATGCAGGAAAAGTTACAAATCATTAGGTATGGGAATATTACACCCTGCCACATTGATTCCCCGAAGTATCTATCATCAAATAGGTATTTACGATGATAGGTTTTCCATTTCAGCAGATATAGATTGGTTTATAAGAGCTTGTGATGCACGACAGCCCATATACTTTTCTTCTATTGTTTCAATTAATATGTACTACGGAGGAATTTCAACGATTTCACATTTCTCAAAGTTCTATCATGATAAAACTATATTCTTCAATAAACATTCACACAACTTAATTCAAGAAAAATTCTATTTATTTCGATGGACTATAAAATACTTCCGTAACTACTTAATATCCAAAATAAAAAAACTAAAACATGAACAACATACAAAATACTAAAAATTGCTATGGTTGCGGTGTATGTGCAATGGTATGCGGAAAAAAAATTATTTCCATCGTACTGAACAAAGACGGCTTTTACGAACCAACCATCTCTGATTCTTCCCGATGCACTGGATGTGGATTATGTGTAGAAGTATGTGCATTTGCTCACGATACACTTGCCACTCCCAATATGCCACAAGTCAGTTATGCAGCATGGAGTAAAGATGCAAGGATAAGGACAATATGCTCTTCAGGAGGTGTCGGATTTGAAATTGCCAAAGACTTGCTGGCAGAAGGATATAAAGTATGTGGTGTCCGATACAATACTGAAAACAAAAGGGCAGAACATTATATAGCCACCGAATTAAAGGAACTTATCCCATCTACCGGAAGCAAGTACATACAAAGCTACACTGTAGAAGCTTTTAAAAAGATAAACAGAAAAGAGAAATACTTGATTACCGGAACTCCCTGTCAAATAGATTCATTTCGTAGATATATCAAAAAAATCAAGGCAGAAGACAACTTTATACTGATGGATTTCTTTTGTCATGGTACTCCATCTATATATACATGGAAGAGATACGAACAAATGGTAGAAAAGCAAGTCGGCCCTCTAACCTATGTATCATGGAGAAATAAGCTTTCAGGACAGCCGAACTCATGGAACATGAGCATAGACAGCGAAAAGCATAATGACAGGATAAACTGGCACGACTCTTATAATATGTTAATAAAAGGAGAAAAACAGTTTTACAATTCCAAAGCCAGCCAAGGAGATATTTTCTATCAATTATTCTTCAGAAATGCCTGTTTGGGAAAAGCTTGTTACTCCTGTTGCAAATACAAGTACAATCACTCATCGGCTGATATACGAATCGGTGATTTATGGGGAAAAACTTATGAAAGCAATCAGAAAGGAGTCAGTGCCTTAATTGCCTTTAGTCAACGAGGAAGAAATGTCATACAAAAGCTAAAAAGCACCGAACTGGTAAAACATCCGTTTGAGACAGTGGCCGAAGGGCAAATATCCCATCGTCTGAATGAGCCTCAAACAGCCCGAATAGTTGTACTATCACTTCTAAGACAAAAAATGATTCCACTGAAGCTAATAGTTTTAATAATGAAAGTACTACTGAAATTAACCAAGAAAAACTTATGAAAAAAATCGGACTTATCACTATTTATTCCGTCCCCAATTATGGTTCTGTATTACAAGCATATGCTACTCAAGAAGTATTAAAAAAAATGGGTACTGATTGCTATATCATTAACTATACATACCCTAACCAATGGCACTACAGTATAGGATTTAAAAAGCCCAATCTAAAAAACAAAGTTGCACAGTTTTTGGGAGTACGAGCTATACATCGCAAACAGAAGAAACTGCAAGCATTCAAAAAAAAATATTTTCATTTTACCAAAGAATATCCAACATTAGATGCTCTACGACAAGAAAACTGGAACGAATATGATGTCATCGCTACTGGAAGTGACCAAATATGGAATGCTAAGTATCTAAAAGGAGATTCCACTTTCATGCTTTCTTATCTCCCAGACAATATAAAACGAATTTCCATCGCTTCAAGTTTTGCCTTAAAATCACTTCCTCCACAATATATAGATAAATACAAAAAACATTTATCCAAATTCAATGCACTTTCTGTACGCGAACAAAACGGAATCAACATAATCAACAATGAATTGTCTATAGACAAAGAAGTCAAAATCATTTTAGATCCTACCCTGCTTTTGTCAAAAGAAGAATGGCTAAACCTTATTCCACGTTCAAACTTCCATAAGACAAGTAAATATATTCTTTTTTACATGTTGGACTATGCTTTTAACCCCAAGCCATACATTTTTGAAGTAACTGCATATTTAGCTACCAAATACGGCTACAAAGTTATTGCATTAGAAGGGTATAAAAAGAAAGAAGAAGCCTGTGGAATTGAAATGACAGACAAAACCGATGCTTCCATTTATGAATTTATAGACTTGTTTGCCAATGCCGACATGGTGATAACTTCTTCTTTTCACGGAACTGCTTTTGCTCTCAACTTCGGAAAACCTCTTGTTTCTATCATACCTAACGATAAAGGAGATGACAGACAATCAACACTGCTGACAACCTTAGGGTTAGAACAATGTGTTATTCCCATTGGTACTGATTTGCAACGCATTTTCCCTATCTACGATACAAGTTCAGAACAATGCAAATTAAACATGAAACGAGTAAAGTCCATTAATTGGATAAAACAAGCCATATCCCAATAACTTAAAAAATAAAAGAAAACATTTTCATGCCACAATTCTATACACTTAAAATAAAATTCAATGATAAAGAAAATAATCCACTTTATTAAAAATCAAAAACATTATCTCTCTTCTGACAGATACATAGCTTTTTTACGATCAAAAGAAATCACAATCGGAGAAAATTGTATCATTAGATTCCCAAGAAGTACATTTATCGACCTTACTCGCCCACATCTTATCTCAATAGGAAACAGGGTAGATATGAACATCAATTTCAAAATATATACTCATGACTGGGCTTCGCATGTATTCATTGGAAAATACAACCAAATGGTTAACTCGTCTGGAAGTGTTACTATAGGAAATAATATTTATTTTGGAGCAGATTGCACGGTACTGAAAGGTGTATCCATAGGAGATAACTGCATTATAGGAGCCGGGAGCGTTGTTACCAAATCAATTCCTCCCAACAGTGTAGCCGTAGGTAATCCTTGTAAACCTAAAATCCGCAAGCAATCTCAATGGCAATCTCAATTGCAGTAAAGAGCT
>ENA-OPXI01001458-OPXI01001458.1-human-gut-metagenome-genome-assembly--contig:-NODE-1458-length-12581-cov-3.045984_pt1 | contig 12581 bp, 10 predicted proteins | sample MGYA00241520_ERZ502032 | MGnify/ENA primary metagenome ERZ502032 (study PRJEB25962, sample SAMEA2042106) | human gut metagenome | biome: human gut; feature: human-associated habitat; material: faeces...
AGGAATTTTCTTTTCAGAAGGAGACAGGAGAAAAGGTGCCTGTAACGGTCAAAGCATTTAAATCTACAGATGAGGGTGTGGCGTTTTTGATTGAGGCAGAGGGAAAGGTGCTTTATCACGCAGGAGATCTGAATAACTGGGTCTGGGAGGGTGAACCGGAGGAATATAACTGCCGAATGAGCGAAGCATTTCACAGTGAACTTCTGAAAATAGCTGGAAATCATATTGATGTGGCTTTTATGCTGCTGGATCCCCGGCAGGGAAAGGACTTTTATCTGGGAATGGATGATTTTATGCATATGGTGGGAGCTGATATTGTGTTTCCCATGCATTTCTGGGGAGATTTTGGCGTGACAGAGCGTTTTAAGACTCTGCCCTGTGCAGCTGACTATGCAGAAAAGATTATGGAAATTCGTTGTCAGGGGGAAAGCTTTCAGTTATAGTATAAATTGCGGAAAAGAAAGGAAGAAACAGTTATATGATACTTATCAAGGGAAGCCGGGTACTGGATCCGGCGGGAAAGACAGACAGCAGAGCAGATCTTGTGATTGAGGATGGAATCATCAGAGAAATCTGCCCTCCGGATACGCTGGGAGGAAGAACAGAAGCGGAATATGAACAGATAATCGATGGAACGGGTCTGGTGACGGCTCCGGGTCTGGTGGATGTTCATGTCCATTTCAGAGATCCGGGCCTGACCTATAAAGAGGATATTCATACAGGAGCGGCTGCAGCTGCCAAAGGAGGCTTTACTACGGTAGTATGTATGGCAAATACAAAGCCGTTAGTTGATAATGAGGAAACGCTGCGCTATGTTCTTGAAGAGGGGAAAAAGACAGGAATCCATGTACTCAGCTGTGCCGCTGTGTCAAAGGGATTTAAGGGCGAAGAACTGACCGATATGGAGGGCCTGCTGGCTGCAGGAGCCGCCGGCTTTACAGATGACGGAATCCCCTTAATGGACGGCCCCTTTGTGCTTAAGGCTATGGAGGAGGCCGCCAGACTGGATACAGTGATCAGCTTCCATGAGGAAGATAAATCATTTATCCGTGAAAACGGCATCAACCATGGCGCTGTATCCGATCAGCTTGGGATTTATGGTTCCCCTTCTCTGGCAGAGGATTCCCTGGTAGCAAGAGACTGTATGATCGCTCTGGAAACAGGAGCCAGAATCGATGTTCAGCATATCAGCTCTGGCTATTCCGTAGAGCTGGTGCGTCTGGCAAAGAAGCTGGGGGCAGATGTGTGGGCTGAGGTAACGCCTCATCACTTTACGCTTACCGAGGAAGCAGTGCTGGAACACGGAACTCTTGCGAAGATGAATCCTCCTCTGCGTACGGAATTGGATCGCCAGATGCTGATTGCCGGCTTAAAGGACGGAACCATTGATATGATTGCCACCGATCATGCGCCTCACAGCAAGGAGGAGAAGGAGAAGCCTCTGACAGAAGCGCCCAGCGGCATTATCGGCCTGGAGACCTCTCTGCCTCTGTGCGTGACGGAGCTGGTGAAAAAAGGACATCTTTCCTATGTGGAGCTGTTTGAAAAAATGTGCCTGAATCCGGCCAGACTGTACCGCCTGGACAGCGGCTATCTGGCAGAGGGAGGCCCGGCGGATCTGGTGATTTTTGACGACCAGGAGGAGTTTGCGGCAGGCCCCTTTGCATCGAAGTCTTCCAACTCTCCGTTTACAGGGAGAAAGATGTTTGGCAGGGTAAAGACGACGATCTGCAGCGGAAAGGCGGTTTACCAGGGGTGATGAGAGAAAACGGAAATCTCCGCTATACCACGCTCTTATTTGACGTGGACAATACCCTTTTAAATTTTGACGCTTCGGAGGAGGAGGCTTTTAAGAGCCTGCTTCTCCATTTCGGCATGGAGCCGAAGGACAGCCTGCTTCAGGAGTACCATCAGATTAACAGAAGCTGCTGGGAGCTGTTTGAGGAAGGAAAAATGGAAAAGGAAGAGGTGCTGCTGCGCCGCTTTGAAATTTTCTTTTCCCGCCATAACTGCCAGGCGGACGGGAAAGAGGCGGAGGCCTTTTACAGGGAACGGCTGGGAGACAGCGCCATTCTCATTCCGGGGGCCCTGGAACTCTGCCGGGATTTAAGCCGGAAGTATGATTTGTACGTGGTCACCAACGGAGTGGCGGACACGCAGTACAGGCGTCTGAAAAGCAGCGGCCTGGATCCGTATTTTAAGGGGCTTTTCGTCTCTGAGGAGGCGAAAAGCCCGAAGCCACAGAAAGAATTTTTCGAGTACTGCTTTGAACAGATGCGGCTTCTCGGCGTGGAACGTCCCAAGGAGAGAAGACGGGAAATGCTTTTAATAGGCGATTCTCTTACCTCAGATATGCGGGGAGGGGAGAACGCAGGCGTCGACACCTGCTGGTACAATCCGAAGAAGCTTTCCAACGATAAAGATGTTTCCGTGACTATGGAGGTTTCCTCCTATGAGGAGATAAGGGAGATTCTTCTCTTCTGAAGCGTAGACTATAGAGGAAATGAACCGCCTGAATCGAAAACGCAGCCGGTCAGTCAGGCGGTTCACTTCCACCTGCTTTAATCTGCGTTTCCTTTTCTTCAAAGAATAGACAGAACAGGAGGCATTGCGATGGCAAAGACCATGTTGAAGAGAGGCGCAGGTATTTTAATGCCTGTTTCCAGCCTTCCGTCGCCCTACGGCATCGGAACCTTTGGAGCCTGCGCCTATGAATTTGCAGATAAGCTTGTAAAGGCCAGACAGAGCTACTGGCAGGTGCTTCCCCTGGGGCCTACCAGCTATGGGGACAGCCCCTACCAGTCCTTTTCCGCCTTTGCGGGCAATCCGTATTTTATTGATTTAGACGTTCTGAAGGAGGAGGGACTTCTGACAAAGGAAGAGATCGAGTCCTGCTGCTGGTGCGACAGGGAGGACGAGGTCAAGTATGACGCAGTCTGCTATTACCGGTTCCCGCTCCTTAAAAAAGCTTTCGAGCGGAGCCGCTTCAGGGAGACAAAGGAGTACGAGACGTTCTGCCAGGAGAACAGCGGCTGGCTGGAGGACTACGCCCTGTACATGGCGCTGAAGGGCCATTTTAACCAGGAGGAATGGCTGAACTGGGAGGAGCCTATCCGCCGCAGAGAGCCGGAAGCCGTAGCGGCATACAAAGCAGAGCTTTCAGAGGAGATGGACTACTGGAAATTCCTGCAGTTTAAGTTTTACGGGCAGTGGGATAAGCTGAGGGCCTATGTAAATGAAAAGGGCATTCAGATTATCGGAGATATCCCCATTTACGTGGCCTTAGACAGCGCGGATGTGTGGGTGCACCCGGAGCTGTTCCAGCTGGATCCGGAGACCTTAAAGCCGTTAAAGGTGGCGGGAGTGCCGCCGGACGCGTTTTCAGAGACAGGGCAGCTGTGGGGAAATCCCCTCTATGACTGGAACTCTCTGGAGAAGACGGATTTCGCCTGGTGGAGAGACAGGATGAAGGCTGCGGCCAGGCTGTACGATGTGGTGAGAATCGATCATTTCATCGGAGTGGTGCAGTATTATTCCATTCCCTATGGCGCTGAGGACGGAAGGACGGGAGAGTGGAGAAAGGGGCCTGGAGAGAAGCTTACGAAGGCTGTCAATGAGGCGGCCGGTAAGACGAAAATCATTGCCGAGGATCTGGGCGTTTTCTGTCCGGAGGTAAAGGAGCTTCTGCAGAAGACCGGTTACCCGGGCATGAAGATCATTGAGTTTGCCTTCAGCGGAGACCGGTTTAACGAGCACCTGCCCCACTGCTACGAGCCTAATTCCGTGGTTTACGGGGGAACCCATGACAACGAGACGCTGATCGGGTATTTTAAGCCGGAGAAGCGGCAGTGGTGGGAGCTTCAGTACATTGCGGACTATCTGGGCGCGGCCCACAGGGAAGAGGTTCCGGACCGCGTGTTCCGGGCTGCCTACGGATCTGTGGCCAGCGTGGCCATTTTCCAGATGCAGGACGTATTAAAGCTGGACAACGACGCCAGGATGAATACGCCGGGAACCGTAGGGGGAAACTGGAAATGGAGGATGAAGCCGGGGGCCTTTGGAGACAGTGAAACAGGCTATCTGGCCTTTTTAGTGGACACCTTCGGACGGTTTTAGAGTGAGTTTAGAGGAAAAGGAGGCAATCATATGAAAAAGACGGGAAAAATGGCAGCGGCTGTTCTTCTGACAGCATCGGTAGCAGCCCTGGCGTCAGGATGTGGGCAGAAGGAGGCGCAGGAAACTTCTGCGCCGGAGAGCACAGTCAGCCAGACAGAGGAGAGCGCTTCACAGGCAGAGGAGACAGAAAGCCCGGAAGAGGAGAATCAGAGCGGGGCAGTTTCCGTGATGACAGGAACGGTATTGGACGCCGCCATGAACTCCATAGTGATTCAGAATGAAGAGTATCCCCAGGGACTGATTTTCTCCAAGGAAAATTCTGCATCCAGCTTTTCCGAGGGCTTAACCTTAGATATGAATGTTACCCTGTTTTACACCGGGGAGACGGACGGAGAGGACACGACGAAGACAGAGGTGATTCTGGTGAGAGAGAGCCGTGACAGCGACAGCACTCTCACAGCCGGAAGCGTCTCAGGAACCGTATCTGAGGTAACTTCAGAGGCGGTTGTCATCGAGACAGAGGACGGAGAGAAGATATCTGTGGCCAGAGGCCATGAGCTGTCAGAGACAGAGAAGGAGCCGGAAGCCGGAGATCAGCTGACCGTTTACTACTCCTGCCCAGGCGGCGACGAGAGCGTGAAAGAGGCGGAGCTGATCCGCTGATTGAGAGCGGAAGCCGGAACACGAAATCCCACAAAATGATTGACATTTTTAAGAACTGTTGATATATTGAAACAGTATGGATTTGCGGATTCATAAAAACAGACAGATGGGAGATGAAAGGATGAAGATGTATTTCTGCAGATAATTCAATTGAATGAAGGCATAGAAGGCAGACGGCAGCGTCCGCTTTTTGGCAGAGCAGAAATACGGAATTCTTTTCGTCGATTCAATATCATATGAAGCTGGTAAACCGCTGTTTCCGGCGCCTGTTTTGAGATTGCAGGCGGGGCTGAAGCCGGAAAACAAAAGCCGAAGGGCTGATGCAGGCGGCATAGACCTCAGATATCAGTATTCATGGAAGGGATGCAGAAGATTTTCTGCATCCTTTTTTTGTTTCACAGGAAGATGACGCCCGGTGAAATAAAAACGCTCTGCCGGCCTGAACACTGAGAGGAGGAATGAGCGATGGCGCAGATACAGGCAAAAAATTTATCCTTCCGCTATGACGGCGGGGAGGACGTGTTTACAGATATGTCGTTTTCCATAGATACGGACTGGAAGCTGGGGCTTGTAGGGAGAAACGGAAAAGGAAAGACAACGCTTTTAAGGCTTTTTATGGGGGAATACGAATACGAGGGCAGGATTTTGTCCTCCGAGCCCTTTGAATATTTTCCATATCATGTTCCGGATCCTGATAAAAATACCATAGACGTTCTGGATGAGGTCTGTCCGGACGGAGAATTCTGGATGCTTCTGCGGGAGATGAATCTGCTGGAGCTTCGGGAGGAGACGCTGTTTCGCCCCTTTTCGTCCCTGAGCAGAGGAGAACAGACGAAGGCTCTTTTAGCGGCTCTTTTCTGCCGCGAGGGAAGATTTCTTTTGATTGACGAGCCCACCAACCACCTGGACGCAGAGGGCAGGCGGCTTGTCAGCCGGTATTTAAACAGGAAGAAGGGATTCATTCTGGTATCCCACGACAGAAGCTTTTTAGACGGGTGCATTGACCATGTGATGGCTCTGAACCGGGAGAGCGTTGAGATTGTGCAGGGGAATTTTTCTGCCTGGCGTGAGAACAGGGACCGCCGGGACGCCTTTGAGCGGCAGGAGAACGAGAAGCTGAAAAAGGAGATCGGGCGTCTCCAGGCTTCCGCCGCTGCCGCCTGCGCCTGGGCAGACCGATCAGAGGGAATGAAAATCGGAACCGGATCCTTTGTGGGAGGAAAATTCATTGGAACCAGAAGCTATCTGGGTGAAAAATCCAGAAAAATGCAGCAGAGGAGGAAGAATCTGGAACAGCGCCAGGAGCGGGCGATCCAGGAAAAGGAGAAGCTTTTAAGGGATGTGGAGGAGGAACAGCCCTTAAAGATACTGCCTCTGACTCACTGGAAAAAGGAACTGATCCGCGTACGGGATCTGAGGCTTTCTTACCAGCCGGGAGAGGAGGCAGGATCTGGCCTTTCGGCCCGGAAGAAGGGACAGGGGCTCAGCTTTGTTCTGGAACAGGGACAGCGCATTGCATTGACAGGAGGAAACGGGAGCGGAAAATCTTCCGTCATCCGGGAAATCCTGAAAACTGCCGCTCAGGAGACGCAGGAGGCTTTTAAGGAGGCACAGGCAGACGGTCCGGAGAGAGGCGCATGTGGTCTGATCCGGTTAAGCGGGGAGCTCTCTCTGCCGTCAGACCTTAAAATCTCCTATGTGCCCCAGGACGCTTCCTTTCTGAAAGGAGATCTGACGGCATTTGCCAGAGAGCAGGAGGTGGATCGTTCCCTGTTTTTGACTGTTCTCAGAAAGCTGGACATTCCCAGAGAGCTGTTTCATAAGCCTATGGAGCAGTACAGCGAGGGGCAGAAAAAGAAGGTTCTCCTGGCGAAAAGCCTCTGCCAGCAGGCCCATGTCTACGTGTGGGACGAACCTCTCAACTACATCGACGTGTTTTCACGGCTGCAGATTGAGGAGGTGATCCGCAGCAATCGTCTGACCATGCTTCTGGTGGAGCACGACCAGGCCTTTTTAAAGGCCGTGGAGGCGGAGGAGGTACCGGCGGGGATCGTTCTGTAACCGCTCAGAGGATAAAGATTGTTAAGGAAATATCAAAAATATACAACTGTCTTGTCATATGTAAAGTCTGGTAGTATAATAGCCACAATTGCGCTTAAGACAGATGAACAGCAAAGAGAAGGAGATAGATATGACAAGAACTATTGCAGAGGAGATTAAACGGCTGAAGGAGGAGAAGAACGCGGTGATCCTGGCCCACTACTATGTGCGCCCGGAGGTGCAGGAGATTGCCGACTACATCGGCGATTCCTTTTACCTGAGCAAGCTGGCGGTCGGACTTGAGGCACAGACGATTGTGATGTGCGGAGTTTCTTTTATGGGAGAGAGCGTAAAGATTCTGAACCCGGAGAAAACAGTGCTTCTTCCGGACGCGTCCGCAGACTGCGCCATGGCCCACATGGCTTCCGTGGAGACTATTGAACAGATGCGGAAAACCTGGGAATTGTCTGAATTGCAAAGAGGAGATAAAGTTCAGAAAGCCATTTTGACGGTTAATCAGGAGCTTTCCAGCCCGACTATGAGCCCGGTGCTGCCGTTAAATCATACATCCAAGGAATTTGCGGAAAAGGTTATGCAAATTCTTGCTTATAAGAGGATTCCGGCGCGTATTGCCTGGACTATCAAGCTTGAGGAAGGGAAAAAAACAGAACGTCCGGATATTATGTTGGAAGCTTACTTGGACGGGAAGTGGACATTATATGATTTGAATACGGCCAAAATAGGGCTGCCGAAAAACTGGGTTATTTTTCAGCGCGGCGGCGTATCGCTGCTGGATGTTCGCGGCGGGGAAGATTCAAAAGTTATGTTTTCAGTTTTGAAATCAGTTGCGACGCCGATGAAAATGGCTGAGCATCGGGCAAAAGCTAATGATACGTTGATGAGTTATAAATATTCCATTTATACATTGCCGATTTTGGAACAAAACACTTTGAAATGGCTGATGATTTTTCCTCTGGCAATTTTGGTGGTCGTTATTATGCGCAATGTTATAGGCGTGGCGACAATGGGAACTTTTACGCCGATGTTGTTGGCTATGGCGTTGGTTAAGACCGGGTTTTGGCCGGGGTTGATATGTTTTTCGGTAATGATTCTGCTGGGGCTGGTTATGCGCGCTTTGGTGGCAAAGCTTAATCTGTTGTTAGTTCCGAGGATATCTTTTGTTGTTATCTTTGTTATTTTGTTGATACAGGCGCTGACTGTTATCGGTTACCGTCTGGATTATACGATTGTCAGTTCGGCAATCTTTTTCCCGATTATTATTACGGCATGGATTATCGAACGGGCTTCCATAACGTGGGAAGAGGAAGGGGCTGTCAATACGATTAAAGAAATTTTGTTTACGTTTTTAACAGCGATGGTTACTTATTTTGTTATCAGTAATGAATATGTCCGCCATGTTATGTTTGCATTTAACGAGCTTAATCTGGTAATCATGTTTATTGTTATGCTGCTCGGTACGTATACGGGATACCGGTTGACGGAACTGACCCGTTTTGCGCCGCTGATTAATAAGGACGGGCAGAATGTTTGAATGGCTTTTTAACGGCAAAAAACTGCGCGAAAATGGCGTATTAGGAATGAATGACCGCAATTATTCGGTTATTGCCAAGTATAACAGGCGTTCGCTTTATACGCTTGTTGACGATAAAGTTAAAACCAAAAGGCTGGCAAACAGCATTAATATCAATACGCCGAAAATGATTGGAATTATTGAACACCAATATCAGGTTAAAAATCTGTTGGATATCGTTAAAGGCTATGATACGTTTGTTATAAAGCCGGCGCATGGCAGCGGCGGCAAAGGCGTCTTGGTTATAAAGGAATATGATGCCGAGCATTTTTACAGCGCTTCGGGAGATGTTTTGAGCTTTAAAGACGTTTATCAGCATGTTTCCAATACATTGAGCGGTCTGTTCAGTCTGGGCGGCAAATATGACGTGGCGCTGATTGAGGAAGCGGTCAATTTCAGCGATGTATTTAAAGATTTCAGCTATCACGGCGTACCGGATGTCCGGGTTATTGTTTATAAAGGGTTTCCGGCAATGGTGATGATGCGTCTGGCGACGAAAGAATCCGGCGGACGGGCTAATTTGCATCAGGGGGCTGTCGGTGTCGGACTGGATGTCCGGACGGGACAGCCTCTGAATGCTGTTATGCATAACAAAACGATTTTGCAGCATCCTGATACAAAAGCGAATTTGATGGATTTGCGCGTTCCGTTTTGGAAAGAGCATCTGATTATCGGGTCATTGGCGTACGACATGACCGGTTTGGGATATCTGGGAGCAGATATCGTGCTTGATAAGAACCGGGGACCGATGATGTTGGAAGTTAATGCACGGCCGGGATTGGCGATTCAAATTGCCAACGGCAGAGGATTGAAGAACAGGCTGAAAGAAATTGACGAAACTTATCCGACCGGCCTTTCGGCGGAGGAAAGGGTAGATTTTGTCTTGAATAGCGGAAAATAAAAACCTAAATATAAGGCAGAAGAAAAAAGCAATGAGTTGCTGCGGAAAGAATATGTTAGGAGTTTACAGATGTCTAATGTTTTAGGGAAAAGCGAAACGAAAAGCCTGAATAAAAGCGATACGAAGAATTTGGCAGCGGAGGAAAAAAAGAAGCTCGGTGTCAGTGAAACGAGGGGAAAGAAAATGAAATATTCATATAATGTGAATGACCCGGAAAATGCATTGGTTATGAAACTGAAAGAGGGGGAAGTTGTCATAGAGATGTATCCTGATGCGGCGCCAAACCATGTGGCAAGAATAAAGGAGCTGGTGCGCGAGGGGTTTTACAACGGTTTAAAATTTCACCGCGTTATTGACGGATTTATGGCACAGACGGGATGTCCGCTCGGTAACGGCACCGGCGGAAGCGGCAAGAAGCTGAAAGCTGAATTTAATACAATTCCGCATACGAGAGGTATTGTTTCCATGGCTCGGGCGATGAGTCCGGATTCGGCAGACAGTCAGTTTTTTATCTGTTATGACGATTGTCCGCATTTGAACGGGCAATATACGGTTTGGGGAAAAGTCGTTTCCGGTATGGAATATGTTGACAAGATTAAAAAAGGCGGCGGTTATAACGGAATGGTCAGCCAACCGGATGAGATTATCAGTATTCAGGTTATTTCCGATTTGTAGATGACTGATTTACAAAACGCCCCGGAGAGGGCGTTTTTGTTGACTAAATATCGCTTGCCAAGGGGAGGTGAATGTAGTAAAATAATTATATGATGAGTTGAGCGGGGAATGCAGGATGGAAATAACTTTATTAAAGGAAGAAGACGTCTGGGGCGACAGCGCGTTGGAAGTAATACAGGCGTATGGTACAAGAACAGGCATTTCGGATGCGGCAATCGTTTTGGGTACCTTTGTAGGTTATGGGTCTAGAAACAGTGCCGGCGTTACTTCCGGATGTGTCTGGACAGCATCTTTCCTCGAAGGCGGCAGTCTTTGCGTTGTGGGGGCTTTTGGTAAAGAGTTCAACTTTTTCCCTCGTACGCGTGAAGCAGCGGTTCGTCCGGCACTGTCTGCTTCTGCAACATCCAAAATTAGTCCGAGCAATGTGAGGGAAATGCGTTTTGGCAACGGCAAGACGGTACAGATCTGCGAATACGGAGCCTATCCGCAAACTGTGGCACCTGAATCCATCAGCCAGGAATTAGAGGTTCAGTATCAAAAAAACGCCCTTAAACCGACCGGTAAAAATTATACTTTCGATTCAGCGGAACTTGAGGCCTTCGACACCGGATTTACCCCGCGAAACCATAAAGAATATATGTTTAACGGTAAAAAATATGTTCGTATCGAGGGGAAACCTTGTAGCAGCGGTACTGTTCTGTCTGACGACAGGCAGATTCAAGAAGGGGCGGCGTATTGGTTTGAAGTTCAGCCGATAGAGTGGTTAATGGATCCCAAAGGTACGTGGGTGACCAGGCAGGCATTGTTTGCCGGTGTTCAGTTTGATGTTAAAGAGGAATATGACGGTAATTTTGCCAATACGACGATGTATAATTATCTGCAACAGTATTTTGCAAAGGAAATGGAAGCACAAAAAGAATTTACGGAAACCCTGTCTCGTCTGGCGATTCGCAACCGTTATTTCAGCAATTATGTGAGCGGTTTTGAAAACAATAAGGAATTTTATCCGGCGGGAAAGGATGGTCAGCCGTTTACCCCTGAAAAAGCCTGCGCTATAGTCGATATCACCAATGCGCCGCCGTTTATGCGCGATTTGCTGAAGCTCATTGCCGCATTTCCCAAAGAGGAACAGGGGCAGTTCAAAGATGCGGTGCTGACCGTATTTGATAAAGAACGGGATTGGCGCGACCAGCCGAGCGAGATAGTTCTACTAGGTAAGAAACTGGCGGTTTCCGGCGGCTATGAAAAAGAGTTGAACCAAGTTTTGCAGGGGAAACGGAACGAAACAAATTATTCCGATACTGCACAAAATTCTTTTACTGCACAAAGGTCTTTTGATGTGAGAATGATTAATTTTTCAAGAAAAAGCGAGAGACGGTAATATTCCAACAAAAGGCATAAATCTGTCCGAATAACATGACGACAGTGTATCTTGTTAATGTGAGAGACAGTATGAATGGCAATAAAGATTATACGGTGTGGTCTTTGTAGGAGTTGCGCAGGTTGCAGTGCGTGATAGCGATAGCCAAGGCGTCCGAGGAGTCGTTGTTTTTTGGTTGGCAACCAGGCAGGAGAATCTTTACCATTGTCTCCACTTGTTTCTTGTCTGCTTTGCCGACTCCGGTCAGAGCTTTTTTGATTTTGTTGGGTTCGTATTCAAACAAAGGGATGTTGTAAATTGCCGGCATCAGGAAAACGACGCCGCGCGCCATGCTCAGTTTCAACGATGTTTCCGGATTGGTGTTTAAAAAAGTTATTTCAATGGAGGCTTCGTCCGGCTTATATAATTCAATAATGTGCCGGAGTTCTGTGTAAATGGTGTGCAGACGGTTTGAGAGAGTGTCTTTGGCAGAAGTCGGAATGAAACCGTCTGCCACATAAGACAGACGGTTTCCATTCATCTCAATAATTCCCCAGCCTGTAGAGGAAATGCTCGGATCCAGACCGAGGATACGCATTATTCGGCCTCCAACTGAGCCATAATATCGTCAGAAATTTCTGCATTGTGGTAAACGTGCTGAACGTCTTCGTCTTCTTCCAGCGCATCGATGAATTCAAGAAATTTCTTTGCCGTTTCCAAATCCGTGATTGGGGTTTTTACAGTCGGTTTCCAATCCAAACGAGATGCTGACGGTGTGCCGAATTTCTTTTCCAAAGCGTCGGTTACGGCAGACAAGTCGTCCGGCAGAGTTTCAATTGCGTGAATGTCTTCTTCGGAAACGACTTCATTGGCGCCGGCTTCCAATGCTTCTTCAAACATTTTGTCAGCATCGGCAACAGCCTGCGGATATTCAATATAGCCGATACGTTCAAAGTTAAATGATACAGAACCGGTTTCGCCCATGGCTCCGCCGCGTTTGCCAAAAATAGAGCGGACGTTGCTGGCCGTACGGTTTTTGTTATCAGTCAGAGCTTCAACAATAACGGCAACTTTGTTGGGAGAAAAACCCTCGTAACGCATGGTAGTAAAATCGGCGCCGCCGCCAACCTGCTCGACGCGCGTCACGCCGGGCACATGCTCCTTGAGGATACGCTCGACACCCATGGAAAGCGTCAGCGAGCTCATGGGGCAACCGGCACAGGCGCCCTGCAGCT
>ENA-OPXI01001476-OPXI01001476.1-human-gut-metagenome-genome-assembly--contig:-NODE-1476-length-12477-cov-4.083320_pt1 | contig 12477 bp, 10 predicted proteins | sample MGYA00241520_ERZ502032 | MGnify/ENA primary metagenome ERZ502032 (study PRJEB25962, sample SAMEA2042106) | human gut metagenome | biome: human gut; feature: human-associated habitat; material: faeces...
ACCAGACTTTTTCTTAAAAGTCAAGGCCGCGTTCCACGGACTTCCGAGATGAACCCTTTTTTATCAAAAGGCTCCCAGCCGCATACAGCATAGTCTGCGCAGTTTGCGGATAGGTGCGTTACGTACAGCTCAAGGAAGTTCTCTTTAACAAGATCATCGCTATCAACGAAAGCGATGTAATCGAATGAGCCTTCATTCTCTATAGCATCGAGCGTAACGTTTCGGGCGGAGGACACGCCACCGTTCTTTTTGTGGAAGGTAACGATTCGTTGGTCCTTTGCGGTATATTCATTAAGAATCTGACCCGAAGTATCGGTGGAGCCGTCGTCTACAGCAAAAACGACGAAATTCTTGTAGCTCTGGGCGAGGATGGAGTCGAGACATTCCCGGAGATAGCGTGCCGTGTTGTATACAGGGAGGACAACGGCTACTTTTGCAGTTCTCTGCTGATCAAAAAAGTGGTTGGGTTGGGGAGTGCCGTTTTGATGCATATTTAATATGAATGCGAAAAAGGCTTACGGTTGTTGGATCAACCATGAGCAGGGTACGTGCACATAACTTTATCACAGTACGCCCCCTAACCTGAATTTTTAATAAGCCTTCAAGGGAGCCTCAATTCCCTCGAAGGCTTTTGTTTGGCTCTTCGCAGCTTTGAGTGGGTAAGTGCATGGCTAAGTGGAATCATGCCGTCAGGGGCTCCGCCCCCGACATCCCGGCGTTCGCCGCCACGTGGCTCGAGGGAAAGGCGGGTGTTAACGCTCTTGCTTCCCCCGAACCACAGGCTATTTGCGCTGAATCACCTCGTCAATCTGCTTTCGCGGCATATGCTCGACCTAACGGCCTGCGCTATTCCACGACAGCTTGACGATTCGATTCCGCGCGGGAATTACCCCCATGAAACCGCGAAAGGCCAAAACTCTTGTGGTCAATGACGAGGTGTCATCAGGCCTGCGGCAGACGATTGAGCTGTTCGCGAACCTTGGCAAGCAGAGCGGTGAAGTCGGCAAGACGCTTCTTTTCCGTTTCGACCACCTGAGCCGGGGCGCGGGCAACAAAGCGTTCGTTGCCAAGTTTGGCTTCGCACTTGGCGACTTCGCCTTCGAGGCGGGTGACTTCCTTCGTGAGACGGTCGCGTTCGGCGGCGAGGTCGATTTCAACCTTGAGCATCAGCTTGAAGTCTCCGACGATGGCCACGGGAGCGATCGAGCCTTCGTTTGCACCGGTCATGTCCTCAACGTGCTCGACGGCCTCAAGGCGGGCGAGGGACTGAATGTACGGGGCGGCTTCGAGGCACTGTGCTTCGGGACCTGCGATGACGAGCGGGATGCGCTTGGCGGGCGGAAGTTGCATTTCGCTGCGCAGGTTGCGCACGGCATCGATCATGGCCTTGACCGCGTTCATGCGGGCTTCGGCTTCAGCATCAAGGCGGGCTTCGTCAAAGGTGGGGTAGGCCTGCACCATGACGGAGGTTTCCTCATCTTCGGCGCGGGTGCCTGCGATGACGGAGACCTTCTGCCAGAGTTCTTCCGTGATGAACGGAATGATCGGATGGGCGAGGCGCAGAACCGTTTCGAGCACCGTCACGAGCGTGTGACGCGTGGCGCGGCAGGACGCTTCGTCGCCCTTGAGCTGGACTTTGGTGAGCTCAAGGTACCAGTCGCAGTACTCGTTCCAGACGAAGGAGTAGATGGCGTTGGCGGCAACGTCGAGACGATAGTCGGCATAGGCCTGACGAACGTCACGGACGGTCTTTTCGAGCTCGCTCAGGATCCAGCGGTCGACGAAGGAGAACGTCATCGGTTCATTCGCAGTGGCGCCGATGCCGCAGTCCTGACCTTCGACGTTCATCAGCACAAAGCGGGTGGCGTTCCAGAGCTTCGTGCAGAAGTTGCGGTAGCCTTCGGCGCGCTTGAGGTCGAAGTTGACGTTGCGGCCGAGCGTAGCATAGGCGGCCATCGTGAAGCGGAGGGCGTCCGCGCCGTGGGCGGCGATGCCTTCCGGATAGTTCTTGCGAAGCTTCTTTTCAACCTGCGGGGCCTTTTCGGGCTGGCGCAGGCCCATCGTGTTCTTCTTCACGAGGTCTTCAAGACCGATGCCCTGAATGATGTCGAGCGGGTCGAGCGTGTTGCCTTCGGACTTGGACATCTTCTTGCCTTCGGCATCGCGCACGAGACCGTGGATGTACACGTTGTGGAACGGCACGCGGCCCGTGAAGTGCTTGGTCATCATGACCATGCGAGCGACCCAGAAGAAGATGATGTCGTAGCCGGTGACGAGCACGGTACTCGGCAGGTAGAGGTCGTAGGCCGTGCGGTCGTTGCCCTGCGGCTCGGGCCAGCCGAGCGTGGAGAAAGGGACGAGGGCGGAGGAGAACCAAGTGTCGAGCACGTCGGCGTCGCGCGTGAGCTTCACGCCTTCGCCTGCCTGCTTCTGAGCCTCTTCCTCGCTACGGGCGACATAGACGTTGCCGGCTTCGTCGTACCAGGCGGGAATCTGATGGCCCCAGAGAAGCTGGCGGGAAATGCACCAGTCCTGAATGTTCTCGAGCCACTGGCGGTAGACGCCGCGCCATTCCTTCGGGAAGATGTTGACTTCACCGGATTCGACGGCTTCCAGGCCGACTTCGCCGATGGACTTGCCCGGATAGAGGGTGCCTTCGGGAGCGGGTTTGCTCATAGCCATGTACCACTGGTCGGAGAGCATCGGCTCGACGATCTCGCCCGTGCGTGTGACGCGAGGAACCATGTGGCGGTGTTCCTTGATGCCGATGAGAAGGCCTGCGGCCTTGAGGTCCTCGACCACGGCCTTGCGGCACTCGTAGCGGTCCATGTCGCGGTACTTTTCGGGCACGTTGTCATTCATGCGGGCGGTCTTCGTCAGCACGTTGAGCATTGCGAGATTGTGACGGCGGCCGACTTCAAAGTCGTTGAAGTCGTGGGCGGGCGTGATCTTCACGCAGCCCGAGCCGAATTCGCGGTCCACGTAGCTGTCGGCGATGACGGGGATCGTGCGGCCGGTGAGCGGCAGGACGAGTTCCTTGCCGACCAGCGCAGTGTAGCGCTCGTCCTCTGGATTGACGGCGACGGCCTGGTCGCCGAAAAGCGTTTCGGGACGGGTCGTGGCAACGACGACGCCTTCCGTGCCGTCGGCGGCAGGATAGCGGATCTCCCACATGTGGCCGTTTTCCTCGGCGCTTTCGACTTCAAGGTCGGAGACGGCGGACTGAAGCTTCGGGTCCCAGTTGACGAGGCGGTTGCCGCGGTAGATGAGGCCCTCCTCATAAAGACGAACGAAGGTTTCAATCACGACCTTGGAGAGCTTTTCGTCCATCGTGAAGTAGGTGCGGTCCCAGTCGACGCTGTCGCCGATGCGGCGCATCTGGTTGAGAATCGTGCCGCCCGAGAACTTCTGCCATTCCCAGACTTTTTCAATGAACTGTTCGCGCGTCAGGGACTTGTAGTCAATGCCCTGCTTTTCAAGCTTGCGCTCGACGACGATCTGCGTGGCGATGCCGGCATGATCCGTGCCCGGAATCCAGACGGTGTTGTAGCCGGCCATGCGGTGATAGCGCGTAAGCGTATCCATGACCGTCTGATTGAAGGCATGCCCCATGTGCAGAATGCCCGTGATGTTGGGCGGCGGAAGCTGAATGGAAAAGCTCGGCTTCTTCGGGTCGAGACCGGCCTTGAAGTAGCCGCGTTCCTCCCAGATCGGGTACCAACGCGCTTCGATGGCGGCCGGATCAAAGCTCTTGGCGAGCTCCTGAGTGTTCGTATCAGTCATTGTTAGCCAGTAAAAGGACGATGAGGAGTCTGCAGGAGGCGAGCTTCGGCCTGAGCCGGGACGCTTGGGCAGACAGTATGAAAATTCTGTTATTGTCGCACGAATTGCGGGGTGAAAAGAAAGCCCGCCGAAGTTTTTCAGGCGGGCCATGGTGCGCTGGATCAGCGGCGGGCGATCTTGTCGAGGTCAAGCCGCTCGAGTTCTCGGGAAACGGCCTCGGCGACCAGTCCGTTCACGGAGCGCTCGACATCCCCTCTGACGCGTGCGAGTGCGTTCTGAAGTGCCAGATCGAGCGTCTCGCGCAGCGCATGCTTCACGGCGGCTTCAACGGCAGGAGCGAGCTGTGCGGTGATAGCCGCTCGCTCATCCGGCGTGAGCCGGGCGGAAGATGTGGCGGTCTCGGCGGTGAGCACTTCTGGCGCAGGCGGTTCGTCCGCCCTGATCTGAGGCTGCGTGGAAGCAGCCGCTTCGCCGGCCAGCGTCCTGACGTCTCGCCAGGTGAGCTTCACGCGGTCCGTGAGGTCGACGGCACGGGAGTCGATGACGGGTTCCTTGCGTTCCATGGGCATGGGTCTCCAATGAAAAAGTCGTCTCAGCTTCGGCGGTCGTATGCAGCAAGCTCGACGCCTGCGGCCTTGTACGCGCGGAAGCGGCTGCGGGAGGCCTGAAGTTCCTCGGGCTTCGTGCTCACCACGTCGATGATGCGGCTGAAGCGGTCGAGGTGCTCCTGCCACTCGGGAGGAAGCTGATCGTCCAGAAGCAGAAGCACGTCGCCCTCAAGTTCCTCAAGACGGTTGGAAAGCCTGATGGGCGTCTCGCCTGCGAGAGGACTGCCTGCGCGCACGTGAGGCAGGAATGCCAGATCGTCAAAGCGCCAGAGGAGCGAGTCAAGCTCGCGGAGCCTGCGCTCGTCCGCCGTCCAGACGGCAAGCGTGAGCCCGCGCCGGTAAACGGTTCGGGCGACGAGACAGGCGTAGCGGAGCCGGTCGGGGACGTTGTAGTGAAAGTCGATCTTCTGCATGTCTGTCATTATGGCCGATGAGAAGCTCCCGAGGTGCGGCGATCAGCGCATCTTCTTGAGAAGGAAGCGCATGAGCATCGGCACGGGGCGCCCCGTCGAATGCCTGTCTCTGCCCGACGTGTTGGCCGTCGCCGCAATGTCGAGATGCGCCCAGCGGACGTCCTCTGCAAAGACGGAGAGAAAGGCCGCAGCACTGGAGGCGCCGCCGTCGCGCACCGTCGCCTGATTGGCGATGTCGGCGGCGGGCGTTTTCATCAGCTTGGCATACTCGGCTCCGATGGGCAGGCGCCAGACGTCGTCGAGCGAGTCGCGGCCGGCCTTGATGAGGTCGTGCGCGAGTGCATCGTCGGAGGTGAAGAGGCCGCTGTAGGGGGCGCCGAGAGCAACGCAGCAGGCTCCCGTCAGGGTGGCCGCGTCGATGATGAGCTCGGGCTTCTGACGCGCGGTCCACGTCAGGGCGTCTGCGAGAATCATGCGGCCCTCGCAGTCGGTGTTGAGAATCTCGATCGTCTTGCCCGAGAGGGAGGGGACGACGTCGCCCGGTTTGGCGGCGCTGCCCGAAGGAAGGTTCTCGCAGGCCGCCACGACGCCGAGAAGGTTGACGGGCAGCTTGGCACGGGCGGCGGCCATCACGGTGCCGATCACGACGGCCGCCCCCGACATGTCATAGGTCATGTCGGCCATGTTGGCGGCAGGCTTGAGCGAAATGCCGCCTGTGTCGAACGTGATGCCCTTGCCGACGAACGCGACGGGCGGAAGGGCGGCGTTGGTGCCGCGGTAGCGGATGGCAATGAAGCGGGGCGGAACGGTGCTTCCCTTGGCGACGGAAAGGAAAGCTCCCATGCCGAGCTCCTCGATCTGATGTTCGTCAAGAACCTCGACTTCGACGGTCGTCATGCCCGCAGCAGCGTTTTGAACGGCTTCGGCCAGATATGCGGGCGTGCAGACGTTGCCCGGCAGATCCGCAAGACCTCGGGAGATCGACATGGCCTCTGCCGTCACAACTCCTTCGTCCAGCCCCTGCACAAGCTTGTCGGTGACCAAATCATCGATCCAGAAGATGCGCTTGGTGCGGATGCCGTCATCGTGTTCCGTCTTGAGCGTGAAACGGGGTGTGAGCGCATTGAGGACGGCAGTGGAGAAAAGACGTGCGGAAGATTTGCCGCTCGTCTTCGGGGGGAGCCATTCCTGAACGGCGTAGGCCTGGGATTCCGCCCACGCGAACGCGCGGGCGGCCTTGGCTGCGCATTCGGCAAACACTTTGCGGGAGAAGTCCTTTTCCTCCCCAAGGCCGAGAACTGCAAAGCCGTTGGGGAAGGCCTCCGTTTCGCCGAGGAAGAGCGTGCTGCCAGCCTTGGCGTCGAAGGCGCCGCATTCGATCATGCGTGTGAGAGTGCCTCCGCGTGCTTCATCAAATTCAGCGGCGGAAGGCGTCAGACGAGGCTTGCCGCCGTTCAGAAAGACGCCGGCGATGAAGAGGGAGCCCGAGGCATCATCGGGCGAGGCCGTCGTGATGGCGGTGGAAAGAAATCGAAGAGCGGGAGTCATGCGTGTTTCCTGAAGACTGCGGGATGGCCGTAGGGCCGACAATATTCCATTCTAACTATCCCTAGGGTCAATGGCATTTCAATCCGCCCTGTCCGATAATGAAGAAGTTCAGCTTTTAGGAGTCTTCTCATGGATGCACAGCCGAAACTCAGACTTTCCCGTCCGACCAACCATCTTGAAGCCATTCTGTCGTTCTACGTCGACGGGCTCGGCTTTGAAGTTCTCGACCGCTTTGACAATCAGCAGGGATGGGACGGCGTGATTCTCGGTCACCGAGACTGGCCCTACCAGTTCGAATTCACGGCCCGTCGCGACGAGTCCGTGGTGCCGCCTGCACCGACGCCCGAGCACTTCCTGGTCTTCTGCATTCCCGAGGGCGAATATTGGCAGAAGCGTCTCAAGGCGCTCTTTGAGGCGGGCTTCCAGCAGGTGACGCCTCCCCAGCTCTATGCCGACGAAGGCACAGCCACTTACGAGGACCCTGACGGCTATCGAGTGGTACTCCGTTGCGGTCGATGGAAAAAATAAGGGTACCGTATTCGCGGTATACCAAGCCGGACGGAAACGGTGCATAATGCAATGCCTGTGCATCGCGCGTCGAAGCATAGGTATCCGGAAGGTTCCAAGGGGGGGTAGCTCAGCTGGGAGAGCGCTGCGTTCGCAATGCAGAGGTCGGGAGTTCGATCCTCCTCCTCTCCACCAAAGACCTTTCAAGAAGTCCCGTACGGTTTTGCCGTAGCGGGATTTTTTTTCGCGCATGGATTGCACTCCGCCTTTTCGAGCCTGCGTAGTGACGCTGGGAATTCGGGAGCGGAGCTTTTTCGGAGAGATGACATGGCTGATGAAAACGATGACGACGAGGTCAGGCTTCCCGGACTGCCGCCCAACACGAAGAACTACATGACGCCCGCCTGCTACAGGAGACTTCTCGACGAGCGTGAGCATCTGGTCAATGTCGAGCGTCCCGAGGTCGTCAATGTCGTGTCCTGGGCGGCGAGCAACGGCGACAGAAGTGAAAACGGTGACTATCTGTACGGCAAGCGCCGTCTGCGTGAAATCGACAGGCGCATTCGCTTCCTCAACAAGCGCATCGAGTCGGCCGAGGTCGTGGATCCCGACTCCCGTTCCCCTACGGACCAGATTTTCTTCGGGGCGACAGTGCTCTACTGCGATCAGAAGGGCGAGGAGCACAAGATCCGAATCGTCGGTATCGATGAGGCCGATGCCAATCACGGTGACGTGAGCTGGATCAGTCCGATCGCCCGCGTTTTCCTCAAGGCTCGCGAGGGCGACGAAGTGAAGTTGCCGACGCCGGCAACCGTGACGCACCCTGCAAGCGTGGAGACGCTGGAGATTCTTGAGGTGACGTATACGAGCAGGCAGCCTCGCTGAGGCGTGTTGGTGATGAACCAGAAGGCCGGAGCAGCAATGCTCTGGCCTTCTGGTTCATGGGGAGGCGCGGGAGGTCAGCGTCGTGCCTGACGGCGGCGGTCCGATGGAATGCCCGCCTCGAAGACGCGCTTGACCTGCTCGACGTTGGCGTTCTGGCGGATCGTGCGCATCACGTGCATCAGATGACCGCGGTCGCGGACCTGAATGGTGATGCGGATGAACTTCTGGGCGTCCTCGTCGTCGATCATCATGCCGACGATGCTGGAGTTGGCTTCAGCGACGCTCGTCGCAACCTGAGCGATCGAAGCGTGAGGATCTTCGACGCGGATTTCGAGCGGTACGGCGAAGTTGGCGTTGCGCTGATCGGGCGCCCACTGGACGTCTACCCAGCGTGACGGTTCGGCCTTGCGGCCGCGCTCGACGTGCGGGCAGTCCGCGCGGTGGATGACGAGGCCGTGACCGGCGCGGCTGAAGCCCACGATCTTGTCGCCGGGGATCGGGTGACAGCACTTCGAGAGCTCGACGGCGACGCCTTCATTGCCACGGATGACGATCTCAGGCAGTGCAGTGGTGGCGAAGGCCTCTTTTTCCGTGTCGTGCATCAGGCGAACGAGGCGGTGAATGACGGTGGCGGGCAGGTCCTTGCCGAGGCCGATGGAGGCATAAAGGGCCTCCCTGCTTTCGACGCTCAGTTCGTTCTGGACCTTCTGCCAGACGGTGTCGGGAATGGCGTCGAGAGACAGGTGGTTGCCCTGAGCCAGACGTTCGAGTACGTCGCGGCCGAGGCTTGCGGCCTCGTCAAAGCGGCAGTTGCGCAAATACTGGCGAATTTCGGCTCGGGCGCGACCGGAGTGGATGAAGTCAAGCCATTCGGGGCTCGGGCTGGCGTCGGGAGACGTGATGATCTCCACCATGTCGCCGTTGTGAAGCTGAGCGGAGAGCGGACGGTCCTCGCCGTTGATGCGACAGCCGTTCGTGTGGTTGCCCACGTCCGTGTGGATCTGGTACGCGAAGTCGACGGGGGTGCTGCCTCTGGGCAGGGAGATGATCTGGCCCTTCGGCGTGAAGGCGTAGAGTCTGTTGGGGAAGAGGTCGACCTTGATGTTCTCGATGAACTCGCTGCTGTCCTGACTTGTGCGCTGAATTTCCATCAGGCTCTGGAGCCAGGCGGCGGTGCGGGACTGGATGTCGCTCGAGTCAAAGTCGTTCTTGAACATCCACTGCGTGAGGATGCCGTTTTCGGCGACCTGATGCATCTGCTCGGTGCGGATCTGGAATTCGACGGGAGTACCGTAGGGGCCGATCACGGTCGTGTGCAGGCTCTGGTAACCGTTGAGCTTCGGAATGGCGATGAAGTCCTTGAAGCGGCGGTGGATGGGCTTGTAGAGTCGGTGCAGGGCGCCGAGCGCAAGGTAGCAGTCGTCGACCGAGCGCACGATGACGCGGAAGCCGTAGATGTCGAGGGCGTCCGAGAACGATTGGTGGTTCTCGCGCATCTTGTTGTAGATGCCGTAGATCGTCTTGTCGCGCCCGATGATGCGTGCGCGGATGCCCTGCTTGGGCAGGAAGGCCTTGGTTTCGTTGAGAATGCGTTCGAGAACGGCGCGGCGGTTGTTGCGCATTAAAAGCACGTTCTCGTAGAGCACCTTGTAGCGAAGCGGATATCGGTTTGCGAAGCTCAGCTCCTGCAGCTCGCGGAAGACGTTGTTCATGCCGAGCTGGTGGGCGATCGGCACGTAGATGTCGAGCGTCTCGTTGGCGATGCGGGCGCACTTTTCGGGGCGCATGACGCCGAGCGTGCGCATGTTGTGCACGCGGTCTGCGAGCTTGACGATGACGACGCGAAGGTCGCGGGACATCGCGAGGAGCATCTTGCGGAAGCTTTCGGCCTGTGCCGCGGCAGCGGAGGAGAAGCGGAGCTTGTCGAGCTTGCTCACGCCGTCGACGAGTTCGGCGACCTCGATGCCGAATTTTTCCGCCATCTCTTGCTTGCTCGTGCCCGTGTCCTCAAGGACGTCGTGCATGAGGCCCGCCTGAATGGTCGGAGCGTCCATGCGCCAGGAAGCGAGAATGGAGGCGACGGCGATCGGGTGGGTGATGTAGGGTTCGCCGGACTTTCGAAACTGTCCGAGATGGGCGGCGTCGGCGTAGCGGTAGGCCTCGCGGATCTTTTCGACGTCAGGCGTGGCGAGGTACTGTCGGCAGAGCTCGACGAGCGCGGAGGCGGTGGCGGTGGCCGCAGGCGCCTTGGGCGTGAAGAGCGGCAGGTCGGCCTCAGGCATGGCGGCAGGCGCCACGGCGGTCACGGGAGCCTTGACGGCAGACTTGACGGAGGCTGCCTTGCGCGTTGAAGGAATGGGCTGAGGGGCCTGCGTTTTGCCGTCCTCGCTCGTAGCGTAGAGGTCGTCAGGATATTGAATTTGCTCGGCTGTCATAACGGCAGGGATTCCGTATTGATGAGGAGGGCTTCAGTCGCTGCGGGAGTTTCTTTCGCCTCTCGTCGCTTCGCACTATCGACCGCCCTGAATGCAAAAAGGCCAGGCGTTTCGCCCGCTTTCGCGGCAAAACGTGCCTGACCTGATGAAAGCTTGGTGCGTAACTGACAGTTTACGGCACGCGCTTCAACATTTCGAGTCCGACCTCGCCCTTGGCAATCTCGCGCAGGGCAACGACGGCGGGCTTGTCCTTGGCTTCAACCTTCGGGGCGTAGCCCTGCGTCAGATGACGGGCGCGGTAGGCAGCCACGAGAACCATCTGGAAGCGGTTCGGGATCTTCTTCAGGCAGTCTTCAACAGTAATACGGGCCATTTTGTTTGCTGGATAGATGGGAAAAACGAAAAATCGGCGGTTTGACGTGAGGGTCAGAGCGGAATGCCGAGCGAGGCGAACTGTTCGCGGTGGCGGACGGCCTGCTGACCGAAGGCGAGGCGGCTTGCAACAACCACGGCCTGCATCTGGGAAAGCGCCGTTTCAAAATCTTCATTGATTATAACGTACTCGAATTCGGGCGCATGCGACATTTCGGCACCAGCGCCGAGCAGACGGCGCGTGATCGTCTGTTCGGAATCCGTGCCGCGGTGGTGAAGGCGCCATTCGAGAGCCTCGATGGAGGGCGGCAGGATGAAGATGCCGACCGTGCCGTCGAAGCGTTCACGGACCTGACGGGCGCCCTGCCAGTCGATCTCGAGAAGAACGTCGTTGCCCTGGGCCATCTGGCCTTCGATCCAGATGCGGCTCGTGCCGTAGTAGTTGCCGTGGACAAGGGCGGACTCGAGGAATTCGCCACGGTCGCGCATGGCGAGGAACTCGTGTTCGCTCACGAAGTGGTATTCGCGGCCGTTGACTTCGCCCGGACGGGGCTGGCGGGTCGTGTGCGAGATGGAGAGCTTGAGCGTCGGCTCGAGCTTGAGAAGTGCGTTGACGAGCGACGACTTGCCGGCGCCGGAGGGCGCCGTCACGAGAAACAGCCTGCCTGCGTGCAGCGGACGGGCAGCGGATTCACTGGACATTCGTGTTCTCCATCAATGGCTGACGGCGCGTGTGATGCGGCGCGCGCCGTCGGAGACCCGCCCGAAGGCAGGTCGGAAAAAATGAAAGGTCAATATTTTAAGGGAGACGGCGCCCTCTGTGGCGCCGTCTCCCCGTGATTTTTTTAAGCTGTCTCGCAACGGAACGGTTATTCGAGGTTCTGGATCTGCTCGCGCATCTGCTCGATGACGACCTTCAGCGCCAGAGAGGCGTTCGTCATTTCAATGGCGGCGGCCTTGGAGCCGAGGGTGTTGGCCTCGCGGTTCATTTCCTGCACGACGAAGTCAAGTCGGCGGCCGACGGCGCCGCCCTTATTCAGAATGCGTCGGACTTCGGTCACGTGCGTGTAGAGTCGGTTGATTTCCTCCTCGACGTCCATGCGCATGGCGTAGAGCGTCACTTCCTGACGGATGCGGTCGCTCACTTCCTCGCGGGTGAGCGTGCTCGTTTCGGTAAGTGCTGTGCAGAGGGCGTTTTCAAGGCGTTCCTTGAGCTTGCCCTCGATGTGGGCGAGGATTTCGGGCATGCGGGCCTTGACTTCGGTTACGACTTCTTCAATCTGCTGGCAGTTGTTGAGGAGCACGCTGGCGAGCGCCTCGCCTTCGCGGGCTCGGGAGGCGGTGAAGGCGTCGAGCGCGTTGTTGAGCACGGCAAGCACGGCGCTTGAGACGGCGTCCTGATCGATGCGGTCGTTCACCATGACGCCGGGCATCGAGAGGAGATCCGATACGGAGAGTTCACGGGCGTTGGGCACGGCATCGAGAACGGTTTGCTGCAGTTCGACGATGCGGTTCAGGACGGCAGCGTTGATGCGGGCGGGCACGGCGTTTTCATCCGGGGTGATGTAGCCTCGGATTTCCACCTTGCCGCGAGCAATGCGCTTCTGGATGGTCTCGCGGATCAGAGGATCGGCAAAGCGAAGGTCCTCGTTGAGTCGGAGCGTAAGGTCAAGGAATCGGGAGTTGACGGAACGGCACTCGAGGGTCACGGTTCCGAGCGGCGTGGGGCCCGACGCGACGGCATAGCCGGTCATGCTGGCAACGGTCATGGTTTGAGTCCTGTAGTGTTTGGTTGCGGCCGCATTGGATCTAGATTGAGATGCGGCGGAGAGAATATTGTATGCCATCATTCCCCAAACTTTTTGACGGAGCAGGGCGAACGCACGTAAGCTTTATACGAGTCCCTGAGAACAGGCCAGACAGTGC
>ENA-OPXI01001479-OPXI01001479.1-human-gut-metagenome-genome-assembly--contig:-NODE-1479-length-12451-cov-2.344547_pt1 | contig 12451 bp, 10 predicted proteins | sample MGYA00241520_ERZ502032 | MGnify/ENA primary metagenome ERZ502032 (study PRJEB25962, sample SAMEA2042106) | human gut metagenome | biome: human gut; feature: human-associated habitat; material: faeces...
GCCATGTCGATGCCGTAATAGTCGGGATAGCGCACCTGCGGCGAGGCGTCCTCCACCCCCGTTGTATTGAGATAGGAATAGTTTATGATGAAGGTATGTGCCGCAAAATCATCTGGGCTGTCGTGATAGTAGGCGGAGAGGCTGTTTAGTTTGACACCTTTTTGTAAAGCTCTCTGCATGAGTTCTTCATCGGACAGTTCCGTATTGACCTTGAGCAGAAAATGTAGTCCAGAGTCTTCTTCCATGATGGTGACATAGGAAGCGAGCGGGCTGTTTTTTATGGCATCAAGAAGGCTGTCTCTTTGTTTATGATAGAAGTTTCGCATTCGATTAATATGTTTTTCGAAGCAGCCTTCGTTAATAAAGCGCATTAGAGCGTACTGTTCAAAGTTTGAGACGGTACAGGAATAGAAACTTAACCGTTCCAGAAAGCGGTTGGCAAGTTTCGGTGGGAGTACCATGTAGCTGATTCGCATTGTTGAAGATAGACTCTTAGTAAAGGTATTAATATAGATGACTTTCTGTGTGATATCCATACTCTGTAAGGACGGGATTGGCTTTCCAGTCAGGCGGAATTCACTGTCATAGTCATCTTCAATAATGTAGCGGTCGGCAGAGGCGGCGGCCCAGCCAAGCAGCTCGTAGCGGCGGCTTATCGGGGTAACGATTCCAGTAGGAAAGTGGTGGGATGGAGAAATATGTACCACATCGGCTTCACTTTTTTCTAATTCATCGACAAGGATACCGTTATTATCCATTGGAATATAGTGATATGCCACATTGTAGCTGTTGTAGATTGCGGCAATTTTTTCGTAGCCTGGATTTTCAATGGCATATTTTTTGTCAAATCCCAGAAGCTGGATTAAAAGTCCGTATAAGTATTCGGTTCCGGCTCCAATAAAAATCTGCTCCGGCTGTACATGCATTCCACGAAATTGTTCCAGATGGGTGGCGATTGCCTGGCGAAGTCCCATAATTCCTCCGCAGGGTGGTTTCGTCATCAGTTCTGGACTGTTTGTATTAAAAGTCTCACGCATCAATTTTGCCCAGATAGAAAATGGAAAGTTTTCCGGACGTGTCTGGTTGCTGGAAAAGTCAGCAAGAAAGTCAGACTGCCCAGAGGAAAGTTTCACATTTTCTGTTGTCAGTTTGACTGGTTTTATCACATTATTTTTAAAATCAGAGACATAAAATCCCTTCTTTGGAATGGAGTAAATATATCCTTCCGATAAGAGCATAGGCATTTTCAATCGTAATCGTACTTACGCCGAGATTTTTTGCAAAACTTCTTTTGGAAGGGAGCTTTTCCCCGGAAACTAACTTGCCATCAACAATATCCTGACGGATACATTGATAAAGATGCATGTATAGAGATTCATTTTTTAAGTTTGTAAAAGAATAGGTTAGCATTCGAATTCTCCTTAATGTATGTAATGTGCTCTCGGTGTTTTTCTTACAATTACTTTTGTGACCGATTTTCCATCAGCTGCACCTGAAATTTATCAACATGCGTACCGCGTATGCCTCAAAAATTTTGACACAACTGACAAAAAAATCTCATAAAATCAAAATTAAAAAGATTTCAAGAGTACATATGTATTATTGTATACATCTGACCATACTGGCTGTATGCGAATTGGCTATTTAAATATGGCTAAAGTGTACTATAATATTATACTTGTTTCTAATATTTTTACAAGGAGGATATTTTAGTATGGAAGAAAATAAAACATCGGTCCTCAGTAATGGACTGATCTGGTTTGGTGCAGGAGTTTCAATGTCAGAAATCCTGACAGGAACATATTTTGCACCACTTGGAATGAAAACTGGCCTTCTGGCTATTTTAATTGGTCACGTTATTGGATGTATTCTGTTATTTTTAGCAGGATATCTTGGAGCAAAGACAAACAATAATGCTATGGAGACCGTTGCAGTCAGCTTTGGACGAAAGGGAAACCTGCCATTTTCTATTTTAAATATTTTACAGCTTGCAGGCTGGCTTGCGATTTTAAATTATGACGGAGCTTTGGCAGCGAATGGTATTTTTTCTGCAGGAGCAGGTGTGTGGTGTGCCATCATCGGTGTGTTACTGCTTGTGTGGGTTCTGGTCGGTTTAAAACGTCTTGAAAAAATCAATATGGTTGCGATGACGGCATTATTTTTAATGACAGTCGCTTTATGTTTTGTTATCGTGACAAAGGGCAACGCAGGGGCATTTTTAAACGGCGGTAGTGTGAGTGGTGAAACACTTTCTTTTGGTGCAGCGATTGAACTTGCCGCATCCATGCCATTGTCCTGGATTCCGGTAATCAGTGATTACACTTCAAACAGCACAAAGCCAGTAAAGGCGACGACAGTAAGCACAATTGTTTACGGACTCGTAAGCTGCTGGATGTATATTATCGGAATGTCTGCTGCAATCGGTATGGGAACTTCTGATATCGCACAGATTTCTCTTCGTGCAGGTCTTGGTGTAGTCGGACTTCTTATTATTGTTTTTTCTACCGTTACCACTAACTTTTTGGCAGCACATTCTGCAGGTGTTTCTGGTGAAGTTGTCGGGGAGAGTTTTTCTAAAAAAATCAATGGAAAATACATTTCTGTCGTTGTAGTTATCGTTGGTACGATTGCGGCAATTCTTTATCCAATGGACAATATCGAAGAATTTCTTTATCTGATTAACTCCGTGTTTGCGCCGATGATTGCAGTTATGATTGCTGATTTCTTCTTTAATAAAAAGAGAAGAGCTGTGAAAGAATGGGATTGGGCAAACCTGGCTGTATGGCTTATTGGACTTATTTTATACCGTGCATTGATGCATGTAGATATCATAATCGGTTACACACTGCCAGATATTGTAATTACTGCTGTGTTGTGCATGGTTGTACATCGGATTTTACCACAGAATCACCTTGACAAAGCCATTTAAATGTATGACAATATATCCTAAAAGAAGTACCGCTTTTGTGTAAAATGGTATTTCTTTTAGGATTTTTTATAGCAAGAAAGGCGATAAATTATGTATAACGGAAAAATGGAAACCATTTATGAATCAGAATATATGAACCTGTATGATTTACAGTACAGAGAGGGTGGCCATTACTACTGTGCCAGCCGAAGAAACAAGGATAGAATGGTTGCACTGACACCAGATGAAGAGTGTGGAACCATGCAGCCAGATGCAGTAAGCTGTTTCGTTGTTCTTAATATTAAGGGGCAGCCCAAGAAGCTTCTCTTAAACTGGGAGTATCGTTATCCGGTCGGACAGTATATGTTAAGTGTTCCGGCAGGACTCATTGATAAAGGAGACTGGAATAATCCGAATGCTCTTGTAGATACTGCCATTCGTGAGTTGAAAGAGGAGACAGGAATCGAAGTGGAGGAATCCGATGAGATCAAAGTTGTTTCTCCATGCGTATTCAGTACACCGGGTATGACAGACGAAGGGAACGCTTTAGTATACATTTCCATCAACCGTGATGAGATGCCAAAGATGAACCATGATGGGGCAGAAGGTTCAGAAGTGTTTGAGGGATTCCGTCTGGTAAGTAAAGAAGATGCCGAAGAATATCTTTGTAAAGGAAGAGACGAACATGGAATGTATTATCCATTATTTACATGGGCTGCATTGATGTTCTTTATGGGAGTATAACTATATATGATGTATGGCAACTAAAAAACAGGGGGAAGTTATATGAGAAGGATATTGTTAATTGGAAGAAGTGAAAGTGGGAAGACAACACTAAAGCAGGTTTTACGTGGGGAGAATATTACCTATAAAAAGACACAATATGTCAGCCAGTATGACTGTGTCATTGATATGCCGGGCGAATATGCGGAGAATCTGGATTTGGCGCATACGATTGATCTGTATGCTGCAGAATCCGATGTGGTAGGAATTGTGTTAAGTGCGACAGAACCCTATTCTTTATATCCTCCAAACATAACACCGCTTGGAAACCGCGACGAAGTGGGAATTGTAACCAAGATTGACCACTGGGCAGCGAATCCACAGCAGGCAGCCGAATGGCTAAAACTCACTGGGTGTAAAAAAATATTTTTTACAAGTGCCTATACTGGAGAGGGAATCGAAGAAATCTTTGAATTCCTTCGGGAAGAACATGACATTTGCCCAGTAGAAAAAGTTATGGATGCCCTTCATAAAGAAAGCTTTGGAAAGCAGGCAGAACTTCCTCACTATCACCTTCAGTAAATATATTCAAATATACTCCGAAATGAAACAAGAAGCCTTGACTTTTGTAAGTTACACGCTCTAAGAGTAGTGTACTCTTGGAGTATGTTTCAAGCACGCAATGAAGAATATTCACACACGTTTTAAAATGTCTGCTTTTGCATTGGATTTTGAGAATGTACAGAATTTCGAGAGTAGATAAATATTTAGAAGGAGAATGACTTAATGATACTTCAGATTTTACTTTTATGTGTCGGATTTGTTCTTTTAGTAAAAGGAGCAGATTTTTTTGTAGATGGTGCAGCAGGAATTGCAGGGAAGTTGGGAATCCCGCAATTGATTGTCGGCCTTACTATTGTAGCAATGGGAACAAGCCTTCCGGAAGCGGCGGTCAGCATTACTTCCGCATTAAAGGGAAGTGCCGGAATCACTATCGGTAATGTAGTAGGCAGTAATATTATGAATGTGCTTGTTATTCTAGGAATCACAGCCGTTATAACAAATGTTGCGATTCAAAAATCTACTTTGTATTGTGAGATTCCATTTATGATAGGAATTACAGCTTTAATGATTGTTTTTGGAATAACTAGACGGGCAGTCAGCTTTCCAGAAGGCGTTATATTTTGGATATTGTTTATCGCTTTCCTGGCCTATCTTTTTGTGATGTCGAAAAAGAATAAAGCGGCTGAAGAAGAAGATGAATGCCAGATGTCCTATTTAAAATGCATTATTTTCATTATCGCTGGAGGTATTATGGTAGTCTGGGGCAGTGACCTTGTTGTAGATGCCGCATCGGAGATCGCAAGAGCTTTTGGCATGAGTGAGCGTTTCATCGGTCTTACTATTGTAGCCTTTGGAACATCACTTCCAGAACTGGTTACTTCGGTTACTGCTGCTAAAAGCGGTAATGCCGGGATTGCCATTGGAAATATCGTTGGAAGCAATATCTTTAACATTCTTTTCGTAATAGGAACAACTGCATTGATTTGCAATGTACCATTTGAAAGCAAGTTCCTGATTGACTCTGCGGTGGCAGTAGCGGCAGGTGTTATCCTATGGCTTGGAACGATACGCCATAAAGAACTTCGCAGACCATGCGGGGTTGTAATGCTTGTGGCGTATGTGGGATATTTTGCATATCTTTGCATGAATTAAACTTCTTAATTTTACACATTAGATTTTATAAGTTAGCGAGCTATCTCCAGCCAAAAACAGCTCTCAAAGAGGAAAGCCCCTATATTTGTGGCCGTTAAGCGAACATTCAATTCTCACTTTAAGGGCGCAAATATAGGGGCTTTCCTCTTTGGGGCATCTGTTCGTTTAGGAGCATCTCTCCTGCTTGCGGCAGATCAGTGTTTCACACAATATCCCGCCGCATTACAACCCGTATCCCAATACCGGCTGCTACTACTAAACGTACTAATCTTCACTTTCCCCGCAGTCTGTGAAGCATGAAGAACCTTTCCATTTCCAAGATAAATCCCAACATGATTAGAGCCGTTCTGATGGAACACCAGGTCTCCAACTGTTGCCTGTCTGACAGAAGAAATCGAATACAGATAAGAATGCATCAATTCTAACTGTTCATAGGTTGTGTTTCCGATATATTTGCCGGAAGCACTCTTATAAGCGTCACGCATCAGACTAGAGCAATCAGCATATCCTTTCTGGTTTCTTCGAGACTGGCTGTATTTATCGCCAACTCTTCTTTTTGCGTAGGAGACTGCTTTTGTTCGGTAACTGCTAGAAGAAGCAGTAGTAGTTTTCTTGGCTGTAGTCTTTGATGATGAAGCACTTTTCCTAACATAAATTCCGTATACATAGCCTTTTTTGCCCTTGGAAGTTTGTACTTTTTTCCAGGAGCCATTTGTAGAACAAACCGTCACAGCCTGACCTGCAGATAAACTACCCTTTACACGGCTAGAAAAAGAAGGCTTTGCGCGCAGATTCACACTACTTGCTGTAATGACTGCACGGTAAGAAGTACTTTTAGAGACTGTGGCAGTAGAAGTATTTTTACTTCCAGACAGATAAGATTTGTAAATATAACCTTTTATGCCATTTACCCTGACGGCAATCCAGTTTCCACTTCTACCAGTTTTCGTTACAGATGTTCCGGCAGAAACAGATGTAAGTACTTTCGAAGAACTGTTTGGTTTTGCGCGCACATTTACACCGTCTGTCGTATATAGACGTTGTGCGTGAACAAAAGTTACAGGGAGCATCAAAAAAAGTAGAAGAGAAAAAAGTATTGCCGTATGATTCTTTTGTATGAATTTCGGCAGATGCACAACTTCTTTCGAGTGTTTGTTTGCGTTCATAGATGACACATCTCCTCATATGTAATTTGTAATAAATTGTAACACATTTTTAGGAGAAATTTAAGAAAAAATTTGTTGAAAAGGGCAAGAAATTTGTTCTTTTATTAAAATGTTTGTGGGATGTCGGATAACTGTTGAAATTGTGTAATGCTCTATGCTACCATGGATGAGAAAAGGAAAGGAAGGTAATGATGAAAAAGAAATACATAGCATGGATATTGATAGTATCAATATTATTTTTGGGACGGGGAGCAGATGCGATGGCAAAAACAAGTTTAAGGAAACCTCTTGGTGTGCTGGCAAATGGAGTAGATGGCCAGGTGGTACTTTCCTGGGAATCAGTGCAGGGAGCGGATGGTTATGAAGTGTTTGAAAAAGCGGAAGAAGAAAATGTTTTCCTGAAGTTAAGGGCGACAAAGCAATGTAAGCTTGTCTTTAAAAATAAGAAAAGAGGGAGTGTATACCAATATAAAGTAAGGGCATATAAAATATACAAGAAGAATGGCGAAGAGAAGCGTATCTATAGTTCTTTTGGGGCGGTTGCCAGAACAACGGTAGCAAAAAACTCAACTTCTACGATTAAAAATTTTCTGACAACGGCACTTGCTCCTGTAGGTTCTACCATGTATATCTGGGGCGGTGGCTGGAATAAGGCAGATACCGGGGCAGGTACAGACGGTCTGCGAATTGGACTGAATGCGAGCTGGAGGAAGTTTTGTGCAAAGCAGAAAGCAAGCTATAATTATAGAAAGCACAGGTTTGCATTTGGAAATGGACTGGATTGTTCTGGATTTGTTGGATGGAGTGTATACAACATAAATAAAACAAAAAATGGAAAACAGGGTCAGGGTTATGTTACAAAGGCATCGAAAGCAGCATCTACTTATGCAAAGTACGGCTGGGGAACCTATAAAAAGACGATAGCGGTAAAGGACTGGAAACCGGGGGATATTATGAGTTCACCTACGCATATCTATATTGTTGTGGGAAGCTGTGCAGATGGCAGTGTTGTTTTAGTGCATTCGAGTCCGGCAGGAGTACGCCTGTCTGGAACCCCAGATAAAAAGGGACGAACAAACAGCGAGGCAGTAAAGCTTGCCAAAAAGTATATGAAGAAATATTATCCATCCTGGTATAAGAGATATCCATCCTGCAAAAAAGATAAGAGTTATCTGACGGATTATGCACAGTTCCGCTGGAGAGCAGGAAAGGGAAAGATGATAAGCGACCCAGATGGTTACCAGAAGAAAAATGCAAGACAGGTGCTTAAGGATTTGTACAGTGATAAGTAAATGTTGTTGTATGAAGTAAAATATAAGTATTTTATCACAGAAGAAGTATGTCATGCATTGCATGACGCGCATCTCACAGCAAGAATGCTGGGACATTCTTGAATCTTAAATAATGTATTCTGATAAAAGCTGTTTTGAGATTCTGTTATTTTTTCTTGAATTGAAGAAGAAAAGTAGAAAAATAAATAGAACCAAAGAACAGAAATTCACAGGCAAAGTAAAAAATAGTTTATGTTCAGTATGGCAATTTCGTGGTAAAATACAAATAAAAACGGTAGAAGGCTATTTTACCGTAAAGTGAATGAAATGAGGAGGGCAAAATGAAAAGAAGGATTGATGCCCATGTAGTGATGGAGAAGCTTGTTCCACGGATTACGGAAGAGTATCGAAAGATTTATGACATCCCGGAGAATCATGAGAGCATGGCTATTTTTTCGGCAGACTGCGAGGATGTTATGTGGCTTGCAGTGGATGATGCGACTAAGAAAGCCAAGATTAAAGTTATTCAGATTGAGACGGTTTATGGCGGAGTGGATTATTCGTGGAGCAGATATGGCGGAGAGATTACGGCGATTATTTCCGGCGAGAAAGTTGCAGATGTGAAGAGTGGACTTCAGTATGCAAAGGATTATATAGAGAATAAGTCGGGAAATTATTCTTTAAATGAAGAGGGGACACTTGGCTATTATGTGGATTATGTACCACGGATCGGAAAGTACTATCAGGAGTCTTTGGGACTTAGTGAGGGAACTTCCATTGCCTATCTTGTATCTGCATCGGTAGAGAGCATGTATGGACTGGATAAAGCGTTAAAAGCAGCCGATGTGAAGATTGCAGAATTATCCGAGATTCCTTCCCGTGTTAATACAGGTGGCGCGATTGTATATGGAACGGAATCGGCATGCCGCTCTGCCGTTGAGGCGTTCGCAGAGGGTGTGGAGTATTGTGCGTTTCATCCAATGGATATTGAGTGATTGAACCAGATATTGATTATGTTACATGCATGATATGCATATAAGTGTTATGAATGTAATCAGGTATTAAAGTGATACGGTGTTATAAAAGGCAGAATACATTATTTAAAATGATAATTAAAAATATTGTGATGTTTAAAATGATAATAAAAGTTCTGTCGGAAGCGAAAGGATTTTGTTTATGAAAATTGTAAAAATGGAAACGCATATGCTCAGCCAGAAAGTCATTGCGAATGTGACACCAGAGTTTGCGCGTGTGTATAATATACCGGAAGGACATACGAGTGTCGGATTTTTCTCGGCAGATAATGATGATATTGGTTATCTGGCAGTGGATGATGCCAGCAAAAAGGCAAATATCAAGCTGATTCACGCAGAAACATACTATGGAGGAACAACATGCTCCTGGAGTAAATACGGCGGCAGTGTATTTGTATTGTTTTCCGGACCGAAGGTAGAAGATGTGAAGAGTGGACTTCGATATGTAAGAGACTTTATCGAGAATCATTCGGAACTTTGTAACTTTGACGGGGATGAGGGAACTGCATTTTATGCACAGACGATTCCAAGACCGGGAAAGTATTTTCAGGAATGGTGTGAGCTTAAGCCTGGCGAATCTTATGCCTATCTTGTTGGTGGCCCGATTGAGACAAACTATGCATTAGATAAAGCATTAAAGGCAGGCAATACCCGCGTGGCAAGATATTGGTATCCGCCGTCACATGCGAATTCCAGTGGAGCGGTTCTTGCGGGAACGGAATCTGCCTGCCGGGCAGCGACGAATGCATTTGTGGAAGCCTTAGAGTATGCAATAAAGAATCCTCTTGAGGTATAAAATATATTTCAAAAAAATTCTGGACATTTTTTTTAAGCTGTGGTAGACTGATTAAGATTTGATGTAAAGGCGATGACGAAGAGAAGTAGTGGGAATTATCGCTTCCAGAGAGTGGGGATAGCTGAGAACCCTGCAGAATGAATTCCTGTGAATAACACTTTACCAGCCGCAATCTGAACGAAATCTGTCAATACGGACACAGGCAGATTCCTTAGTAGGTGCGCCGTGACTGTGCGTTAGACAGAAGTTGGTTTTTGAGTGACTGCTTTTCATAAGGCAGTAATTCAGGTGGTACCGCGGAATAATCCGTCCTGAACTAGTTTTAGTTCAGGACGTTTTTTATTGCATAAGATTTTTATCTTGTGGGCTATTAAAGAAGAAAGATGGATTTCCTTTGAGAATGAAATTGTGACTTTATTCTTTTTCAGCAAGAAGACTCCTACCTCTAAGATAGGAAATGAATTGCATTTGTTACCCACTTAATTGATAAAAATATGATGAAAAGCTGTATTATAAGAAGGGAGATTTAGATAAATGAATATTGCAAACATTTACAGAGACAGAACTCTTGATATGCTTAGCGAAGAAAACGTTGGTGAAACTGTCCGTGTGGCAGGCTGGGTAGAGAATATCCGTGACCACGGCGGAGTATCTTTTATTGACTTAAGAGATATGTATGGTGTTCTTCAGGTTGTAATGAGAGATACTACTTTATTAGAGGGAATTAACAAGGAAGACTGTATTTCTCTTGAAGGTGTGATCGAGCACCGTGATGAGGAGACTTACAATCCAAAGATTCCTACAGGAACCATTGAATTAGAGGCTCATAAAGTAGATATGCTAGGAAAGGTATATAAACAGCTTCCATTTGAAGTAATGACTTCTAAAGAAAACCATGAAAATGTACGTCTGAAATACCGTTATCTTGATTTAAGAAATAAAAAAGTAAAAGATAACATGATTTTCCGTTCTAAAGTAATCAGCTTCTTAAGACAGAAGATGACAGACATGGGCTTCTTAGAGATTCAGACCCCAATTCTTTGTGCTTCTTCTCCAGAAGGGGCCAGAGATTATATCGTACCATCCAGAAAGTACAAAGGTAAGTTCTATGCACTTCCACAAGCTCCACAGCAGTACAAACAGCTTCTTATGGTGTCTGGATTTGATAAATATTTCCAGATTGCTCCTTGCTTCCGTGATGAGGATGCCAGAGCAGACCGTTCTCCAGGAGAGTTCTATCAGTTAGACTTTGAGATGAGTTTTGCAACACAGGAAGATGTATTCCGTGTAGGTGAGGAAGTACTTACAGCAACATTTGAAAAGTTTGCACCAGAGGGAAGTGTTGTAACTGCAGCACCTTATCCAGTTATCAGCTACAAGCAGGCAATGCTTGAGTTTGGTTCTGATAAACCAGACTTAAGAAACCCACTTCGTATCGTAGATGTAACAGACTTTTTCCAGAGATGTACCTTTAAGCCATTCCACGGACAGACTGTTCGTGCCATCAAGGTTTCCAATAAGATGTCCAAAGGTTTCCATGAGAAACTTCTTAAGTTTGCCACATCGATTGGAATGGGTGGACTTGGTTACTTAGAAGTAAAAGAAGATTTAAGCTATAAGGGACCAATTGATAAGTTTATCCCTGATGATATGAAGGCAGAGATTCGTGAGATTGCTGGCCTTAAGGCAGGAGATACCATTTTCTTCATCGCCGATAAGGAAAAACAGGCAGCACTTTATGCCGGACAGCTTCGTAACGAATTAGGACAGCGTCTTGATTTATTAGAGAAGAATGCATATCGTTTCTGTTTTATCAATGACTTCCCAATGTATGAGTATGACGAAGAACAGAAGAAGATTATCTTCACTCACAACCCATTCTCTATGCCACAGGGCGGTTTAGAAGCGTTAACAACAAAAGACCCATTAGAGTTACTTGCTTATCAGTATGATATCGTATGTAATGGTGTAGAACTTTCTTCCGGAGCCGTAAGAAACCACAACCTTGATATCATGGTAAAGGCTTTCGAAATTGCCGGATATACAGAGGAAGACTTAAAAGAAAAGTTCGGTGCGCTTTATAATGCATTCCAGTATGGTGCACCTCCACACGCAGGTATGGCTCCTGGTGTAGACCGTATGATCATGCTTCTTCGCAATGAGGAGAATATCCGTGAGGTTATCCCATTCCCTATGAATGGTAATGCACAGGACGTTATGTGTGGTGCTCCAAATGAAGTTTCCGAAATGCAGCTTCGTGAAGTACACATCAAGGTAAGAAAATAAATTCAAAGTATTTTCAGATATGTTTTCATGCGCTGTAATGTTAATGAATGACGTAACTTTTATCTGGACTTTTAATATATTTCCTACAACGTGTTTGAAAAATCTGCCAGAACATTTTTTAAACACGTTATAGCAGAGAATTATTAGTATTTATACAAATGAAAATGGGGGTTTATCTTTGGCATAGGGTTAATTATGGAAAAATATCTTTTTGTGTTATATTTTTCTGTATTTTAGCGTGCTATAGATAAATCTCCTTTTTTTGTGCGGTTAGTGCAGCCTGCAATGGGCACCTATTCAGAAAAATCAAAAATATCTATAGGCATTAAGTAGTTTGTTTCAGCTTGATGAATATCGTTTACGAAGCGCTTTTGTGCATTTGTTCAGATGAACTTTTCTATAAATTATGATATATATATCTGTTGGAGCAAAAGTTATTTTCGAATGCAGAAATAGAATTTATAAATAAACTTTCTTTTGTATTTATGAAAATACATATAAAGAAAAAAATATGATTTCAAATGAAAAGATAAAGGTAAATTTTAATTGCT
>ENA-OPXI01001484-OPXI01001484.1-human-gut-metagenome-genome-assembly--contig:-NODE-1484-length-12426-cov-2.824509_pt1 | contig 12426 bp, 9 predicted proteins | sample MGYA00241520_ERZ502032 | MGnify/ENA primary metagenome ERZ502032 (study PRJEB25962, sample SAMEA2042106) | human gut metagenome | biome: human gut; feature: human-associated habitat; material: faeces...
CTTTCATCTGTTTTGCCGTTTTTCTTATTATAGCTTTTAAACATATGAAAAAAACTGGTTTTATTATACTCTAATGCTCGACTATGTACAAGAAAAACATTACCGTTTTAACGCCTAAAAACAAAAGAAGAACAGCCGATACATATACTCGAACTGTTCTCCTACTTCCGAAGTCCACGCAGCATTGACATTACTGTTTCCTGCTCATTTGTACTCAGATTGTTCCATATCCTTAAAACTTCTTTCTGTTTTTCTGTCAGATTCTCTGAATTACCTTCCTGAAAAAAGTTTGTCATATAAAAATTTTTAACGTCAAACAAAAAATTGGAAGCCACAGTGTTATCCATGACCTCCGACTCATTCTGCTTATTCTACACTGTCCTTACACCCAAATCAGCCCCTCTCTCCATCTTATCTTGTCCCTGCTTTCCCTGGATAATTTTCTTATTGATTTCCAAGCGTTCATGGATTGACGTTTTCTTCTCTTTTCCTGTCATTGCTCTCTTTTGTGCTACTGGCTTTCTTTCAGCTTTCCCTGCGTCCTTAACTGCTGTATTTGCTTCAACGCCGGCTCTTGACACACGCAGACCCGGGCACGGGCTGCATGGAGTTTGAAATTCGCAAGGGGCGGTTCTCCTTTTGGCCGACCGCCCCATACAGCGCAGAACGCCGCTGGGCGGCAAGCGAAGCAGCGAAAAAACGAATAAAAGGGGGTTTTTATATTGCCATTCGTAAAATTTGTTGTATATGACTTATGATTATCGTATTTGCTCTTAAATTTCGGATAACCTGCATGTTCCTTGTTCCCATGCCACAAGTATATAACAATTTTCCACTTTTAGCTACCTTAACCCACCGTCTAAAGCCAGTGGAATTGCGGTAGCCTTACTTTCAAAAAATGCAAGTGCCAGCTCACAGAACCTGTCACCGGCAGCATTTTTCCATACATGACAGAAAAAATATGGGCACCAGATCCGGTCAATCACAGATCTGGCGCCCAGCCAAAAATATTTTATGCTTTAGAATATTATGAGTCAGTAATTACTTCTTAGCAATGTACTTTCTGATATCCAGTGCGATCGCAACTACGATAACGATACCCTGTGCAATGTACTGGTAGTTTGTATCAACACCCAGATACTGTAAGCAGGTCTTTAAGATCTCGAATACCAGAACGCCGATGAGAACGCCGGAGATACGTCCGATACCACCGTTTACAGATACACCGCCGATGGTGCAGGCTGCGATTGCTTCCAGCTCCCAGCCGTAACCCATATTTACAGAGGAACCACCGGATTTAGCGCCTACCAAGAAACCGCCCAGTGCGTAGCATGCTGCTGCTGTGATATAGATGATGATCTTGGTTTTCTTTGTATTTACGCCGGAAACTTCTGCTGCCTGCTCATTTCCACCGATAGCGTACATATATTTGCCGTGAGGCATCTTGTTATATACAAACCACATTACAATACCAACTGCTAAAGCGATCAGGAACAGATAAGGGATAAAACCAAATAACTGTCCTTTTGCAACCTCTGTGTAAGCAGCACGATAACCACCAATAGGAGTTGCGTTGGTATACACCAGGCAGACACCGTATACGATCAGCTGCATACCTAAGGTTCCGATGAATGCAGGAACCTGCAGATAAGAAACTACGATACCGTTGATAGCACCAAAGATAGCACATACAGCTACACAGATAAGCAGTACAGCTGCTACCCACCATACACCATAAAATGGCATATTAGGGAAAAACTTGCCGCTGTAATCAGCTTTCTGAAGCAATGTACCTGCCAGGCAGGCAGATAAACCTACCATACGTCCTGCAGAAAGGTCAGTACCTTTGGTGATCAGACACCCGGATACGCCGCAGGCGATGATGAAACGTGGTGCTACGTTAAGTGCAATATTTTTTAAGTTGGAGCCGGATACGAATGTCGGCTGCATGATACCGGTGTAAATAGCTAATAACACCAGAACGACTATAATTCCGTTATTAATAAGGAAATCCTTTAAATTAAATTTTTTCGCTGTCATGGCTTAATCCTCCTACTTGGACTCTGTGGTTGATTTTCCCTGAAGATCAAACTGTGTCGCAAAGGACATAATTCTCTCCTGGGTTGCTTCTTCCCCTTCTACTTCGCCGGTGATATGTCCGTTACACATTACAATGATACGGTTGGACATACCGATCAGCTCCGGCATTTCAGAAGAGATCATGATAATGGACTTGCCCTGTTTTACCAGGTCGATCATGATCTGATAGATCTCATACTTGGCACCTACGTCAATACCTCTTGTAGGCTCATCCATGATCAGGATATCCGGGTTGTTTGCCAGCCAGCGGGCGATGATAACCTTCTGCTGATTACCACCGGAAAGAGACTGGATCAGTGTCTTTCCACTAGGAGTCTTGATGTTCAGCTTCTGGATGCTGTCTTTTACAACTGCATCTACTTTCTTCTGATCGATCACACCGCTGTTTGTATAATTCTTATAAGAGGCAATAGCGGTGTTATCATTGATACTCAGGCAGCCTAAAATACCAGTTCCACGACGATCCTCTGTGATCATACCAATGGAATTATCAATGGCATCTTCCGGTTTCTTGATATTAACCTTCTTGCCAAGGACTTCTACTGTACCGCTGGCAATATGTCTCATGCCGAAGATTGCTTCCATCATCTCTGTTCTCTGTGCGCCTACCAGACCGCCGAATCCAAGGATCTCGCCTCTCTTTAACTCAAAGGAACAATCCTGGAAGGAACGTTCATGAATGCTGCACAGGTGCTCTACCTTCAGAATCGTCTCATCTGTTCTGTAATCTTCCTTTGGAGGATATACATTGGTCAGCTCACGTCCAACCATCTGTTTTACGATCTCATCATCGGAAATATCCTTTACTTCCCAGGATCCTACATATGTACCATCTCGCATAATAGTAATATCGTCTGCGATCTGACGGATCTCAGCCATCTTATGGCTGATATATATCATAGAAACGCCTCTGGACTTTAAGTCCCTGATAATGCGGAACAGCGCTTCTACTTCATTATCAGTCAGAGAGGATGTAGGCTCATCCAGGATCACGATCTTCGCGTGCTGGCTGACTGCCTTTGCGATCTCTACTGACTGCATCTGTCCAATTGACAATGTTCCCAGTTTTGCCTTAGGATCAAAATTCATTTTTACATCTTTTAACCATTTCTCAGCTTCACTGTTCATGGTCTTGTGATCCACCATTTTAAGAGGACCAACACTCTTCATGGGATATCTTCCCAGATACATATTTTCTGCAATGGAACGATCCGGTATTGGCTGAAGTTCCTGATGAACCATCGCCAGGCCCTTGCGAAGGGCATCATCCGGATTTGTTATCTCCGTTTTTTCACCATCAATAATGATCTGTCCTTCATCCATCTTATAAATGCCGAAAAGACATTTCATAAGGGTGGATTTTCCGGCGCCGTTTTCCCCCATCAGCGCATGGACAGTTCCGGGACGTACTTTCAAGTTTATCCCATCCAGTGCCTTTACGCCAGGGAAGCTTTTACTGACTCCTATCATTTCCAGTCTGTACTGCTCTGCCATCCCGTTACTCCTTTCAATTCCTGTGACGCTTTTTCTATGCCCTCCGGGAGCATATTTTCCTTAAAAATCGGGTGTGACGGAATGACCCGCACACCCGATAAATAGTCAGTTAACTGTAACTTATTTTAACTTGTCAAGGATTTCCTGTGCATTTGCGTTAGTAACCTTGATGTAGTCTACAGGGATCTTTGCATCAACTTCTTCGCCGCTGATGAACTGAACAGCTGCGTCTGCTGCTGCCTTAGCCTGTGAGAAGTGATCGTTAAATACAGTACCGGTCTGCTTGCCATCAATAACGTTCTGAACTGCCTCGGTCAGAGCATCTACACCTACTAAGTAGATATCTTCATTTACCTTACGTCCAGCTGCTTCGATTGCCTGTAAAGCGCCCAGTGCCATTGCGTCGTTGTTGCAGAAGATAACTTCGATCTTGTCGCCGTACTGGTTTAAAGCATCCTGTGCGATCTGCTGAGCCTTAGCCTGATCCCAGTCACCACGCTGCTTTAACAGTTCTTCTACTTCTACGCCAGCGTCTGTTAATGCCTTAACGGAGAATTCAGTTCTGTACTGGGCATCTACGTTCTCAGGGTCGCCCTGGATCATGATGTAGGAAACTTTTCCATCACCATTGATATCGCCCTTGGTCTCTGTCTCTAAGATCTCTTCGCCCTGATAGGTACCGGACTGTCTTGCATCACAGCCTACATAAGTAGCGTTGATCTTTTCGTCAACCCATCTCTGCTCTTCTGCCTCATCTGGCTCACGGTTGATGTAAACAACAGGAATTCCTGCTTCTTTACACATATCTGTGATCTCCGGTGCGGAAGAAGCCTGTACCAGGTTCAGGATCAGAACATCATACTTCTGGGTAATGAAGTTGTTGATCTGGTTGGTCTGCTCTGCCTGATCGCCCTTACCATCCTGGATAACTACGTTCTCTGGCTTAAATCCTAAATCTTCGGTCAGATAACGCTGCAGTTCCTGTCTGTACAGAGTCATAAAGTTATCATCGAATTTATAAATGCTGATGCCCACTTTCTTATCAGCAACATCTGCTGTTCCAGCTGCATTTGCTGCAGTCTCTGCTGCTTCCTTAGCTGCTTCGCTTGCTGCTGCAGTTTCCTTAGCTGCTTCAGTAGGAGCTGCTGTTGTAGCGGGGTTTCCGCCGCCGGCTGCCAGTGAAAGTGCCATTGCGGATGCCATAGCTGCTGCTGTAACTTTCTTAACTAATCTCATAATTGTAATCCTCCCTATACATATGATTTTGTTTTTTTATCGCTTTTGGTGTTTTTTCCTTAACGACAAGCACATTATAAATCCGCGTTGTGCATTTTTCTATAAGATTTTTTAAGGAGTATTATGAAATTTCTTTGATTTTACATTATTGCTGAAAAAAATTATTATTTTTATGTCATTTATTGTCAGTTCCTGCAATATCCGCCTGGGTCAGTCCTTTCTGGCTGCACCAGAAATATTTTCCGTTTTCCAGTTTTATGCTCTCATCAATGGGAAGTCCCCGGCTTAAAGAGGCTGCGATCCCGAAAATAGCGTTTGCATAGCCTTCTTTATCCGCTTCTACAGTTCCAAAAAGCTTTCCTGCCTTCAGCGCTTCCACACCGGGAGGCGTTGCATCGATACCTGCTAATTTGATCGTTCCGGGAAGGATCCCCGCCCGCTCAATGGCATCGATCGCGCCTAAGGCCATATCATCATTATTGCAGATGACCAGTTCGATCTGGTCCGGATAGTCGGTAAGCCACTGTTCCATCATGGCAGATGCCTGGCTGCGTTCCCAGCTGGCAATGCCGCCTGTGATTTTTTCCAGAGGAACTCCCCCGTCTTTTAATGTCTGGATAGACCATTCTGTACGGATCAGGGAGTCCTGGTGATTGCTTTCCCCTTCTAAAAGTACATAGCTGACGGTTCCATCCCCGTTCCGGTCCAGGCTTGCAGGATCCTTCCTGTAGGCATCTACCAGGATCTTTCCTTCCAGAACAGCAGACTCTTTTGCGTCTGCCCCTACATAATAAAGCTTCTCCCACCGGTTCATATCCTCTTCCACTGGTTCCCTGTTAAAAAAGATCACAGGCACATCTGCTGCCATGGCTTTATCAATGACAACAGAAGCTGCAAAGCGATCTACGATATTCACACACAAGGCATTGCATCCTAACTCCAGCAGCCGGTCCACCTGGTTGTTCTGGGTATTCTGGTTGCTTTTTGCATCCAAAATATCCAGTGTCACCTTGATCCCCTCTGTCCGTTCATATTCTTTCGCCTTTTCTTCGATATAAGAACGCAGGGTGCTGATAAAGGTATCATCCCCCCTGTAAAGAAGAAGCCCTATCCGTATTTCCTTGGATGCAGCTTCTTTTTTAGCTCCGTTTCCTGCCAGGATAAACACTCCGATGATCACCACGATCGCAAGCACACCAAAAAGCATTATCCCGGTTCCTTTTGTTCTCTTCATCGTCTTTTCCCCCCTACTCCATAGGATAGAGCATTTTCTCATATGCGCCGGAAGCCAGTTCCTGCTGATCCAGATAGACCGGATCCAACAAAGTTTCCTGTTTCTGCCTGCTTCCGTGAATGGCTTCCACTGCTTTTTTTATGCTTAAATATCCCTGGCTGAACTGGTCATAGGTCACAAGTCCGTCAATAATACCCTGATCCAGGAGATTTAAGATCCCCGTAGTAGAACCAATGCCATAAAGGGCAGATACATGATCCCTGTAAACAGAGCTTTCATTTAAGATAGAAGCTGTCCGGTCCAAAGACTGCACATCCAAAGCCACCACTTCTACCTGACCGGTCCCCGGATAGACTGTATTTTCGATCACCTTGCGAAAAGCCTTTCCTTCTTTATCTACATATAACTCATAAGAGATCCCCTGGTCATTTAAAACAGAGCAGACCCCTTCGTAGGCGCCCTGTACGCCGTTATAAGCCATTCCCTGGGCAAACAAACACACTTTTTCCCCTGGAAGGTTTTTTTCTGCTGCTTTTTCTCCCAATATCCTTCCGGCTTCAAAATAATCAATGAGAATAGAGTCTGTCACAAAATCACTGGGGGAAGACGCGCTTACAAAAATCACCGGGCATCCTGGATTTAAACTTTCTAACGCCATAACCGCCGCCTTTTCCTCTGCCGGTTCGATCACCACAGCACCTGCCCCGTCCCGGATCTCCCTGGTGGTCAGTTCCACCTGCTGATCCTGATCTTTTCGGTCATAAAGAGTGATCAGCCTTACATCACTTCGCAGATCCGTAGCTGCCTTTTCCATTCCTTTTCTGAAATTCTGATAATAATCGTCCGTGTCTTCGCTTAAGATCACAGAAATGGAGTCGATCTGTACAGCCCGCTCTTTTATGATCAGATCTGTAGAAGACATCAGAAACAGAAGGACCAGAAACACAGCCCCTGCGCATAAAAGCATTTTTTCTCTTCTAGGCATGTTTCTCCTCCTTCTTTGCATTTTGCTCTTTTAATGCTTCTTCTTTTGCTATTTCTTCATATGAAACAGCCGGCAGATGCATCAGCACTGTCGTTCCTTCATCCGGTTCTGAATTTATGGAAAGACCATAGTCTTTTCCAAAATACAGATGGATCCTCTCATTTACGTTCTTTACGCCAATGCCGGAACCCCGCCTGGAAGGGACATGGCTGGTATCTGTAAACAGACGCTCTACCTGTTCTTCGGTCATGCCAAGTCCATTGTCCTCTACGCTTAAATACAGATCGTTGTTCTCTTTCCATGCCCGTATTTTGATCTCGCCGTCACCATCCATAAATTCCATTCCATGATAAATGGCATTTTCCACCATAGGCTGTAAAATAAGCTTCAGACTGGCAAGTCCTAATACCTCGTCCTCTGCCTCAATAGAATAAGAGAATTTATTTTTATAGCGCATATGCTGGATCATCAGGTAGTTTCGCACATGTTCCAATTCGTCCCGCACCGGGATAATACTTTTTCCTTTACTTAAACTGATGCGGAAGAAACGTGCCAGCGCCGTTACTGCTTTCACCGCCTCTGACTGCTTTTCATTTTCGATCATCCATACGATGATATCCAGTGTATTGTAGAGGAAATGGGGATTGATCTGGGACTGTAACGTATCAAACTCGCTTTTTCGCTTGGACTCATGTTCTGCCACAATATCATCCATAAGACGTTTGATCTGCCTTGCCATGTTCTGGATGGATTTTCCCAAATGCTGGATCTCGTAAGATCCACCTGTATAAACTTCTGTTTCCAGATTTCCTTCTTCGATCTGATTGACAGATTTTTCCAATTCCTTAATGGGGTCTGTAATACGGGAAGAAATATAGGAGTTGATGATGGTCAGAATAAACAACACCAGTGCAATAATGAACACGATCAAAATACGTGTCTTAATAGCGTTTAAAGATACTGTGTCAAGAGGCATGACACCTACGATCTTCCAGCCTGTATAACCTACTGTTTTTATAGATACTACCCGGGTCTGTCCCTGCCATTGCTCCTGATAATTTCCATCCCTTAAAATGGCTGTGTTATCATTATTTTCCATTGCAAGTCCGGAGCTGATCAGCTGGCCGTCCGGGTGATAGATCAGGTTCCCGTTGCTGTCTGTAAGATAAACATAGCCTCCTTTTGCCAGGTTCATTCCGTCAAACAGCTGTTCCAGACTGTTATAGCGCAGATCAATGAGCAAAACGCCCTGATCCGTATAGGGACCGTCTGTGATCTCTACTGCTCTTGCCACAGATACCACCCAGCGGTACTGGCTGTCTCCTGTATCAAAAATATGCTGTACATGAGGCATGGAAAAATGAAGATTTTCTGTTTTTTCCAATGCCGCCGTAAACCAATCCTGATCTGCCACCTGGGCATTATTTTTTAATCTTGCTGCAGGAACAGACTCAAGCAGTTCTCCTTCTTTGGAAAACAGGGCGATATTTTCTACATTATCTTTATTGTTATCATAAAGAAGGGTGATCTCCCCGTTAATAGAACCATCTGAGAGATCGGCATTTTTGATCACGCCGTAATACAGGGAGTCTGAAAGTTTCATTACCAGACGCAGGTAGGAGTCCATGGTCCGGCCTAACTGATTGATAAGAATGTGATTTTCCTCCTGAAGGGCAGAGGACATCTGCCCTGACAGCCGTCCGTAAAGGGACACTCCGATAAAAACGCTGGCTGCCAGAGCAGTGATGGTGAAATACATAAAGATAATAGAACGGATACTGGCATTTTGAAGCCGGTGTTTTCGCTGTCTCAAAAACATTATTTTGCTCCTCTGAATTTTGTAGGTGAGATACCAAAACGTTTCTTAAACACATAGCTGAAATAATTCTGCTCCTGATATCCTACTTTTGCCGCGATCACATAGGTCTTGTCATCCGTTTTATTTAAAAGCTCCACAGCTTTGTCTAACCGCACTTCCGTCAGATAAGCCACATAGGTCTTTCCTGTTTCTTTCTTAAACATGGTGGAGAAATAAGCCGGGCTCATATGCAGGTGGCGGCAGATCTTCTCCACAGACAGATCCGCATCCTGATAATTGTCCATAATATACTGTCTGGCTTCCTGGATCACCTGTTTTGTGGTATTATCACGCTCTGTATTTACAGACTGGTTTACTGCTGTGGCCGCCTGGAGAAGCCATTTTACAAAATCTTCCTTTTTCTGGGTGCTGGAGATCAGGACAAAGGCCTCATTTAAGTCAGACTCTCCCTGGAAAATGGTCTCCATATCCAGATCATACATCTGCACCAGCTGGATCATACAGTTTAACACACTTAACATATAGGTCTGGCACTGACGCTGATGGACTTTTGCATCACTGATCTTGTCGGCAATTTTATGTACCACTTCTTCGATCTTTTCCTGAGGGCCGAATTTTACAGCACCTACCAGCTCTGCCTCGTCTTTGCTGTCAAACTGCAGTTTTCCCCTGCTTACCGGCTCCACATCGTTAATGTAAATGGTATTTCCGGCTCCTACGATGGCCTTATAGCCTAAGGCATTTACCGCATCTTTATAAGACTCACAGATCATTCCCAAGTCCTGTGTGCTGTGACCGATACCAATGGTGATGGGAACTGCAAGGATCTTTCTGGTCTCTTTGCAGATATCTCCTAATACAGCAGTCAGTCCGGTCTGGGAATTTTCCTCGTCAATAGCTGCGATCACACCGATCTGTGCATCACTGCTTCCGGTAGAGTTAAAAGTTGAAAAACGGCAGTATTTTCCCAGCTTTTCCTCTAAGATCTGCATAACAGAAATAGGGATCAGGTCCTGTTCACGGTGGATCGCCAGTTCCCCTTCGCCCTCTTCTTCCGGCCGGTCAATGCCTACCGCTGCTGCGATCCATTTCTGTGCACCTGAAAGAGGAATGCCGTATTCTTTTAAACGTGTTTCAACGGTCTCAGAAGCAACCGGGGCATTTACCAGCTCATTTAAAAACTGCTCACGAAGGATCGGCAGGCTTTTTATATAATTTTCACGCAACAAACTTACATTTCGCTTCTGCTCGATCTCCTGGTCCAGATTTGCCTTGATCTTCTTTAAAATGGCAGTCAGCTCTTCTACGTTTACCGGCTTTAATATGTACTCAGTTACATTTAATTTAATAGCCTGCTTCGCATACTCAAAGTCATCGTAACCAGAGAAAATAACGATCTTCATAGACGGGTATTTCTGGCGCACACGCTCTGCCAGTGTCAGTCCGTCCATATAAGGCATGCGAATGTCGGTTAAGATCAGGTCAGGCTCCAAAGCTTCAATCTTTTCTAAGGCATCTTCCCCGTTTTCCGCATCCCCTGCTACTAAAAATCCATTTTCCTCCCATTTGATCTTGCGGATAATGCTCTTTCTTACCTCTTCCTCATCATCTACAAGGATAATACGATATAGTTTCATGTATTTTGTCCCCTTTTTATTTTATCCCATATAGCAAAGCGTTGCAGATTGCCGCTGCTACGTTGCTTCCACCTTTTCTTCCTTCTGCCACGATGTAAGGCGTGTCTTTCAATGAAAGGATCAGTTCTTTGGACTGGATCACATTCACAAAGCCTACCGGCGCACCGATGATCAGGGCCGGTTTTATTTTTCTCTCCTGGATCAGCTCATACAGGCGGATCAGGGCCGTTGGGGCATTTCCAATGGCAAAGATACAGGGTCTTGTTCCGTCTCCAAACAGATTGGCTGCCTTATCCATACTTGCAACCGCTCTTGTGCTGCCGTTTTTCTTTGCCTCTGCTGCCACATCTTCATCTGCCATAAAGCATAAAGCTTCTCCTCCGTAGCTTTCCAGCCGCTTTTTATTTACGCCGGACCAGCCCATTTTCGTATCAGCAATGATCACTGCTCCCTTTTTAATGGCTTCTCTTGCCTTTTCTACAGCATTTTCGGAAAATTTCAGATGATCTGCATAATCAAAATCCGCTGTTGTGTGGATAGCACGCATGATCACCGGTGCCTGTTCCGGTTCCAGTTCCTTTCCCATTGCTTTTAATTCTTCCCCGATGATCTCAAAGCTTCTGTGTTCTATATCCGCCGGAAGCACCTGTTCTATATGCACCTTCTCTTCCAGCCCCATGATCTCATATATCTTTTCCATATCCAGACTCTCCCGCAGTATTTCTGCCAGTTTATCATACTGTTCTTCCTTATATGCTATGTAATCCATCTGCCCTGCCATTTCCAGGGTAATGCCCTTTCTGGCTGCCAGGGCAGTTGCTATGGTTTCGCAGATGCCGGGGGCATCAAATACGCCATGGACATAGGAACCATACAGGTTTTTCCGGTTCCAGCCACAGGGGATACCCCTGGCTTCTCTGCCATTTGCACTTTCTCCTGCATTTAACAGGCACAGTGGCTGTTCTTTTTCCCGGCTCTTTGTACGGCCCATATGGATCTCATAACCAGTTAATCTCTTTCCGGAAAGTTCCCTGAAACAGCCGTAAAGTTCCCCGAATCGGCCTTCTGTCTGGGTGCGTACTTTTTCTTCTTCAAATTCTGTTTCTACCGGGAAGAGGCCCATTCCATGGATCTTTCCTTTATGGGATGACTCAATGGCATGTTCGTCCACCAGCCATTCTCCCATCATCTGGAAACCGCCGCAAATTCCCCATACAGGAACCTGGCGGGCTGCCAGCTTAAGGATCGCTGCTTCCAGGCCGTTCTGGCGCATCCACAATAAATCATCAATGGTATTTTTCGTTCCCGGAAGGATCACCATGTCTGGCGTTTTTAATTCAGAAGGCTTTGAGACATAACGGATGGAGACCTCATCCATACGCTCAAATACATCCATATCTGTAAAAAATTCCCCATCACAAGTAGCACAGTAAGCAACTCCTCTTCCCTCATACTCTTTTTCTCCTATAAATCCAACTTTTCTAGGAGTAGCTCCTGTAGCAATTACAACAGTAAAAGCGTGGTATTCATTAGATTTAGTTTTTATAATTTTTATGTCATTACTTAAATCTAAGTCAATAACTTCATCACTAAGAAATTCAACACCAAAATTTAAAGCTTGTTGTTTTAGATTTTCAGCATACTTAGCTCCAGTTGTTTCAATTATTCCAGGATAATTTACAACTTCATTGGTAACAGTTATTTGACCTCCAGGAATAGATTTTTCAATTATTAGTGTATTTAATTTGGCTCTTCCACCATAGATACCGGCTGTAAGTCCAGCTGGACCAGCACCGATTATAATCATATCATATATTTTATTCATTTTCTCACTTCCATACTAATTTTTTTGTCATAACTAAATATATATTGATTATAAGATTTTAAGTAAGAAAAGTCAACTAATTTTATCATAAATATT
>ENA-OPXI01001491-OPXI01001491.1-human-gut-metagenome-genome-assembly--contig:-NODE-1491-length-12386-cov-2.491850_pt1 | contig 12386 bp, 6 predicted proteins | sample MGYA00241520_ERZ502032 | MGnify/ENA primary metagenome ERZ502032 (study PRJEB25962, sample SAMEA2042106) | human gut metagenome | biome: human gut; feature: human-associated habitat; material: faeces...
GTAGTTTTTTCTTCAGCGCTTTTTGCGTACAATAATCCCCATTGTTGAAATCTACTTCAGATTCAGCTATCTTACAAGTTAATTCAGCCTCGTCTGGTGCCCAAGGATAAAGGCCCTCCTTTTGCTTGGCAAGGCATAGACGTTTTATATAGGTCTCCACTTTCGATAATCTTTCCTCATCCATGCCTTTTATCAGGTCATAGAGATATTCTTTCCGTAAATTTAATTCCATCGTTGTCATAAGATTTGTTTTTTAGGTTTCTTAAACTAGACAAAGATAGCGTATATGTTTGGATATTATGTATTTTTGCATCTAAAAAATGAGCGCATGATATTCTACTTTACAGGGACAGGAAACTCCCGTTGGGTTGCGGAAGCGTTAGGGACGGCTTTCGATGAGCCGTTTGTTTCCATTGCCGATGCGTTGAATGAGGGTAAGAATGCTTATCCATTGGGGGAGAGGGAGAAAGTGTTTTTTGTGTTCCCTGTCCATTCTTGGGGGCCGGCTGTATTGGTGCCCCGCTTTATTTCCCGGTTGATCCTGTCCGGATATAAGGGGCAAGAGGTTTATTTCGTCTGTACTTGTGGTGATGATTGTGGATATACGGATCGGATCATGCGGAGCATCTTGGCGAGGCGGGGAATTGCCGTAACCGGAGGATTCTCTGTACAAATGCCGAACAATTATGTCTTGATGCCCGGCTTCGACGTGGATAGTAAGGAGGTAGAGACTGAAAAACTGAAAAAAGCACCGGAACGTGTAGACGAGATCGTAGAGGCGATCCGGCAGAAGAAAAATCTTTCTTTGTATTGTGCGGGAAGTGCCCCTCTTTTGAAGAGCTATATGGTCTATCCGTTATTTGCTCACTTCGCGATAGGCAGCAACCGATTTTATGCTACGGATACCTGTATCTCTTGCGGTATCTGTGCGAAGGTCTGTCCGACCGGTACGATTTCCCTGTCGGGTGACGGAAAACCGGAATGGGCTGATACTTGCGTTCAGTGCGTTGCCTGTATTCATCGTTGTCCGGTGCGTGCGATAGAATATGGGACGATCTCGTTGAAAAAGGGACGTTATCATCACCCTAAGTTTAAGTAATCAATAAATAGAATAGAGAAATGAAGCAATTTTGTATGATGGCGCTTGCCGGCCTTTTGGTGGTTGGTTGCCAAGAAGTTCCAAAAGGATATGTTATCAATGGTGAGGTAGAGAATATGCCCGACGGCAAGATTTACTTGAAGTCATTCCGTAATAAAATGTTCTTTGACGTGGATACAGCAGAGGTAAAAGACGGGAAATTCACCTTTAAGGGTGAGGTAGATCAGCCTTTACTTTTTGGTTTGGCAACCGAGAATATGAACTATCCGGTTCAGCTCTTCTTGGAGAATACGGATATGAATGTCAAGATCGGGAATGACGGGGAGACTATTACCGTACAGAATTCACCGGTGAATGATGTCTTTCAAGAAAATACGGAGAAGGTATTTGAGGAAGGGTATGATATTGACAGTTTGATTTCGAAATATCCAGATTCTCCGGCGGCGGCGTTCTATCTATATCGTTATTTTACCTACCAATTATCTTTGGATGATTTGAAGGCGACTCGTGCGAAGATTTCCCCGGCATTGGCGAATAGTCCTTATGTGAAGGACTTGGACGGTATTATCAAGCAATTAGAACACGTACAGATCGGACAAGTCGCTCCGGAGTTCTCCTTGCCGGATACTGCAGGAGTTTCTGTGTCTTTGTCGGACTTTAGGGGAAAATATGTGTTATTGGATTTTTGGGCCTCTTGGTGTCCCCCGTGTCGCAAGGAAAACCCTAACGTGGTAAATGCCTTCCAGCAATATAAGGATAAGAACTTTACGATCGTAGGTATATCCTTGGACAAGGATAAGGCTAAATGGCAGAAAGCGATCGCGGACGATCATCTGACTTGGGCTCACGTTTCCGACTTGAAATATTGGGATTCTGAGATCCCTGCTCTTTATGGGGTACGGGGTATTCCGGCAAATGTGTTATTGGATCCGAATGGGGTGATCATCGCCAAGAATATCACTGGAGAAGACTTACAGAATACCTTGAAGGAAGTGATTAAATAAGGATACGTTACTGCAAAGCCGTTGCAGTAGTATAAACAAAGGGAGTGTATTGGATTAAGCCTAATACACTCCCTTTTTTATGGATAAATTATGACTTTTCTTTATTTAAGCGGAATAAGGGTAAAGCCCCAGTTGTATTCCCGGTTTGCGGGTAATGTATAAGCTGGTTCCGGACGTGAACCCCAGCTATCATAACCTGCTACACCTTGTTGTTTCAAGTCGACGCAAACCTCAACGAAGTCGCGAGGCGTGATATCGTTGATATGATGCTGGCGACGTAATACGTTCTTTGCTGCGGCTTCATCATGATTCGCTACTTGCTCTGGTGTGAAATTACTCCATTGACGGGATAGGCCAGTCGCTTCCTCGTCATCGAAATCCTCTATGGAATTACGCAAAGCGTTAAATCCAATCGTATTATCCGCTTGGATCAACAAGCCTTTCTTGCCGGTACTAAGTGATACCCAACGAGTGTCGGTATGATGACCGTTTTCCTGCGGGCGTACATATGGGAAATATAATTCCTCGGCTGTAGATTTATATAAGCCGACCATACTACCGGCGTTTCTATCCAAGTAGTTCTCAGCAGGTCCTCGTCCGAAATATTCCACTTGATTCATGCTTGCCGGTAAGCGGAAGCGAACACCGATACGGGGAACATTCAATTTGGAAGCCTCTTTACGGGCGGCGTCACGTCCCGGAGTGAAAGTTGCCGTGCGAGTAGATTCCGATACCTCGGTTTGGGCGGCATCCATATCCGTGGATGTGAAACGGGCGGCCACATTTACGGCTCCGCTTGGATAGATCGTATAATTAACAATGTATAGATTTCCTGCCGGCAATAAATAGTTCACGTTAACCACGGCGTTATTGCCATCCATAGTGACGGTAGCGTCTGTTACGTTGAAGTTCTTGCTGCTTTCCTTCCAGACTTGCAAGCGTTTTGGCATACCGTTTCCGTAATCGTTATCGGTCGGCGCACGCCAGAAGTTCGGTTGGATACCGAAACCCTCGCTGAAATATTCCGTACCATCCACTTTATAAGAAGTAACGATTCCTGTCTTTTTGTTAAACATGAAGTTTACCTTTGAAGAGGATGCCGATAAGTTATCTCCATTTGTCGAAACCGTTAATTTAGGGCCGCTGATCTTAAACGCCTTCTTGGGGCTTTCGATCGGTAAGCGGAATTGATCGCAAGCGATTTCGTGTCCGATAGGGATTAACGGCTCTTTTTCTACGGTCGTTACGTTGAAGTTTACGAAATATTCCGTACCGGCTTGTGGCTTTAAGTTACCTACGGGAACCGTAAATTCCTTAGAAGCTTGGGGTTCTATGTCCAAAGAGACTTTACCGGAGCGTACAACTTTATTATTGGCTGTTACGCTATAGTGGACCATATATTTCTTTAGGTCCGTGAAATAAAAACGGTTCGTGACGCGGAATAAACCGTTCGCTAAATCGATCGCCTCAAACCCGATATTTTGATGGGCGTATTTAACCTCTGGCATAGCGGGATGCGGGGTACGATCCGGGTTTACTATACCGTTGCAAAGGAAGTTTCCGTCACTAGGGGCGTTTACTCCATAGTCACCACCATAGGTATAATATTCACGTCCATTCTTATCTTTTTCCAAGATACCTTGGTCCACCCAGTCCCAGATGAATCCGCCTTGCAGGTTCGGGTATTTATAGATAGCTTTCCATTGATCCCATAAGTTGCCGGAAGAGTTTCCCATCGCATGTGAATACTCCGAAGGAGCTACCGGACGATCACTACCCTTACGTCCGATTTCCTCTAGCCATTCAGCGCTCGGGTATTGAGGTACGTACATATCCGTATTCCATTCCCAAAGGGCACGTTCGTAGTTCACCGGACGATTCATGCTATTTATTTCCTTGTCTTTCAGATATAAATAAGTTTGATAGAAGTTGTATCCGTTTCCAGCCTCGTTTCCGAGTGACCAGAAAGTAACGCTCGGATAATTCTTGTTTCGTTCGTACATATTCATCGTACGGTCCATATGCGGGATCAGCCATTCCGGATTATTACCCAAAGTGCCGCCTTTTTTCAGGCTGTAATACATACCGTGAGACTCGATATTCGCCTCATCGTAAACATACAATCCGTATTCGTCGCAGAGTTCATAGAATTTACGGTCTTGCGGATAGTGGCATAGGCGGACAGCGTTGATATTGTTTTGCTTCATCAGCTCGAAATCCTTACGCATGAGTTCCTCGGTTACGTAATGTCCGGTTTCCGGGTTATGCTCATGGATATTGACACCCTTGAACTTAACCGGTTGCCCATTGAACAATAAGACCGTATAAGGTTTTCCGTCTTCCGCTACTTGGTCAATTTGCTTCATCTCGAACCGGCGGAAACCAACGTTGAATGGAACTACCTCGATTACCTTACCCTCTTCTTTTATCGTCATCAATAATTTGTATAGATTCGGATGCTCGGCACTCCAAGGGGCTACGTTCTTTAAATCATACTCGAAAGATGCTGTTTGAGGACTTGCAGGACTTACCCATATATCATTAGCCTCGGAGGTCACAAGATTACCTTTTGCGTCCAAAAGCTCATATCCGACATTTAAGTTTTTTGTTTCTTGGGTATGATTCTTTAAGTCTACCGCCAGTTTGAAGATTCCGTTCGTATACGTATCGTCCAAGGTTGAGACGACACGGAAATCTTGAATACTGGCCTTGGGTTGAGACCAAAGGAATACGTCACGTTCGATACCGCTCATTCTCCAGAAATCCTGACATTCCAAATAAGAACCGGTGCTCCAACGGAATATCTTTAATGTAAGCACATTCTTTCCGGGTTGCAGGTATTTATTGATCAGGAACTCGGCGGGATTTTTGGAATCCTCGCTATAACCCACTTCTTTCCCGTTTAAATATACGTAAAGGCCGGATTTAGCTCCGCCGATGTGTAAATAAATATCCCGGTTATCCCAACTTGCGGGTATCTCGATGTCTCTGCGGTATACGCCAACCGGATTCGCTTCCGGCAATAATGGAGGTTGGGGATTTCTTGGTTTAAACTCGTAACCATGATTCGTATAAATGGCTACGCCATGTCCTTGTACTTCCCAGTTTCCGGGAACGGTTATATCATCCCATGAAGAGGTATTAACGGAAGGATCTGTGATATTTTGAGGAAGATCTTTGTAAGAGTCGACAAAGAAAAATTTCCAAGTACCGTTTAATAGGGAATAGTACGGGCTTTTCTCAAATCGAGAGGTGAGGGCGGTTTCCCGGTCCGCATAACTCATGAAGGAGCTTCTGGGTTTTTCCTTGTTTACGGCTACGACTTGAATGTCTTGCCAATAAGGTTTTACGGGTTGGGGTGAAGAACCGCCCGCATAAGCCATTCCGGAAATAAGGCAACCTAATGCTCCGGAAAGCATCATTTTTTTGATAGAGTTCATATTCATCGTATTTTATTTAGATTAGCACTGGGGAATTGAAAATTGGGAATTGAGAATTGAGAATTACGTAGAGTCACTTCTAATTTTCAATTCTCAATTCTCAATTTTCAATTATTTAGCTGCATAGTAAGAATATCCGTTAGCTACTTGCTGGAATGCTAAAACCCCAGATTGGCTTAACTCGACATTCATTTCTTTTCCGTCCGGTAGGTACATGACAACTTCGTCATTGCCATTGAATTTTAACAATTTTGTGCTTTCACCGTCAGCCTCTACATTCCAGCTTTGATCTGCTTCGTTGAAAACTAAGTCAAGCGCTTTCTCGTCGCCTTCCTTTTGGATATGGTATCCGTCAACTTTTGTTTCTACGGTATAAACGCCGTCTTTACCATCGATTGTTTTAACGTTACCTACATCTGCTACAGGATTACTTCCGCTCCAAAATTCGATAGAGTTGATCACAAGGACATCAGCCAAAGCGGAAATCTCGTAAACCGGGACAATCCAGAAAGCAATGAACACTAGCTCATTAACAAACTTACTGTCGATGCTTCTATTCCACGTTAAAAGTTTGTTTGTTAAACCAAAAGATCCTATACAGGACGAAAATAGGATACTACTTGCCACCGTAGTCGCTAGTAATAAAGTTAAGCTTTTCTTTTTCATAATTTAATAATTAGTTATTACAAGGGACGAAGATAACAACTTTTTCATGATAAATAGTGGTTATAAAGGAATAAATGGAATAAGTGCCTTAATATTAATCAAGCTTCTATTAAGTACGTAGTTCTGGCGGAACTCCGTTTATTACTCATATACACTAACTTCATGTTTGAATTTCAAACCATATACCTCTTTGATGTCCATAGCTCCATACTAAAAAAGATTATGGTTGGAAAGATTGTTTGTTAAATATTTTAATAACTAGGTGGTGTTGTTTTAGATTCGTATGCGAAAAATTAGTCTTTTTTGTTTTATAATTAAAAATAGTGCTATATTTGCTGCGTCTAATGATTATAAGTTCCGCCAGAACGATGAAGAAGTGCTTTCATGGTAGTTAACCGAGGATTTATAATTATACATTAATGATTTAGAAGAGTGAATATTATAAGAAACGAGATCTAAAATAGTATGCCTTAAGTCTTATAATAGTAACAGCTATTTAATAAACAAAAAACGATTCTTATGTTGAAAATTGTAAGACCTGTCAGTTTTGTTCTATTGTCTGCAGCGTTTTGTTCCGGAGGTGTGGTTCATGCTTCTGATCGTGCGGCGATAACTCCGAGGGTAGGTATTTCCCAGCAAGAAGGTAGTTTGAAGGGAACGGTTAGTGACAGTTTTGGCCCTGTGGCCGGAGCGTCAATAGTTGTAAAAGGTACTACGAATGGTACTGTAACCGACATGAATGGTAATTTCGTGTTGGATGTGAAGAATGGGGATGTGATCCAAGTATCCTTTATCGGTTATCTAACTCAAGAATTCAAATATAATGGAGAGCCTTCCATCAATGTGTCCTTGCAGGAAGATACCCAGAAATTAGATGAGGTGATCGTTGTCGGTTATGGTACGCAACAGAAGGCGAACTTGTCGGGAGCGGTAGCCCAATTGGATAGCAAGGAGTTGACAAGCCGTCCTATCTCCAACGTGTCTTCCGGTCTTCAAGGTATGATGCCAGGTGTAACCGTTACCTCGGGTCAAGGCCGTCCGGGACAGGATGGTAGTACGATCCGTATCCGTGGTGTCGGTACTTTGAACTCTGCCAGCCCATATATCTTGATCGATGGTATCGAGAGTGGCTCCATGAATGATATCGATCCGAATGATATTGAGAGTATTTCTGTATTGAAAGACGCTTCTTCCGCCGCTATTTACGGTTCGAAGGCTTCTAATGGTGTTATCTTGATCACGACAAAACGTGGTAAGACGGGTGCTCCTCGTATCTCTTATAACGGATATGTGGGTGCCTCGAAAGCTACTTCCATGATTGATCGTGTCAGCTCAGCCGATTACGCACGTTTGTGGAATCGTTTCGAGCCGGGACGTTATAGTGACGAGGACATCCGGATGTTTGAGGATGGCTCTGATCCTTACGGACATCCTAATACGGACTGGAATGATGAGGCTTATCGGACGGGTTTGTTGCATAAGCACAATGTTAGTATTACAGGAGGTGCGGAGAACGTGAAGTATATGGCTTCGGCCGGATATTTAGGGCAGACGGGTATCCTTCCTAACTCAGATCGTAAACAGTTTAACGGACGTACGAATCTGGATATGCAGTTGACGAAGAAACTGGCTGTTCGGATGAACATGTCTTTTATCAAGAATGACTTCTCGGATCCGAATGCTAGCTATTATGGTGGTTCTTCCGACCAGATTATCCGTCAATTGAATATTATTAGTCCGATGATTCCTGTCAAGGATAAGGATGGCAAATACGGACAAACTAACGATGGTAACCCTATCGCATGGTTGGATTCCGGGCAGACGGTGGATAATTGTAACCAGAATTTTACGGGGGCACTTTCTGTTGATTATGATATTATTGATGGGCTGAAGGCTACTGTGACGGGTGCCTATGTGAACGAGGACCAACGTCATACGGAGCGAGTCCTGAGCATACCGGATGATCCGGCATCTGCGTCTCGTACCACTTCCTTGGTTGAACGTTTCGTGAATTGGAAACGTTATAATTTCGATGCTTTGCTGAATTACAGCAAGAACTTTGGTCAGCATGGCTTGAAAGTGATGGTAGGTTATCATGCGGAGAAGTATGAGGTTAGCAAGAATCAGATGCAGAGGAATAATTTCCCGAGTAATAGCCTGAATGATATGGATGCCGGTGGGGCTTCTACACAAACAAATGATGGTTTGAGCCGAGAGCTTGCCATGCTTTCCTATTTTGGGCGTATTAATTATGATTTTGCGGGAAAATATTTATTAGAGGCAAACTTCCGTGCGGATGCTTCCTCTCGTTTTGCTCCGGGACATCGTTGGGGATATTTCCCTTCTTTCTCCGGTGCTTGGCGTATCAGCGAGGAGGAGTTTATGGAAAGTACGCATGATTGGTTGAGCAGTTTGAAGATTCGTGCTTCTTGGGGTATGTTAGGTAATCAAGACGCCTTAAATAAATCGAATCCTTGGGAGAACCAATATTATCCTTGGATGCAGACTTATAATTTGGATGGTAATTATCCTATGGGAGGCAACTTGACGACGGGATATTATCAGAAAGCCTATCGTATCGAGGATTTGTCATGGGAGAAATCTACGACTTGGGGTATTGGCTTGGATGCGGTTATTAATCATGTGACTTTCACGTTTGATTACTATGATCGCAAGACTACGGATATCATCATGGAGGTACCGGTCCCGACTGAGTTTGGCTTGGATCCTTATTTCGACAACGTGGGTTCTATGCGTAACCGAGGTGTCGAGGTACAGCTAGGTTATAACAATAAGTGGAATGACTGGTCATTGAATGTGATGGGAAATATGGCCTATAATAAGAACAAGATCGAGGATTTAGGAGGTGTAGACCGTATGACAAATCCTGATGACGGTGATTTGTGGCGTTTTGTTGGAAAGCCAATCGATTCTTACTATGTATATAAGGCTGATGGCTTTTTCCAATCTGATGCGGAGGCACAGCAATGGATGGATACCTATAAAGGAAAAGACGGCTACCCGTTCGGACAGGATTTCCAAGCCGGTGATTTACGTTATGTAGATACGAATGGAGATGGAAAGCTGGATGCGGATGACCGTGTATTGTCTAAGACTATCAATCCAGTTGTTACATTTGGTTTGAACTTGAATGTAGGCTATAAAGCATTTGACTTGACTTTGAACTTCACCGGTGCGGCTAATGTAGGCCGTGCGTTTACGAAAGAAGCGTTTGGTGAGTTCTCGGGTAGTGCCGGACATCCTTCTACTGCATGGCTGGATAGCTGGACACCGGAAAATACCAATGCAAGTATGCCGCGTGTAGCGGAGTCTAGAAAATCTCCGAGTGAGGCTTCTAACGTGATGTCTGATTTCTGGTTAATTAATACCAGTTACCTGCGTCTAAAGACATTGCAATTGGGATATACGCTTCCAAAGAGTGTGCTGAGCGCTATCGGTTTGTCGAATGTACGTGTTTATTATTCTGCGGAGAATTTGTTTACGATAGATTCTATGCCATTGAACGTAGACCCGGAGACTGTTAGTTCCCGTTTGTCTAGCTACCCATTAGTGATGACAAATTCTTTTGGCGTAAATGTGACATTCTAATTAGTTAAGACCATTTAAATAGAAGATTTTATGAAACGATTATCAATATATATGTTGGCGGCTGGTATGGCTGCGTTATCTACTTCGTGTTCGGATTTTCTGGATACGGTGCCTAAGGATCAGTTGGCTCCTTCTACCACATGGCAGACAGAGGCGGATGCGAAGGGCTTCATAGTAGGCTGTTATAAGGATTTGCTAGATGGAAATACGTTGCTTTATCTGGATTGTGGCTCAGATATAGGCTATAATAATTTCCCTTGGGAAGGATTCCGCCCGTGGGGGGATGGGTCATTGTCTAGTTCTAATCCTGGGCAGATCCTTTATGATTACAAGTCGATTCGTAAGGCGAATACATTCTTGGAGAATGTAGACAAGGTGACGTTTTCTAGTGACGCTGTAAAAGCTAATTATGTGGCTCAAGCTAAAGCGATCCGTGCTTATAAGTATTTCTTGATGAATTGGTGGTATGGTGGTGTGCCTATTATTAGTTCTTATTCAAGTGCGGACGAGGCTAAAGTGGAACGCAATACGGAACAAGAGGTACGCGATTATATAGCTAAGGATTTAGACGAGGCCTTAGCTGGGATCGCGGAGGCTCCGGAGGCTCGTGGCTATATCGCTAAAGGTGCTGTTTTAGCTATCAAGATGCGTGAGGCTTTGTATTATGGTGATTGGCAAAAGGCAAAAGACGCAGCTAAGGCAATCATTGATTTGAAGCAGTATGAGTTGGATCCGGATTATACGAATCTTTTTAAGGTATCGGGAGTGGATTCTAAAGAGATAATCCTAGCGGATCAGAATATTGAGACGTTGGACGGATTGGGAACCATCGGGCAAATGTACAATAATGTAGACCAAGGTTGGTCTTCTATCGTCCCGACCCAGAATTTGGTGGATATGTATGAAATGTCTGATGGATTGACGAAAGAAGAGTCGAAGACTTATGACGCAAAGCATCCGTTTGCGAATCGCGACCCTCGTATGGCCATGACCATTTTATATCCGGGACGTGACTGGAGAGGTGATATCTTGAATACTTTGGACGAGAAACTTCAAGATGGTACTGTCAACAAGAACTTCCCGACTTATACAGATAATGCTTCCAAGAGTGCTTTGACTTGGGCGAAATACTTGGATCCAATGGATCAATATGGAGATGTTTGGAGCTCGGGAGCTTGTCCGATCGTATTCCGTTATGCGGAGGTTCTATTGACGTATGCGGAGGCTGCGAATGAGTTGAGCGGTCCTTCTGATGAGATCTATGGTTATTTGAATCAGATCCGTCAGCGTGTAGGAATGCGGGAAGTGGATAAGGCTAAATATGGGACGAAGGAGAAACTTCGTGAATTGATCCGTCGTGAGCGTACGGTAGAGTTGGCCGGCGAAGGCTTGCGTCGTGCGGACATCGTCCGTTGGCAGGAAGATGGAAAGATGCTTGCCGAGAAAGTCCTGAATGGTGATTTGTTACGTGTTACAGGAACGATTAATTATGGGGAGTCTGAGCCTACTAAACGTGCGGAAATCACGGGTACGGCTGTTATTGAGACTCGTCAGTTCTCTTCTCGTAACCGTTACTTGCCGATTCCTCAAACAAGCATGGATAAGAATCCAAACTTGAAACAGAATCCGGGGTATTAGTTTCCTATGAGATGTTAGATAAAAAGGGGGGGAAGGCCGAGAGGTTCTCCCCTTTTTTAGTTACATTTGGCGAATATTGAGATTGTATGTCTCATGTGCTTAAGTATATAAATTGATTCCGTTATGAAAAAGAAACTGATAGTTTTTGCCTGCTTTCTTCTCGTATCCTTGTCTTGTTTGCCGCAGTTGCCTGTACGGTTGAACGAGCGTTCGGTGGTGTTAAATACGTCTACCGGGGCATTAAAAGGGAAGATGGTAACTCCCAATCAGGAGTCCGGTTATCCTGTGGTATTGATTATACCCGGTTCCGGCCCTACGGATATGGATGGGAACTCCGCCGCCTTGCCGGGTAAGAATAACTCCCTTAAATACTTGGCGGAAGGGCTAGCGGGAAAAGGTATCGCTTCCTTGCGGTATGACAAACGGGGTATCGCCTCCAGCGCCTCAGCGGGAAAGGATGAGTATTCCATGCGTTTCGAGGACGGGATCAAGGACGCACGAGGCTGGATCGATTATTTGAGCCGGGATAAACGTATTTCCGGAATCTATGTGTTGGGGCATAGCGAGGGAGCGTTGGTCGGTATGGCGGCTTCGGTGGATAACCCGAAAGTGAAAGGATACATTTCGGTGGCGGGTGCGGGGCGTCCGGCCTATGAGATCGTGGAGGAGCAAATGGAGGGTCAGCCGGAAGTGATCCGGGACATGGTAAAGTCGATAAATGCGTCCTTGAAGGAAGGGAAGCTCGTACCGGACGTGCCGATCGGCTTACAATCCTTGTTCCGTTCGTCGGTACAGCCTTATATGATCTCATGGTATACGTATAATCCGCAAGAAATCATCAAAAAATTAAAAGTGCCGGTGTTGATTTTACAAGGGGATAAGGATATGCAAGTATCCGTAAAAGACGCCGAGCTGTTGAAGCAAGCCCAG
>ENA-OPXI01001496-OPXI01001496.1-human-gut-metagenome-genome-assembly--contig:-NODE-1496-length-12364-cov-6.937607_pt1 | contig 12364 bp, 6 predicted proteins | sample MGYA00241520_ERZ502032 | MGnify/ENA primary metagenome ERZ502032 (study PRJEB25962, sample SAMEA2042106) | human gut metagenome | biome: human gut; feature: human-associated habitat; material: faeces...
AGCTCTTTACTGCAATTGAGATTGCCATTGAGATTGCTTGCGGATTTTAGGATTAGTAGAAATATGTTAACTTAAAATTGAAATAAAATGAAAAACAGATCTCCATAAATAAAAACATACGGAATGATATTGGCGTATCGTTCCGTATGAAAATAGATTCATTGTTCAATAGCTTGTTTGGCGACAAGCATAGACAAACTCTTTTTTTAACTTTAAATCCATACAAATTTATGCATAAATATTTTAGTTTCCAATTTTTGGAGAGAATTATGTCTTTGGGGTTGACCTTAAATAAAATTCCATTAGCTATGAGACTGTTTGTATTAATTTTAATTTGTTCTATAACCTTGGTCCATGCTTCGAATTCTTATGCTCAAAACACTGTTATTAAGATTGAAGTACAAAACAAGACAGTTAGTGAAGTATTGTCTGAAATAGAGAAACAGTCAGATTTCACTTTTTTCTTTAATAATAAACATGTGGACCAAAATCGTAAAGTTTCTGTTGCCGCAAATAATAGTAATATCTTTAAAATTCTTGATGAAATATTCAAGGGTACCCAGGTAAAATACTCTGTACTTGGCAAAAAGATTATTCTTTCTACTGAAATACAGACATCTCAACAAGAACGTAAAAAACGTGTAACGGGTAAAATCTGTGATGCAAATGGTGAACCGTTGATTGGGGCTTCTATCCAGGTGAAAGGCACTACAATTGGCTCTATAACCGATATTGATGGTAATTATTCATTGGAAGTCCCTGATGATGCTGTTTTAGTAATCTCTTATATAGGATATATTGCGCAAGAGGTATCGGTTGGTATTAAAAATGTGGTGAATATAGCATTAAAAGAGGATGCGGAAGTACTGGATGAAGTGGTAGTTGTAGGATACGGAGTACAGAAAAAGTCAGATGTCACCGGTGCTATGATCAGAGTTAATTCAGAGGATTTAACCTCTCGTCCTGTAGCTAATGCTTTTGAGGCTATGCAGGGTAAGGCTGCAGGAGTTGATATAACGAGTAATGAACGTCCGGGTGAAATTGGTACTATCAATATACGCGGTGTACGCTCACTAAGCGCAAGTAATACTCCATTATATGTCGTAGATGGTATTCCTTTGATGTCGAACAGCGGTATAGAAACTTTAAATCCACAGGACATTGAATCTATAGATGTATTAAAAGATGCATCTGCTACTGCTATTTACGGTTCACGCGGTGCTAATGGTGTTGTTTTGGTTACTACTAAACAAGGTAAGGAAGGTAAGATGTCGTTAAATTATTCAGGCACGATGACAATAGAAACGTTACAGGATTATTCAGAAATGATGAATTCTGCTGAATATATTGAATGGCGCCGATGGGCATATTATTATTATGATCCTTCTACTTATCCAAGAGCTGATCAGCCTACAAAAGAAAATGATTATGATATTTTTATGGGATCCGCTGATCCTTATGCATGGAGAAACATTGAAAGAGGCTGGGCTGGTGGTATTTGGGATGGTTCTAAGGTTCCTACTACAGATTGGGGTAGTATGGTGAAACAAACAGGAATAACTCATGAGCATACTTTAAGTGCGAGTGGTGGTACTGAGAAAATGCGGGGCTATGCGTCTTTTGGCTATTTAAATAATGAGGGTACTATTAAGGGAGAATCTTATACACGCTATACGGCGAAAGTCAGTACCGATATGACACCTGTTAAATGGTTTAAATTGGGTATGAATGTCAATGCGACTTTTAGTGAACAACAATATGGTTCTTCTGCTAAATCAGTGGGACAGCTATCGACAAATATCCCTAAAAATCTATATGCGGCTTCTACGAGTATCTTTCCTTATGCGGTACCTTATGATGATAATGGAGAACGTATAATTTATCCGGGTGGGGATGATGGTGTAAAAACTGTAGTTGATGATTGGAAATACAGTGAATATGAAAGAAGAATGCTTCGTGTGATAGGCAGTATGTATGCTCAATTGGATTTAGGTGAAATTTATAAGCCTCTTAAGGGTCTTAGATATCGTTTGAACTTTGGTCCTGATTTTCGTTATTGGCGTAATGGTACGTTTGAGGACGCTCAATCGGTTAGTCGGAATGGGTCTCCTAATTATGCCTCTTTGGAGAATCAACATGATTTTTCGTGGACATTGGATAATTTGATTTATTATGATAAGGTGATAGGTAAGCATTCTTTGGGTGTTACTTTGTTACAAAGCGCTACAAAATATCACTATGAAGATGCCTCAATGGCAGCAGTGGGGATTCCATTATCTAGCGCTAAATGGAATGCTTTGAATCAACAAAATATATCAAACTTGGATAGTTGGAGCAGCAACTTGATAGAAAAACAACTCTTGTCATATATGTTTCGGTTGAATTATGATTATTCTAATAAATATTTGCTGACAGTGTCCGGGCGTTGGGATGGTGCTTCCCAACTTGCAGATGGTAATAAATGGGCTTTTTTCCCGAGTGTTGCACTAGGCTGGCGTCTTGAGCAGGAAGAGTTTCTGAAAAATATTCATTGGATTAATCAATTGAAGTTACGTATGGGAGTTGGTGTAACAGGTAATTCTGCTATTGACCCTTATCAGACTAAAGGTGGAATTGTTTCCTTATTTTATCCCTCTGGCAGTAATTTGGTATCGGGCCATGTCCCGACAGAAATGATGGTGGAAGATGGTGATGTAGCCATGGCTAACCCTAGTTTGACCTGGGAGAAAACCAGACAGTGGAATGTGGGGCTTGATTATGCTATTTTGAATGGACGTATCTCTGGTGTATTGGATTTTTATACCTCACAGACCTCTGATTTGCTGATGGCGATGACGATACCTGCTTTGAATGGATATCAAAATACTTACTCTAATGTTGGCGAGACCTCAAATATAGGTGTCGATATAACTTTGAACACAGTGAATGTAAAGACATCTGACTTTGAGTGGAGTACAACTTTAAATGCGGCTTGGCAAAAAGATAAAATAGAAACCCTGGCAAATGGCAAAGAAGATGACATAAATAATAATTGGTTTATAGGGCATGCTTTGGGAGTAGTTTATGGATATCAGTCTGCAGGATTATGGAAAGAAGAGGATGCTGCGGAAATGGCTAAGTTTAATGCGAATGGACATAAATTTGCTGCAGGTATGGTACGCCCCGTCGATCAGAATCATGATTATTTAATAGACCCGAATGATGACCGGGTAGTGATAGGGCATACGCGTCCACGTTGGACTTTGGGCATGACTAATACTTTCTCTTACAAGAATTTGGATTTCTCTTTTATGCTGTACGGACGCTTTGATTATATGGTTGATACAGGAGGAGAATATCAAGGAGGGCGCTATACTCAGCGGAAAATTAATTACTATAATGAAAATAATAAGAATGCTGAGTACCAAAAACCCATATATAGTGGTTCTGCAGGAGATCCTTATTATAATATTATTGGCTATAAGAATGGTTCTTTCCTGAAAGTACGTAATGTGTCATTGGGGTATACTTTCCCACAATTACTTGTCAAGAAGTGGGGGTTATCCAATTTGAGAGTTTATGTTCAAGCTAAGAATCCGGGAAGAATATTTTCAAACATTGATTTTCTTGAGTTGGATGCCTCACAGGCCGGAACTACTACTTGGAATCGTGGATATACTATAGGATTGAACATTGGTTTTTAATAGAAATAAAATAGAATGATTATGAAACTATATAAGAAAATTGTATACAGTGTATTAGCGATGACACTGGTTGGAAATACTTTGAGCTCTTGTAGTGATTTTTTGGATGAAGAACTTACAACTCAACTAAGTACTGATTACTTTGATACGGATGAAGGTATTACTGAATTAGCACAAGGTATGTATTATAATTTACGTTTTCATTTTTCTAAAGAGTGGGCGTACGCAACCACTAATTTTGGAACAGATGAGTTTCGTATAGGTGGAAATACTTCTAATGCTGCTTGGAATAGTTATGATGGCAGTTTTAAATCGCAGATTACGGCAATGGATTCAAATACAGCTTTAATGGAAACATTGTGGGATAATATGTATGTTGGTATTAATACAGCTAATCTTTTACTGGAAAAAGTATCCTCAGAAAAATATACAGGTAGTAATAAGGAAAGATATATGGGAGAGGCCCATTTCCTCAGAGGATTTAATTATTTAAAGTTAGTTTCGCAGTATGGTGGAGTGCCTTTAAAGCTATCTACTAATACGATACCAGAGAGAGAGTTTACTCGTGCGACAACAGAGGCTACTGTACAGCAAGTTATTAATGATTTAAAGAAAGCGTATGAGTTATTACCTCAAACAGCAACTATGGCAGGAGATATGACAAAGGATGCAGCTGCGCATTTTTTGGCAAAAGCGTATCTCTTTCGTGCCAGTGAAATAAACGATAGTTGGAATGATAAAACAAAGTCTGCCGATTGTACAGAGGCTCTACGGTTAGCAAAAGAGGTAATTGCTCACCGTAGCTTAGCTCCGGATTATTCTGATTTATGGAACTATACCACACCGGATGGGGACAATGAACAGTTGAGTGAAGTTATTTTAGCTGCTCAGTTTTCTGCAGATAAATCTTCTAGAGGACGTTATGGTAATACTTGCCATTTGTACTTTCTTGCTAAATATTCGGAACTATCGCAAATGATGCGCGATATTGCAGGCGGAAGGGAATATCAGCGTTTACGTACTACATACTATATGTATAATGTCTATGATATGGTGAATGATTCACGTTTCTGGAAAAGTTTTAAAACAAAATATGCAGTAAACAACCCGGCAAAAGGTTCTATCTACCAAAAAGGTGATCTGGGTATTATGTATGTGGTTAATCGCCCTGGTGATACCCGATTTGAGAGTATGCAGATGAAAGATAAGGTGGTTTGTAAAAAAACTGGTAAAACAATTCCTACTGTTTTTGTAGCTTATCCCAAAGGTAAGAACGGCAAGGATGATACGGCTCTTTACGATGATAAATCACATTTTCCATCTTTAAGTAAATATTTTGATGGCTCACGTGAAGGAGTAACCGATAATGTTGGTGCTCGTGATGGTATTTTGGCACGTTTAGGAGAAACTTATCTTATAGCTGCTGAGGCTTTGATTCGTTTGCATGAATATAATGATGCATTATATTATATCAATGAACTTCGTAAACGGGCTGCTTATAAAACAGGAGAAAATAGGTCTGCTTATTGCGATGGTGGTGCAGCTTATCATTCGGGAGCATTAGGATATCCCAGCATGGGAGATATAAACTCTTATATCCCGGAAAATTCGTATTATGAGTCTAATAATATAACACCTACGACAGCTGCAACTGATTTGGAAGTGACAGATATACATAGTCTTCCAGTTGAGGATGAGGAGATTATTACTAAATTGAATTATACGGGTGACTATGATCGTATGATGTGTTTCTTATTAAATGAGCGTTCACGTGAGTTGTGTGGAGAGTTTTTGCGCTGGGTAGATTTGGCTCGTACGAAAACGCTTGTAGCTCGTGCGCGTGCTTTTAATCCCGATGCTGCTCCTAATATTGATGAACATCATTGTTTACGTCCTATTCCACAAACCTATTTGGATGCAATACAGAAAAGCGGGCATGCTTTGACTGCAGAAGAGAAAAAAGCGGAACAAAATCCTGGATATTAGCATGATATCTTCTCATAGGACAGAAAGAAGTCTTTTAACCTGATTATTGGAAGAAAGGCTTCTTTCATTAGAATTATGAATATATAAAATAGTTAGTTATGAAAATAGTAAATTGTTTGTTTTCTATTGCAATGATATTGCCGGGAAGTATGTCTGCTCAAACGGTAAAAAGCTTTCCTAATGTAATTTATATAATGGCGGATGATTTGGGGATTGGTGACTTAGGATGCTATGGTCAGCGTCAGATAAAAACTCCTAATATTGATAATATTGCCCGGCATGGAATGAAATTCATGCAACATTATGCTGGTTCTACTGTCAGTGCGCCTTCTCGTTGTGCATTGCTTACAGGAAAACATATGGGGCATGCTGCCGTTAGAGGAAATAAGAAAGTTTTGGGATCTGATGGGTTAGCCTATGAAACTCCTTTACCCAAAGAGGAAGTGACTGTGGCTGACATATTTAAGAAACGAGGCTATATGACAGCTTGCATTGGTAAATGGGGGTTAGGTGGACCTGGTACAGAAGGTATGCCTGATAAACATGGCTTTAATTATTTCTATGGGTATCTGGGGCAAGGCTTTGCCCATAGTTATTATCCGGATTTTCTACATGAGAATGATAAAAGGATAGAGCTAAATGGTAAGGTTTATTCTCATGATTTGATGCTAAAAAAGTCTCTGGATTTTATAGAACAGTATAAGCAGAATTCCTTTTTTCTTTATTATTCACCGACTATCCCCCATGCAGATCTTGATATTATAAAAGAGCAACAACAAGAATATGAAGGGATGTTTTGTGAAACTCCATTTACAGGCCGAGGATACAAACAGCAGGCAACTCCCCGTGCCACTTATGCGGCTATGGTGACTTACTTAGATAGGAGTGTTGGGATTATTATAGATAAACTGAAAGAATTGGGTTTATATGATAATACGATTGTAGTTTTTACCTCAGATAATGGAGTACACGCAGAGGGTGGGCACGATCCTTATTTTTTTGATAGTAATGGCCCTTTCAGAGGGTATAAAAGAGATTTGTATGAAGGTGGAATACGTACTCCGTTTGTTATTCAATGGCCAAGAATTATTCCAGCTGGAGTTGTAACTGACCATGTTTCCGCTTTTTGGGATTTTTTGCCGACCATAAGTGATTTACTGCAAGTCAATGCTCCGAACACTTGTGATGGAATATCCTATTTACCTACTCTTACTAAAAAAGATAAGCAGCAAAAGAAACATTCTTGTATTTATTACGAGTTTTTTGAAGGAGGTGGCAAGCAGTCAATTATGACATCTGACGGTTGGAAACTAATAAGATTACAGGTGGCTGTTCCGGAAAAGACTTATGAAGAGTTATATAATTTGAGTATAGATCCGGCTGAAATTGCTAATCTTGTTGAACAATATCCTGAAGTTGCCACCCGTTTAAGAAATATGATAGTTGGCCAAAGAACGGAGAATATAGATTTTCATTTTTAATGAGCTTATATAATATAAAAAGAATTAGTCCCACAAATTAAACGATTGTGGGACTAATTCTTTTTATATTGTAAACTTATTGAGTACTTATTTCTCCAGCAAGTCTTTCAAGAAAGCATCCAACTCCTCATCCAATCCTTTCAGCAATTCTTCGTTTACCAGCAGGGTATCGTCGTCCAGCAGTAAAAGTTCGGCTATGGTTTCCTTATCATCATCTACCAGTACGAAAGAGAAAGGCTTCATGATGGTCAGCTTATCAAAAGCGCCCTGATTCTTCATGTTACAGAGCAGGTTGCTCAGGATACGCTCCATGTTCTCGTAAAAATCATCACCTTCGTATGTCATCCATTCTTCGATGGTGGCATTGGCGAGTTCCTTGTCGTCATCATCGAATATGAAGAATTCGCCCGAGCTTTGGTTGGCTTGCAGGTGAATATCCGTAACGACGGTTTGCTCGCAACCGCAAGTGTATTTGCCGATTGCCTGTTTGATGGTTTCTTCGAGGAGAGATAATGACGGTTGACTGAGTTTCATAATTGCTTTTCTTTACTTAATGGATGTTCAAAGGTATAAAAAAAACAATTATATCTACAGTATTTGACTAAAAATCATCATTAAATCGCTGCATTTGCATGTTCAGGCGTGATAAGCCTGCTTTTCGCTCTTCTAATTCGGTTACGTAAAGCGTTGTAAGGACATAATAGGGGAGATCCGCTTTGCCAAGATGAGTCAAATCTTTTTTGTCCACGCCGTCTACGATACGAGCTTCGGCTTGCGCTTTCAACGCCCAATCGAGAGCGGTGGCAATGCTGTCCTGCATCTCATAGCCGACAGCGAGATTGTAGGCTGCCTGCATCTTTTTCTTCCCTTTCTTGGTGGCGTAGGTCTGCTTCCACAGCTCGATGGCCGTACCCCATTTCTTATCTCCGGCATATACGGCGGCGTCACGCATGTTTACGGAACCGCCGCAGAATAGATAGCGGTTGGCGGTTTTCCAATATGGCAGTAACTTCTTTACAGGGATGCTTCCGGCAAACTCAGAGGCTTGTTTTATCAAATCTTCCTCATTGATAAGGTGGCTCTGTACGAAAGGTCCGTTTCCCGTTTCTTCCCAAAAGATGCTGTCCTTGGCGCTGATGGTCACCATAGGCGTACTGCGGTCGGGCAGATAAACCCTGACGGTGGGATACACTTTGGCATCCACCGTTCCCTGGTAAATACCCCAGCTTTTCAGGTAACTTATTCTCCGGACGGCACGTATCTGTACATTCTCCAGTGCAATGAGGAAATCCACGTCCAGCTCATGTGCCAGCCGGTTCACTTCTGTTTCCGATAAAGCTCCCTCACGTGGAGTGACATCATGGGCGCGCAAGGCCGAATCACAGATAACCACCTCATTGAAATAATTCTCATGTGCAAGAGCTTCTGCAAGGGCCTCGGCGGTAATGGCGCCGTTACCGTTGTAATAATCTATCTTACGGGCTATCTCAAAACCGTCTTTCTTTTTTTCTTTGGCAAGAATCGGTTTGTTGTCCGGGACTTCAGGCATGTTATTGACAATGGCTACCCGTTTCAAACTCGGCGGGAAACTTACATCCGCCGGTAACATATAATCTATGGCAAGCGGTTCGACGGTTTGGCAACCCGCCAAAAGCATCAAACAAGACAGTAACAGGTAATAAGAGTATTTAGTCATAGCCTTTTATTCTTAGTTCTAAAAAACAAAAGTAATCTTTTACTTGAATAAATAAAAGCCCCGAACAGTTTTTAACCGTTCGAGGCCTTTATTATACCGGTTGGTGATTGATGGTTAGTGATTGACGATTAGTGATTATCAGTCAGTACCCGCACTAAAGCGCTCCCCTAATCACTAATCCCTAACCCCTAATCGCTTTTTTTACGCATTCTTTCCGTGACAATTCTTGTACTTCTTGCCGCTTCCGCAAGGACAAGGATCGTTACGTCCTACCGTCTTCTCTGCGCGGATAGGCTCGCGCTTCTGCTGTTCGCGCGTATCCTGTTGGGCGGCGGCTTGCTGGTTCGGATCGTTCAAGTCCTGCTTTTGTTCGCGGTACTTGCTTAAATCCTGACGTTGCTCGGGAGCGGCCTGACGCACTTCCTGCGGTTCCTGTACCGGAATTTGTCCGCGCATCAGGATAGAAACAGTCTGGTTGTTTATTTTGTCTACCATGGTGTCGAACAGGTTTACGGACTCCAGCTTGTAAATCAACAACGGGTCTTTCTGTTCGTAGCTGGCATTCTGTACGGAGTGTTTCAATTCGTCCAGTTCGCGCAGGTTCTCTTTCCATGCTTCGTCGATAACGTGCAGCAGGATGGACTTCTCGAATGATTTCACTACTTCCTTGCATTCGCTGTCGTAGGCGGCTTTCAGGTTGCAGGAGATGTTATACATACGCTTGCCGTCCGTAATGGGAATCAGGATGTTTTCGTACATGTGTCCCTGGTTTTCGTACACCTGCTTGATAACCGGATAAGCGATTTGCGCCATACGTTCGGTTTTGCGTTTGAAGAGTTCCATAGCGGCGTCGAATGTCTTGTCGGCCAGTTTCTCTTTCTTCTCGTTACGGAATGCTTCTTCCGTGAAAGGAGTTTCCATGGCAAGCGTCTGGAGCAAGTCCATTTTGCAGTCCTCATAAGTAGGAGCTTCGATGGCGTTGACGCAACGGTCCCAAATCATGTTCACAATATCCATACCGATGCGCTCACCCATCAAAGCGTGGCGGCGTTTGGTGTAGACCACGGTACGTTGTTTGTTCATGACATCATCGTATTCCAGCAAACGCTTACGGATACCGAAGTTGTTTTCTTCCACCTTCTTCTGCGCACGTTCGATAGACTTGGAAATCATGCTGTGCTCAATCATTTCGCCTTCCTTGAAACCGAGTTTGTCCATTACGCCGGCAATACGGTCGGAAGAGAACAGACGCATCAGGTCGTCTTCCAAAGACACGAAGAATACGGATGAACCGGGGTCGCCCTGACGTCCGGCACGACCACGCAGCTGGCGGTCTACACGACGTGACTCGTGACGCTCCGTACCGATAATGGCAAGACCGCCCGCGGCTTTTACTTCCGGGCTCAGCTTGATGTCCGTACCACGACCCGCCATGTTGGTGGCAATGGTTACGGCGCAGCTCAAACCGGCTTTGGCCACGATGTCGGCTTCTTTCTGATGCAGTTTCGCATTCAATACGTTGTGCTCGATTTTGCGCATGGTCAACATCTTGCTCAGCATTTCGGAGATTTCAACGGAAGTGGTACCTACCAGGACAGGACGTCCGGCTTCTACCATCTTCTCGATTTCTTCGATAACGGCTTTATATTTTTCGCGTTTGGTTTTGTAAACGCGGTCATTCATATCGTTACGGGCAATGGGGCGGTTGGTCGGGATAACGACTACATCCAGTTTGTAGATGTCCCAAAGTTCGCCTGCTTCTGTTTCGGCAGTACCGGTCATACCGGATAGCTTGTGATACATACGGAAGTAATTTTGCAGCGTAATCGTTGCAAAGGTCTGTGTGGCGGCTTCCACTTTCACGCCTTCTTTGGCTTCGATGGCCTGATGCAAGCCGTCGGAGTAGCGGCGGCCTTCCATGATACGTCCGGTCTGTTCGTCCACAATCTTCACCTGACCGTCGATAACCACGTATTCGTCGTCTTTCTCGAACATGGTGTAAGCTTTCAACAGTTGGTTGATGGTATGTACACGCTCGCTCTTGATGGCGAAGTTGGTCATAAGGGCGTCTTTCTTGGCAAGGCGTTCCTCATCCGTCAGGTCTTTTTCATTTTCCAGTTCGGAGAGCTGGGCGGTGATGTCGGGAAGTACGAAGAACGTAGGGTCGGCGGAGTTACCGCTAATTAAGTCTACACCCTTGTCGGTGAGGTCTACGCTGTTCAACTTTTCATCGATTACGAAATACAGCGGGTCAGTAACCTCGTGCATACGCTTGTTGTTCTGCTCCATGTAGATTTCCTCGGTTTTGAGCATACCGGCTTTGATACCCTGCTCGCTGAGGAACTTAATCAATGCCTTGTTCTTCGGCAAGCACTTGTGGCTGCGGTACAGGGCAAGGAATCCTTCTTCCTGTTCTTTCTTGTCGTTTGAAGCTATCAGGCGCTTGGCGTCGGCAAGGTATTGCGTGGCAAGTTTCTTCTGTGCTTCTACCAGGCGTTCTACCTGCGGACGGAGTTGCTCAAAGAGCTGGTCGTCGCCTTTGGGTACCGGACCGGAGATAATCAGCGGAGTACGGGCGTCGTCAATCAATACGGAGTCCACCTCATCGACGATGGCGTAATTGTGCTGGCGTTGTACCAGGTCTTTCGGGCTGATAGCCATGTTATCGCGCAGATAGTCGAAACCGAATTCGTTGTTCGTACCGAAAGTGATATCTGCGAGATAAGCCTGGCGGCGTGCGTCGGAGTTGGGCTGGTGCTTGTCGATGCAATCCACGCTCAAACCGTGGAACATATAAAGAGGACCCATCCATTCGGAGTCACGCTTTGCCAGATAGTCGTTCACGGTTACCACGTGTACGCCGTTTCCGGTCAGTGCATTGAGGAATACGGGCAGAGTAGCCACCAAAGTCTTACCTTCACCGGTTGCCATTTCCGCAATCTTGCCTTTGTGCAGTACCACACCGCCGAACAACTGTACGTCGTAGTGTACCATGTTCCATACCGTATCATTGCCGCCGGCTACCCAGTGGTTCTGGTAGATGGCCTTATCGCCTTCAATACGTACGAAATCTTTGGTAGCAGCCAGATGGCGGTCGAACTCCGTAGCGGTTACCGTGATTTCTTCATTTTCGGAGAAACGCTTGGCGGTTTCCTTTACGATGGAAAAAGCGGCGGGCAGCACCTCGTCCAATGCTTTTTCGTAAATATCCAGTATCTCTTTTTCCAGTTTGTCTATTTGAGCAAAGAGTTCTTCGCGTTCTTCCAGTTCCGTGTTTTCAACGCTTGCTTTCAGTTCTTCCACTTTGGAGCGTTGTTCCGCTGCCGAGTTACGGATGTATGCCTTCAGTTCTTCGGTTTTGGCACGCAGGGCATCATTGTCCAATGCGGCTATTTCCGGATAAGCGGCTTTTACTTTGTCTACCCACGGCTTTATTTCCTTCATGTCACGGGTAGCCTTATTTCCGAAAATCGAGCTTAAAAATTCATTAAATCCCATTATGTATTTGTTTTTATTAT
>ENA-OPXI01001503-OPXI01001503.1-human-gut-metagenome-genome-assembly--contig:-NODE-1503-length-12323-cov-3.424845_pt1 | contig 12323 bp, 6 predicted proteins | sample MGYA00241520_ERZ502032 | MGnify/ENA primary metagenome ERZ502032 (study PRJEB25962, sample SAMEA2042106) | human gut metagenome | biome: human gut; feature: human-associated habitat; material: faeces...
ACGAAAAAATCAAGAGAAAAGCTTTGCTTTACGTGAGCTTTTCTCTTGATTTTTTTAGAAAGAGGAACATTTACTGAATATCCCTACATATAAACTGCTTTATTTGGCTATTTTCAACTCCTTGATAAGATTCCCTGCTTTTCCGTACTTTTCTATAATAAAAAGTACATAACGGATGTCTACACCTATACAACGTTGAAGTTCGGGTTCAAAGACAATATCACTGCTCATTGCTTCCCAATTACCATCGAATGCCAGTCCCAACAATTCCCCTTTACCATTAAACATGGCACTGCCGGAATTTCCTCCCGTAATATCATTGTTAGAGATAAAGCAAACACTCATATCCCCCTTTTCATTAGCATATCTACCGAAATCACCGGAAGAAAACAGACTCAGCAGTTCCGGCTGGACAGCAAAGTCAATGTCTCCGACGTGCTCTTTCACCTTTTCAAAGATTCCTTTTACAGTCGTATAATAATCATAAACAGCTCCGTCAAAAGGTGAGTAACCGTTCACCGTCCCAAAGCTCAAACGCATGGTAGAATTAGCGTCGGGGTAGAAGTTATGGTCGGCATACATACGACGCATGGCAGCATTGAACACACGCTCTCCCTGTTCTATCTGTTCGGAAGCCTCAGAAATACTTTGATTCATCTCATAATACTTCACTATCAGATCGAGACTTAAAGCTACAGCCGGATCCTCAAATAAGTTATAGGTAGTATCCCGCTCCAAGAAACGTTTCAGACCTTTGGAAGAGGTTATTTGGGACGTGGCATACAGAGAATCCACATAGGCCTGAATGTTCCCGTTGTAAAGCGTATCAATCTTCTCATACATGGCAGGCAGATACTTCTTGTCTACTTTTGCCTGATATTCTTTGAGCATGGAGACAAAGACTTCTTTGTCAATGGCAAGATCCAGATTGTCATATTTCTCCAATAGTTTCTTGATACGTGTAACTACCTGCTTCTCTTCCGCCTCAAAATCGAAATTCAGGATTTCCAAGGCAAGCTGAACCAGTTCAGGACCATTAATAAATGCTTCACCGAAATAGGCTAAGGCATGATTTGTCTCCCGACGACCGCTGTAACTCAATTCCAAAGAAGAAAAAAGACGAAGAAGCTTTTCTCTTTCCGCCGGATGAGATTGAATCCATTCGCGAAGCGCAGCCTCAGCCGCCCGTTTCTTTTCCAGAACTTTCAAATGCTTGATAGCCTTATTTGTTCCAATGCTGTTTTTCCAGTAGTTAGAGCTCTCGTCGTACTTTGAAGCATATTTGATACGAATATCCGGACGATGGTCCATCTCCCGCTTCCAGATAGCCTGCTTCACTCCACGCACATCAATCATAGCCTGATTAATGCCGTTCATCATTTCTTCGATACCGTACGAAGAAAGATAACGTTCCGTACTTCCCGGATAACCAAGCGTCATGCAGAACGAGCCTTCCCTATAGCCATCCAGAGAGATAGGAGCTACATATTCGGGGTGATAGGGAACGTTTTCGGGGGAATAGTCCGCCGGACCGTTTTGGGCATTGGCGTAAATACGGAATACGCTAAAATCACCAGTATGACGCGGCCACATCCAATTATCCGTATCCCACCCGAATTTACCGACAGAAGAAGGAGGAGCAAAAACCAGGCGTACATCATTATAATCCCGATAGACGGAAAGCCAAAATTCATTTCCCGCATAATAAGCGTCTACAACACCGGTCAAGGTAGAATCCTTTTCGGAAACTTCCATTCCGATTACATTCATGATAGAGTCGACGGCTACCCTGCGTTCCGCTTCTGTTCTGGCATATTTGGCAGCAGACAGTACCCGCTTGGTGACATCTTCCGTGCGAAGCAGAAAACGGACATACAACTCCGGATTCGGCAGTTCTTCTTGAAGGCTACGCGCCACGAAGCCATCTTTCAGATAATCGCGCTCCACCGAAGAGTGTTGCTGAATACTGCTGAACCCGCAGTGATGGTTAGTAAAAACCAGCCCGTCGTCCGAGACCACCACTCCCGAGCAAAAACCTCCAAAGCTAACCACGGCATCCGCAAGACACGGTTTCTTCGGATTATAAAGTTTGTTTACAGGCATCTGCAAACCAAGATCTTTCATCACCCGTTCTGTCTGCTTGTTCTTTTTAAGGTTTCCCAACAACCACATTCCCTCATCGGCAAAAGCATTCGAGAGACAGATAGAAAGAAGCACGACGGCGGTTAGTCTGAATTTCATGTTCTTATTTTTAGATTCATTATTCTGTAATCAGTCGCAACTGCTTGGCTCCCACCCTAGCTTTCAGCCATTCGCAGATTTTCTCTTTCTCGGCAACGGAGGGGCGTTTGGAGAATTTCAATACAGCCAATGTGACTGTATCCGTTTTCAACGAATCAACCCGTACCTCAAGTGAATGAGCAATGGAAAGAGTGGTAATGGAAGGATAAAGTACCTTCAACTCAGGAACCAGTTTACGGCTCATTGCATCATATGTCTTGTATTCTTCCAAAGTTTTCTCCAGTTGGGAGATCTTCACTTTCTGTTCCTGAAGCCGTTGCTCGCTGTTCTTGTAGAAGTCTTCCATCACCATAGCACGAATGGAAGACACATCTACCGCTTCATTATTCATACCCTGCAATACAATTAACTTTGTATCGTCCAGCTTATATTCTTTCAATTTGCTGCGAGCGATGGAGATGGACGCATCCGGCACCTCAGAGCCGATCAGGACAACGCGGACTTCTTTATGTTCATAACTGATCTTTTTGTCGAGTACCTGCGTATTGTCAAATTCCAGCTGTTCGTTAATAAAACGATTGGCTGCCGCTTCGTAGAAAGTACTTTTTATAATGCCGTAGGTCAGGTAAACGGCCGGACACATCGTCAGAATGACGATCAGAACAATGTACTTGCGTACAGTCTTCTCACGGGTTTTATCTACAAACTCTTTCCGTTGGAAGTGCATCACACGGACACCGAGAAAAGTAGCTAGACTGATAAATACGGAGTTGATGAAATAGAGATAGAAAGCACCCAAAAAGTAAACCAGATTGCCCGAAGCCAATCCATAGCCTGCCGTACAAAGCGGAGGCATCAACGCCGTGGCGATAGCCACACCCGGGATCACGTTTCCCTTGCTTTTCGTAGAGCTAGCGACAATTCCCGCCAGACCGCCAAAGAAAGCGATCAACACGTCGTATACCGTGGGCTGCGTACGGGCAAGCAACTCGCTTTGCGCCTCGCTGATCGGTGAGATCAAGAAATATAAGGTGGAGGTAATCACGCTAAAAATAGTAGCGGTAGCGAAATTACGGAACGAACGCTTGATCAACTCGAAATCGGAGATTCCCAATCCCAAGCCGAATCCCATGATCGGTCCCATCAGCGGCGAGATCAACATCGCGCCAATGATCACGGCCGTAGAGTTGGTATTTAACCCGAGAGAAGCGACAAACGTAGCGAAAATAAGTACCCATAAATTTGTCCCCTTAAATTCGACTCCCTTCTTAATAGATTCTATCGTGTCCAGTTCATCCTCTTTGTCCTGCCTGACGTCGAAATTACGGACAAAAAAATCCATAATCTGTTTATGTAGCAATCCTTTTTCCATGCGGTATTAATCTTGTCCCATATTTATGCAAAGATATTCCAATTGTTTGTTTTTCTAACTATTTAATAGCTTTTTTATGGTGAGATTACGTATATTTGCATTTACAATACAACAACAAGAGATCCTATTTGTATGAAACGATATCTAATGCTTTTATGCTTATTGTTTACGTCCTTTGTCGTTTCATCTCAAACGACAACGCCAGACTCGCTTAAAAGCGCCTTGCAAAAAGCAACCTCCGAACGCTCTAGACTGGAAATCCTTACCAATTTAATGGATATCTCACGAAACGATGACATATTAGTAAACGCTAAACAACTCTATCAGGAAGCCTTAAAAGCGAATGACAATTACTATAAGGAAGCGGCATTGACCGAGATTCTCCGGCATTATATCAACACGGACCAGACCGATAGCGCAAACGCCTACATCGCCAAGGCCGAGCAGGAGCTAAAAGGAGAAGCCAGAACCAGCCTCGTATCGTTCATGAAAATGATCCAAGATACGCGCGTCATATTCTACACATCCGGTGAACCGAGAAAGAAAGTCCTCATGAATTGCCTATTCAAGCTGGAGGAACCCGACAAATTGTCTCCCTATGAGAAAATAGCCTGTAATTATGTACTTGGTATGGCTGTCAGCAACAGCGTCATGGAAGAGAACATGCTTCAGGAGGACTTCAAGCAAGGGAAAGAATATTTCGATAATGTTCTGGCCGAGGCGGAAAAACTGCCCCTACGATATGCGTACAATTTCTTGCCTAACACCTATTTCATGCTATGCGCTTATGCGAGTGACCCTCAAGAACGAGGACAATATGCTACCCGTTACCTAAATACGATCTTAGGTTACTCTAACATCCCGGAGATGAGGAAACGTCCTTACGCGATCAACAAACGCCATTTATTAAGCGCTTATTCAAACCTTGCCATTAGCGCCGAGGCTATCGGAAAAGATTTGGCGACCTCCTATTACCGTGAGTTCATGAATCTGTTGAAAACTTATCCGGAATCAGCTAGCGCCGCCCCGGAGTATGAGCTCTACTACACCTCATCAAATTATTACCTAGGCATTAAGGACTATAAGAAATTCATTGAGTTCAGTGACTCTTTGATCAATTTCTCCAAACAGATACCGCTTTACAAGGAACATGTAATCGCCTATGTGTCCGCGAAAGCTGCCGCTTACGACAGCCTCCGGATGTACAAGGAGGCCTATGAGACATCCAAGGAGTACGCAGTATTGCTAGATACCTTGCGTATGCAAGAACTCAGGAAGAAAATGGAAAATCTGGAGATCGAGAAAGGGGCGAACGAGTTGGTGATCGAAAAGAAATCATTGGAACTGGAATTACAGGAAAGCAAGAAAGAGAATTACCTGTATATATCCTTATTGCTTCTAGCTTTATGCGCCGTGTTCTATATCTTTTTCCGGCTAGGCAAAATGAGATCCCTCTATCGGGCATTGCAGAAGTCTAACGAGCTGGTCTTGATAGCGAACCAGAAAGCACAAGAAAGCGAGGAGATGAAGACCGCCTTCATCCGGAATATGTCGCATGAGATACGGACTCCCTTAAACGCAATCAACGGTTTCTCGGAACTCATCACCAACGACGATATCTCCATGGACGAGAAACAGGCTTTCAGCCGTATTATCTATGAAAACTGTTACCACTTGACTTCCATGCTGAACAATCTCCTTGAGATCGCCCAGCTCGATAGCGGCAATGATTCCCTTCCTCTTGTTCCCACACGTATCCATGAGCTTTGTTTACATGAGATGCAACAGGTAAAGAAATATCAAGAGAAGCCGGAGATCAACTATGTGGTGGAAGGCGATAAGGAGAATGATATGATCTTGACCAATCGTGCTTATTTCAGTTTGATCATCTCGCATCTGCTGGCAAATGCGAATAAATTCACGGAGAAAGGAAGTATCACGCTTTCATACCATCTGGATAGCGGAGCCAATTTAGTGACCTTGTCGGTAACAGATACGGGTTGCGGCATCCCTCAAGACAAGCAGGAATGGATATTCGAGCGTTTCACGAAGACCAATGATTTCATTCCCGGCTCTGGCCTGGGGCTTTACCTATGTCGCTTGATCGTTAACCGGCTAAACGGTAAGATAAAGACAGATCCGTCTTATACGAAAGGCTCACGCTTCGTTATCACGATGCCAATCGCCACGCCGTCCAAGCCCTCCGAACCTACCGATTAACGGAAGAAACGTCCTACGTACGGGAGTTCTCGTAAAGGTAAATCCCTTTTAACCATAAATGCGATGAATACGCCTAATAAGATCGTGCGGTATCCCAACCGGAGCCATTCAGACTGTATCGGCAGTGCCATGCCTGCCACGTATAACACCGTCGCCACTCCGAAATAAAGAAACGCGGATTTCAAGTCGTACTCGATCGGGAATTTCTTTTGTCCTACAAAATAGGATAAAAGCATCATCAATAAATTACAAAAGAACGATGCCCACGCACAAGCCATATAACCGTACGAGGGACCGAACAGCAAGATGATAGAGACCGTGGCCACACATCCGATCGTGGAGAAATAGGCGCCCCATCGTGTCTGGTCGATCAGCTTATACCATAAGGAGAGGTTGAAATAAATACCGAAGAACAACTCGCCCAGCATCACGATCGGCACTACCCGTAATCCGGGATAATAGGCCGGCCCGACAAAGTACTTCAAGATATCGATATAGAACATTACCCCGAGGAAGATAAACAAGGCGAATATGATGAAATATTTCATCGCTTCCGAGTAGGCTTTCTTATTATCATCGCTCTTGTTTTTAGCGAAAATAAACGGCTCATAGGCATACCGGAAAGCCTGCGTGAACATCACCATCACCACGGCGATCTTGAAGCATGCGCCGTATATACCCAATTGCTCGTTCGCATACTCCTTATCATCAAACAAGAATGGAAACAGGATCTTATCTGCCGTCTGGTTAAAGATACCGGCAATACCTAGAATGAGGATCGGGAAGGAATAACGCAAGATTTGTTTCAATACCGTTCCGTCTACTTTCGCCCGTATGCCCGGCAAGATATCCGGGATCAAAAGCAATAAGGTTATCAGTGTCGTAAACACGTTCGCCACGAATACATAGCCTACCCCATAATCCGGACGATAGAACCAGCTTATCGCCTCCGGATAGTGCGTATGCAACCACGGACAAGTGATCAAGAAGAATATATTCAAGATAATATTCAAGAAAATACTCAGCAACTTAATCCCGGCGAAACGCCATGCTTTTCCCTTATACCGAAGATAAGCGAACGGAATGCAACAAAAAGCGTCTACCGCCACGATACCCGCCATCATCCCGATATACTCCGGATGGTCACCATATCCCAAGCCGGCACTAATAGATGGAAACAAGGCGAAAACCGCTACGCTAAACAGCGCCGAACTTCCCAGCAGGCAATACAGCACGGAAGCGTACACCCGCATCGGCTCTTGCTCCTCTTTCTTATTGATGAAACGGAAGAACCCCGTCTCCATGCCATACGTAAGCAAGACCAGCAACAGGGCTGTCCAACCATATAAATTCGTCACGATCCCATAATCCCCTGTTCCGGCCAACACACGTGTGTACATCGGCACCAACATCCAATTCAGGAAACGCCCCACTATACTACTCAATCCATAAACGGCTGTCTCTTTAGCGAGCCGCTTCATTCCTCCTGCCATATCGTATCTGTCTAATCAAATAAAGAACCTTGTTCCCCCACCCGGCTACGTCCCAGATGGGTATAAGCTAAATCGGTGACCTCACGGCCACGGGGCGTGCGTTTGATAAAGCCCTCTTTGATCAAGAAAGGCTCGTACACTTCTTCTAGCGTTCCGGGGTCCTCGCCCAAAGCCGTGGCGATCGTCGTTAATCCGACCGGGCCTCCCTGGAATTTATCAATGATCGTCGTCAGCAACTTATTATCGATCTGATCCAAGCCATACCGGTCTATATTCAACGCCTCCAGAGAGAAGCAAGCGATCGCCTTATCGATATCTCCGTTCCCCTTCACTTGAGCGAAATCACGCACACGGCGCAATAAAGCGTTGGCGATACGAGGCGTACCCCGGCTACGGGAAGCGATCTCCCTAGCGGCGTTCAACTCACATTTTACATTCAAGATATTAGCACTACGGAGCACGATCTTCGTCAGCGTCTCCATATCATAATACTCCAAGTGCATATTGATACCGAAACGGGCACGCAACGGACTAGTCAGCAAGCCGCTACGGGTCGTAGCGCCAATCAATGTAAACGGAGCCAAATCGATCTGTATCGAGCGAGCGCTCGGTCCCTTATCGATCACGATATCGATCCGGTAATCCTCCATAGCGGAATATAGGTATTCCTCCACGATCGGGCTCAACCGGTGAATCTCATCGATAAAAAGCACGTCGTTCTTCTCCAGCGAGGTCAATACCCCGGCCAGATCTCCCGGCTTATCCAGCACAGGCCCCGACGTGACCTTGAAACCAACCCCCAACTCGTTCGCTATAATATTCGACAACGTCGTCTTTCCCAACCCGGGAGGTCCATGCAAAAGCACATGATCCAGCGCCTCCTTACGCATGCGGGCAGCCATGACGAACACCTTCAGGTTCTCCACCACCTTCGCCTGCCCGCTGAAGTCACGGAGCGAAAGCGGCCGAAGCACGTTCTCGTACTCTCGTTCGTTTTCCGGCATCCGGGCATCCCTTATATCAAAATCATCTTCCATATTCACGTTCATTGACTTGCAAAGATAATGTTAAACAACACATTCACGAAAATAGATGTATAAAATATTTTTCTAACAGTGAGAAAAGCATATGTTTGCTAAAGGGACACCTTTAAAAACATACTACCATGAAACTTATACTCACAATCTCTGCGATGATCCTGTTCCTGATAACGGGATGCGAAAGTGGTAAGCAACCGGCTAACGACTTTTTAACCGTGGATATCACGGCAAATTATCCGAAGAAGGAACTGATTCTTCAAGACTTTTTGGATGTGGAATACATCCCATTAGAAACGAATGAGGAATTCATAACCTCAGCCAGCATGCAAGCCATCGGCAAAAATCTCATAATCCTTAGAAACAAGAACGGACAAGACGGAGATATATTTATCTTCGACCGGACCGGAAAAGGCCAGAGAAAAATCAACCGCAGCGGCCAAGGTAGCCAAGAATACACGAATATCGGGTCTATTGCCCTCGATGAGGAGAAAGGTGAGCTGTTTATCAACAACTACTATTCGAGCCAGTTTATCGTATACGACCTGTCCGGAAACTTTAAGCGAACTTTAAAGTACGATAAAGATTTTAATTTCAATAGCGGGAAGATATACAATTTCGATCAAGACAACTTAATCTGCTACGATGAGATTGGCAATTATAAAAATCTGAGAAAAAGCGCATTTTGGCTCCTGTCCAAACAAGACGGGAGCATTGTCAAGGAAATCGAACTCCCTTATGAGCATAAGATATCACCGTTTTTATCAAAAGGAATTTGGTCCGCAGGACCTCGTAATACCGAATTAATTTCCCAAAATGGAAGTTGGGTCTTAATAGAGCCATCTACAGATACGATTTATAGTTATTCCCAAGATCACTCTATCAAACCCTTTATCGTAAGGACTCCACCTATCCGCTCTATGGCCCCGGAAGTATTTCTTTATCCAAGTATTCTTACCGACCGGTATTATTTCATGCAAACAACAAAGAAACAATGGGATTTTGAGAAAGAAACCGGATTCCCCAGAACCGACTTGGTATATGATAAACAAGAGGACGCTATCTTTGAGTGTGTCGTATATAATAACGATTTCGTAGATCAGACACCCGTTGATATGTGGTACGAACACGGAATACTAAAGATCATCAATAACGATGGGATCGCTTTCATAAAGAAACTAGAAGCCAATGAGTTGGTGGAAGACTACGAGAAAGGTAAGCTGAAAGGCCGCTTGAATGAGATCGCAGCGGGATTGAATGAGGAATCCAACCCCGTGATTATGGTGGCTAAGTATAAGGAATAAAAACTTCTTACTTATTGTCTGTTTTTCCAGACTTGTTTTTTATTCGTACATGTTTTTCGGAAAACACGTACGTGAATTCCCAAAAACACGTACGTGAATCCGTGAAAACATGTACGTGTTTTTACGGAAATTCGACAAGCATATTTATCCATCTTACTGTCAGCAAGTTATAAATCTACTTCATAGTAAGATATTATTGTTGAAAATTTACTTCTAAAGATACGGTTCCTCTCCTATATTTTATGTAACTTTGCTTATAAGTCGCATAAAATATAGGACGATATGAACCAGACAATTTATCCCATCGGCATACAGAACTTCGAGAGCCTTCGCAAAGATGGTTATCTCTATATTGATAAGACCGCCCTAATCTACCAATTAGTAACAACCGGACGATATTATTTCCTCAGCCGCCCCCGACGCTTCGGGAAAAGCTTGCTGCTGTCCACGCTGGAGGCCTATTTCCAAGGAAAGAAGGAGCTGTTCGAGGGACTGGCAATGGAGAAATTGGAAAAAGACTGGATAAGATACCCCATCTTACATTTGGATTTAAATGCGGAGAGATATTCTGACCCTGGGGCATTAGAGAGTATATTACGACGTTATCTGAACCTTTGGGAAGACCTGTGGGGGAAAGACGAGAGAGAGATAACACCATCCGATCGTTTCACCGGCGTGATACGCCGTGCCTATGAGAGAACAGGACGGAGAGTGGTCATACTGGTAGACGAGTATGACAAGCCTTTGCTACAGGCGATCGGGAATCTGGAGTTACAGGAGGCCTACCGCTCTATACTGAAAGCGTTTTACGGCGTTCTGAAGAGCATGGACGGATATATCCGCCTAGCGTTCCTGACCGGCGTGACCAAGTTCGGCAAGGTAAGCGTATTCAGCGACCTCAACAACCTCATGGACCTGTCGATGGATAATCGGTACGTCGAGATATGCGGCATCACAGAGAAAGAGATACATGCCTATCTGGATGACGAAGTGAAGGAACTGGCTGATACCCAAATGACGACCTACGAGGAAACCTGCCTAAAACTCAAGCAACGCTATGACGGATACCATTTCACTGCCAAGTCCGAGGGTATATATAATCCATTCAGCCTATTGAATACCTTCGCTAAGATGGAATTCGGTGACTACTGGTTCGAGACCGGAACACCCTCCTACCTCGTGGAGCTGCTCAAGCACACCCATTACGACCTCTACGAGATGGCCAACACGGAGACTGACGCCGACGTGCTCAACAGCATCGACTCCGCCTCGAACAATCCCATACCCGTCATCTACCAAAGCGGATACCTGACCATCAAGGGCTATGATCCTGAGTTTGGCATTTATCGACTGGGGTTCCCGAACAAGGAGGTGGAAGAAGGTTTCGTCAAATACCTACTTCCTTTCTATACGAGCATACAAGCCTCTAAGACCCCCTTCGAGATCGGACAGTTCGTTCGGGAGATACGGTCTGGCAATTACGACGCCTTCTTCCACCGCCTCCAAAGCTTCTTCGCCGACACACCCTACGAGGTGATCGCCGGGCAAAAGCCGGAGCGAGACACGGAGCTGCATTACCGGAACGTCCTCTTCATCGTCTTCAAGCTGGTCGGCCTGTACACGCAAGTGGAGTACCATACCTCGAACGGGCGTATAGACCTCGTCTTGCAAACCGATCGCTATGTATATATCATGGAGTTCAAGCTCAACGGAACCGCCGAGGAGGCCCTGCGGCAGATCGAGGAGAAAGGCTACGCCCTACCCTTCGCCGGAGACGACCGGGAGGTCTTCAAGATCGGCGTGAACTTCTCTGCCGAGACCCGCAATATCGAGAAGTGGCTGGTTGAGCCCACGCGATAGCTGTGGAAAGGCAAAACGCTCACGGCACGCGCCATCCACTGATCGTACCGTACAGAAAAAAGCGCCGTTACTTGCCCTTTTGGGAGAAAGAGTTACCTTTGTATATAAGTCACATAAATACACAAAGCCATGAACCAGACAATTTATCCCATCGGCATACAGAACTTCGAGAAAATTCGCAAGGACGGCTATCTCTATATTGACAAGACAGCCTTGGTCTATCAATTGGTTACTACCGGACAGTATTACTTCCTCAGCCGCCCCCGACGCTTCGGGAAAAGCCTGTTGCTGTCCACGCTGGAGGCCTACTTCCAAGGGAAAAAGGAGTTGTTCGAGGGACTGGCCATGGAGAAACTGGAAAAGGACTGGAAAGAATACCCGATCCTCCATTTTGACCTGAATATCTCCCAATACGACTCTCCGGATAGCTTATACAAGATATTAAACGACATCCTGTCCCGGTACGAAGACGAATATGGGACACGTCCCTCGGAAGTGACCCTGCCCCTCCGTTTCGCCGGAATCATCGACCGGGCCTACCGCAAAACCGGACAAAGGGCCGTGATCCTGATAGACGAGTACGACAAGCCCTTGCTACAGAACTTGCACGACAAGGAGATGCAAAACCGGCTCCGGAACATGCTCAAACCCTTCTACGGCGTATTGAAGACCATGGATAGGGCCATCCGTTTCGCCCTGCTCACAGGTGTGACCAAGTTCGGCAAGGTAAGCGTGTTCAGTGACCTCAACAACCTCATGGACCTGTCGATGGATAATCGGTACGTCGAGATATGCG
>ENA-OPXI01001515-OPXI01001515.1-human-gut-metagenome-genome-assembly--contig:-NODE-1515-length-12197-cov-10.264619_pt1 | contig 12197 bp, 10 predicted proteins | sample MGYA00241520_ERZ502032 | MGnify/ENA primary metagenome ERZ502032 (study PRJEB25962, sample SAMEA2042106) | human gut metagenome | biome: human gut; feature: human-associated habitat; material: faeces...
AGCTCTTTACTGCAATTGAGATTGCCATTGAGATTGCTTGCGGATTTTAGGTTAATAAAATAATAGAGACTGTTCCAATTAAGGCGTTTATAGCATTTATTCCATACCAACCACAACTATTGATTGCCATATCTGTACGTGGAAGTAACAGTGATAAAATGATATTTATACATAATATTAAAAGTGCTAAAAATAAATTAGATGAAATTTGCTTTAATTCGTTGCGTACTAAATATCCTATAAGATAGAAAAAACTAGCAGAAAATGACACATCTAAGTTATACCATAATCTGACATTATAAAAGGAAAGAATATATCCAATGCTACCAATAAATATAGCTATAATAAAGATATATTTTCGTGTAGAACATGTTTGAATAATGAAAAAAGAATATATTTCAGTCATAAATAGAACTGGAAGAAACCATAAGGCACAACCATTCATCCAACCTTCAAATATCCATAAGTCAGAGATTCTATTTTCGCTTGCAGCTAACACAATTATAGAAAAAGTTATGTATGGTATTATTAAAGTCTGTATTCTTCTATGAATGAACTTTTGTATGTTAGTATATTTAGTTGGGCAAAATAGCATTCCGGAAATGATGAAGAATAACGGCATATGGAAAGACCATATCCAATTGCTAATAAGGGAGGGAATTCCTGTATGACCACAAACCATTAAGAATATCGCTACTCCCTTGGTTAGATCAATCCATTTTATTCTTTGTAAGGGAATTTGTTTAGACATATCTTATTTGATTAATTTTTTTAAAATCAATGTGAAAACCGCTTTGAATCCTATTTTATGTAATACAGAGAGTATACTATGTATTCTATATTTATATGAAATTAATGCTGTAGTATTTATTTTAAATTTATTTTGTTTAGGTTGTTTCAAGTCATAAAGATATATGCCCTCTCCCTCATTGTTCATGATGACATTCATTTCTATAGGATGATATTCTAATGCAAAACTTTTTAAGATTTTATAATTTAAGAGTTTTGTCGTTAGTAAATATCTTTTGTCTCCATACTTTTTTTTATTATCTGCAAGGTCTAGGATAGTATTTGAGGAAGTTACTCCTAAGATTTCATAGAGATTTATATTTTCATTATAAGAATCATAAACTGTAGCATTAGGGAATGTTGGAAATCTAAAATCCATTTCTTTTTTACTCCATTTTAAAGGTGTTTGAAAAACAAATAGATTGGAGGCAATATGAGTTCCTTTATCTGCACAATTAGTAGAATAGGATGTATAAGGATAAACAAAATATTTATTCTCTTTTATACAATATGCTATGTGGTATTTTAACCATGATTTCTCTCCCCATTCTTTGAAGCAATATATATCATCTATGTCTTTTAGTTGCAAATAGCTTTCATTTTTATACCATTTGTAGAAACGATTCCACGATTCACGCATCCAAACTTGTCCCCAAGACATTGCAATTTGCATAAAATAGGTATCATATTCTGTTTTTAGGGGAGTAAATGGTTCAAAGGTTTGATAATTGAATTGGTAATTATAAAGTGATATTCCTGCGATATTTTCATCATTTTTATAAAATGAATTTGCAGCAATTGCATAATCATAAAAACCTGGAGAAACGACAATATCATCTTCTAGTACTATAACTGCTTCATATTTGTTTAAAAGCTGTCCAATGGAAAGTATGTGAGAGCGAAGACCTAAATTGGTTTCATGTTTTATAACAGTCTTTTCTCCATAAGGCCAAGTAAAAGTATCAGCAAATTCTTCTACTATATTAGTGTCACTTTTATCTATACTTATAATAAGAGGAGCCTCTGTAAGATTGGCTTTTAATAAAGAATTGAGTAACCGATTTAGTGACGAGACTCTGTTATAGGCTACAGCTACTATTGCTATATTGTTCATGCTACATGTTTTTATGATAGGACTTTATACTTTTTGAAATAATATTCCAAAGCTATTAGGATAAGAAGGTAGATAAAAGGACCTGTTTCTTGTGTAAAATAGAACATAGTAAAATAAAACATTCCGATGCAATTGATGAAATTTAGTTGAAATGTGATGTAATTAGGCTGTTTAAAAAAATGATTGTATATATGTCTGGATATTTTTCCTACAAAAAAGAAAGCTATTAGTCCGCCTATGATTCCGAAATATTTTATATTTAAAAAAGCTATTGTTCCCCAGTTAGCATTTCCAAAATAACCTCGTGATTGATTTTTGATTGTCGCAACACGATCATCTGGATATATTTCCTGATATAATGGAAAGATTTTTATTACTTGTCTTTCCAAAAATGTGAATGGGGCAAGAATACGTGGAAATCTTATATATCCATATTTGTCTTCGAATTTTTCTATTTCCCATCGTTCTGCAACGTAGGGCAATTGATTTCCATAATATCCAAAAAATTCTGCAAAATTATTTTGAATGCCATTTGGAATATACTGTTTTGAAATATCTACAAATTCTTTTGAAAATGTTCCTCTTTGTAATAAGTCACCCTCTGTTTCTACATTTTGCCTTCCTACAGTCAAGAATGATAAATATAAAATGAATGCATATATGCTTCCCATAATAGAAATTTTTACATATTTAGGAACTCTTATTGGCATCCTATAATAGCGATGAAATATATATATATATGCAAATATTAGAATGATGAAAAGAATGCCTTGCTTCCCTGCTATAGCCATTGATGCAAGTGCTAATGTCATGATATTTAGTAAGCCAAGAATCTTGTTTATTTTTGAACCACCACAAAATATAGAAAAAATGCTAGGAAAGCTGCCTCCTAAAAGAATAGTACCAATTGGTGTTAATGTTAGTAGAGGAAATAGTTCTTGAAACTGGGCTCTTCGTTCTCCTCCATCGTTAAGTGATACTCCGAAAATCACAAACATCTCAAAGCATATTAATAAGGAGCCTATAATTCCAGCTAAGCCAAGTATAATATGTATTTTATTGCTTGTTTTAGAAAAGATTTTAAAAGAAATATTTCCTTTCAATTTTTTCAATTGAACTTTGTTATTAAGTCGACCAAAGCCTAAGTGAAATGTTGTGATTGTAAGTATTACATAGACTATGATTTTTAAAGAATTTATGTATGGTGGAATATAAAGAATTCCTGAGAATCCGTTTACTAATAAAATACTAACTCCAATAAAAAGCCAATATCTTGGATCCATTGGATCCTTTTTAATTAGAGAAGTAATAATGATGCCATAGCCAATACACCATACCATAAAGGGCGATATTATGGCTTTTAAAGCAATTATGTTAAATATTATAAGTATATAAGCAATTATATATGGCATAAAACTTTTTTTATCATATTATTAAGTTTCTCTTTTTCGCTGTTTTCTAGGCAAATAAAATATATAGTAATTATAGATAATATGCATACGACAGATATATAGACTATATATATAAATAGCGAATCAGACAATACTGTAGATATGTAATAAGCTAAAGCTGCATCAATTACAATCGTAATTAAACAAGGAATAACAACAGACTTCATGTATGATGATATGGTGATAATTTCAATTCGTTTACTTAGAACTATCAGTCGGTATATTAAAGCAAAGAATGAAGTCATAATTGAAATAAACATGACATTATAACAATTTGCTCCTAATTTGCAAATTAAAGCAGCTAGTGGTATATCTAAGCACATTATTATAGAAATTCCTATTTGAAATATTTTTATTTTTCCTGTTGCATCTATACCTTTCCCTAATGGGGTCGCCATGCAATCTAATAGTGAAACTATTATTGCTAATTGAAGAAATTTGTCAGAGTATAAAGGAGGAGTATCTAGCCAAAGCTCTAACAGTGGAGAAGGATTTATTGCTATAGGTAATGCTACTAAAAATAGTAAGCAGAATGAATATTTGGAAGACTTATATATCAAGGAACGCATGCGTTGTAAATCTCCGTGAGCATAACTTTTCGTAATTTGTGGAGCTGCTGCCATTTGAAAATTTCCTGCAAAAGATGAAATTTGCGAAGATACTTGGTATGCGATTCCACGGGCAGCATTTATAGCTGATCCAAAAAATATATTGATAACAATATTTACTCCTTGATTTCTTAAAATGAATCCAATATTTCCGATAAAACTGAAGCTTGCAAAAGAAAGCATTTTTTGTATGTTATCTTTGTTGGTATTTAGTTTCAATACACACTCTTTGTACTTCTTTTTGCAAGAAAAAACGCTGAAACCTTTGCTGATTAAAGTTACCCCAAAGAGTAACCAACTATAAATTATTAATCGGTCAAAGGTCGTTTGGGAGTAAATGAAATATGCAATTGCTAGTTTCAGTATGTATTCTAAAATACTTATATATGCATATATATTAAAATCTTCTTTAGAAACAATTAGAGCATCGAATGGAACTGCTAAAACACTTAAAAGTAATGAACATATGCTTGCTTGATATACGAAATTTGCAGCATACATTCTATCTGGTGATATATTCATTTGGGTATTTAAAAACCATATTCCTATAATCTCTGCTAATATTAAAATAGTAATTGAAATGATGGCATGGATTGTAAGTGATGTTTTAAATACTGCTGTTAAATTAGATTCTTCATTTCGTCCTATTTCATAGGCAAAAAAACGTTGAGAGGCTTGTATCATTCCTGCATTGATGATACCTATTATAACAATTAAGCCACCTACAACATTATAAATTCCATAGTCTTCTACACCTAAGGCTTTTAGTACTATTCTTTGAGTAAAAAAAGCTATAAATATGATGAATAGTAATCTTATATACAATAAGACAGTGTTCTTAGCTATGCTTCTGTTTGCAGAATTCATATTTATTTAAATAAAATGATACTTTAATAATATGTGTAAATGTGTATTATAAGTACTTTATTTAAAATAATTTATTATTAATTTAATTCTTCTTGTAAAACCTATAAGTTTAGAGTACAATGAACTATTTTCACTTAGAGGGACTTCTAATTTATATTGTTTCCCATTATAAAATATATATTTATTTCTAATTTCAATTTTTTTTGGCGAGGACTTATTTATATTTATAGGTGTTGTATTGTTATAACAACAATCTATAACATAATGTATACCACGGGCGTATTGTATGCACGTATATGGTATCACTACATTGGGGAATTGTATATTTACATTAGGTGAACAATTACAAATATTAGCAAAACCTTGGTCTTTCAATGTATAAATAGCACTTGCTTGATTTTGATTATGGCAGATCGCTATATTGTTTGTTGTTGTTGCACTTAATTGAGAATCTCTTTTTATAGCTGACCCAAAATCGTATAAATATAATTTTTGATTTGTTTTCACAACATGAATTCTATAATGATAGGGAGCATCAGGAAATATATATGAACTTATTGATATATCTTTAGATATTATCCATTTTGAAATCATGATATCTCTATCAATTTTGATAATTTTACAAGATTTTCTAACTAATAGAGTATTTCCAATTTGTACTACTAAGCTGTTATCGCAAGCTAGATTTTCAATGCCATATAATGATCTACTTACACATGGAGCACAAATAGTAGAATAAAGAAACTTTTCATATTTCGCTTCTGTATTGCCAAATTGGTTATTACTTTTTTGTCCATTCATAAATAGATATGAATGTCCATTGTGAGTGATTAAAGTAGAAAACAAAGCAGGTATTAGTTCTTTGCGTTCCTTTGAATGGAATTCAAGTGGAGTGATTTTGAAAAAACGATCAGATTTATTTATAAGGATTATGAATAATTTAAGGCACCAATATGAAGAACCTTTGGCATTGTAGTATTCTGTCATAAATTGGTTATGATATGAGTAACCTATATTGAGAAAGCCATTAGAATCAATAATGTTTTGAGATTGCCACCATGTTAAATTTCTGTTAATTATGCCTTTAATATATGATAGTTCGTATTCGTCATCTAGAAAATCACTGTAGATTGCCCAAAATGCTACTTGAGCAAATTTGTAAGTTAAGCTACGTCCAAATGCAAGAGCATTACCTTCTTTTGAAAAGAACAATTTAAAAGATTGAGCAAACAATTTGCTCCTATGTAGAAATTTGTCAGAACGGTTATCTTCTGGCGTATATTTAGAATACAACAAGGCATAGTAATGAAAAGCAAATGGTATATAATAATCGCGTTGTTGTGTCTTTCCATCGCTATACCAACCATCTCCCAAATACATATCTTCTATTATGCTAAAAGCTTGATCGGATCTTTCCTTGGAGTATTCAAGATCTAATAATTGAAGAAATCTGTTAACGAGGATTATAAAAAACTGCCAGTTGTTGTGAGGAACCTGAACTTCATTAATTTGAAAGAACCAATTTTGTAAATTTTGTTTGTCTTGACTATTAAATTTTTCTTCAAATAAAATCTTGTTTTCAATGCAGAATAACAAGATTGGAAACATTTCTACAATTTTTTGATCATTATTATGAAGCTTGCCCCAATATTTGTTACAATTACAATTTACTCCATTTTTTATCATAGAAAGAATAATCCTTTTTACATCTTCGTATCCTTTCAAAAAGGACCATCCTAAAAGACTTCGAGAGAATGACTCTAATCTCATAGTATTAACTTCGTAAGATGTTGCTATCTCATTGGGAATGATAATAGAAGATTCTGAATTATCATACAATGTGATAAAAGGCAATAAGTATTTATATAGTAAATCTTCGTAGTATTCTTTGGTAAACTCCATAGCTCTTACATCTTTTTGATAAGAGAGTATAAATAATCTAAAACAGTAATTTTTTTTAGTTTTCTTTTAATTGCGTATATCTTATATTTCATCCCTAAAACAGAATTGACAGACTTGTTGAAATCCTTGGTATTTAAGTATGCCTGTCTAAATTTCCATACAGCTTTTGATATTTCAGGAGGTGAGGAAAGTCTTGGGTTCATGTCTAAAGTTTCAGCTATGTCATGTCTCTCAAGAAATAAATAAGATTGAGTCTCTTCAATAATTTTTTTGCCTTTATTTGTGGAACATATAATAATTGAGATTCCTTTATCAGCTTTCTTTATCAGTTCTCCTTTGTTTAATCCCCAAAAATCGCCAATTGTTATATCTCCAATTCTTTCTTGACATGCTAATTGACAATTATAACAAGAATGTCTAAGACTAATTTTATTATCAAATGCTCGGAAATAATGACTATAAAAACGTTTAAGATAGATAACTGTATTATCTGTTTTTTTTATCCAAAAACCATATTTTTCTCCATTTCTAAATTTCAAGGATTGAGCATCATTTAAAAAGGGTGTTAAATTCTGCTTTAAAAATTTTATAGAAGGGACTCCACCACAAATAAAACTTATAGTGGTAAGATTGGTTTGTAATTTGGTTGGTATGTAGTTTATTAAACCTGCAACTTGACAAGGGGTGCCAATAAATAAAATTCTTCGTTGGGGTAATTCACTTTTTATTTGCTTAAATGTATATTCTATGGCGCTCTGTACATATTTAGAGCCTTGAAGCGTGGGTATATCTTTTATATTGTCTACTCGTTTATGTTTAAGATTAAATTTATCATCAAATGCAACTCCATAAACGACCCCTCCTGTTGAGATAATATACTGGGATAAGGTGGTTGCTATACCACCAGATGTAGATGATTTATAGATATTTACATCTTTGGATATTGCGGCAAATGTAATAAGTTCTTTCCTCTTTTGTGGCTTATTATGAATAGGACATACCTTTTGGCAAAGTCCACAATCTATGCATATATTATTATCAATGTAGGGGTGGTTAAAGCCAAAATTATCTTCAACCATAGATATTGCAGCTTTCGGACAAATATTTAAACATGCACAACAACCTGTGCACAGTTCATCTTCACAAATCTTCATCATTTCTTATTGCTTATATTTTGTCTTTGCGAGAATAAATTATAATTAGTCTCTTCTGAAAATATCACGTGTATAAACTTTTTGTTGTACATTATCTAAGCAACTATCATAACGGTTAGCAATGATAGCATGGCTTTGCTGTTTGAATTTAATAAGGTCATTTACAATTTCACTACCAAAGAAAGTGCTACCATTTTCAAGAGTCGGTTCATAAATAATTACTTTTGCACCTTTAGCTTTAATGCGTTTCATAATTCCTTGGATAGCACTTTGACGAAAGTTATCCGAATTACTTTTCATTGTTAGTCGGTATACTCCGATTACGCAAGCATTAGTTTCTGTGCTGAATTGATTATGAGTTGAATAATCATACCAACCTGCTTTACGGAGAATGGCATCTGCTATATAATCTTTGCGAGTACGATTACTCTCTACAATAGCTTCAATCAAGTTTTCTGGTACATCTTGATAATTTGCTAAAAGTTGCTTGGTGTCTTTAGGTAAACAATATCCTCCATATCCAAATGAAGGATTATTGTAGTGAGAACCGATTCGTGGATCAAGTCCTACACCATTGATTATGGATTGCGTATCAAGACCTTTTATTTCAGCATAGGTGTCTAGTTCATTAAAATAACTAACACGAAGTGCGAGATAAGTATTAGCAAATAGTTTTACAGCTTCTGCTTCTTTCATACCCATGAAAAGTGTAGCAATATCCTTTTTAATAGCGCCTTCTTGTAATAAGGCTGCAAAAGTTTTGGCTGCTTCTTTTAACATTTCAACATTTGTCACAGCTTTTATAGCCTCATTTTCTTCTTTAAATTCTGGGCGTTCTATAATTTTGGGATATCCCACGATGATGCGACTTGGGTAAAGGTTATCGTATAAAGCTTTACTTTCGCGAAGAAATTCAGGAGAAAAAAGTAAGTTGAATTTTTTTACGCCTTTTTTTGCATATTTTACATAAAGATTCCGCGTATAACCAACAGGGATGGTAGACTTAATTACCATTATAGCATCAGGATTTACTTCCAATACAAGTTCTATAACTTCTTCTACATGTGATGTATCAAAGTAGTTTTTTTCTGGATCATAATTGGTTGGAGCAGCTATAATTACAAAGTTTGCATTTTTATAGGCAGAGGTCCCATCAAGTGTAGCATGCAAATTCAAGTTTTTTTCCGCTAAATACTTTTCAATATATTCGTCTTGTATTGGAGATTTTCGATTGTTTATAAGTTCAACTTTTTCTGCTATAACATCTACAGCGGTTACTGGATGATGTTGGCTTAGTAGAGTTGCTATACTAAGTCCAACATAGCCAGTTCCTGCTACTGCAATTTTAATATCATGTTCCATAATTAATGTTGATTATTTTATATCGTAATAAAAACAAAAGAGCTGTACAGATATGTATATATCTCAACTCATTTTACTTAGATAAATAGTAATTAAGATTATTAATATTAGAATCGAATTATTGTAAATTCTATGTGAAATATAGATTTCGCTTTATGAAAAGTACGCTACGCTTTCGCCCCTCCCAAAATCCGGAAAAGGCGAAAGCAATAGTAATTGATAAATGTGCGGCAAATTTACAAATTAAGTTGCAATATGCCAAGTTTTATGAAGAAAATTTAATGACATGCCTCTTCGTAAAACTGCAATAAAACTTTACTCTTTCAGCTTGGGAAATAAGGTTTTTACCCCTTCCCGATAGATACGTTGTGCGTTTTCAGGCGTTGTGAACTCTTTAAATGCGCTCAGAATGATCTCGTAGCTGTCTACCTCATAATTATGGAGCCCTTTTTTATGTCCTCAAGATAGTTTTGCTTCATGTGACAGGTGGAACGGAATGCCTCTCTTCGGATATCAAGCTGTTTCAGTTCTTTTTTGAGGAATGCACCGAATTCCGGATGATCGGAAATAAATCTGTTCGATTTCATAATAAATTTGTTTTAGTTAATAAAATAGAAATATTTGATTCCTGTACCTACATAGTGGGTACAGGTAATTTGGGTACAAAGGTATACCTTTGCAACAGTTTTTAAAACAATTTAAAATATAAATGCTATGAAAGCACATAAAACTACTCTTTCCGTACGGGAGCTGCAAAAGACCATAGGGCAGTGGAAAAGTCGGAAAATTACGGATTCCACCATTGCAAAGCTGTTGGAACTGATGTTGGGGATGACTGCCTACATGAACGAGGATGCGGTTTATCCCGTGGAGAATTTCTATGATATCAGCAAGGCGCTGAAGTTTAAGAACGCGCGGTATCTGGTGGAAGCGGTCAGGCTGAGCGGAGCGTTCGGCATCGTACCCGGCGACAATGTGTACGGGATGAGTTCGTTCTATTCCTACCTCTGGAAAGAGAAAGAAAAAACGGATGATTCTGCGGAAACTTTACCGGTAAAATTACCGCAGGGGGATATATATAATATATATACTATACAGGATAGTAAGAATAATACATCCTCCGGAAGGATTTCTTCTGCGGAAAAAAGCCTGGAAGCCGCACGTAATTTCTTCCACCTCATCAACAAAAATCCGATGGATAAGATGCGGATTTTCACTCCGCTCATCGACGGCTTCCAGCAGAAGGAGGGACTGGCGCGCGAAGATGCCTGCGCCAACCTGGTGTACCTGGTGAACGAATTGCTGGTGCCTTACTTCGCAAGCCAGGAACGCTTTATGAAATCCACCCATGTAGGGCGGCTGTGCTGGCTGAGCAACCTGCTGAAATCCGCCGGGGTTCTTCAAACTCTTCACCTATTGCCACTCTCACAGAGGGAGAAGTTGAAAAAATAACTATTTTTTGAGGATCTTTAATAGCTTTTTTTACATCATTATACTCATATTTCTCTGTTATACTTGATGTTGGACAAACATTTGCACATTGACCACAATTTATACATACTGCTGTATCCTTCGTATCAACTAACTTATATGTTCCATGAACACCAATATATTTTTCACAAACCTCTTTACATTGACCACACTTAATACATAAAGCTTCATTTCTCATTATAGAAGGATTGCTCTCCTCTATCGGAACTCTTACACTTTCTGATAAATGTTTCATTTTTTATCTCCTTTCTTTAAATCTATTAAATGCTTTCTTTATCTACTTAATTTAAAACAACTTTGTAATCAATACAATTATATAGTAATTATATTATTTGTCAAGTACTTTTTACTTTTCTTTTTTCTTATCAAAACCTTATTATAAAAAAAAGAGTTTTATAAATTTGATAGATTAATCTCTCTACAAATTATGATAACTCTTCTCTTTAAAAAATATAAAACTTTTTATTGTATATAGACAGTAATAATTATACTATCTTAGTTGTCCAATCTTCTACATTCCAAACCTCTGTTGCTATATCCATATAGAAATCTGGCTCATGGCTTACCAATACTATCGTCCCTTTAAACTCTTTTAAAGCTCTTTTTAACTCCTCTTTAGCATCTATATCTAGGTGGTTAGTTGGCTCGTCTAAAACAAGCAAATTAATGTCTCTAAGCATAAGTTTACATAGACGTACCTTAGCATTTTCTCCTCCTGATAACACCTGCATCTGACTTGTTATATGATTAGTTGTTAATCCACATTTTGCAAGGGCAGCTCTTACTTCCGCATTAGTCATACTCGGAAACTCATTCCATATCTCATCTAGAGCTGTAGTAGTATTTCCAGCCTTTTCTTCCTGCTCAAAATATCCTATCTCTAGGAACTGTCCATGCTCTACCTCTCCAGCTAATGGTTTTAATTTCCCTAATAGAGTTTTTAATAGAGTTGATTTTCCAAGTCCATTTACTCCCTTTATAGCAATCTTTTGATTTCTTTCAACAGTGAAATTAAGTGGTTTAGTCAGAGCTTCATTATAACCGATTACTAAGTCCTTAACAGTTATAACCTCTCTGCTTGGAGTTCTAGCTGAGCTAAATCCAAAAGTTGGTTTTGGTTTCTCCTTAGCTATCTCAATAATCTCCATTCTATCTAGCTTTCTTTGTCTATCCTTAGCTAGATTTGTAGTGGCAACTCTAGCCTTATTACGGGCTATGAAATCCTTTAAATGCTCAATCTCTTTCTGTTGCTTTTTATATGCTTGCTCTATCTGTCTTTTCTTTAACTCGTACATCTCTCTAAATTGATAATAATCTCCTGTATAACGAGTTAATACAGCATTTTCTACATGGTAAATTACATTTACTACTGAATTTAAAAATGGTATATCATGTGAAACTAATATAAAAGCATTTTCATAATTTTGTAAAAAGTTCTTTAACCACTCTATATGATTTT
>ENA-OPXI01001526-OPXI01001526.1-human-gut-metagenome-genome-assembly--contig:-NODE-1526-length-12126-cov-4.784608_pt1 | contig 12126 bp, 8 predicted proteins | sample MGYA00241520_ERZ502032 | MGnify/ENA primary metagenome ERZ502032 (study PRJEB25962, sample SAMEA2042106) | human gut metagenome | biome: human gut; feature: human-associated habitat; material: faeces...
TCATCCCGAAATGCCAGGTGTTGGCCTTCTTGCCCGAAGCCATCTCAGGATCTCGAGCGTGAGCCTTGTTCTTCGTTGACGACGGCGCTTCGATAAAGGTGCCGTCAGCCGCCACCATATCAAAAGAACAGGCTCCGGCCTCTGCTGCCAGATTTACCGTGCGCTCGAGGAATTTCTGCGCCAACCCATGTTGTTCAATGAAATGCCGGAAGCGCAGTATCGTCGAATCTGAGATGAAAAGACGAGTGCTGGACACGCGGCAGAAGTTGCGAGCCACCATATCGCTCGCCAAATATGACTCCATCTCTGGATCAGACAGGTTGAGAGAGACCTGAAGCAGATGAACCCGAACCATCGTTTCAAGGCGCGTATACGGCCTTCCTTGTTGAACCGTCTCGCCGGCTTTGATGTGGTAGTGAGGCAGGCATAGTTGGATCAATTCGTTGATTACATCATCTGTCAAGCGATCCATGGCATTCACGCGGCGATCAGCATGAGCCGGACGAACATGTAGGAACTTTTCAGCGTCAATGTCTGCAAAGCTCAATTGACCATTAAACAACTCTTCCATAGCGTTACAAGATCGTAAACGTCAACACAATAGAATTATACTATTCTGATGGCAAAAAAACACCATTTTTTGACGTTGTAAAGAAAAACCGAACGGAACAATTTTGTTCAATTCGGCTTGGGAACAGGGGTTTTTGAAGAGCTTCCTTGAAGAGAAGGGCAAGGATGAACTTCTTGAACTTATTCGTGCGATTGTGCCTGAGGGGGTAAAATGTGTGTATATCCGTCAGCCTAAGGCACTCGGACTCGGGCACGCCGTTCTTTGTGCAAAGCCGGTCATTGGTTCCGAGCCGTTTGGTGTTATTCTCCCGGACGATTTGGTAGATGCTGAAAAGCCGTGCATGGCTCAGTTGCTTGCAGTTCGTGAAGAACAGGGTGGAGGATCTGTCGTTGCGGTTCAGGATGTCGCTCCTGAAGCTACGAACAATTATGGCATTGTAATTCAGACGTCTCAGATGCGTGGCATTGTTGAAAAACCAGATCCGAAGGTTGCTCCGTCTCGCATGGCGGTAATTGGTCGCTATGTGTTTGAGCCTGAAATTTTTAATTATCTAGAGAATGTTTCTGTTGGTGTTGGTGGTGAGATTCAGTTGACGGATGCTATTGCTGATTCGTTGGAATCTGTGTCTACTTTTGCTCATCGATTTGAAGGCACTCATTTCGATTGCGGAAGCAAGCAGGGTTTCCTGGATGCTACGATTCACTTTGCTCGAAAATACGGTTTCAAAATCGACTGATTTATTTTTATTTAAATAAGCTATTTCGAATCTGAATTTCCCATATTAACTAATCATTGATCTTAGGGTATGTGTGGTATTGTAGCTGCAGCGAGTCGTCGCGATATTGTTTCTATACTTCTTGAAGGTTTACGCCGTTTGGAATATCGAGGATATGATTCTTGCGGTATTGCCACTCTTAATAACGGGGCTTTGAATTGCGTCCGTACTGTTTCACGCGTCCACGAGCTTGCTGAGCGTGCTAGTGAGGATGGTTTAACTGGTACGACTGGTATTGCCCATACAAGATGGGCGACTCATGGTGCCCCCGAGGTATGTAATGCTCATCCTCATATCTCGTGTGGCCACATTGCAGTAGTGCACAACGGCATCATCGAGAATTACGAAGAATTACGCCGTGACCTTCAGGTGAAGGGCTATGTATTTACGAGCCAAACTGATACGGAAGTAATTGCTCATCTTATCAATGCCCATGATGATGGAGATCTGCTTCAGGCCGTCATGTCAGCTGTCAAGCTCATACGTGGTAGCTATGCTATTGCGGTTATTGCTAATGATGAGCCTAATCGCGTTATTGCTGCTCGTCAGGGTTCTCCTATGGTTGTAGGGCTTGGAGATGGTGAGAACTTTGTAGCATCCGATGCCATGGCTGTTGGGGGCATGACGGAACGAATCGTCTATATTCATGAAGGCGATATTGTTGATGTTCGACCGGATTCCTGGAAGGTCTATGAGCGGACTGAGGGCGGGGATTATATTACGGCAAAACGAGAGGTTCAGGTTGTGCATGCCTATGCCGGAGTCGTAGAACTTGGACCGTATCGTCATTTTATGCAAAAGGAGATTTTAGAACAGCCTCGTGCGGTGAGCGACACACTACTTGAAGGTGTGGCGGCTTTCTCTCCTACGCTTTTTGGTGCGGATGCTGAAGGCATTTTTAGTAATACGAAGCGATTGTTGTTCCTTGCTTGTGGCACATCCTACTATGCCGCGCTTACGGCCAAGTATTGGATTGAGGAAGTTGCCGGCATTCCGTGTGATGTGGAAATCGCAAGCGAATATCGTTATCGCGTTTCAGTGTCCGATCCTCAGACGCTGGTAGTGACGATTTCTCAGTCTGGTGAGACTGCTGATACGCTTGCAGCGCTTCGCCATGCTCGCGATGATCTCGGCATGACGCAGACGCTTACGATTTGCAATGTGGCAACCTCGGCCATGGTAAACGAAAGCCGTTTGGCATATATCACGCGGGCGGGTGTTGAGATCGGCGTGGCTTCTACAAAGGCTTTTACGACGCAGTTGGTTGCGCTTTATTTGCTTGCCTTTACGCTTGCTAAGCTTAATGGACGTCTTGATAGGACGGCTGAAGAGGATGAGCTTAAGCGTCTTCGCCATTTGCCGGCAGCTATGAGTTCCGTGCTTGCGCTTGAGCCTCAGCTCATCGCGTGGGCAGAAAGTTTTGCAGCTAAGCAACACGCACTCTTTCTTGGTCGCGGCATGCATTATCCGATTGCTCTGGAAGGGGCCCTGAAGCTCAAGGAAATCAGCTACATCCACGCTGAAGCCTATCCGGCCGGCGAGCTTAAGCACGGCCCGCTGGCGCTGGTTGACCGTGAGATGCCCGTCGTGACGGTAGCGCCCAACGACTGTCTTCTGGAAAAACTCAAGAGCAACATGCAGGAAGTGCGCGCGCGTGGCGGCGAGTTGTACGTTTGTGCGGACGGCGACTCCGTCATCGATGCGACGGAGGGTATGCATGTCATTCGCCTTCCCGAAAACTACGGCCGCCTCTCGCCAATTCTTCATGTTTTGCCGCTTCAGTTACTGGCCTACCATACAGCAGTGGCTTGTGGAAATGATGTAGATAAACCTCGGAATTTGGCAAAAAGCGTGACGGTGGAATAATTGTATGGTAAGATTTATATTAACAGTTGTGTGTAGAACAGTTAAAGAAATAAGGCGCAATATTGTTCAAATGGCGTACATAATTTGTTGTACGTTTACTGAAAAGAGGAATTTAGTGGTCATTTCCTCTAAAAACTCACACCAGTTCCGTAACATCCCAATATTATGCCGACAACTTCTAAAGGAGAGGGTGAAATTCAAATTAATAGATGCGAATATATCATTAAGAAATATATACATATTAAGCACGGCAAAAGTTGTGTGTATTGATCAAGCAACGAAATTAACGTCAAACTTAATTTTATGTGATACGACTGACGTCATACAGATTTGGCATGCTGGGGGGGCTTATAAAAAAGTAGGCTTCGATGCTTCCGATGGATCTAATTTTGATTTGAAACGTATTAATAGAATTCATGGAAATACAAAATGGATTATTATTACGTCGAATAAGTTGAGGGATACATATGCTACTGCATTTAATCTACCGGTAGAACATGTATTACCCTTAGGAATGTTGCGAACAGATTTGTATTTTAAATCAGATAGAAAGTTTAGACAAAACAAAAAAATTGTATTATTTGCTCCAACATTTCGCACCTTTGATAAGCGACGAACGATTGCTGGAGTAGGAAATGTAATACGTGAGCTAAAGGGAAAATTAAAAAAATATGATTATGAACTTGTTGTGCGATTACATCCTTCCGTTGCAAATCAACTATCTATAAATTCAATAATTAATTGGTCTGACCGGGAGCTGCTTGATTGTTTTAATGAGATTTCAGTTTTGGTTACAGATTATTCGTCAATATTTTTCGATTTTTCGTTATTTTATGGAAGGATATTTTGGTACTTAGAAGATATTGATGATTATCAAAAAGAGAGGGGACTTTATTTCAATCCTCTTATCGATTATCCTGAATATGCATCTAGAAATTTGGACGACTTAGTAAAAAAAATTGCCTTCAATGACAATGAGAATTGTCATATTATCCGTGAACGGTTCATGGATAATTGCGACGGGCATTCATCTCAACGGATTATTAACTTTATTAAAAGTCTATTATAGGAGTGCAATATGATTTATGGTGTATTGTTGGCTGGTGGGATGGGGACAAGACTTGGATTGCCCATACCAAAGCAGTTTTTAAAATTAGGGAATCACACTCTGCTAGAACATACTGTACAAAAATTTGCGTTTAACGAAGACATAGCTTACACAATAGTGGTTGTGCCAGAAAACTGGTATGAGCAGTCGTGTGACATTATAAAAAAGTTAAATTTATCTAATGTTGCACTTTGTATTGGTGGGTCGACGCGACAGGAGTCATTGTATAAAGGCTTGCTTTGGCTGAAAGAACATTTCAATTTGGGAAAAGCTGACATTGCCGTATCACATGACGTAGCAAGACCGTTTGTAACAACTAGGATGATTAGAGAGAATATTGATGTGTGCCAAAGATTTGGGGCTGCAGATACAGTGATACCTTCGCCAGATACGATTGTCAAATCAAAAGATAAAGAAAAAATTTCTGAAGTTCCCGTCAGAGAAGAGATGTATCTAGGGCAAACTCCCCAAACATTTCATATTATGCAATTTATTGAAATCTACAAAAAATTATCTCCAGAATATTTATCTGAAGTTACGGATGCAGCCCGGATACTCGCTGATCATAATGTTGAGGTTGGTTTGGTACAAGGTGAAGTGTCAAATATGAAAATCACAACAATGTTTGATTTAAATGTCGCAAATTCCATTTTGAAAGAAAGTAATTAATAAAGAGGAATGAGATGATTGTTAAGGCATTTCCACTCATACGACCAGGGGTATTTAGTACAGAATTTAGAGAGATAGCCCATAGGGAAGGAGAGGTTTTAGTAAGACCAGATCTATTATCCATATGTGCTGCTGATTTGCGTTACTATCTTGGATTGCGGTCTGCGTCAGTGTTGTCTAAAAAACTACCGATGGTCTTAATACATGAGGCAATAGGTACAATTATAAAGGCACCTTCTAATTCACAATTGAAAGTTGGTGATTCGGCAATATTGTTGCCGTGTGGTCATAATACAGATATTGATTCCAACTATCAATGTAATGCTTTTTTTCGTTCTAGCAATGCCGACGGATTCTGCCAGGAATTTATATCTTTGAAGCAATCGGAAATTGTTCCTATTTCAATTCAAAGCGAAAGGGTGCCATTTGTATTTTCTGAATTATTAAGTGTTTGTTTCCAAGGTGTGCGCCAAATAAAGATGGCATTATCTGATGCAAAACAAATAGCGATTTGGGGTGATGGGAGCTTGGGTTACCTCATGACACTTTTAATCAGAAATTTATATCCAGATAAGCATGTTTTTACTATAGGTAAGCATGAGGATAAATTAGAAAAATTTACTTTTGCTAATGCTGTTGAAACAATTTTTAGTAGAACGAACCGAAAATATGATGTCTTGATAGAGTGTGTTGGTGGAAGTGGGGCGCAGAATGCAATTAATGATATGATCGAAAGCGCCTTACCAAAGGCAACGTTATTGCTTACAGGAGTAAGTGAGATTCCGCCAGCAGTCAATACTAGATCGATTTTAGAGAAGGGATTAACGTTGAGAGGCACAACAAGATCCATTCGGGAAGATTTTTTACTTGCCAATGATTTTTTGAAATCTGCAAAGAACAGATCTTTAGTAAATATGTTAGATACTGTACACTGCAAAGTGCATAATTCATTAGATTTAAGAAGTGCTTTCGAAGCAGCTAAAAGTTCAAAATTTAAAACAACGATTGAATTTCTTCCTTAAGGATGCGTCAGAGGAACTATTTCGGCACAGATGGCGTGCGTGGTCGAGTCAGCAAAGCTCCCATCACGCCCGATTTCGTGCTTCGTCTCGGCCAGGCGGCCGGGCGCGTCCTTCGCCGGCAGAGCCCGACGGGCCACGCGACCGTCCTGATCGGCAAGGACACCCGCGTCTCGGGCTATATGCTCGAGGCAGCCCTTCAGGCGGGTTTTTCGAGCGCGGGCGTCGACATCGTGCTCTGCGGCCCGATTCCGACGCCGGCCGTCGCCTATCTGACGCGCGCCCTTCGTCTTGATGCGGGCGTGGTGATTTCTGCGAGTCACAATCCATATGATGACAACGGCATCAAGTTTTTCTCGGGCGAAGGGACGAAGTTTCCCGACGCCGTCGAGCTTGAAATCGAAGACGAGCTCGATGCGGGCTGCGTCTGCGTGCCGTCGGCCGAGCTGGGCAAGGCCCGCCGGCTAGACGATGCGGCGGGCCGGTACATCGAGTTCTGCAAGTCGACGATCGACTTCAGCACCGATCTTAAGGGCCTTCGCATTCTGGTCGACTGCGCCAATGGAGCGGCGTATCACATTGCGCCCGACGTCTTCCATGAACTCGGGGCCGAAGTGGTCGCAGTGGGCAATGCGCCCGACGGTCTCAATATCAACGACGGCGTGGGGGCGACGCACACCGAAAATCTCTCTCGCCTGGCGGCCGAGCACGGCTGCGACGTTGCGGTGAGCCTTGACGGTGACGCCGACCGCCTCATCATGGCGGACGGCGAAGGGCATGTCTACAACGGCGACGAGCTTCTCTACGTCATCGTGCGCGACCGAATGCTCGCGGGCCCCGTATCGGGAGTCGTCGGGACGCTGATGACCAACTATGCGCTTGAGCGGCGCTTTGAGGAGCTCGGCATCGGTTTCGTGCGAGCCAAGGTGGGCGACCGCTACGTGCTTGAGGAATTGAAGCGAAACGGCTGGCTTTTCGGTGGCGAAACTTCGGGGCACATCCTGGCTCTCGATCGGCAGACGACGGGAGACGGCATCGTGAGTGCTCTGCAGGTGCTTTCGGCGATGCGCCGTAGCGGCAAGACGCTTGCTGAATTGACGTCCGATCTGATGCTCCTGCCGCAGGTGCTCGTCAACAAGCGCATCCCTGCGGGTTATGATTGGCAGAATGACCGCGAGTTCTCACGCACGGTCGAAGCATGTCGTACCGAAGTTGAGGGCGTCGGCCGCGTGCTGATCCGCCCGTCCGGGACGGAACCGCTGCTTCGTATCATGGTTGAAGCCGAAGATGGCGAACTCGCTTCTCAGCTTGCCCATCGCATGGCAGACAGCCTTTCCGTGCCTGCCATGTGAGGGCGTGAGGGTATGTTAAGAGCCAGATGGCAGTTGGTGTCATCTGGCTATTTTCACACTTGCGCCCAGCAGCGCACGTGTGTCTATGCGGTGAAAGTCCGCTGTCCGCCCGAACAGGGGGAAGGACGAGTGAATCGTGCAAGTCGAGGGAGGCAACGACCTTGATGAAGGAAGCCGATAACAAAACTCTAGCCTGACGAACAGGAATCGGATGTGAGGCGTGTATCTCGGGAGAGTCGGCAAAGGTCGATTAACCCAAAGCTGTTCCGGAAGGGATGCACGTAGATCCGGCAGGTGGGGAGGGAAGCACATGTGTGATACCTGGGGAGAGCCATCTCGACGCCGCGAGGCTACCGAGGTTCGGGAGGCCGAGGGATGTCGGCATGGAAGTCAGCCGAGGCCGTAGTAGGGCGAAATTTCTTGGCTACACTTCGTGGGGATGACGGGACAACCGCTAGTTCACCCGAAAAGCTTCAAGCGGCTGCAGGACAAGCCTCGCACCGTCTTCTACAGGGCGCGCGGCGGGTCACTCTTTCGAACGATTAGGGTGCTCAATGCGATTCTGCGTGGATGGCGGCAGTACTTCAAGTTGGACACTCGCAAGGGGGGCGAAGCGCTCGACATACACATCCGACGCCATCTCCGAAAGTCGGTGTGGATTGCATGGAAGCGACCGAAGACACGTGAACGGGAACCTCGACGTCGCGGCTTGGATAAAGAGCGTGCGTGGAAGTCTGCCAACAACGGACGGGGTGCATGGTGGAACGCTGACGCACTTCACATGCGCGATGCATTTCCAAAGTCTTTCTTCAGACGACAGGGACTCTACAGCCTTCTCGAGATGCGTTGAGTCCCCTTCTATTTCTAACTCAGAAACCGCCGGATGCCGAACGGCACGTCCGAACGCTCAGCACTGAGTGAGCATAATGGTGTGGGAGGGGAGTGCCTGTGAGGGCGCTCTCTACCCGATTCCCGCGCCCGAGAGGTCGGGCATGATCTGCCGTTCGAATTTTGCTAGAGTACTGCGCATGAGCAACGATCTTTTCGGCGGCGAACTTCTGCCGCCAGACGCCAAATCCAAGCCCGCGTCCCGAAAGGCTTCAACCCAAGAGCCGCAGCCCATGCTGAGGCCGCTGGCCGAACGCATGCGACCGGGAACCCTCGACGAAGTCGTGGGGCAGACTCACTTGCTGGGAGCGGGAGCGCCGCTTCGCACCGCATTCGAACAGCATCGCCCGCATTCGATGATCCTCTGGGGGCCTCCCGGCGTCGGCAAGACCACGCTTGCCCGCCTGATGGCATCGGCATTTGACCTCCCCTTCATCTCGATCTCCGCCGTACTCGGCGGCGTGAAGGAAATCCGTGACGCCGTTGATGCCGCAAAGGAAACGATGCGTCTCACCGGCAGGCCAACTCTTCTTTTTGTGGATGAGGTCCATCGATTCAGCAAGAGCCAGCAGGACGCCTTTCTGCCTCATGTGGAGTCGGGACTCTTCGTCTTTGTCGGCGCGACGACCGAAAATCCCAGCTTTGAGGTGAATTCGGCTCTTCTGAGCCGTTCGACTGTGTATCAGCTTCAGAGTCTCAAGCCCGAGGAGTCCGAAGTCCTTCTTGAGCGTGCGCTTGAGAGAGAGTTTCCGAAGCTCTCGGTGACGGAGGATGCACGCCGTGTCATGATCGAACTGTCCGACGGAGACGCCAGGCGGCTTCTCAATGCGGTCGACGTGTCCTGCACGATGGCTCTCGAGAGGGGAATGACGGAGGTCGATGCGGGATTTCTCAGGAAGACGCTTCCTGCAACTCTGCGCCGCTTCGACAAGGGCGGCGACAACTACTACGATCAGATCAGCGCCATGCACAAGTCCGTGCGTGGATCCGATCCCGATGCAGCGCTTTACTGGATGTGCCGCATGCTCGACGGCGGGTGCGATCCGCGCTACATTGCCCGCCGCGTCGTGCGCATGGCGATCGAGGACATCTCGCTGGCTGATCCGCGCGCGACGCAGCTTGCCGTGGAGGCGGCTGAAATCTACGAGCGACTCGGCTCTCCCGAGGGGGAGCTTGCCATCGCGCAGGCTGTCGTCTATCTTGCCTGCGCACCCAAGAGCAACGCCGTCTACAACGCCTACAACGCAGTGCGGGCCTTCGTGAAGACGGACCGCACGCGTCCCGTCCCCATGTATTTGCGAAACGCGCCTACGAAGCTCATGAAGGAGCTCGGATACCATGAGGGCTATCGCTACGCACATGACGAGCCTGGCGCCTTTGCCGCCGGCGAGATCTACATGCCCGAAGGGCTCGAAGGCATGAAGTGGTACAAACCTGTCGATCGCGGTCTGGAGATCAAGATCGCTGAAAAGCTTGCTCGCCTGGAGTCGCTCAACGAAGAGGCCAGAAAGGCGGGGCGCGGGCGCAGAAGGGGCCAGGGCAGGTAGGTGGTCCTCATGAGCCGCAGTACTGCTGAATTTGCCTTTTCTCCGATAAAAGGAGAAAATTAAAAGATCGACTTCTGATGGCCGGCGTGCTTGCGCCGGCAACTTTAAAGGTAAAAACAATGCTTGACCTGACGATGCTGCGCAAGCAGCTCCCTGAAGTGGTTGCCCGCCTTGCGACGCGCAACTTTGTGTTCCCTGAAAAGGAATTCAACGAACTTGAAGCTGCCCGCAAGACCGTGCAGACCAAGACCGAAGATCTGCAGCAGAAGCGCAACGTGCTCTCCCGTCAGATCGGCATGGCCAAGAAGAACGGTGAGGACGCTTCCGCCCTGATGGCTGAAGCCGCCCAGATTCCCGAAGAACTCACGAAACTTGAGGCCGAACTCGACGACATTCGCACGCGTCTCAACGACATGCTTCTCCGCATTCCTAACCTCCCGCACGAAAGCGTGCCGGTCGGCAAGGATGAGTCTGAAAATGTTGAAGTCCGCCGTTGGGGCACCCCGCGCGAGTTTGACTTTGAAGTCAAGGACCATGTCGACGTCGGCGCTCCGCTCGGCCTCGACTTCGATACGGCCGCCAAGGAGTCCGGCGCCCGCTTCGCCTTCATGCGCGGTCAGATTGCCCGTCTTCATCGCGCCCTCGCCCAGTTCATGCTGGACACGCACACCCGTGAAAACGGCTATGTCGAGTGCTACACGCCGTACATCGTGACGGCTTCCACGATGCAGGGCACCGGCCAGCTACCGAAGTTCGAGGAGGACCTCTTCGCCGCCAAGAAGGGCGGTGCCTTTGGTGAACAGGAACAGATGTATCTCGTGCCGACTGCTGAAGTCACGCTGACGAATCAGGTCGCCGGCATGATGCTCAGCTACAAGGACCTTCCGCTCAAGGTGACGGCCCATACGCCGTGCTTCCGTTCCGAAGCCGGTGCTTACGGCCGCGACACCCGCGGCATGATCCGCCAGCATCAGTTCGACAAGGTGGAAATGGTCCGCATCGTTCGTCCGGAAACCTCCTACGACGATCTCGAGGAAATGACCCACAACGCCGAAGGCATTCTGCAGAAGCTCGGTCTGCCGTACCGTGTCGTCGCGCTCTCCACGGGCGACATGGGCTTCGGTGCCACGAAGACCTATGACCTTGAAGTCTGGATCCCCGCGCAGAACACCTACCGCGAGATTTCGTCCTGCTCCAACTGCGAGGCCTTCCAGGCCCGCCGCATGGGCGCTCGCTTCAAGGATGAAAATGGCAAGACCCAGTACGTCCACACGCTCAACGGTTCCGGCCTCGCCGTCGGCCGCACGCTCGTCGCCGTGCTCGAAAACTACCAGAACGCTGACGGCAGCGTGACGGTTCCCGAAGCGCTTCGTCCGTACATGGGCGGTGTTGAAGTGCTCCGTCCGATCGAAGGCGGCGTTTTCGCCCACTAAGCTGTTCAGGCAGCGACAGCTTCGAATTCGTTCGAATCTGAAGCGGGAGGTTTGACAAAACCTCCCGCTTTCTGTAATATGCAAAACCTGTTCTCCTTATGGGGAATAGCCGGAAGGATGGCAGAGTGGTCGAATGCGCCGGACTCGAAATCCGGTATACGGTTATACCGTATCGTGGGTTCAAATCCCACTCCTTCCGCCAGATTCAAAGTGAACGGAAATCAACTTCCGGTCACGATCCCGATTGAAGCCCCGCACTCGGATCGAGCTGCGGGGCTTTATTTTGGCGCCGCCTTTTTCTACAATGGGCGCTGTTTCAGATACCCTTTCGTCCGTCTCTCATGACTCCGCAGCACATCATTGAAGCAGCGCTACTGAGCTCGCGGCGGCCGATGCCGGTGCGCGAGATCAGGCGTCTCTTCGACGACAGGCTGAGCGCCAAGTCCGTGAAGGAACACCTCGCTGAGCTTCAGGCCTTCTGGGAGGACCGCGGCATGCGCCTCGTGGAGCTCTCCGACGGGTGGCGCTTCCAGACGGCCTCGGAGCTTGGTCCCAGATTCCTGCGCCTTGACGAGGAAAAGCCGCCCCGCTATTCGAGGGCGGCCATGGAGACGCTGGCCATCATCGCCTATCATCAGCCCGTGACCCGCGGCGACATTGAGGAGCTTCGCGGCGTGACCGTCAATCCGGCCACCCTCAGGCTCTTCGAGGAGCGCGGATGGATCGAGACGGTGGGTTATCGGGAGTCGCCGGGCAGGCCGGCGCTTCTTGCCACGACCAGAACTTTTTTAAATGATCTCGGACTCAGAAGCCTTGCAGAACTGCCGGGCCCTGATGCCGAGCCGCTTCCCGACTTCCTGCTGTCGGAAGCCCTGCCGCCTTCGGCGGCAGCCGACGA
>ENA-OPXI01001563-OPXI01001563.1-human-gut-metagenome-genome-assembly--contig:-NODE-1563-length-11847-cov-2.703189_pt1 | contig 11847 bp, 10 predicted proteins | sample MGYA00241520_ERZ502032 | MGnify/ENA primary metagenome ERZ502032 (study PRJEB25962, sample SAMEA2042106) | human gut metagenome | biome: human gut; feature: human-associated habitat; material: faeces...
TCACTCTGTTCCAAAACGCTTTTTCCGGGCAGTCTCCCAGCCTCTTCGACCTCCCTTGCACATTTCTGCAGGGCGATCACATGGAAGGTGTGATGATCGGCGGAAATATCCGCTGTTTTCTGAAGCTCGCCGGAACGGATTTTCAGCCGGATTTCCGCGGAAAAATCCTGCTCCTCGAAGCCATGGGCGGCGGCGTTCCGCAGATGGTTACGTTTCTGTCCCAGCTGAAAATGATGCATGCCTTTGAACAGATCAATGGTATTCTCCTCGGAACATTTTCCCAGATGGAACGCGACCAGCTGATGCCGGATATGCCGCAGCTTGTCCGCCAGGCGGCCGGACCGGATCTCCCGATTGCAAGGACTCCGTATATCGGCCACGGCACGGATGCACATGCCGCCGTGATCGGCAAATTTTATCAGATTTCTTCTGACTGATATACATCCGCGTAGCGCACGCCGAACTCCTCTGCGTCTGCATGGCGTTCCATATAGATATCAATGTGGCCGTACGGCGTGCCGCGGTCCTCGACCGTGTAAATTTTTCCGCCGATATTCAGCTTCGTTCCAAACGGCAGAACGCCGGTTGCAATGGTCCGGCCCTGCACCGGCATTTTTCCGGATGCGGTCGGGCCGCCCGCCCAGCGGCCACAGCAGACGGCGCAGTTGCAGTAAGCGGTCAGTTTAAAATTGCCGAGATATTTTCCCGAAGCGCTTTCCAACCGATCACCTGCGGTACTGTTTTCTGCACTTGTATTCTGCACATTTTCTGCTCCCGCCTTCTGTTTTCCACCATTCCCGTTTTCTGTTGTCTGGTTATCCACAGAGTTTCCTTCTTTTCTCCCATTATCCACATCTCCCGTTTCTATTTTGCTCTCACGTATTTCCTCCGAAATCACCCGCGCAGCAAATTCTGTCGATTTCTCATAGTTAAAATCTGAAATCAGAATCCCCGTCGCCTCGCTTCCAGCGTGGATTACTTTTCCATCACCGAGATAAATCATGACATGGTAAATAAACCCGCTCTCCCGCTGGTAAAACAGCAGATCACCAGGCTTTGCCTCCTGCACCGGAATGCGTGTTCCAGCTTTCGCCTGCTGGCGTGAGGTTCTCGGAAGGGTATACCCGAAATTAGCAAAAATCTGCTGGGCAAAGCCGGAACAGTCGCAGCCGTTTGTAAGACTCGTCCCGCCCCAGACGTACGGATTTCCCAGGAATTTTTTCGCGTACTGCAGGACCTCGCCGCGCGCTTCGTCAGAAAAAAGAAGTGTTCTCGTCGTTGCATATGTATAGGTGTACGCCTTATTATTCCATGGCTTCACCCACATTTCCGCCATGGGAAAACTTTCCTCCTGCCAACGGTTTACCTCTTTTTCAGCCTCTTCTCCGCGCAGGAGATACCGCGCGCAGACAAATCCACGGACATCGCCGGATTCCACATAAACCCAGTCAGAATCCGCATCCGCTAAAATATAACAGAGGCTTCCCTTCGGCAGGATTCCGACGATTTTCTGATTTGTGCCTTTTCCTTCGCGGACGTGAAGCCAGGAATTCACATCGGCGATAGCATATGTTTTTTCAACCGTATGAAACAGCCACGGCATACGGGAAATCGTGACTTTTTCAGCTTCTGCCGCCTGCCACTCACTGTAGCTTTCCCGCGTGCGCTCAGCTTCCTGCTCTGCCGAAAAGACGGGTTCAGCCTCGGCGGCTGGCGGTTCCGCAGACTGTGATAAGTCAGAATCCGAAGAGACTTCTGCCGTCTTGTCCCCACCAGTTGCATCATCACTTCCTGCAGATCCGTTTTCTTCCTCCGGCGGTTCCATCTGCTCCCCATCTCCGCCGCCGATTTCTTCCTGCCCCGGCCATGGATCGTTGGAAATATCTTCCCCTTCGCCCGGCCACGGTCCATCCATTTCGCTGTTTCCCGGTGTTTCCGGCATGTCTCCCTGATCTCCCGGTTCTGGATTTTCCGGCTCCTCTGGCTCTGTCTCGCCTGCCTCTCCCGGTTCTGCATTTTCCGGCCCCTCTGGCTCTGTCTCGCCCGTTTTTCCCGGTTCCGTCATTCCTGCATTCTCTCCGCCGTCAGGCTCCTGCGGTTCTGGTTCCTCCGGGACTGTCTCATCTTCTTTTCCCTCGGATCCACTTTCCTCTTCCATCTCATCATTCTGCGTACCTTCCGGTTCTGTCACCTCTTCCGCTTCCGCAGGTTCCTCCTCCGCCGCATCTTCCTCCACGCAAAAAGAAGCAGCCCCAACGGCTGCTTCCCCTGCAATCTCAATTCCAATCTGTCCCGGATCGGCCGTTTCCTCTTCTGCTGCATAAACGGCTGTCGGGTTTCCCAGTGTCACTGCGAGCGCACCGATCATCGCGGCGCGCACCAGCTCGGCGCATTTGTCGCCCATCATTGTTTTATCAACCATTTTCGCTTTCTCCTATTCAATTTGTCCGGCCAGACGGAATTGATCCGAACAAATAAAACAGAAGAAACACCTCTGGTATCGCTTCCTATTCCTCTGCTCGAAACAGTCTGACCGCATTTTTTTCTGTCGTCTCAATGACTTCTTCTTCCGAAATTCCCTTGAGTTCTGCGATCTCCTGCACAACGTACGGCAGATACAGAGATGAATTTCGTTTTCCCCGGTACGGAACCGGTGCCAGATACGGACTGTCTGTTTCCAGCAGAATGCGCTCCATCGGAGCCATCTGAACCACTTCTTTGATCTTCTTTGCATTTTTGAACGTCACCACGCCGCCAATGCCAAGATAAAATCCCATTTTCAGGTATTCCTCTGCCATCTCCACAGAGTAGGAAAAACAATGAATGACGCCGCCGATCTCCTCCGATTTTTCTTCTTTCATGACGCGGAGCGTATCGGCCGCCGCCTCCCTGCTGTGAATAATCATCGGAAGTTTTTCTTCCCGAGCAAGCGCAATCTGACGGCGGAACCAGTATTCCTGCTTCTCATGATTCTCCTTGTCCCAGTAATAGTCAAGGCCAATCTCACCGACCGCGACCGCCTTTTCCATGCGGCAGAGTTCCCGCATCCGCGCCATCACGTCCTCGTTCAGATCGCCCACCTCATCCGGGTGAAGGCCGAACGCGCCGTAGATGAACGGATACGCTTCCATCAGTTTTCTTGTATTTTCCAGTGATTCCAGATTTGCCGAGACATTGATGATACGCCCGATCCCGTTTTCCTGCATCGAGGAAAGCAGCTCTGCGCGGTCTTCATCAAATTTCTCATCGTCATAATGTGCATGTGTTTCAAATATCATATCCGAATTTCTCCTTAAAAAAACGAAACAGAAACGGAAGAAAGCTCTGCATAGCCTTCCCCTGTTTCCGTTTCCACGTTTATCCATCCTATCGTTCGTTGTTTTCGTAAAAGTAAAGTGCGCCGCTGCGCCTGTGCTTATTATAACGCATTCATTTTTCCCGCGTCAACCAGGAAACGAAAAAAAGTCACACTTCAACATGATCACCGCCGCGCCGCAATCTCATCCAACAGGCAGCCCGCCACTTCGTCTTTTCCCATGAGCGGAAGCTCCTTGATGCCGTCCTTCGTGATCAGCGTCACCACATTCGTCGCCACACCGAAGCCGGCGCCCTCTGTCTTCAAATTGTTTGCCGCGATCATGTCCAGATGCTTCTTCTCCAGCTTTGCACGCGAGTTTTCCACCATGTTCTCGGTTTCCATCGAGAAGCCGCATACAAACAACCCCGGATGACGGTTCTTTTCCACCCATCCCAGAATATCGTCGGTGCGCTCCAGCGGAATGCTCATGTCACCGTCCTTCTTTTTGATTTTCTGATCCGCCACCGTCACAGGCCGGTAATCAGCAACCGCGGCCGCCTTAATCAGAATATCCGTCTCCGGCAATGTCTCCCGCACCGCCTCCAGCATATCCTTCGCCGTCGTCACCGGTCGCATCGCAACGCCTGGAACCGGGGCTAATGAAACCGGGCCGGAAATCAGCGTTACCCGCGCGCCGCGGAGCATCGCCTCCCGCGCAATCGCGTATCCCATGCGGCCGCTGCTATGGTTCGTCAGATACCGCACCGGATCGAGGGATTCCTGCGTCGGGCCTGCAGTCACGGTGACACGCACACCAGCGAGCGTCTTTTCGCGGGCAAGCTCCATCGCGATATAATCGAGCAGCACCTCCGGGTCCGGCAGTTTTCCTTTTCCGACGTCCTTGCACGCCAGCATTCCCACGGTCGGCTCGATGATGCCGAAACCGTATTTTTTCAGCGTCGCCAGATTATCCTGCGTAATCGGATTTTCCAGCATCGCCGTATTCATCGCCGGAGAGACCAGCTTTTTGCACTTCGCTGCGAGCACCACCGTTGTCAGCATATCATCTGCAATGCCATGAGCCAGTTTGCCGATCACATTGGCTGAAGCAGGGGCTACCATAAAAACATCTGCTTCTTTTGCCAAAGATACATGTTCCACGCTGAACTGGAAATTCCGGTCAAAAGTGTCGATCAGGCACTTATTTCCCGTCAGTGTTTCAAAGGTAATGGGATTAATGAAATTAGTAGCATTCTGTGTCATAAGTACATGTACTTTCGCTCCTGCTTTTACCAGGGCACTTGCCAGATAGGCGATCTTATATGCGGCAATGCTGCCGGTCACTCCAAGGAGTATTGTTTTTCCTTTTAACATAAGGGTTCCTCCGGTTGTGTTTCTTATTTTTGTGTGATACAATCATAACACACATTTCAAGTATTTGAAAGGAGTTCCCCCTCATGATTTTAGCCATTGATATGGGCAATACCAACATCGTACTGGGTGGTATTGACGAAAAGCAGACCTATTTCATCGAACGTGTGACCACAGATCAGGGCCGCACAGACACCGAGTACGCCATTCACTTTAAAAACATCCTGGAAATGCACCACATCCAGTTATCTGACATAGAAGGCGCCATTCTTTCTTCTGTTGTTCCGCCTTTAAACACTACGATCTTAAATGCCGTAGAAAAGGCAGTAGGCATCCGCCCTCTGTTAGTTGGCTCCGGTATGAAAACCGGCATGAACATCCTTATGGACAACCCTAAAAGCGTAGGAAGTGACATGATCGTAGATGTAGTAGCTGCTATCCATGAACATCCTCTTCCATTGGTGGTGATCGACATGGGAACTGCTACTACCTTAAGTGTTGCTGATAAAAAGGGCAATTACATAGGCGGCGTCATTTTACCAGGACTGCGTGTTTCCTTAAACTCCTTAAGCGGAAAAACGGCCCAGCTTCCTTACATCAGCCTGGAAGTGCCAAATAAGGTCATTGGAAAGAACACCATCGACTGTATGAGAGCCGGTATTGTTTTCAGCAATGTAGACATGATCGACGGTATCTTAGACCGTATGGAAAAAGAACTGGGAGAAACACCTACTGTAATCGCAACCGGCGGTCTGGCACGTTTTATCACCCCTCTTTGCAGACATGAGATCATCTTTGATGATGCGCTGCTGCTTAAAGGACTTCTGATCCTTTACCGGAAGAATACCCAATAAAACAATTCAGGAGCGGTATTTCTGCCGCTCCTGAAATAATTTTAATTTATTTATTTTTGTGATTGAATTCTCCCCGCACCTGTGTTATGCTGGGTACATCTGATCATTCTTTTACAAGATCTTCGTTCCCCTATGGATTACATTTCTTACAAGGTTCATATCCCTTGGCGATCACTTCATCCCTGGTTCCTGTAAACTCATCTTTGTTTGCCGCTTTTATCTGTGACGCAGCGGAACAGCCCGGTTTATGGAATTTCTTTGAATTAGTATTCAGGATATACGTGGAAGTCTCTTTTGCTGGTGCCTGAGTGTTTTCAGCCTGAGTCTGTTTTTCTGCCTGGATCTCTGTCTCCACTACTGTTTTTGTTTCCTTCGCAGCAGCCTGCTGATTTCCCGTACCATTTTCATCTAACCAGCTGTCACCGGTAGCATAATCAATCGTTACTCCCGGCTGCGCATTATAGACAAATACGCAGAACTCAACGCCTTCTCCTTTATCCTCTACTGACTCTGCCTCCATAAGCACACCTGCTGCTACCAGGTTATTACCCTCAAAAACAGGGGTCACACGGTATAAAACATGGTTTTCTGTTTCTTTTACATAGTCGGCTGTCATATTTTCAAAAGGCAGCATTCCCTGGACATTTAAGTATCTGGTTCCTGTGATCAGGTTTTTCTCATTTGCATTTTCCGATGTCAGCTGGTATCCGATCAGATGGCACCGGTTATACAGGTATTTGCCATCTACAAAGTCATATTTTACTGTATGCCAGCCCGTTGGCTTTACCTGACCGATATTTCCACGTTTCTCTGTAGGCATGGTATCCGTTCCTACAGAAGCATATGCCACACTGCACCGTCCCAACGCATCCAGATCCCCATAACTTTCAAAAGAAACATCGGTCAGATCTGCGTCGGAAAAGAAGGGAACATTGTTATTAACTGCAACATACGGCTGTCCCGAATAAGCCGGGATCGCAGACAGATCAAATGCCCCGCTGTTTCCAGTCTGGGCAGCTGCCGCCTTTGGTGTCTGGACTGCTTCTACAGTCACGCTTTCTGTAACTGCCTCTGTTGTCTCTTTTACAGCTGCGGACGCCCCCGTAGCAGGTGCCTGTCCACAGGCGCCAACTAAAAGGGACACAGACATTGCCAGTCCCAATACCCAATATTTTATTTTTCTCATCTTTCGTACCTCTCTTCTGTTATCTTTTCATGAGAAGAACCTGGAAATTCCACTGTTTCCACCAGTTTCCATCCGGACAGATCCATAGCAAAATACTGATCTGCAGGATATACCCGGTTCCATTTGTACAGGATCACTGAATCAACCTGGGTTGTATCAGGAAACATGTCTTTGCCACAGGGATCTGACTCTGCAAAACAATATTCTCCTTTTGCAGCCTTTTTAAGAAAGTCTTCATCCACTATAAGGCACTTTCGTACCTGTTCGCTTTCATCTTTCTCAAACATTTTTGCGCTGTACCCATTCATCCACAGTTTTGCATCTCCCACTCTGTCCAGAATATGCCGACGAAGCACCCTGTCCTGGCTCTGGCGGCGATGGTTAAACATCATGCCCTTGTTGTCATCCACACACACGATCAGGATCATACGATTTTACACCCCGTTTCTGTTTTATATCCTCTCGGAATTTTTCATTTTCGCACACACTCTTATATTATAATTGTTTCTTCTGATCCACGCAATTTCTTTTTCCAGGTATAAAATCCCCTCATTCCGTGCATCATTCCGTTATAACGGCGTTTTTCATCGAAGCTATCATAACGGAGGTAGACACAATATGTCCGGCTATAAAGTTGAGATCTGCGGAGTGAATACAGCAAAGCTGCCGCTTCTTAGCAGCAAAGAAAAAGAAGAATTGTTTGAGAAGATACTAAAAGGGGATAAAGATGCAAGGGAACGCTACATTAAAGGAAACCTGCGGCTGGTGCTAAGTGTGATCCAGCGTTTTTCCGGCAGTCAGGAGAATTTAGATGATCTGTTCCAGATCGGATGTATCGGCCTGATCAAAGCCATTGACAATTTTGATATTACACAGAATGTTAAATTTTCCACTTATGCCGTACCAATGATCTTAGGGGAGGTGAGAAGGTATCTGCGGGATAATAATGCCATCCGGGTCAGCCGCTCCCTGCGTGATACTGCTTACAAGGCGCTCTGTGCCAGGGAACAGCTTACAAGGCTTCACGCAAAAGAGCCAACGATCATGGAGATCGCACAGGAGATCGGCATCTCCGGGGAAGATATCACCTATGCCTTAGATGCCATCCAGACACCGGTCAGTCTCTATGAACCGGTTTTCACAGACGGCGGTGATCCTCTTTATGTTATGGATCAGATTAGCGATAAGAAAAACCGGGAAGAAAACTGGGTGGAAGATCTTTCTCTTTTAGAAGCCATGAAACGGCTTCCGGACCGGGAACGCCACATTATCGACATGCGTTTTTTTGAAGGTAAAACACAGACAGAGGTGGCACAGGAGATCCACATCAGCCAGGCCCAGGTCTCAAGGCTTGAAAAAAATGCCCTGCGTTCCATGCGTACCTATCTGGCCTGATCTGTGATTTCTCCTGCTGCCACCTCTGTCCCCAAACCGGACCTGATGATCAGAGTCTATGCTTTATACTGCCGGGAAGCCTTGAAATCAGGCTTCCTTCTCTTCTGAATTTTTCAACATCCTTAAAATAAAATCCACAGAGCCCTCAATTCCATAAGCAGAACTGTTGATACACAGGTCATAGTTATCTGCATTGCCCCATCTGCGACCTGTGTAGAACCGGTAATAACTCTCATGCTGGCGGTCTAACTGCCGCAGCATGTGCTTTGCTTTCTTTTCATTAAAATCCGGATGCATTTCCATTGCACGCTGCACACGCCGCTCAAAAGGTGCTGTAATAAAAATGCTGATATGAGGAATATGGTTGTTGGTAAGGATCACATCGGCGCAACGTCCCATAACGATAAAATCCTCTTTTTTTGCCATATCACAGATCAGATCACTCTGGTTAAAGAATACAGCATCCCGTTTGGATAAACCATGGTAACGGCTGAACTGTCTTGCATGATCTCTTAAGGTCATCCTCTTTGGTGCTGCAAAAGCCACTTCCAGGTTTGCCTTATCCGGATATGCACTGCTGTCCTTGATCCTTTCATCCTGTTCTGCCTGAAGACGTTTTAAAACAGCGGAGAAGATCTCTGCATCATAGTAATTGATCTTCAATTTATCCGCCAGCATAAAACCGATCTCATTACCGCCGCAGCCATAAGTACGGCTGATGCAGATGATCCGGTGATTGTCCTTACCAAAACGTGCCTTAAACTGCAGTGCATTTAAGCCTGCTGCTTTCGCATCCAGGATATCCCCACTTGCAAAACTGGTAGGAAGCGCTATTACTTCCTTTAAAATACGGTTATATTCCGTCATGATCATGGACCGGGTTCCCTTATCTTCAATGGTACGGGCCATATTGCTGATCAGTGCCAGCTCACTTCGCAGCTGATGAGAGTCTTTTCTTAACATCAGCTGTACCATATCACTGACACAGCCTTCACGGTCACGGTTGAAAACACGGCCCAGAGAAGAACCTAACTGGGCATAAACTTCCGCATCCAGATCGTATATACTCTCCGCTAATTCCTGGAGATTTTCCTTGGTATATTCCATGATACGTTCCCCTCCTTATAAAAAGAATACAAGCATGTCCAGTAAAAAGACCGGAACCAGAAATGCAATGGACCACATCAGATAGCCGAAGAAAGAAGGCATCTTGATACCGTTTTCGTCGGAGATCGCTTTTACCATAAAGTTTGGCGCATTTCCAATATAGGTATTGGCACCCATAAATACGGCACCGCAGGAAATTGCCTCCAGCATTGCCACCGGTACAGTTCCAAGAATGGTCTGCATTCCCTCTGTAAATCCCAGAGAACCTGCTGTCGTAAGGAATACCAGATAGGTAGGTGTATTGTCCAGAAAGCTTGACAGGAAACCGGTTGCCCAGAACATCTGGAACGGCTCTGTGATACCAAGCTCTGCACCCTTTGCCTTTAAGATCATAAGAGCCGGCTGCATAGTGATGAAAATACCAATAAACAGCACTGCTACTTCCCTGATGGCGCCCCAGGTAAAATGGTTCTTGCGGCGGATCTCTGCATCCGTGGTTTTAAAGGATAAGAATGCAGCTAACAGGATGATGACTACTTCGATCAGTGCCGGATAGGTAAGCTTTACATCCCCAAATACAGGAATGCCTTTTACAGCTCCGCTTGCATCTTTAAATGCTGCCATTCCCGGTAAAGTTCCGCTTAAGATAACGGCAGCAACGATCATAACCAGAAAGATCAGATTGTGAAGTCCCAGGATATGTACCTCTGTACCTGGTTTGCTGATGTCTGGTTTTCTTCCTTCTGCAATGTCCTTTCTGTAAGCCCTGCGGTCCAGGAAATAAAATACAGTCAGCAGGACCACTACGTTAAAGAGCAGGATAGGCAGCAGATGCAGGCTCCAGAAAAACGGAACTCCACGCATAAAGCCCATTAACAGAGGCGGGTCGCCGATGGGTGTAAGGCAGCCGCCAATATTGGAGATCAGGAAAATAAAGAATACCATAATGTGGCTTCTTCTCTTTCTCCATGCGTTCATCTTGATCACAGGACGCACCATTAACATACTGGCACCTGTAGTTCCTACCCAGCTGGAAAGCATGGTTCCCAAAAGCAGAAGTCCTACATTGATCCTTGGAGAACCTGCCAGATCTCCTTCCAGGGTAATATTACCTGCTACGCAGAACAGGCCAAACAGCAATACAATAAATGTAAGATAATCATCTATAATGCATTCCAGCACTTTTTCAGTTGCTTCTCCTGCGCCAAAAAAGATTGCAAATGGAATGACAAATAAAACAGACCAGAATACCACTGCATGAGGCTGGTGGCTTTCCCACCATTCTGCCTTTACAAGAGGCATAATGGCTACACACAGCAAAAGACCTGCAAAAGGAATACAGAACACAGGTGAAATGATCTGCGTTCCTTCCTGTCCGGCTAACGCTGTCAGTGGAAATGCCATAACCATAAGCAGTATGGCTTCCAGCAACGAAACCAACTTCTTCAAAATAATCTCCTCCTTTGTATTTACATTTATACATTCATTCTTCGCATTGTTGAATTGTAGCACTTTTTAAGATAAATGCAAGAATTGATATTTTATTCACGTATTTTCTCATCTTGCCCCTCTTCTTTAAGTATGATAAACTGGTACTATCATGTTTAAAATAACATACATTTTATCGCTGACATTATAATTACCCACAGAAAGTGAAGAATTTAACCTATGGAACTGAATGATCGAAGATTTGCGGTCCTTATTGACGCTGACAATGTTTCACCTAAATATATTAAATACATTCTGAACGAGGTTTCCGATCTGGGAGTGGCTACTTACAAGAGGATCTACGGCGACTGGACAGATACAGAAAAGAAAAGCTGGAAAAATGTACTCTTAGACTGGTCTGTAAACCCGATCCAGCAGTACAGCTATACTACCGGAAAAAATTCTACAGACTCTGCCATGATCATTGACGCTATGGATATCCTCTATTCCGGAAATGTAGACGGTTTCTGCCTGGTATCCAGTGACTCTGACTTTACCCGTCTGGCACAGCGTTTAAGAGAAGCAGGGATGTTTGTTATGGGGATCGGTGAGCAGAAAACGCCAAAGCCGTTCCGCGCTGCCTGCGACGCTTTTAAGATCCTAGAGATCATTTCTTCCGAAGACACGCCGGAGGATGTTGTCCCTGTAAAAGTAAGTACAGATGAGATTGAAAAAGTCATCACCAAACTACTTATTGAAAACAACAGCCAGAACCAGCCTGTAAACCTGGCAAAAGTCGGAAACTTCCTTACCAAACGCTTTTCCGATTTTGATGTGCGCAATTACGGTTATTCCAAACTTTCCACATTTTTGGAAAGTTTAAACAGCAATGATTTCCATGTGGTAAAACTACATAATGGATATTTCGTCCAGGAAAAGACCGCTTCTGTTCCAAAATCAGAAATTGAAAAAGAGATCTGCCGTCTGATCAAAAACAATAAGGGACGTGTGGATAACTTAAGCATTATCCATGAAGACTTGAAAAAAACATTTCCTTCCTTTGATGTAAAGCAGTACGGTTTCAGCCGCTTATCCAGCTTTATCCGCAGTTTCAATACTTTTAAGATCAAAGACAATGTGGTGCAGATGCGTTGATCCGCCTCTGCACCACATTTTTATAAAACAACTTTATTACTCAAAGCGGACAA
>ENA-OPXI01001574-OPXI01001574.1-human-gut-metagenome-genome-assembly--contig:-NODE-1574-length-11730-cov-3.507752_pt1 | contig 11730 bp, 10 predicted proteins | sample MGYA00241520_ERZ502032 | MGnify/ENA primary metagenome ERZ502032 (study PRJEB25962, sample SAMEA2042106) | human gut metagenome | biome: human gut; feature: human-associated habitat; material: faeces...
ACAAGTTCTTGATTACTTTCGATTCCAACGTGCAAATTCCAAGGCAATGTTACTGGAGAATGCTTACTTTGTGCTGACTCCGACAAAAGAAGTCAGCCGTGAAAAAGTGGATGCATACACTACTCTCATGAAAGTCTGAAAGCACTGCCAATTGAGCTGGACTGCGAGACGCATGACTATGTAACAGGTACGATCAGTCACCTTCCACATATCATCGCATCCTCTCTGGTCAACTACGTGAAGCAGGCAGACACGAAAGACGAACTGATGAAGCTGCTGGCCGCTGGAGGATTCAAGGACATCACTCGCATCGCTTCTTCCTCACCGACTATGTGGCAGCATATCTGCCTGAAGAACAAAGACAATATTCTCAATATCCTGGACGCATATATGGATGAGCTGAAACAGATTGCTTCTATTATAGAAGCCGAAGACGAGCAGGGCATTTACCAGTGGTTTGACAGCTCCAGAAATTACCGCAATTCGATTCCGAACCGCTCATCCGGTCCGATTAAAAAAGTATTTGCCGTATACTGTGATATTATTGATGAAGCCGGTGGAATCGCTACGATCGCAACCATCCTTGCATCCAACAATATCAGTATTAAAAATATCGGAATCATCCATAACAGGGAGTTTGAAGAAGGCGTACTTCGCATCGAATTCTACGATGAGGATTCCTCTTCGCGGGCAGCCGCACTGCTTCAGAAGCACCGTTATGTGGTATACGTACGTTAAGGCACAGATCATATATACGCAGCAGAAAGGATAGCATACTATGAAAGAAGCAACGATTACTGCTCCTTCAACTGAATTAAAAGGGAGCGTTATCATACCGGGAGACAAATCCATCTCCCACCGTTCTATTATGTTCGGTGCACTGGCAAAAGGAACTACTGAGATCACACATTTTCTTCACGGCGCCGACTGCCTCTCTACCATCGGCTGCTTTCGTGCCATGGGAATCAATATCGAAGACACACCTGACCGTATCCTGGTTCACGGCAAAGGTCTTCACGGACTTTCCGAACCTTCTTCTTTTTTAGATGTGGGGAACAGCGGAACCACCACAAGACTGATTTCCGGTATTCTTTCCGGTCAGCCGTTTGCCACCACTCTTTCCGGCGATGCTTCTCTGAACTCCCGCCCGATGAAGAGGATCATGGAGCCTCTTGGGATGATGGGCGCTGATATTTTAAGCCAGAATGGGAACGGGTGCGCACCACTTTTGATCAACAGCCTGCTTCCTGCCGGTCAGAATCCATCCCTGCACGCAATCCACTATCACTCAAAAGTAGCTTCTGCTCAGGTTAAATCTTCCGTACTCCTGGCAGGACTTTATGCAGACGGATTAACCCTGGTTACAGAACCTGTACTTTCCCGTAATCATACAGAACTGATGCTGAATGGCTTCGGTGCCAACGTACAGACAGAAATACATTCTGATGGCAGTGCAACTGCATCTATTCTCCCATGTGAGGAATTATACGGACAGAAGATCCTGGTTCCCGGAGATATTTCTTCTGCTGCTTACTTCATCGCTGCTGCCCTTCTGGTTCCAGGTTCTGAACTTCTGATAAAGAATGTAGGTACTAACCCGACCCGTGCCGGAATCCTTGAAATATGCAGGGCAATGGGGGCAGACATTACCTATCTAAACGAAAATTGTGACAGTGGTGAACCAACTGCCGATCTTCTTGTACGTACAAGCGCTCTTCACGGAACCACCGTAGAAGGTGCAATCATCCCTACACTGATCGATGAGATTCCGATGATTGCAGTGATGGCTGCTTTCGCCGAGGGAACTACGATCATCAGGGATGCTGCCGAATTGAAGGTCAAAGAGACTGACCGTATCAAAACAACTACAGAAGGACTTCTTGCCATGGGCGTTGATGTAACACCAACCGACGACGGCATGATCATCCGTGGCGGTAATCCGGTTCATGGAGGACAGATCAACAGTTATCTGGATCACCGGATCGCAATGGCCTTTTCCATCGCAGCCCTTGCCGCCGAGGGAAATACTGAAATCCAGGATGGTCAGTGTGTAGATGTATCTTATCCTTCATTTTTTACGGAACTTCATTCCCTTTCCCTGTAATTTCAGGAAAAAATACAAAAAAAGAAAGCCGCACACTACATAAGTAGTGTATAGCTTTCTTTTTTATGCGCCCTGTCACTGTTTCTCTAATCCGTGAATCCAGTCTGTCTTAAGAAACAGAATCAAAAATATCACCGAACTGATAAACCAGGTAAGTGGATATGCCCAGTAGATTACATTGATCACCGGAATAATCCTGATAACAATACTAATATAGGTTACCCGGACTCCGCACCATACAAGCATCATAACAAACATCGGAACAATACTTCTTCCCGCCCCTCTCTGAATTGCTGCCATACAATGCGAAAACGCAAGCAGACAATAGAAAAGAGCGATCGTATGTGCCTCTGCAATTCCATATTCAATTGCTTTTTGATCTCCTCCAAACGCAGCGATCAGGTATGGTGAAAAGAAAAAAACTGCTATTCCGATCACTTCTGCTATCCCGATTCCACAAATGGTTCCAAACAATGCCCCTTTTTTTGTCCGGTCATACTCTTTTGCTCCCAGATTCTGTCCAATAAACGTCGTGAGTGCCTGTGAGAAGCAGGTAACCGGAATAAATCCAAATCCTTCAATTTTGGAATATGACCCACACCCGGCCATTGCCAGAGCCCCAAACTGATTAATATTCGACTGTACAAATACATTTGCAACCGCAATAATGGAATTCTGGATTCCTGCCGGTATTCCGTTTACCACGATCAGCCGCAGCATATTCCCATTCATCCGAAGTTCACGAAAAGATAACCGGAACGCCTCTGGTTCCCTGCGCAGTTTTCTGATACACAGAACCGCACTTAATATCTGTGAAACAATCGTTGCAAAAGCTGCTGCACCTACACCAAATCCTAAACCTCCGATCAGCACCAGATCCAGAATCACATTCAGACACGCTGAAATGATCAGATAGATGACCGGACTCTTACTGTCACCAAGTGACTGCAAAATCCCCATTCCAAAGTTATAAATTACAAATCCAAGTGAACCTGCAAAATACACCCTGAAATAAACCAGTGATTTCGGCAGTACCTCTTCCGGCGTACCAATCAGTTTTAAAATCTGCGGTGCAAGGATCAACGCGGCAACCGTAAGAAAAATTCCACATACGCCACCAAATGCCAGTGCCGTATGGATTGCTTTTTTCAGCTTCTCATATTCTCCGGCTCCAAAATACCTCGCAATGACAACACCGGCTCCCACGCCAATTCCCCCAAAAAATCCTACCATCAGGAATATCAGATTCCCTGATGAGCTGACAGCTGCAAGTGCATTATTCCCAAGAAAATTTCCCACGATCAGCGAATCCGCCACATTATACAACTGCTGGAATAAATTCCCCCATAGAAGCGGAATCGCAAACATAATAATCTTTTTCGGAATAGATCCCGTTGTCAGTAGATTAGCGTTTGATGTTTCCCCCATAATTAAACTTGTCCTCCTATAATATTTTAAGTCTATTATACTCCTGATACGGTTAATTCACCAGCAAATATATCGGAAACAATATTTGATTCTTTTTTAATAAATCATAAATCTATTTTTTCATCAATTATTATAACCTTTTTAAATTATCCTTCAATGTATATTGCATTTTCCATCCTCTTCTATTAAACTATTATGATATATACTATAAATTTTTTGGGGGAATTTTCTATGCAAAATTATCTTGAATTTATCGGAAACGAACTGAAAGCTTTAACTTCTATTCCAAGCCCATCCGGTTATACCAAAGATGTGGCTGCATACCTGATGAAGACTTTATCAGATATGGGATATGAACCACAGCTTTCTAACAAAGGCAACGTATTCGTAACGATCGGCGGAGAGGGGAATCCGCTGGTACTTGCAGCACACGTTGATACCCTCGGTGCCATGGTGCGTTCTGTCAAAGCAAATGGAAGACTGCGTCCGACTACTCTCGGTGGACACCAGTGGAGTACCGCTGATGGGGAAAACTGCACGATCCACACACGCGACGGACGCGTTTATACCGGTGTAGTACTAAATACTGAACCTTCTGTTCATGTTGCAGATTCTGCTGTTGAGACAAAAGAAGAAAATATGGAAATCCTTCTGGATGAAAATGTGGACACTAAAGAAGGAACTCTTTCACTTGGCGTACAGCCTGGAGATATCATCGCCATGGACCCGCGTACCCAGATCACACCGAGCGGTTATATCAAAAGCCGTTTCTTAGATGACAAGCTTTCTGCTTCCATCCTTCTCGGTCTGGCAAAATGCGTAAAAGATGAATCTATTGCGCTTTCCCGCAAAGTTTCTCTTCTTTTCACTGTATATGAAGAAGTCGGACACGGCGGAAGTTTTGTTGCCGAAGATACAACAGAGATGATTTCTGTTGACATGGGCTGCGTCGGATCCGATCTCGGATGTACCGAACGCATGGTATCTATTTGCGCAAAAGATTCCGGCGGTCCTTACAACTACGACGTAACATCTGCTCTTGCCGAAACTGCAAAAGAAGAAGGATTGGATTATGCGATCGATGTGTATCCGCATTACGGTTCTGATGTAGAGGCAACTCTTCGGGCAGGATATGATATCCGCCATGGTCTGGTTGGTCCTGGGGTGTATGCATCACATAACTATGAAAGATCCCATATGGATGGGGTAAAGAATACGCTTTTGTTGTTGAAGAAGTATATTCAAAAATAAAAAGTATAAATAGCTAACGTTCAAAAATAAAACATCTGCGATATGCATACCGCAGATGTTTTATTTTTTCAATATTAGTCATATTTTTCTTAAGTCCGTTAAATGCAAGTGCCTCTTCTACCAGTTCTTTTCTCTTTTTCTTATCTTGTCATGATCTGGATGATCGTTTTATCCGTCTCACGCATTCCCTTCTTTGCAAGCTCTCCAATATTACGGATCGTGTTTTCTACACCTTTTTCTACAAGTCCGTCTCCGCCATAGAACTGCTTTCCATTTTTCTGCATCTGAAGTCCCAGAAGCCCTGCTTCTACAGCTGATGCGATTTTTGCCGCGCAGCTTGCCTTCGCTCCATCACACACAACACCTGAGTTAATGGCAACTGCATTTACAATTACATGAGAAATCTCATATGCACGTCCGCCATACAGATAACAGATTCCTGCACCTGCACCACATCCTGCACTGATCGCGCCACAATATGCAGACAGTCTTCCGATTCCTGTCTTCATATGGATTGTGATCAGATTTGACACAACCAGCGCGCGGAGCATCATCTCTTTTGAGACATTTAGCTCTTTTGCATAGACGATCACCGGAAGAGAAGTTGTCATTCCCTGGTTACCGCTTCCCGAATTGATGACAACCGGAAGTTCACATCCGTTCATTCTTGCATCCGATCCGGCCGCTGCCATCGCTTTCGCACGGTTATGTACACTGTTTCCATATGCTTCCATCAAAGTCTTTCCAATGGCAGCTCCCCAGTTTCCTGTCATGCCCTCTTCGGCAATTGCCCAGTTATAATCAATCTGTCTCTGCAGAACTTCCTCTACGTCTGCAACGTCTACGCAGTCTGCGAATTCAATGATCTTCTCCACAGTCAGAAGAGAACGGTCCGTCGCACAGCTGGATCCCTGCTCTTCATATGCTTTTTCTCTGATGATCTCATCATCTTTCTTTACACAGATCACATTGGTGTGAAAACCTGCGATCTCTACGTATCCGCTGTGTCCGCCTGCACATGCCTTGATCTGGATGTCGAAAATATATTCTTTATCGGATTCCCGGATTGTCATCGGCATAGTATCCAGCATCTTTTTCATTTCTACTTTCTGTTCCCCTGTGATCTCTTCCAGAATTTCCAGTTCTTTTTCCGGACATCCGGCTACAATCCCTGCACAGACTGCTGCACCGATTCCGCGAAGTCCTCCTGTGCACGGTACAACGACACTTTTTACATTCTTAATAATATTTGCACTGACATTTACTTCTACAGATTCCGGTTTTTCCCCAAGAGCCTGAACTGCAACTGCTGCCGCGTAAGCTACTGCAATCGGCTCTGTACATCCCATCGCCGGAAGCAACTCTTCCTTTAAAATTTCCACATATTCATTGTATATTTTTTGTTCCATCTTTTCTCTCCTCTGTCAGATGACACCCCATTCATCTTTTTATTGTTCCCTGTTTATTTTATAGTATTCCTGCCTTTCCCACAAGCTTTTCTCTCCATTTTTTCAGGGTTTACATAATTACCATGATTACATTCCAAAAATATTCTTTTATTTTTATTTAACGCCTCCGAAAATTTTCCTGTAACATTTTTTAGTCAAATTTCTCTGTTATATCATCACAAAATGCCGGGCAACATTTTGTACTGTCCGGCATTTTTCTATCCTGTAGCAATTTATTTTCCAATCTCTTCTCTAGTCTCTTTAAAACATTTGATAATGAAATCAATATCTTCTTTTGTATGGCTCGCGCATACCTGTGTGCGGATTCTTGCTTTTCCTTTCGGTACAACCGGATAAGAGAATGCAACCACATATACCCCTTTTTCCATCATTTTCTTTGCATATTCTCCGGCAAGTCTTTCATCATAAAGCATAACCGGTACACATGGATGGGTTCCTTCGATGATATCAAATCCATTTTCTACCAGCTGCTTGCGGTAGTATGCGGTTACTTCTTCCAGATGGTCACGAAGCTCGGTGCTTTCTTCCAGCATATTGAACATCTCAATACTTGCTCCTGCGATTGCCGGTGCAAGAGAGTTGGAGAACAGGTACGGACGACTTCTCTGACGAAGCAGATCGATGATCTCTTTTCTTCCGGATGTATATCCACCGGAAGCCCCACCGAGTGCTTTTCCGAGTGTTCCTGTAATGATATCCACTCTTCCTTCTACGCCACAGTATTCGGAAGTTCCTCTGCCGTGTGCTCCTACAAATCCAACTGCATGGCTGTCATCCACCATAACCAGTGCGTTGTATTTATCAGCAAGATCACAGACACCTTTTAAGTTACAGATGATTCCATCCATTGAAAATACACCGTCTGTAGCGATCAGTTTGACTCTTGCTCCTGCTGCATCTGCAGCCTGAAGCTGTGCTTCCAGATCTTCCATGTTGTTATTTTTGTAGCGGTATCTTTTTGCCTTACAGAGACGAACTCCGTCAATGATGGAAGCATGGTTCAGTTCATCACTGATCACTGCATCCTCCGCAGTCAGGATTGTTTCAAACAGTCCACCATTTGCATCAAAGCAAGAAGAATATAAAATCGTATCATCTGTTCCCAGAAATCCGGAAATCTTCTTTTCCAGTTTTTTGTGAATGTCCTGTGTTCCGCAGATAAATCTGACAGAAGCAACCCCATATCCTTTTTCATCATAAGTTCTCTTCGCTGCATCGATCAGTCTCTGATTGTCCCCAAGTCCAAGATAGTTATTGGCACACATATTAAGAAGCTCTCTTCCGTCTTCCATTACAACCTTTGCGCCCTGCGGAGATACGAACGGTGCTTCCCCTTTGAAAAGACCATCTGCTTTGATCTGTTCTACTTCTTTTGTATAAATACTTAAAATATCATTTTTTCTTGCCATTTTATTCTCTCCTTCTTCTGCTTTTCCTAATCGTTAATATGTGCCCAGTCAAGGATCACCTTTCCTGACTGTCCTGAGATCATTGCCTCAAATCCTTTTTCATAATCGCGGATATCAAAATGGTGTGTGATGATCGGTGAAATATCAAGTCCCGCCTGGATCATCGTAGACATCTTGTACCAGGTATCCCATACTTTTCTTCCATAAATTCCGCGGATATTCAGCCCATTGAAGATCACTGTCTCAAGATCTACGGTTGCATCCTGTCTCTGCAATCCGAGAAGTGCGATCTTTCCACCATGTTTCATGTTATGGATCATATCAGAAAGTCCCGGCTGGCTTCCGGACATTTCAAGTCCGATATCAAAGCCTTCTGTCATTCCGATCTCATGCATCACATCCGTCAGTTTTTCCTGTGTCAGATTAACACATCTGGTCGCACCCATTTTTGCTGCCAGATCCAGACGGTACTGGTTCATATCCGTGATTACCACATGTCTTGCTCCTGCAAATTTTGCGATCGCCGCTGCCATGATCCCAATCGGCCCTGCACCTGTGATCAGCACATCTTCACCAAGCATGTCGTAAGATAATGCAGTATGGGTTGCATTTCCAAATGGATCAAAGATCGCATATAATTCTTCATCAATTGCCGGATTGCACGGCCATACATTTGAAGCGGGAATAACCAGATATTCTGCAAACGCACCGTTCCGGTTTACCCCAACGCCTTTGGCATCTTTGCAGTTCTCTTTGTGCCCTTCCAGACAGTTTCTGCATTTTCCACAAGTGATATGTCCTTCACCGGATACCAGATCGCCCACCTTGAATCCCTGTACACCTGCACCGACTTCTACAACTTCCCCGACATATTCATGTCCTGCGGTCAGTCCGATCGGAATAGTATGCTGTGCCCATTCATTCCACTGGTAAATATGTACATCGGTACCACAGATTGCATTTTTATGGATCTTGATCTTTACGTCATTTGGTCCTACTTCCGGAATCTGTACTCTTTTCAGCCAGAGTCCCTGTTCCGGTTTTTCCTTTACTAACGCCCACATTTTATTATCATTCATCTTCATTACCTCCGCATGACACATATGTCCGTTTAACGCGGACTTTTTATTATTTTTGTCTTTCTATACTTAGGATACCCTATTTTTCTTCTCTTTTCAATCTACTTTTCCGTGATGCACAAACATTTTACATATTCATGTTTTTGTAGCGGATACAAACACATGTGTCTTTCTATTGCAAGCACATTTATTATATATATACAAAAACAGACAGATAAATCTGTCTGTTTTTCACAATGCCCTACTGTCGATTTTCACAATTTCGTTCTGTTTATAACAATCTTTTTTCTTTCTGATGTACCCTTTTTCTCACAAAATAGAAGCACATAACCTGAAGTACAATGGTAAGGATCCATGACACCGGATAGGATACAAAAAGTACGGATAAAGATCTGTGGTTCGGAAAAATTCCAAATACCCACACAATTCTTGTTCCCACCGTTCCGATCACTGAAAGCACCATCGGAACTGCTGAATATCCCATTCCACGAAGCGCACCCGGAAACAAATCCATGATCCCACACAGGAAATAAGTGATCGATGTATACGCCAGGATTTCCATTCCGCAGTTGATAACCTTTGGATCTGAAGTATAAACTGTCAGAATCTGCGGTCCGAAGCTATAGGCAAGACCACCAAGCACTGCCGCGATCGATATAGACAGAATCGCACAGTCACGCAGCACCTTATCCATTCGTTTCAGCTTACCCACACCATAATTCTGACTGGTAAAACTCATACATGCCTGGGTGATCGAATTCACTGACATATAAAGGAACCCAAGTATATTGTTCGCTGCTGTATAGCCTGCCATCGCAATCGATCCAAATGAATTAACCGAGGACTGCAACAGTGCATTGGACAAATTGATGACCGTACTCTGGATTCCCGCCGGAACTCCCACCTGGAAAATCTGTTCCATGTAGGCACCATTGATCTTCAGTTTGGAGAAACGAAGCTGATAACTTCCTTCCGACCGGTACAGACAGGTCAGTACCAGCACACAGGAAATCAGCTGTGAAATAATTGTTCCAATTGCAACCCCGGCAACTCCCATATGAAAAAGAATAACCAGTATCATGTTCAGCGCGGCATTTGCAATTCCGGAAATGATCAGGAAGATCAATGGCCTTTTTGTATCACCGATCGCCCTTAAAATGGCCGCCCCATAGTTATATAACATAAAAAATGGCATTCCCATAAAATAGATCCGCATATATAAGGCAGACTGCCCGATCACATCATCCGGCGTTCCCATAATTTCAAGTGCCCACTTTGCAAGAAGCACCCCGATAACTGCCATCATAATTCCACTGATCAGCGCAAGTGTGATCGAAGTATGTACTGTTTCCGACATCTCCCGGTCTTTGCCCGCTGCATAAAATCTGGCTGCAAGAACATTGGCACCAAGTGAAATTCCGATAAACAGGTTCGTAAACACATTAATCAGTGCTGTTGTGGAGCCGACTGCGGCAAGTGCCTGACTCCCGGAGAATCTTCCTACCACGATGATATCCACTGCATTAAACGCAAGCTGCAGAATTCCGGAAACCATAAGCGGCAGTGAAAAAGAGATCAGCTTGTCCATGATGGAGCCGTTGCACATATCAATTTCAAACTTATTTTTTTTCACATTATTCACCCAGCCCTTCATCAAATGTAAGTCTCATCTGATTCCAGACCACGTTTCCATGTACTGATTCTGAGACACCTTCATTTTTGAATCCAAACCTGGCATAATAAGATATCAGCCGGTCCTTGCAGGTAAGGACAAGTCCCTTTCTTCCCTGCTCTTTTGCATCTGTAATCGCTCTTTTGATCAATTCTCCTGCATATCCATGTTTCCGGTAAGACGGCAGCGTATTTACACCAAAAATCATCTGCCAGTCACCTTTTTCATCATGCATTTCCGCTTTTTCATACATTTCGTCTGTCAGATCTTCCTGATTCGTCACCATACCGTCCACGAAGGCGATCAACTTCTCTTCTTCAAACATCAGCCAGAAATGATCTTTATAAAAAGTAAGTCTCTTTTCAAATTCTTCTTCTGTTGCCGCTTCTGCTGCCGGGAAACACGCTGCCTCCACACGGGCAATTTCTTTCAGATCACTCAGATCTGCTGTTCTTATTCTCATCTTTACTCTCCCTCTTTTCCTAATATTTTCAGCATTTTTTCTACATTTTCGCTGGTCCATGCCGGAAATTCCAGTACCGCATCCGGGATATCCTGCCTTCCGGAATCCGGGTTGTGGAACCAGATACATTTCATACCGGCTGCTCTGGCAGCTCCTCCACCGTTAGTCGAATCCTCTACTACCAGACAGTCCTCCGGCTCCATTCCCAGTTTCTCTGCCGTTACAAGGAAAGTATCCGGTGCCGGTTTTGGATGCTCTACATAATCTCCACTCATGACCACTGTAAAATATTTCTCCATATCCAGAGACTTTAATGCATCTTTGATCGCATAAGCCGGAGAGGAAGACGCTACTGCAAGCAGATATCCTTCGTCTTTTAACTGCTTCAATGCTTCTTTAATTCCCGGCATCTCCGGAAATCCTTCTGCCTCTGTAATCTGCGCTTTTTTCTCTTTCATGAGCGCATTCATCTTATCCACATCATCAAAAACCGGCCCATAATTCTCATTGATCAAATCCATGAAGAATCCACGGGTAGAACCGATACACGGAAGGTAAACCTCATAGTCAAGATCGATTCCGTTCTTCTCTTTTAAAATTTCTTTCCAGCAACGATAGTGTAATGGTTCTGTGTTGATCAGAACACCGTCCATATCAAAAATAACTGCTTTCATATCTTTTTAGCCTCGATTAAATGATTTAAATTCTCTTTCCGTTCTTATTTTGAATGACGTTTTTAAAGATGTCAAGACGGAGAAGCTAAAAAGAATGTGCCAAGGCACATTCTCGCGCCGAGCGCAGTCGCTTGCGACATTCTTCATCTTCGTGCGAGTGCGCATCTCCGGCACGCAGTGC
>ENA-OPXI01001588-OPXI01001588.1-human-gut-metagenome-genome-assembly--contig:-NODE-1588-length-11663-cov-3.344159_pt1 | contig 11663 bp, 7 predicted proteins | sample MGYA00241520_ERZ502032 | MGnify/ENA primary metagenome ERZ502032 (study PRJEB25962, sample SAMEA2042106) | human gut metagenome | biome: human gut; feature: human-associated habitat; material: faeces...
GGGATTTTCAGCCTTGTACTGTCTGCTTGTATTACGGAAAATCAGGGATATCCGACTGGAAAAGGAGGATTTTTACAGGCAGCCGTCTATGAGTCTGCGGCTTTTGAAGCTGGGGACTCCTCTTGCCATACAGAACGTGATCATTTCTGTGGGAGGACTTACGGTGCAGTATGTGATCAATGGCTTTGGCTTTCTGTTTGTAGCCGGATTTACGGCAACGAACAAGCTGTATGGAATTTTGGAGATGGCAGCCGTTTCCTATGGATATGCGATTACAACGTATGTAGGGCAGAATCTTGGCGCAAAGAAATATCAGAGAATCCGAAAAGGTGTGCGCAGCGGTACGTATATGGCAGTGCTCACTTCTGTTTTCATTTCCGGTATGATGGTGCTGATTGGGCGTAATATATTGTCTCTGTTTGTATCCGGTGAACCGGAGCAGATCCGACAGGTGTTAGATATTGCATATAAGTATTTGTTTATCATGGCTGTCTTTTTGTGGATACTGTATTTGCTGCATGTGTATCGTTCCGCGATCCAGGGGCTGGGCAATACTTTGATTCCGCTTGCCAGCGGCATTGCGGAATTTGTGATGCGTGTCAGCGTTGCGCTGCTGCTGCCGAAATGGATCGGCGAAGAGGGAATATACTATGCCGAGATCTGTGCATGGAGCAGTGCAGCTGTTTTACTGATCATAAGCTATATGATTCTGATACGGAAATATAAAGATACGCAGTATACAGGATCACTATAGAACGCGTGAAAAGAATACGAAATAACCAAAAATTTCAATAACTAATCCAAAAATATTCTATTTTTTTTAGGCCTCTTGTGATTATAATGAATTCATCAGCTAGGAACGAAGCGAATCTAGCAAAATCACCAAACGGGAGGAATAAAAATGAAAAGAAAAGCATTAGCAGCAATTATGGCAGTAGCTATGGCAGTATCCATGGCTGGTTGTGGAGGATCCACATCAGAGTCTAAAGATTCTACCCAGAAAACAGAAACAGCAGATTCTACGGCATCAACGGGCGGAAGCGTAGAAAACAAGGACAAACCTCTGTGCTGGTTCAACCGTCAGCCATCCAGCAGTGCTACCGGCGAACTGGACAAAGATGCTCTGAACTTCAACGGAAATACTTATTATGTAGGTTTCGATGCAAACCAGGGTGCTGAAGTTCAGGGTCAGATGGTTAAAGATTATATCGAGAAAAATATTGATAAGATTGACCGTAACGGTGATGGTGTTATCGGATACGTTTTAGCAATCGGTGATATCGGACATAACGATTCCATCGCTCGTACAAGAGGTGTTCGTAAAGCTCTTGGAACAGGCGTTGAGAAAGATGGAGAAATCAACAGTGCTCCTACAGGAACTAACACAGACGGAAAAGCTGCAGAGGTTCAGGATGCAGAACTTGAAGTAAATGGAAAGAAATATGTTGTAAGAGAACTTGCTTCTCAGGAAATGAAGAACTCTGCCGGAGCTACATGGGATGCAGCAACAGCAGGTAATGCTATTGGAACATGGTCATCTTCTTTTGGAGATTCTATTGACGTGGTTGTTTCTAACAACGATGGAATGGGAATGTCAATGTTTAACGCATGGTCAAAAGACAACAAAGTTCCTACATTTGGATACGATGCAAACAGTGATGCGGTAGCAGCTATCGCAGAAGGTTACGGCGGAACAGTCAGCCAGCATGCCGATGTTCAGGCTTACCTTACACTCAGAGTACTTCGTAACGCACTTGATGGTGTTGACGTAGACACAGGTATCGGAACTGCTGATGAAGCAGGAAATGTTCTTAGCGAAGACGTATATAAATATAGTGAAGAAGAACGTTCTTACTATGCATTAAATGCAGCAGTTACAGCAGATAACTACAAAGATTTCACAGATTCTACAGTTGTTTGGAAACCAGTATCTAACCAGTTAGATTCATCCAAACATCCTACAAAGAAAGTATGGCTCAATATCTACAACGCTTCTGATAACTTCTTAAGCTCAACATATCAGCCACTTTTACAGAACTATGATGATCTTTTAAATCTTGATGTAGAGTACATCGGTGGTGATGGACAGACAGAGTCTAACGTTACAAACCGTCTTGGAAATCCAAACCAGTACGATGCATTTGCAATCAACATGGTTAAGACAGATAATGCAGCTTCTTACACAGCTATTTTAAATCAGTAATCGCAGCCATTTAAGGCAAATAATTTACAGAGGGATTTATATGTAAGCTATATAGAAGGAAACTGTATAGAGACTCATATGAAGATTTATAGAAAGCTGTATCAGGCTTACATAAGACTGTGAATTAGAATTGTGCTTATATGATGAAAAAACTTTAATAGTACAAACAAACCATTTTGGGGCTGCCGAGCTAAGAGGGCATAACAACATAGATGCCGGAGAGTGAGACAGCCCCATATTTAAGAAGCAAAGTAATAGTTAATATCTTAATTATAGGAGCAGAAAAGTATGGAGGATAAGAGAGAAGACATTATCTTATCGATACGTGGTATGAGTAAATCATTCGGACGTAACAGAGTACTTGATCACATCAATCTGGATGTGAAGAGAGGAACCGTTATGGGTCTGATGGGAGAAAATGGTGCCGGTAAGTCAACAATGATGAAGTGTCTTTTTGGTACATACCAGAAAGATGAAGGAAATATATATCTGGATGGAAAGGAAGTAAACTTTTCCGGACCGAAGGATGCCCTTGAAAATGGAATCGCGATGGTACATCAGGAATTAAACCAGTGCCTGGAAAGAAACGTAGTGGATAATCTTTTCCTTGGAAGGTATCCGGTCAATTCACTTGGAGTCATCGATGAAAAGCGGATGAAGAATGAAGCTTCCAAGCTATTCCGAAAATTGGGAATGACAGTAAACTTAGAACAGCCGATGAAGAATATGTCTGTATCCCAGAGACAGATGTGTGAGATTGCGAAAGCGATTTCCTATAATTCCAAAGTAATTGTATTAGATGAGCCAACATCATCTCTTACAGTACAGGAAGTAGATAAACTTTTTGAAATGATGAGAATGCTGCGTGATCAGGGAATCTCACTGATCTACATTTCTCACAAGATGGATGAGATTTTTGAAATCTGTGATGAAATCTCCGTTCTTCGAGACGGTAATCTTGTTATGACAAAAAGTGCAAAAGAGACAAACATGAATGAACTGATCACGGCGATGGTTGGACGAGTTCTTGAAAACCGATTCCCACCAGTAGATAATCAGCCTGGAGATGTTGTTTTATCTGTTCAGCATTTGTCTACAAAGTTTGAGCCGTACTTACAGGATGTTTCCTTTGATGTACATGAAGGCGAGATTTTTGGACTTTATGGTCTGGTTGGAGCTGGCCGTACAGAATTGTTAGAGACAATCTTTGGTATACGAACAAGAGCGGCAGGGCGAGTATATCTCAATAATAAACTTATGAACTTCAGTTGTGCAAAAGAAGCGATGGATTATGGATTTGCTCTTATTACGGAGGAACGAAAGGCGAATGGTCTTTTCTTAAAAGGAGATTTAACCTTTAATACCACAATCGCAAACTTAAATGCATACAAAAAGGGAGTTGCGATTTCTGACCCTAAGATGGTAAAGGCAACTTCAAATGAAATCAAGATTATGCACACGAAATGTATGGGTCCTGGAGATATGATCTCAAGTCTTTCAGGAGGAAATCAGCAGAAAGTTATTTTTGGAAAATGGCTGGAGCGAGGCCCACAGGTATTCATGATGGACGAGCCGACTCGTGGTATCGATGTTGGAGCAAAATATGAAATTTATGAGTTGATTATCCAGATGGCAAAACAGGGAAAGACAATCATTGTTGTTTCTTCAGAGATGCCAGAGATTCTTGGTATTACAAATCGTATTGGTGTTATGTCTAACGGACATCTTTCCGGAATTGTAAATACGAAGGAGACGAATCAGGAAGAACTTTTGAGACTGAGTGCAAAATACCTATAATTAAGGGAGAAGATAGATATGGCTAATGGTGCAATTCTTACGGCTGAACAGGAAAGAAAACTGAGACAGCCTATTGATGAATATGTTGGTAAAATCCAAAAAGAAATTGATGAGTTAAGAGAACATGGTACGGCAGAAGTAATCGAGTACCAGAATCTTATCGCAAATGTAAAAAGAGATAAGACACTCTCTAAAGGAGAGAAAGAATCTGAAATTAAAGAATTTGAAGCAAAGTTAAGTCAGGCAAAAGCGGTAGAAGCACAGAACAAAGATAAGGTCGCAAAACTTATCTCTGATGCGGAAAGCTATTTGAAAGAGAACTTTGAAAAACTGTATTATAATGCAGTAAAAGAAAGCTGCGAAGCAGAAAAAGCAAAAGCTTTAGAAGATCACAAACAGCGTCTTGCTCAGTTAGAGAAAGAGCATAAAGAAGCATTGGCAGGTATGTCTGACCAGGTTGAGATTAAAGAAGAGAACTACGTACATAAAAACCGTATTTCCAATGAAAAGTTAGAGCTGGAAAAAGAAAAACAGCGAATTAAAGACAGAAAACACGATGCCTTTACTTATAAGTATCATCTTATAGATTTATTACGGTTGTCAGAATTCACATTTGCAGAAGAGGTGGCACAGAAGTGGGAAAACTACAAATATACCTTTAACCGCAGAAGCTTCCTTTTACAGAATGGATTGTATATTGCCATTATTTTAATCTTCGTTGCCTTATGTGTAATCACCCCAATCAAAAAAGGAACCCCGTTACTCACATATAATAACGTACTGAACATTCTCCAGCAGGCTTCACCTAGAATGTTCCTTGCACTTGGTGTTGCAGGACTGATCCTCCTCACAGGTACAGATTTGTCTGTTGGACGAATGGTTGGTATGGGTATGACAGCAGCAACCATTATTATGCATCAGGGTATAAATACAGGTACTGTATTTGGACATACCTTTGATTTTACAAATATTCCAGTTGGTGGAAGAGTTGTTTTGGCATTAGTTGTATGTATCGTTTTGTGTACGGTATTTACAAGTATCGCAGGATTTTTTACAGCGAAGTTCAAGATGCATCCGTTCATATCAACGATGGCGAACATGCTTGTAATCTTCGGTTTAGTAACATACGCGACAAAGGGTGTATCTTTTGGTTCTATCGAAGCAACCATTCCAAATATGATTATTCCTAAAGTAAATGGATTCCCTACTATTATTTTATGGGCATTAGCAGCAATCATAATCGTATGGTTCATCTGGAATAAGACAACATTTGGAAAAAATCTGTACGCTGTTGGTGGAAACCCAGAGGCAGCAGCTGTTTCCGGTATCTCCGTATTCGCAGTTACACTTGGAGCATTCATTATGGCAGGTATCCTTTACGGATTTGGTTCCTGGCTTGAATGTGCCAGAATGGTAGGTTCCGGTTCTGCAGCTTATGGACAGGGCTGGGATATGGATGCCATTGCAGCCTGCGTAGTTGGTGGTGTATCCTTTACTGGTGGTATTGGTAAGATTTCCGGCGTAGTTACTGGTGTATGTATCTTTACAGCATTAACATACTCCCTTACCATTCTTGGTATTGATACAAACCTTCAGTTCGTATTCTCAGGTATCATCATTCTCGTAGCAGTAACACTTGACTGTCTGAAATACGTTCAGAAAAAATAGTTAATTTCTTTCCTCTTTTGTTATAAATATATGAAATAGAGATGCCAGTATATATGCTTCCCTTGCATAGTATCTGGCATCTCTATTTGTGCTATAGCGTGTTTGAATGCTATTATGACAGACGCTTAGTTTAGATTAAAGAGAGCATAAGCTGTTTGAAGAATCTTTGTTGGACACAATTTACTTATGTTTTGAAAATTGATATAATATCAGTAAGTTAGGAGAGAAACGTATGTATACATTATTACTAGTTGATGACGAAGAAGAAGTAACACGGATAATCGCAAAAAAGGTAAAATGGAACGACCTGGGATTTTCAGTGACAGGGCATGCCAATAATGGACTGAAAGCCTTAGAAATGTTAGAGGAAATGCAGCCGGATGTGGTTATGACAGATATCCGGATGCCATATATGGATGGACTGGAACTGTGTGGGCAGATAAGAGAGAAGTATCCGGCAACAAAGCTCGTTTTATTTACAGGCTTCGATGATTTTGAATATGCAAAAGAGGCAGTACATCTCGAGATTGAGGAGTATGTGCTAAAGCCATTAAATGCTGCAGAAATCACAAAAGTTTTTGAAGATTTAAAGAAAAAATTAGATCAGGAAATCAATGAAAAAAAGAGTGCGGAACTTTTGAAGAAGTATTATAAAGATTCTCTTCCGCTTTTGCAGGCAAACTTTTATTCTACCCTCATAGAGGGAAGGGTTCCGGAAGAGGAACTTACCAAATATCTTGCGAATTATCAGATTGATTTTACCGGACCATTATATGGATGTGTACTCATTCATGCTTCCAAAACACAGGTTCCCAAAGATATGGATCCGCAGCTGGTAGCAATATCCGTAGATAAACAGGCGGGAGAGCGGTTAGAACAAAAGTGGAAAGCAAAGCGGTTTAATTATCTTGGAGACACGGTAATGATCGTGCAGCTTGAAAGTGAAAAGGAAGTTTCAGAACTGACCGATTCCTGTGACCGATTCTGCAAATATGTTCATCATATGATAGGAGCAGTTGTGACAGTCGGTGTCGGACAGATCTGTGATAATATTTCTGATCTTGTGAAGTCTTATCAGAGTGCGAGAGAAGCTGTTTCTTACCGCGTCTTATATGGAAGTAATCAGGCAATTAACTTAAAGGAAATTGTTCCGACAAGAAAAGTGGCAACGGAGGCAGCGGATGGGACAGAACTTGCTTACCTCTTTAAGATGATCTGTCTTGGAAAGAAGCCGGATGTGAAAGCAGCCGTGGAACGATATATGGAACGAAAGATTATTCCGTTAAAGTCATTGGAGAGATATCATGTTGCGGTAATGGAACTTATCAGTGAGTTATATCATTTTATGGTAAATAATGAGCTGGATATTCAGAAATTATCGGGTGGAACAGGGCAGCTATACACTCTGTTAAGCAATATGGAAGCGCGGATACTTGAAAAATGGCTTTTAAATATTTGTCTGGTATTACATGAAGATATGGCAAACGCCCGAGATCATTCTAAGAAGTCTCTTATCGACCAGGCAAAGGAATATGTACATAACAATTACTCAAATGAAGCGCTTAACTTAGATGATATATGTAGTGAACTGGGTGTATCAAATTCCTATTTTTCCAGTATTTTCAAGAAAGAAACAGGGCAGTCCTTTGTAGCATATCTTACAGGATATCGAATGGAGAAGGCAGCCCGTATGCTTGTAGAGACGAGTGAAAAGAGCTATATGATCGCGAAAAGTGTAGGATACACAGATCCGAACTATTTTAGCTATGTATTTAAGAGACAGTATGGGGTATCCCCATCAAAATACAGGACAGAGTATGAAAGTAATTAAAAAAGTATCTGAGAAAATATCCGGACAGAAAATATTCAGTCCCCAAATATCCAGGAAAAAAATATTCAATCGTAAAATATTTACCTACAAACCGGGAACTATCCAGGCAACATTGATGATTGCGTTTTCAGTTGTGTCAGCAGTTATTTTGCTGTGTATGGGAAGCGTGATGTATTTGCGTTTTTCCAGTATGTCCCAGAAGGAAATATTAGAAAATAATCAGAGGTTAATGGATCAGACCGTAGAGAGTGTGGAAGATTATCTGATCAATATGCGGCAGGTATCGGATGCCTTGTATTATAATATTATAAAAGAAAGTGATATGTCGAGTGAGTCAGACAAGATGCATAACGGAATGAATCTTTTATATGAGGCTAATAAAGAGAATCTGCGAAGTATTGCTATCTATAATCAGTATGGCAGTTTGCTGGAGGCAGAACCTGTTGTGGCACAAAAGGAAGATCCGAATGTGACAAAGCAGGACTGGTTTATTCAGGCAATGAATCAAATGGAAAATATCCATTTTTCCACACCTCATGTACAGAATCTATTTGATGATGGAACGCAGCAATATTACTGGGTGATTTCATCAAGCCGTGTTGTAGAATTGACGGATGGGACCAATACACAATTAGGTGTACTGCTTGTTGACATGGATTATTCAGGAATTTCACGAATGATGGAACGGATTAATACGACAGACAGCGGGCAGTATTTTTATCTGTGTGATAGCAACGGACAGATTATTTATCATCCACATCAGGTACAGCTTGATAATGGAATGAAAAAGGAGAGCAGTAAAAAGGCTGCCCGAGCAAAAGAAAGTGTGTATGAAGAACGAATCAATGGAGAGCACAGGGAGATTGTCGTAGATACGATAGGTTATACCGGCTGGAAACTGGTCTGCGTCATGCCATACTCTATTTTTTCCAACAAAATGCTTGATGTAAAGCATTTTGTGCTTATCTTGATTTTGCTTATGGCAATGATGCTTACTCTTATTAACCGTCTGGTATCCGTAAGAATATCCCGTCCGATTATGAAGTTAAATAATTCTGTTACCGAATATGAAGAGGGAAAAGAGCCGGAGATTTATATCGGAGGTTCCCGTGAAATCAGGCATTTAGGAAGGTCCATCCAGGATTCTTATAAGCAGAATAATGCCCTGATGCAGAAAATTGTATGGGAACAGACGGAGAGAAGAAAAAGTGAACTTGAAGTTTTGCAGAGTCAGATTAATCCACATTTTCTTTATAATACCTTAGACTCCATCACATGGATGATTGAAGGAGAGAGGAATGACGATGCCGTATTCATGATTTCGCAGCTTGCCAGATTGTTCCGTATCAGTCTTTCCAAAGGCCATACCATCATTTCTATCCGAGATGAACTACAACATGCGCAAAGTTATATGAATATTCAGAAGGTGCGCTATAAGAACAAATTTCAGATTACGTTTGATGTAGATTCTGATATTTTAGACTGTTGCATTGTGAAGTTAATCCTGCAGCCAATCCTTGAAAATGCAATCAATTACGGTGTAAGAGAAATGGATGATTGTGGAGAAATCATCGTTCAGGGAAGAAAAGAAGAGGATGAGATTCTTTTTACCATTGCAGATAATGGAATGGGTATCCCGGAAGAAGAGATAGAATTCCTTCTCACAGACACACAAAGAGTCCATAAAAAAGGCTCTGGTGTGGGACTTGTAAATGTAAATAACCGAATCAAAATTTTATTTGGAGAAAAATACGGTTTACATATCGAAAGTGAATTAGATGAAGGAACGACAGTCTCTATCAGAATACCGGCAATTATTTATTCGGAGGAAAACAGGAAGAAGTTTGAGAACACATCTAAGAGTGGCTGCTCGTAATTACATTTTATTATTGAAAGTTCATTTAGAGCGTGTTTAGTCAGTTTTTTTGAATTGAGATAAAAAATGTTATTAGACTATAATGCATAACAAAAATTAAAGTGTGTTATAATGCAGAAAGAAAAGAAAGATGAAAAATGGAAAAAGAAGCTTTATTTTAACAGAAATTATTTTAGGAATGCTTGTTGTCATTTTGGCATTTTTTATGCTGTATAATAAAAATGAAGATAAGACAGAACGAATTGCTGTCATTATTCCCGATATAGAAGAAAGTCAGTGGTCGGCGTTCAAATACGGCTTAAAAATGGCATCCCAGGAATATGGAGTAAATACCATACTTATCAGTAAATCCAATATTAATTTATCAGAGGATGAAATGGAGGTCGTAAAACAGGAGATTGATAAAGGAGCAGACGCTATTATTGTTAAAATGACAGGAAACAGTAATGAGTATTCGCAGTTGAAAAAGATACAGAAAAAAGTTCCGATTATGTTGGCGGGAGAAAGTCTTGCCGAAACCAAAAAGCAATCAGATATCCCGGTAACAGAGCCAGATCAGTATGAGATGGGGGTGGCTTTGGTACAAAAATTACTTGAGAAAAATAATGGGAATCTATCTGGCAAGAAAATAGGAATTTTTCTGGAAAACAGTAATTCAGAAGCAGATCTCAATCGAAGAGAGGGAGTCTGCGATACATTAAAGGGCACGGGAGCTGAAATAGTGTGGACCGTTTCCCGTGACGAGGAAATAAAACGAAATACAACATTACAGTCACAAAGAAAAGTGGACATCGTTCTGGCATTAGATGACACAAGTTTTGTAGAAGCAGGGGAATCTGTCAAACAGAACAATCTGTATGGAGCAATCGTATATGGAATCGGTAACTCCACAGAGGCAGTATATTATCTTGACGCACGATGGGCAGAATGTCTCATTGTTCCAGATGAATTTACTGCCGGTTATCAATGTGTTGCCGAAACAGTAAACGCTCTTCGTAAAACATTTTATCAAATGAAAAATCAGGAAGTACCATATACGGTGCTCACGAGAGATAATCTTTTTTCAAAAGAGAATCAGGACTTGTTATTTACACTTAGTAAGTAAAATATATAGCACAATTATATATTATATCGATAAAGATTTTACACAAAATCAAGTTTCTGGGAATATAAAAAATCAATCGGAGGACAGCATGAAGATAAAAATCACAGGAATAATAATAATGGTCATATTTGCGGGAACACTGATTTTTTATACATGCGGTAAAAGTCAGCCGCAGACAGATAATCAGATTTATATAGGAGTTGCCTGTTATGATCAGAAGGACACCTTTATCGAAGAACTGGTAGATGCATTTAAAGAACAGTGCAGTTCGATGGAATCCAAAGATTATGCAATAAGTATGACGATTATGGACGCGTCAAACTCACAGCGAGTACAAAATGATCAGATTGAGCAGATGATTAACGATGGATGTAATGTGTTGTGTGTAAACCTGGCAGATCGAACTGAACCATCAGAAATTATCGATGCTGCAAAAGAAAAAGACATTCCAATTATTTTCTTTAACCGGGAACCGGTTGAGGAGGATATGAGGCGATGGGATAAACTTTACTATGTGGGAGGAAAGGCGAAACAATCTGGCGAGCTGCAGGGAGAACTTGCAGCAGACTTTATTAAAGTCAATCCGCAGGCAGACCGCAATAATGACGGGAAGATCCAATATGTTATTTTGGAAGGAGAAATGGGTCACCAGGATGCAATTATCCGTACCGAAAGCGTAGTAGAAAGCCTGAAAGCCAACGATATTTCTCTGGAAAAACTAAGTTATCAGATTGCAAACTGGAACCGTGCACAGGCACAGACCAGAATGATGCAGCTTATCGGACAATACAAAACAAATATTGAAATGGTTATAGCCAACAGTGATTCCATGGCATTAGGAGCAATTGATGCTTACGAAAAACTGGGCTATACAGAATCAAATATACCAGTATTTTTCGGTATCGATGGCACAGACGAAGGTTTGGAAGCCGTTCAGAAAGGTAAAATCGCCGCAACAGTTTATAACGATAAAGAAGGGCAGGCGAAGGCAATGGCAGAGCTTGTCATCGCAGCAGTCACCGGAAAGGAAATGGAGGATATTCAGTTCGAAAATAATAGATGTATCTATCTGCCGTATAAGAAAGTGACGAAGGAAAATGTAGAAACAATGATTAAGTAGACTGCTCCCTCATTTGTTGGCAAAGGATACGCCCACCGAAGACTCTATACATAGTCTCTGGGG